>Ga0307373_10009705_pt1 | contig 14310 bp, 14 predicted proteins | sample OX2MG_FD_202534 | JGI IMG/M metagenome (GOLD analysis project Ga0307373, IMG submission 202534) | Soil microbial communities from Risofladan, Vaasa, Finland - OX-2 | ecosystem: Environmental > Terrestrial > Soil > Coastal area > Acid sulfate soil | place: Finland: Risofladan, Vaasa | collected... | reverse complement strand
TCGACGAGGCGCGGCGCGCAAGCGCGGGGCAGAAGGCCGATTTCGCCGAGAGCGAGATCGAATACCTGCCGCTGATCCCCGACCGCATCAATATCTATTGCACCGGCCTCAACTATAAGGAGCACATCGCCGAGACCAACAGCGAGGCGCCGAAATTCCCGCGCCTCTTCATGAAGCTCGACGAATCGCTGGTCGGCCACAACAGGCCGATGACCCGCCCGAAAGCCTCGGTCGAATACGATTTCGAGGGCGAGCTGATAGTGGTGATGGGGAAAGAGGCGCGCCATGTCGGCGCGGCCGACGCGTTGAAATACGTCGCCGGCTACTCAATCTTCAACGACGGCTCGCTGCGCGATTTCCAGCGCCGCACCACCGACCAGGGCAAGAATTTCTATCGCTCGAGCTCGGTCGGGCCGGCGCTGGTGACGATGGACGAAGTACCGCCCGACACCGAGATGACGCTGGTCTCGCGGCTCAACGGCAAGGTCGAGCAATCGACCAATGTCGGCAACATGATCTTCCCGGTGCCGAAGCTGATCGCATATTTTTCGTCGATCAGCCGGCTGCGCCCCGGCGACATGATCGCCACCGGCACTTGCGGCCGCGTCTCCTATTCGGACAAGGCCTTCATGAAGGCCGGCGACCGGATCGAGATCGAGATCGCCGGCATCGGCACGCTCAGCAACCCGATCGTGGACGAGACGTGAGCGAGCGCGAGCCCCTTCACCCCAACCCTCTCCCCGTTGGGGAGAGGGTGTGAGCGAAGCGAACGGGTGAGGGGGAAGCGCCTAGTTCCCCAGCCGCAGCACGCGCTCGGCGTTGCCATGCGCGAATTTTTCCTTGTCGGCCGGCGACAGCGGCAGGTGATGAAGGAAATCCATGCCGGCCTTGTTCGATTCGAACGGCCAGTCGATCGAGAACATCATGTTGTCGATGCCCATCGCCGTCAGCGCGCAGAGGAAAGTCGGGATCGCGAAATTGCCGCTGCAGGTGATGTAAAGATTTTCGAGCAGATATTCCTTCGGCGAGCGCTTCAGACCGCGCTTCTTGGCCGAGAATTGCGCGTGGTCGTTGAGGCGGTGGATCCAGAACGGCAACCCCTCGCCAAAATGGCCGAGGATGAATTTGAGCTTGGGATAAGCGTCGAACACGCCCGAGAACACGATCCGCAGGAAATGCGTCGCCGTGTCCATCGAATAGCCCCAAGCGGCGAAGGCCAAATCCTCATAGCCCTCGAAATAGGCCTTCATCGCCGCCGGCGCCGGATTGCGCGGATGGAGATAGATCGGCACGTCGAGCGCTTCGGCGGCCTCGAAGATCGGCCAAAATTTCTTGGCGTCGAGGAATTCGCCGTCGTGATGGCCGTTGATCATCGTGCCGACGAAGCCGAGCTTCACGCAGCGCTCGAGCTCTTTGACCGAGGCCGCGACATCGGCAGTCGGCAGCGCGGCGAGCGCCGTAAAGCGCGTCGGATGGCGTTGGCAGGCCTCCAACATGCGGTCGTTGGCGTCGAGCGCGACCGCGATGCCGGTCTTGGCGTCATAGCCTTGCGGGCCCGGCGCCACCAGCGACAGCACCTGCATATCGACGCCGTGCTCGTCCATGAATTTGAGGCGCGAGTGCTCGAGATCGAGCAGCTCGGCCGGCATGTCGTGGCCGAGATATTTCGAGCGCTCGACCAGCACGGCAGCGCGGCGCAGATGCGGCGGCACCGCCTCGTTGGCCATCGCCGTATTCATATGCTCTTCGAGCGCGATGATCTTCATGGGGCATCCCTCCTTGCACGACCGCGCCGCAGATTGCCGCCTGGAACCGGCGGCCGCAATTCATTATTTTGTCGCCCGCAACAGGGAGCCGCCGCCATGATCATCGCCGCCGACGCGCTGACGCGCTTTGCCCAAAATATTATTGCGGCCGCGGGCAGCGCCACGCCCGAAGCCGAGGAGGTCGCGACCCATCTGGTCGAGGCCAATCTCAAAGGCCATGACAGCCACGGCGTGGGCATGATCCCGACCTATGTGCGCAACGTGCGCGAGGGTCACCTCAAACCCAACCAGCACGCGGTGCTGGTCAGCGAAGCGGGGCCGATCGCCGTCTTCGAGGGCCAGATGGGCTATGGCCAGGTGATCGCGTGCGAGGCGACCGAATGGGCGATCGCCAAGGCCACGAGCGCCGGCGCCGCGATTTTCGCCTTGCGCAACACCCATCACGTCGCGCGGGTCGGCGCTTATGGCGAGCGCGCGGCGGCGGCGGGGCTCGTGTCGATCCATTTCGTCAATGTGCTGATCGCGCCCGGCCGGGTCGCGCCGTTCGGCGGCACGACCGGGCGCTTCGGCACCGATCCGGTCTGCATCGCCTTTCCGGGTGCCGCGGGAACGCCGCCGGTGGTGCTCGATTTCGCCACCAGCCGGGTCGCGGCGGGGAAGCTGCGCGTCGCCCTCAACGAGGGCAAGACGCTACCTTCGGGCTACCTCATCGACGCCGAGGGCAACGAAGCGACCGACCCGGCGGTGTTTTATCGCGGCAATGGCGCGATGCTGCCCTTCGGCGAGCATAAGGGCTCGGGCCTCGCGCTCGCTTGCGAGCTTCTCGCCGGCGTTTTGACCGGCGGCGGCGTGATGCAGGCCGACATCCCCAACCACGGCGTCAAGAACGGCATGTTCTCGATCGTGCTCGACCCCGCGCGCTTCGGCGATACCGGCTGGATGCAGCAGGAGCGCGAGCGGCTGATCGCCTGGGTCAAATCCTCGCCGCCGCGTCCCGGCGTCGAGGAAGTGATGGTCGCGGGCGAGCCCGAGCGTAAGTCGCGCGCGAAGCGTCTCCAGACCGGCATCCCGGTCGACGATACGACCTGGAAGGAATTGGTTGCCGCCGCGCGGCAGGCCGGGGTCGCCGCGAGCGCCATTCCTTCCGGCTGACGGCGCGCCAGCCCGCGCTTACGGCAGGAACCGCGTCGTATAGAGGCTCTTGGTGTCGGCGGGCAGCTTCTCGAGTTGGCCGAGATCGACGAAGGACTGCATCGTCGCCGCGAGCGCCTTGGGGTCGAAGCGGCCATCCACCGACAGCGCCGGCGTTTCGAGGTCGTAGACCTTTTCGGCGATGTCGGGCGGCAGATTGGTCACCGGCTGCGTCAGGCGGATGGTCTCGGCCTTGTGCGTGCGCATGTATTTCACCGTATCGAACCAGGCATGGACGAAACGGCGCACGGTGTCGGGATGCTGCGCAATAATGGCATCGCTCGCATACATGCCGTGGGTGATGAAATCCTTCAGCACGCTGCCGAAGGTCATCAGCACTTGGCCCTGCCCCTTCTGCTGGAGCAGATAGCCGCCTTCGACCGGGCCGACGATCGCGTCGACATTCTTGGTCAAAAGCCCGGCGACGAGGCTGCTCATGCCACCGACGCTGGCGCGCTTCACGCCGTCGGGTCCCCAGCCTTCGTGCTGCGACAATTGCAGCGCCAGCCAGGCGGTGAGCGAGGTCGCGCCGCCGACGCCAATGGTCTTGCCCTTGAGATCGGCGATTTTTTTGATGTCGCCGTCGGAGCGGACGATGATCGACATTTCGATCGGCGGTCCGGCAACCACCGCGACCGCCTTTTCGGGCACGCCTTTGGCCGTATAAGCGAGGCCGATATTGCCTGCGACAGACAGGTCGATCGCGCCGGCCGACATCGCCTGCTCGAGCTTCGCGCCGCCGCCGAAATTGATCTTCTCGACCTCGAGACCGGCCTTGGCAAAGATGCCGGCGCCATTGCCGACATCGATCGGCGCGAACACATAGGCGCTGCCTTCCGGCGTGCCGACCCGCACATGATCGGCGGCACGCGCCAATCCGCCATTCGCGGCAACTGTCGCAAGAGCCATCGTCGCTGCGAGCGATGCGCGCAGCAAGCTGCTTCGTGACGTCATCCTTCCCTCCCTGTCTATTCGCCGCCGGTGGCGGACCGATTATTCCGCGGCGACGCGCTCGCCGGTCTTGTCGTGCTGCCGCGCCGCGAACTCGTTGACCAGCGGCAGCGCGATATAGAAGAACGTCGCGCCGCTCTGCGATGCGAAAGCGTCTGTCTTCACACCCGGCGGCAGATAGAGATACGTGCCCTCGCCCCATTCCTTGCCGTCGTAGCGGCAGGCGCCTTCGACCAGATAGCGCAGCTCCGCTTCCTTCTGCCGGCCGGCGGCGAGCGTCGCGCCGGGCAGTAGGCGGAAGAACCCCATGCCGGTGCGCATCTCGTTGAAGGTGCCGAGATGCTTGGTCTCGATGCCCGGCCGCTCGCGATCCGGCAGCCAGGAATAGAATTGCGGCTGCATCATCACCGGCGCGCGATAGCGCGCCTTGGGGAAGGCGAGCTTCTTGCCCTCATGCTCTTCCCAGATGGCGACGTAGGAATCCTTGTTCTTGCGGCCACCGCTCGGCGTCGTGCCGCGATAGATGCCGTTCTCGAATACCGCGCCGGCCGCCATCATCTGCTGATAAGTCGCGTTCATCTCCTCGTTCGATAAGAGATGCTCGCCGCTCGCACCCTGGAATTGCAGCACCAGGGTCGAGCATTCGCCCTTCTGCGCCTGTGGGCCGTAATAGGCGCCTTCGGGGAAATAGCCGATCTCGCCGGGGCCGAGATCGCCGTAGCCGGTGCTCTGCACGCCGGTCAGCGTGTAGCGGATCTGATCGAAATTATGCCGGTGACGCGGGGTGAAATAGCCTTCGGGCACGATCGAGAGCGAGCACTCGACGGTGACGCCGGGCACGCCCGTGTCGAGCGGCAAGCGCTTGCGCCGGATCGTGTTGACGCGACCGCGGTGTACGCCTTCGAGCGGCAGGTCGGCGATATTGACGATGGTGATGTCCGAATTCATGCGCGGCTCCTCGGTGATTACTTCTTGCTCTCGGGTGTCTTGCGCCGCGTCGGCAGCAGCGCCAATCCCAAATCCTTGATCTGGTGCTCGGTCAAAAGCCGCACGGCTTGCCGCGCCTTGGCCGGCTGGCCGGCAACCACCGCCGCGACCAGCGCCTCGGCGTCGCGCATCATCGGCCGCGGATCATGGGCGCGGCGCACAGATTCGTAGAGATACATGCGCGACTTTCCAGCCAGCCGTTCCCAGGCATGCGCAAGCTCGCGATTGCCCGACGCCTCGACCAGCCATCCCATCAGATGTCCCGGCGCCGGACGCGGCTCGGCGCCGGCGTTCTGGCGCACCTGCGCCAAGACCGACGGCGCCGCCGCAAGCGCGTCGGCGTCGCGGCGTAGCGCCGCCAACTCAGCGGCGATCTCAAGAAGCGCGAGCCGAAGCTGGAACAGCGCGACGATCTCCTGGTCATCGAGCGCCACGACCCGGATGCCGCAATAGGGCACGCGCTCCAGCAAGCCTTCGGCGACCAGCATCTGCAGCGCCTCGCGCACCGGACCGTTCGAGAGACCGAATTCGGCGCGCAGGGTGGTCTCGCGGATCCATTGATGCGGGCGATAGGCGCCGCCCCACAGTCGCTCGCGCAAAAGGCGCGCCAGCCACTCGGCCCGCCCGCCCGGTGCCGCGGCCAAGGAAACCAGGGGCGCCGCCGGGGCGCTGCTCGCCATGCCACTGTCCATCGATTGTGAATTATTAATAATTTACGGCCGCTGTCAAGCGCGATCTCGACGTCCGGCGGTGGCTCAGCCGTCGCGCGCCGCCGCCAGCGCGTCGTACCAGCGAATCTGGTCGGCGGGCGTGAAATGCGCGTTGGCGGGGCTGGGATTCGGCACGACGAAGATCCGCGTCGCGCCGATGACATAAGGCTGCAAGCCGAGCCCCACTTCCGGCAGATCGGGCGCCAGCACGCGCTGCACCGGCCGCGCCACCGTCATCCCGTGCAGGCAGGCAAAGCGCGGGCGATGGCGTTTCAGCTTGCGCGCCAGTGCCGCAACGCCGCCAGCAAGCTCGGCATGCGCCAGATCGCTGGCGCGCGGGCTGGCGCGCTTCGCCAGATCGGTGAAGCCGAAGCCGTGATCCTGCAATGCGCGATCATGCGCGGGCTCCAGCCGCTCGACGCCCAACGCGCCGCGCGCCGCGAGACTCAGCACCGAGCGCGAGAACGCCGGCCAGAAGCGGTTGATCTTGCGCGCGAAGTAATGCCCTTGGCTGGCCGAGAACACCGACGGGTTGATGCCGACGAACACGATGTCGAGCCCGTCGCGCAGCAGATCGGGCAGGGCAGGCGGATTGGGCGCAGCCATCAGGTTCTTTCCTACCCTTATCGTCACCTAATCTTGCGACCACGCGATTGCGCCATGGATCCCGGCTTTCGCCGGGATGACGTTCAAATAACGCGGCCCTATGATGAGCCCATGTCCGATCGCGAAGAGCTCGCGCGCCTCATCGCGCAATCCCGCCGTGCCGCGGTCTTCACCGGCGCCGGCATCTCGACCGAATCGGGTATTCCCGATTTCCGCAGCCCCGGCGGCATCTGGAGCCGGATGAAGCCGATCTATTATCAAGAATTTGTCGAAAGCGAGGACAAGCGCCGCGAATCCTGGACGCGGACCTTTTCGGGCGCGATGCGCTGGACCGGCGCCAAGCCCAATGCCGGGCATTACGCGGTCGCGCGCCTGGTTGCCCGCGGCAAGGCGGCCGCGGTGATTACGCAAAATGTCGACAATCTTCACCACGAGGCCGGCGTGCCCGAGAACCAGGTGATCGAGCTGCACGGCAATGCGAGCTATGCGACCTGCCTCGATTGCGGCTTGCGCCACGAGCTCGACGTGCTGAAGCAGAGCTTCCTCGGCCGCGGCGAGATACCGGTGTGCCGCGACTGCAGCGGCATCGTCAAGACCGCGACGATTTCCTTTGGCCAGGCGATGCCGGCGGAGAAGATGGAGCGGGCACGCGTGGAGACGCTCGCCTGCGACCTCTTCATCGTGCTGGGCTCGTCGCTCGTGGTCTATCCGGCTGCCGGCTTCCCGATCATGGCCGCGCAGAACGGCGCGACGCTCGTCATCGTCAATCGCGAGCCGACCGAGCAGGACGAATACGCCGACCTCGTGCTGCATGACGAGATCGGCCCGGTGATATCGGCAGCGGTGCCGCTCGACTAACGCGTCCGGTAGGCGGCGCTCTCATCCGCGACAATCGTATTCGCGAGGACGCCGAGGCCGGTGATCTCGACTTCGACCCGGTCGCCGGGCTTCATGTTCACTTGGCCGAGAATCTTATGCCGGCCCGAAGGCTGGAGCGTCTCGCCGGGATGCGGCGGCAACGCGCCGGGCGTGCCCATCATGATCATGTCGCCCGGCAGCAGCGTATAGCCGGTCGAGAGGTAATGGACCACCTGGGCGACCGAGAACAGCATGTCGTCGAGCGGGGCGTTCTGGCGCTCGATGCCGTTGAGCCGGGTGACGACCCGCTGGTTGCGCGGATCGCCGAACTCGTCGCTCGTCATCAGCCACGGGCCGACGCTGCCCGAGCGCTCGAAATTCTTGCCCAAGCCGAAATTGCGGTTGTGGCGCTGATACTCGCGCACCGAGCCCTCGTTGCCACAAGCAAAGCCGGCAATGTGATCGAAGGCTTTTTCGACCGGTATGTGGCGCCCGCCGCGGCCGACGATCGCGACCAGCTCGCCCTCGTAATCGAATTCCCTGGCGACCTCCGGCGGTGGGCACAGCAGCGGCTGGTTGTACCCGACCAGCGAGGCCGGCATGCGGATAAAAAGATGTGGGAAATCGCGCGAGGTGGCGAGGCCGGTCTCCTCGATATGGGTCTTGAAGTTGAGCGCCAAGGCCCAGGTGACATGCGGATCGGGGATAACCGGCAACGAGGTCACGGCATTGAGGCTGCGCGTGCCTTGCTTGCCGGCGACCGCGTCGCGCAAACGCGCGAGCCCGTCGGGCAGCGCGACCAGCACGCGCAGGCTCCGGGGCAGTTGCGGTGCCGCCTCGGCGGCCGCGATGAAGCTATCGGTGTCGGTCATGACGCCGATATGGGATTCGCCCGCCTCGCTATAGGAAATAATGCGCATCGCCCTACCCCTGTTCCACGCCCAAGACCAAGCATAGCACGGCAGAAACGCTCGCCGAGACGATGCTCGCCTCCTCAGCCTCGTGGCGGAGAACACCGACTGCCGCGCCGTACCGCGCCGCGATAATCGGTTCCGTGCTGACGAGAAATTAATGACGGTCGCGCGTCGCATTTGATCGCGAAGCCGCCACAAAGCTGCGCCATTCGCGCGCCATCTCTCGGTCTCCGCTGAACAAGAGGAAATCATCATGGACAAAGATCGTATCGCAGGCTCGGCCAAGCAGGCCGGCGGTGCCGCGAAAGAAGTCGCGGGCAAGGCGCTGGGCGACAAGAAGATGGAAGCCGAAGGCGCGGCCAAGAAAACCGAGGGCAAGGTGCAAAATGCCGTGGGCGGCGTGAAGGACAAAGTGCGCGAGATCGTCGACGATAAATGACCGCGCCCGACCGTCTTCAGGAACCGGGAACACCGCAGCCGCCGGGCAATCCCGGGCTGCCGCCGGGCCCCGAGGTTCCGCCGCCGATCGAGGAGCCGCCCAATCCGATTCCGACGCCCCCGATCGACGTGCCGGTGCCTCCCGTCACGGGTAGGCCGCCGGTCGAAGGCGTCGGCGATCAGCTCAAATCGATGGCGTAACGCTTGAGATCGGCAAGCTGGCAATAAGCGAGAGCCGCTTCGTGCGTCGCGCGCAAGACCACGCGCGGCGCATGATCGGCTTCGAGCGCTTCTTGCCAGCGCGGCGCGCAGAGGCACCAGCGATCGCCCGGCGCCAAGCCGGGAAAGCCGTATTCCGGCATCGGCGTCGAGAGATCGTTGCCGCTCGCTTTCGAAAAGGCGAGAAATTCCGCGGTCAGTACCACGCACACGGTATGGCTACCGACATCCTCGGCGCTGGTGTCGCAGCAGCCATTGCGGAAGAACCCGGTCACCGGCTTCTGCGAGCAGCTTTGGAGCACGCCGCCCAACACGTTGCGCGACGGTCGACGCCCAAACCCACCGCCTGCATCCAAAGGCATGCCGTGCTCCTCAATTCTCCGGTCCGAGCTTAGCGCAAGCGCGCCGGCCACCCCATCCGCCCGGCGCCGATGGCTAATCATTGGCGTCATCGCGCGACACTCTTCGTGCGATCAACCCGCGGTCGGACCCACGGCCCTCATTTCGCCGGGACGTTCGCGCGTTCCTGAAGCCGGTCGAAGGGCTTGTCGTAGCGCGAGCCGAAGGCATCGAGAGTGCGCGCTTCGCGGCTCAATTCGATCATCGGCTCGTTCTCGGCGGGGTCGCGAATGACCGCCATCGGCTCCAAGCCGCGCTCCACCCGCTCCACCTGCTCGAGCAGGAGCTTGTGGTAGAGCGCCACGCCGCGATCGCTGGTCGCCAGATGCTCGCGCGTGCGATCGGAGATCGCGCCCTGCCCGACCCAGGCGAGCGCGTCCTGCGCGGGGATGGTATTGAGCGCGATCTTGCCCTGGTCGTCGAAAAGCTTCACATGCTTGACCGTGATCGGCAGCGGCGGTGCGCCCGGCTTGCGTGGCGACGTGCGATAGAGGATCTGAACCGTATGCGTGTCGTCGATCGGCACGCGAATCTGCAAGCCGGGCGCGGCGGCGCTGCCTTGCGCGAGCGTCGTCGGGAAGAGCAGCGGGTGCCCGACGGTCCAGTCGTCCGAGGTTTCGGGCTCGCCCTCGAGCAGCCGGCGCTTGTAGATGCCGTATTTGAACACTTCGAACGCGATCTTCACATGCCGTGCCGGATTCATCGCCGGCGGCAGACCGCGCTTCTTCTGCTGATAGTTGCCGAACCGGGCATGCAGGAATTCGAAATGCACCGGATCTGCCGAGTTGTCCATGCATTGCAGCCAATTGCAGGGCAGCGTGTAGATCTCGATCGCGCGGTCGAGATCGTCGCGCACGAGCACATCCCAGCGCGGCAGCAGCGGCCGCGGCTCGGGGCCGAAATAGCCCCACACGAATCCGCCCAAGGCCTCGACCGGATAGGCTTTGATCCGAATCTCGTTCTTGAAGCTCGAATCCGGATGCGCCAAATCCTCGAATGGCTGCTCGAGGCAGCGGCCCTGCGCATCGAAGAGCCAGCCGTGATAGGCGCAGCGCAGGCCGCACTCGTCGGGAATGCCGTATTCGAGCGACAGGCAGCGGTGCGGACAGCGATCGTCGACGAGGCCGTATTCGCCGCGCTCGCTGCGAAACAGCGTCAAATCCTCGCCGAACCAACGCACGCGCCTCACCGGCTCCTCGAGCAATTCGGCCTCGATGCCGACCGGATGCCAATAGCGCCGCAACAGGTCGCCCATCGGCGTGCCGGGACCGATCCGCGTCAGGCGATCGTTCGTTTCCTGGGTCGTCATGGTTCTCCTCCTCTCGGCGCGGCTCGATCGTCGGCCTATTCCGCCGCGGATTTGGCGCCGGCGGCCGGGAAGTATTTGTCCATCTTCGGATCCACCTTGGCGCCGTGCTTGGCCATTTCCGAGAGCCACAGCGGGTGAATACGCGGATCCTGATCCTCGTATTCGATCTGGTCGCCGCCTTCCTTGATGCTGAGCGAGACGGCTTGCTTCTTGCCCTCGCCGCCGCCCGACCGCCGCGCCGCCGCGGTCAGCGGATAGCGTATTCCGCCGACATTCGTGGCGAGATAGCGCGCGTTCCGGTTGCTGGTGTTGAAGTGCTGGTGCAATTGCCGGTCCGCCGGCGGGAACACCACACCGTGCTTCCAGTCGATGCGCAGGAAATCCCGCTCGCCTTCGAACCAGAGCAACGAGAAACCGGTTCCAACGACGCACATGACATGCGCGCCCGGACCGTGGCGATGCGCTTTCTTGTAGGTGCCCGGCACCATTTCCGAGATATGCGCGTGCATGCTGCTGTCGGCGAGGACGAACATGATGTTCGAGCTGCCGGCGCCGCGATCTTCCCAGGATTGAAGCTCGAGATTCTCGAGGTCGGGAACGAAATTGGTCTCCCACATATGGTTGCCGGGCCGGACCATCGTGAGATCGCCCTCGCCGTTATAATATTCGTCCTTGCCCATGCGGTCGGCAAAGACCGCGACGTTGTTGAAGATGAAGTTCTCGTTGTGGAAGACATTCATCACCAGCGGCATATTGGTGGTGCTGACCATCAGCGCGCGCTTCTGGCCGCTGCCGTTGAAGTGGCGATACTTGGCATTGAGCGGGATCGCGAACATGCTGCGCGCGCCCCATTCGAAGCTGCGCTTGGCGCCGTCCGGAAACTCGATCTGCGTGCTGCCCGTGCCTTCCAGAATGTAGGTGACAGACTCGTAGATGTGATGCTGCGACGCCGAGGAGCCGCCGGGCGGAATCTCGTAGAGGAACATGCTGGTGAAATCGCCGCGGCCTTTAAGATGGCACGCCGCGCCCTTCATGCCATAGCGCGGCCAATTCTCGGTCTTCACCGAGAAGAGGTCGATGCCGTAATCCTCGATAATGGGAATGCCTTCGCCTTTGACCCACTCCTGATAGGAATCGACCCGCAAGCGCGGGATGGTTTCGTCGGACATGGTTTCCTCCTCCTCGTCAATTCTCGGATCGCCGTCAGGAAAACAAGAGCGATTTGATCACGACCGGGACGACGCCCGGCGGCGACATCATCGCGCCAACATCGACATAGTCGAGGTCCTGAAGCTGCACGCCGTCGATCGAGACGAGCGTGCCCGGCAAGCCGAGCTCGTCATGCAGCAGCCGGCCGATGGTGCGACCGATATCGCCGTCGATCATCAAGAAAAGCGGCTCGCTGCGCGCGCCCTTGGGCGCGGTCGCGGCGACGATCGCGCGACCGGCGGCGGCGAGGCGGTGGTATTCCGGATCACCCTGCCATGAAAACGCGATCGCCACACGCGAATCCGGATCGAGGTCGAGGCCGATGAGGCCGCGCCGGATCGCTTCCGCGAGGGTATCGGGAGAATCCTCGGCCGTACGCCCGACATGCACGACCGGAATGCCGTGTACCGGCAGGATCGACGCATCCGATAGGTAGATCGTCTTGCCGCTGACTTGGATGGTGAATTGCGAGGCGCCGATAACGGTCGCCCGAATCCGTTGCCCGGGATCGACCAGCGGCAGCCCGCTGCGCTCGCTGAGCGCGCGCGTCAGCGCGCGCGCCAGCGGCAGCGCGATGTCGCCATATTGCTCGGCCTCGGTGCCGAAGATGTACTCCGAAACGCCGCCCGAAAAGGTCAGCGCCGTCGGCACCGCAGCGCGCCGCAAGGGCTCGGTAAGCATCAGCTTCTTGCCAAGCGCGTCCAGCTCGGCGCCCAAGACGTAATCCGCCGCCACCGCCGCCAGCCGGCGCGCCAGCGCGTCGCGCGTCTCGGGATCGGCCAATTGATGCGGTGCCGTGCCGAGGCCCAGCTCCGCGGCGACAAGTCGCGCCGAATCATCGACCCGGGTCCATTTGCCCTCGGCATCGGTCGCGATCAGCCGGCCGCCCACCGCGAACGCCGCCGCGCTGAGAACCTTGCCGCGGTCGATCAAGGCAAGCTTGGTCGTTCCGCCGCCGATATCGACATGGAGAACGCATTGCTCGCGCTCGCGCGACAGGCGCACCGCGCCCGAGCCGTGGGCCGCAAGACGGCATTCGAGAATGTGGCCCGCGGTCGCGCAGACGAACTTCCCGGCCTCGTCGGCGAACAATTCGTCGATCGCGCGCGCATTGCGCCGCTTGATCGCCTCGCCGGTCAGGATGACCGCGCCGCTATCGATGTCGCCGCGCGCGAAGCCCGCGTCCTGGTAAGCCCGATCGATGAACCGCGCGAGGCTCTGCGCATCGATCGTTCCATCCGGGAGGAACGGCGTGAGCATGATCGGCGAGCGCCAAAGCACCTGGCGATCGACGACGGTGAAGCGACTGGAGAGACCTTGGCTTTGGCGCTGAAGCACGACCTTGGCGAACAGCAGATGCGAGGTCGAGCTGCCGATATCGATGCCCACCGTCTTGAGCTCGACATGCTCCTGGCTCCAGATGAAGGCGGCGAGGGCGGCGCGCTGCTCTTCCGTCGGCGGCTCGCCATGCTCGTGCAGAAATTCGGTATCGTGCATAAACGCTTCCCCGCCGGGCACTTCGGGCTTTGTTCTCATAATAGGCTCTCGGCGGCCAAACGAATAGCCCGCGCCGCGACGGTCTCCCCGCGCCGACAACCGATCCGGCGCGTGCCCGCCGGATTACGCGCTCGGGACTTGGCGGGAGAGAGCGATTTCGCGGTGCTGATGGGAGGAATCGAGGATGCCGAGGCAGACCTCGAGCGTCGCGCGGCCCCACCGGCCATCCGGGAAAACCGGCCGCCCCGCCGCCACGGCGTCGCGCAATTCGACGAGCTCCGCGGCACGGCCGTGCCCGCGCGCGACCGGCAGCTCCTCGCAGCCGGACTCGGTATAGAGATAGAGCCCATCGGGCGATTGGCGGATCGCGCCGCGCTCGCAGCTCGCCACCGTCAATCCGAAGAACGGCATGCGCCGGCCGCGCGCGTAGGCCTCGCCGGACGCGGTGCCGGCGGCGTATCGATATTTTTCGTCCGCTGGCATGGGACCGGTGCGGCGCGGCTGCGCCGGCTTCGAGCGCGGCTCCGGATGCTGCTGGCCGCCCTCGCCGATCCCCCAGGTGAGCTCGGTCGCATCGAAATACCCGTAGCCGTTGAAGCCGAGCGCGGCAGCCGCGCCGTCGGCGAACGCGATGAGCGCCGAGAAATTGCCCTCTGTCGCGAAATGCGGGTCATGGCGCCCGACCACGCCGCGCACGCTGGTCGCGAGGCCGCCGGCGAGATAGCGGACGATATCGACCATATGCGGACCCTGGCGGTAAACCAGCCCGCCGCCGAGCGTGGTATCGACCTCCGATGCCAGACGCGGACGCTGCAGCCAATCGTTGAAGTTCCAGGTGTCGATCTGGATGACCCGACCGATGCGCCCGCTCGCAATCACTTCGCGCATGGCGCGGATCGGCGCGTCGAAAATCTTCGAATGGCCCTGGAGAAGCCGCACGCCGCCGCGCTCGGCCGCTTCGATCATCGCGTCGCATTGCGCGAGCGAAACCGCCATCGGCTTTTCGCAAATGACATGCTTGCCATTCCGTGCCGCGGCAATCGCATGCTCGCAATGCACCGCGTTGGGGGTCGCGACCCAGATCGCGTCGAGCGCAGGCCAGCGACACATGACATCGACATCCTCGAAAACCGGCAGATCGTAGGCCTTCGAGAATGCGTCACGCGCCTCGCGGCGCAGATCGGACGCGGCGGCGAGCCTTACGCCCGGGAGATCGCGAAAGCAGGGAAGAATCTGCGCCGCGACCGAGCCGAGCC
>Ga0307373_10009704_pt1 | contig 14312 bp, 18 predicted proteins | sample OX2MG_FD_202534 | JGI IMG/M metagenome (GOLD analysis project Ga0307373, IMG submission 202534) | Soil microbial communities from Risofladan, Vaasa, Finland - OX-2 | ecosystem: Environmental > Terrestrial > Soil > Coastal area > Acid sulfate soil | place: Finland: Risofladan, Vaasa | collected... | reverse complement strand
GGGGAACTCGACGGCCTTTATTCGGCACGCCGGGGCGATTACCGGATCATCTACGAGATTATTGACGACCCCAAGACCGTGGTCGTACATCGGATTCAACACCGCGCCGACGTGTACCGGAACCGCTCACGACAGCAATCGCCTAGTTCCAGCGAGAGCAACCGGTGACGAAGGCAATCGATCCACGTCACCGATATTCGCGGTTCGCGCAATCGAAATTTGTGGACCTCGAGGGACACAATAAGAACCAACGCGGCGTTACAGCCCACTCCTAACGAAGGTTGACAAATGGTGGATGATCAATCGGAGGATCAGACGTCCTAAGCAAGTACGCCAACCACCGCTTAGACGCGAATCGACCTGAGCGAAGGAGTTGGGATCTCACGGCCTTCGGCGATTGCAACTTCCAACCACGCTTCCACGGCGATCTCCACTTCGACCACGGCCTCTTGTGGAGACGAACCGTGCCCCGTACAGATCGACAAATCAGGAGCGTTCGCGATCCAGATCTGATCCTCGTCACTCCAAAATACTTCGATTGGATAGCTCTGAGTCACTAATCCTCCTCCAGTTTCAGATTGTACCGGCGGATAAGCCGGACTATCTGTCGCACCTGATACAGCTTCGCATCACCCTTTTCAACTTGCAGATTCACCAACTCGGTCACGTCGGCCCGAGTGAAGACGCGGTGACTACCTCGACCACCAATCTCTCGAAAGCCCAATTCTTCGACAAGTTGAATTAAGTCAACAAACGTCCCATTGGCCATTTCGCCTCGGAGAATGCGGGAAAGCAACCGACGTGTGTTCATTGCCATCAACGTAACGAACGGGTGTCACAACCTCCTAGTTGCTAAAGGCCGCGACCTGCGACAATAGATACAGACGAGAAAATTCCGTGGACCTTGAGGGACACAATAAGAACCGCTTAATGCCTTCGTTTGCTCATGCGTCGAGGAAATTATGATGACGGGCGCTTATCTACGCTTCGTTGATGAACTCACTTGCGGTTCGCTGGAGACATCCTTCGGGCGAGCCCGGTCGGCAGTGAGTGTGGGACACTTCCACAAGACGTCATGTTCTATCAACTCGTACTCCCTTTAGTGCCGATGAGCTCGTTAGTAACCCGAAAATAATAATCAAAATTCCGACGACATCAACGGTGGCAAACCCGCCCAATCCAAAAAGAGAAAAACAGACAACGAGACCGCCAGAAATTATTGACGCAACTCCAGCGCGAGTCGTCCTTAGTGTGGTCCGAACCGCCAAGTCAATGATTCCAATCACTAATCCCATCCCCATTACAACTAAAGCCGTGGCGGTCCCTTGCATTCTGGGATCGCGACGAGTATGTTTCGCTTGCGGGCACCATTTCACTCGAGACCGGTGCAAAGGCGGCGCTGGAGGCTGACCGCTGTTCTCTCGAGTGGCATCGAATACAGCCTGCGAATACTCATACACCAAAGTAGGGGGACACCAATTATGACTTCAGTTGTGGGATCCGCTGGCATCGACGATTGCTCAGCGGGCGAGGGCTCTTGCGGAGTGAACTGCGGGACCGTTTGTTCCCAAAATCGCTACCAGATGGCTTGGTCGAATTTTGAGGAATGTAGCGGAATTGACTGCGACAAGCAGCCGAGTCAACCGCGCGCGACTGGCGGCTGCGGCAGCGAAACGATCGAGGTAAACCAACACTCCTGTTCCGCTCGCATAATTTACCCGCAACTAAAAGACTGCGGACCTCCCGCGCACTCGTCAAGTTCCGGATATTGCGTCACGAGAAGTCAACCGGTCGTGGGGTGCCTCAACACTCCGGCGTTTGCCTATCTTTGCGACGGCTGCAATCCAATAACGTACGGCCTCTTAGGCGCCACCTTCAGCAACTGATTTGAAAGGAACTTGTGATGTCTAACAACAACGACGATCGCGCCAGTCGGCGTGACTTCTTGGCTGCTGAAGTGGCCGGAAGCGTCGCCACAATCGGCGGCAAGAACTCCACTGGCGAGACGGTCCGAATGGTACAGGCCGGTCCCGGTGAACTTCTGCCTCATTATGTGTACGGTAATCTCGTTTCTGCGAAGTCCACGTCCTGCGTACTTGATGCTCCGCTGGATGGAAAACTCATTCGAGAGACCATCAGTTATGACGAAGAAACGGAGATATTTTCTCTTTATGGGCCAGACCTGTCGAAAGTGCCGGTCGATTCGCAAATTGCGATGGGCACGCCGGTAAGCCTGCGCAATCCGGATGGTTCTCGACATGCCACTTGGATCAACGTCAATCCCATCTACTCGCACGGGGACGTACTAGACGTTGGTCAGGAGTCGCTCACTGTGCAGCAGGCACACGGGGGCGCCGTTCGAAAGCTCACTATCACCTCAACAAGCAGGTTACGTGGTCCGGAGCCTGGTCAAGAAAACATTGCGCTCAGCGATCTGTCACCCGGACACCATGTGTTTTTCACGGGTCTCGCGACAACCGCTGAGCTGACTACCGCCGAAATAAACGTCGTGCTCCTCCACAAGATGGGCTGACCGATCGTCATCATGTGGTTACAACAACTGGAAGCGGGATTTGCGATTGCGTCCGGCGTCGCTCTGGTTGTTGTGGGCATCCTAAAGTGTGCTGATCGCTCATCGCCGGGGCCTAGAGCTAACATCAGTTCGAATTTCTCTGGCAATAGAACACGAGCCCGATTGATAGAACAGCTTGGACAGAGAACGTTGGACGTCGTCGACAGACTCCACCGTTTACTGGGCCTCGTCGAATTCACTTTCGGAGCAGCAGCACTGGGCTGTTTCGCGCAAAGTTGGTTCCTGGCGGGAGGCGTCATCTTGACATCAGCCGGAACCATCTTTCTAGTGTTGACGCTTCTTCGATTTAGGCTTCAGCCGGACCAGGGTTGCGGATGCGTGAAGCGAGCCAGTGCCGAAAATGGCTTCGCTGTCAGTTCGTTGATCCGGGCGACTCTGATACTCGCCGGCGGCGTATCCGGCCTTTGTCAGCCCGCGGCAAGCTCTTACAGCGCCGCCGCTGCGGTGGGCTGGCTTGGTCTCGTCGCGCTGTCCAGTCCGGAATTATGGCACGCGACGAAATGGCGCTGCGGGAGACCACTGCTCTTCGGGCAATACGACGAGGAGTTGAAGATGCGTCGAACTCGTGAGTATCGACGGCTCCAAAGGATGTCGGTCATCGATTTGAATTCGCAAGACTATTGGCGCCAAGGTTGTGATGCCTTCTTCAGCTATGCGCTGAAGGGCCCCGATATCGAAGAGGGAATGTTTGTCGTTTTCATGTTGTCGGCGACCGGAGTCACGTCTCGAATCACTAGCGTGAATGCCGCACCGACGCAGCCCATTCATGCCTCTAGACCTGGGGCGTCCCTACCTGGTCCGAGCCATACATAAAAATTGTGGGTTGGAGACGAGAAGGCGACGCACCGTTGCCTATCGCATAAAAGTCACCTTTGTCAATACCTGCAAGTTGGTGTTGATGATCCAAGCACCTCCATCGGCAGCAAGGATTGTGTCGGGAGTGTAGGCCGGAGCCTTGAACGGAGTCGACGCCACTCCTTCAATCGCGCCCCGCTTGCGGTCGATCTTCGCGATGTACTCCCCGCCCCGCGCGCGGCCAAGAATTCCCTCCACGTCGGACCCATTTGCGGACACGAGGATGAGCGGAAGTCTCGTGTCGCGGACAATTGCGGCGTTCGTCGGATTAAGTTCGATCGTGTCGAGTCCGGGATACGCATTAGCAGGGCGACCTTGGTCGACCGTAACGGTGATCCACAGAGCATTGCTTGTCGCTGACAGGCTTGTGATGCCAATGCCGATCATTTGCGTGCGTGTAATGGCTCCAGTTGCGGGTTCGATTCGATACAGGTAGCCCGCGGTCGTTCCGACCCAAAACGCTGCACTATTGGCACTGAGCGCGGAAGCTATACCTCGATCTGCGGGAATCGTCACAGAGGCGATTGTGGTACGGGTGTTAACGTTGAGCGTTACAATTTGCGAAGTGCCGGTCGTGCTTTGGACGGCCACTGCTACTACGCGACTAGACGCGACGGCAAAGAGTTGCTTTGCGCCGGTGTCCCCCACAGGTGTCACGCCATTGGGTCCACCGTCTATTACCGTTGTCGACCGTACGGTCATAGTTTCTGGAGCGACTTGGTACAACCGGTAACCGTCCAGACCGATCTGGTAGCCCAAGACCCACACTGAACCGGCACCAAATGTCACTGCTGCAGGGCAAAATCTCAGTGGCAAGGCGCCTTTCACGGTCATAGTGGGTGCGAGGCGAACCAACTCTCCACACGCCCAAGAAGGCGCCGAGTCGCCTAGTGGTTTCGCCGGGCCGCCAAGAGGAGTGGCCGACTGCAATATCCAGATGTCTCCAGCGCCGAACGCAATGGCACTGTGGTTTGCGTCCAGGACGGGAAAGTGAATCGATTTGGAGTGAACTGCCAGAGGCGGGGATTGCGAGAGTACCTGTTGTAGGTTATCGCTCACCAACGTGATTCCGCCAATGAATGAAGCGTGCGTCTCCACGCGCGTTGTGGTGGGACCATCTCCAGGTTGGTCGCCCAGAGCGATGGAGAGGGACAAACCCAGTATCACTAGTGCCGCAGCAACTGAAAATATGGTGAACCGCCGTTTGGGGGAAAAACTGGAGTGACCGTGGGTCAGTTTGGCGAAATCCGGGAGAGTCACCTCGTCGCGTACAGTGCGCACTAAATTCTGGAGCTCCCGCCCCACGGCGTCTTTAAGGTTAGGAGTCATGTCGTTTTCACTCATTTATATCTTCCTCACTCGAGAGTGCCGCGCTGAGCTGTGCTCGTCCCCGGTGCAGCCAGGATTTCACTGTTCCTGACTTCACTCGATGTAAGGGCGTTGACATTTCATCAGTAATCTCTTGAACGGACAAGCCGACGACATAGTGCAGCAGCAGTGCATGACGGTGCGAAATAGGCAGCGCACGGAGAGCAACCTGTAGATCGAGGCGGTCGTCGCTCTTCGCGGTCTCGTTGACTAACGCGCGCACCACCACCTTGACGAGTTGTTCGCCTCGCTGGTTCCGGCGCCAGCGCTTGATAGCGATATTGAGAGCAACCCTTCGAACCCAAGCTTCGGGGTTTTCGTACTGTGCGATTTGTTGCCAACGTACCCATAGCCTTACGAATGCCTCTTGAACGGCCTCCTCGGCTTCGCTGCGATCCGTAGTCACGACAAAGATCTGCCCGACCAGCGTGGCGTAGGAGCGCAAGTAGAGGTCGGAGTAAGCGTCGGAAGTCTCCATGTGTGTCCCTCCTTCCTTCTCCTCAAGAGTTGCCGTCGAGTACATCATGTATTACACACCCACGGCTTGTCCTTCCGGTTGCGGCGCTGCGGATCTTCATGATCACTGAACAGGAGCTTTTAAATACGTAAAGAAAGTTCTCACACGCTCGACCGCGTGATGGTAGCGACCCCGACGGAGACCGAAGGTTTTCGGCGGGGGTCGCTATTTCGTAATCAAATTGTATTATTGGATCAATTACGCAGATCAGAGGCACGATTCCCTCCTAGTTCGCTGCCAAATGTCGCTTGTCACCACGAGTGAACCCGAACTGCACCCATAAGGAGGTAGGTAAGACCTGCAACTTCTGAACCCAGCGGCCGTCATGGCAACAACGATCACGAGACGAATCGTGGTGGCCAATTTCTACGACTCCTCCGCGACGAATTGGGATTGAGCCAAGAGCGACTTGCCCGTAACGCCGACTGCTCCAAGGACTCGATCCGCAAGTTCGAGCAGGGTGTCCAGCCAATCGGGAACACTCCATTGACCGAGCGTTTGGCCCAGTCGCTCGGCACCACCACGATCGAACTGATGCTTGCCGACTCAGGTCTGGAAGATCAGAACGGCTGCCTTAATCGATTCAAACTTGCACTGACTTCCCGCACTGGCCATTCAACATCGTTAGGTCGGGTGACGACCCGGCAAGTTAGGGACTTGGAGACTCGGGTCGAGAAAGCACTGACGTTTGCGACCACGGGTGCGTACCGAGAACTCAGCGTGGTGCTCCCACGATTGATTAGCAACTTGGACACGGCTCGGGGGCAAGCAACGAATAACCGGACTGTGAAGACGGTTCTAGGGTTGATGGCGGAGGTCTTTCTAGCGACCAGTGAAGTGATGAACGAACTTCACGAACACGACGTCGCGGTCATCGCCGCGAACCAGGCGATCATTGCGGGTAAGGAATGGGGCGACCAGGCCACCGGAAAGTGCCTCGTACTTTGCGGCCATACCGCCAAGGCTCGCGCCTTGCTCGAATCCGGTTACCCACTTCGCGCCCGAGACGCGTTGCGTGATGGAATACCACTGTCCAAAGATATCGAGAGACTGAACGATTCAGAGCCGGTCGATGCGGTTGGTTCGTGGCTCCTGGTACTCGCGGAACTGGGCGTGCGGACTGGTAACAGCAACGACGTCACGACGAAGTTAGAAGCCGCCCGAAAGCTGGCCCAACGCGCAAGTGAAGCGCATAACGACCAAGTGCAGACGTTTACAACCACAACTGTGGCGATGGCGGCGCTGAGACTCGCGGTGGAAGTTGGTAACGGCGCACTGGCCCTGGACTACGCACGAGACATACCGTGGGAATCACTTATCCCCGAACAGCGAGCACGTACGTTGATTGACGCGACTAGGGCGCACCTTCTCTTGGGGTCCCCAGCGAAGGCGCTAGAAAGCCTCTTAGAGGCTGAGGAGTTCGCACCCGAGGAGTTGATCAAGCGAGGGGCCGTAGTCGCGATAATCGCCGAGGTTCAAAGTAACGTCGTCGAGTCGCACTTGACCATGCTGCACGATTTCGTGAACCGTCTTTACGGCTAAGACGATGACGTTCAAGGGAAAGTGGATCAAACACGCGGGGAACGCGACCACGTGAAATCCGGCCACAGAGAAGCAAAACATCGTCAGAACGTCCCAAAGTAGTAACGCCATTACTACTTTGTGCCGATACGAGCGTGGCTCTTCACCGCCCGCGTCTACTGGCTGTGCCGCACGATGCGGTGCAGTACAGGAGATGTGGAAAGAGGAATTTTGAGGCATCACGTTAATACAGACAACCTGAGCGCTATCGCGCTCGGTCCACCGACCGAGGTCGTCGATTTCAAGACGAAGACCCCGAAACTCGACAGCGACGGTAAGGGCATCTACAGCCTTCCCGTCGCTGCCATGAGCGGCGGTGAGCAGGAAATCATCACGGTCAAGTCAACGCAGTTTGCCAAGGGCATTACTGCGGGTACCGCCGTCAGGTTCATCGAACTGGTGATTGCCAACTGGGAGTTTTCCGGCAAGAGCGGAATCACGTTCTACGCAGAATCTGTCCAGCTCGCCGAAGCCACCAGCGCAACTGTCCCAGCCAAGCCGTCGACGTCAGTCACGGCCTAACCACGGTCAGAACGGGCTCCGGGGGTTCACGCTCTCGGAGCCCGTTGTGCAAAGGAGATCGTGATGACGACTCAACCACGAAAGACGCCGGTGACCTCAGTGGAAAAGACCGGGTGGAAAGCAGGACTGGAATTGATCCGTGACTGGTGGGTGAACGCGGTGGTGATCGGTCCGCCAAGTGCACTCACGGCGTTGGTCTACTTCAGGTTCGGACGGGCGCTCGCGATCATCGTGGGCGTGCTACTTGTCGCAGCCGGTGTGGGAGTGCCAGTCCTACGGCGATTGATAGTGCGCAGTTGGCACGTCGCCGGGGTGCGCCGCACGCTGTATCGGGCGATTACGCACGAACGCGGCATCCTTCGGGAACGTCCGCCCCGGATCAAGAAGGTACGGCCCACCGAGCACGGCGATGCGGTGATACTAAAACTCGGACCGGGTACCTCAGTCAACGACGTCACACTCGCCTCGGACTCCCTCGTGTCCACCCTGAAAGCTCTCGGGCTGCGAGTCGCAGCCGATTCGAACAACAAGAACCTCGTGACGCTCACGGTCATTCGTCGTGATCCGTTCGGCTCGGGCACGATACCGTGCCCGCTGCTCAACGTAGATCGCTTTGACATTCGCGAGCCGATTCCACTTGGTCCTAATGAAGAGGGTGTAATGACCCTCCTGTCGTTAATCGAACAGAACGTCCTCGGGGGCGGAGCGCCGGGTTCTGGAAAGTCGGCCGCGTTGTCCATACCCGTCGCAGCCTGCGCACTCGACCGGAACGTCGACCTCTGGCTCTTTGACGGCAAACTGGTCGAGCTCGCTGCGTGGTCGATCTGTGCGCGTCGCTTCGTGGGGCCCGACCTTGAACTCGCGATCGAGGTACTCGAAGAACTACGCGATGAAATGGACTCGCAGTACCAACAAATCCTGGCGCGAGGCCTTCGTAAGGTACCTCGAGACGGAACCATGCGCTTTCACGTCGTCGTCATCGACGAGCTCGCACTCTACGTCGCGGGCGTTGACAAGAAGCTCGCCGGTCAGTTCGCTGAACTGCTGCGTGACCTGGTGTCGCGAGGTCGGGCGGCGGGCGTGATCGTCCTTGCCGCAACACAGAAGCCCTCCGCCGACGTCATTCCCTCGGCGCTGCGCGATCTCTTCGCCATCCGGTTGGCCTTTCGCTGCACCACCCGAGAGGCGAGTGACACCGTGCTGGGCAGCGGTTGGGCGTCCCAGGGCTTCTCGGCGGCGGACATTGACGCGGGTAACCACGGCGTGGGGTTGCTGCTGGACGAGGGCGGCACGCCAATTCGCATGAAGACGTTCTACCTCAGCGACGACGACATCCGAACCATCGCCGAGCGGGGTCGTCGACTTCGCGACGCTGCCGAATTCGAGGCCGAGGACAACCCGTGGTAGTCAACCGGACCGTTAGCGCGCTGCTCGACGATCGAGTGTTGAGCGGTGTCGTTGCGCGAACCCGCACCACGGCCACTCTGGAGCGCTTCAACGAACAGGGTGAACGCTGTGGCTGGTGCGCCCACCCGATCCGTCTGATTGGATCGGTGACGTCAGTGGACGTAGCGACCGGCGAGGTCGTGCGCACCTACTCCACGAACGACGAGCCCGACGGCCTACTGCTGAAGGCCTGTGGCACGAGAAGGGCCACTCGGTGTCCCTCGTGTGCCGCCACCTACGCGAGTGATGCTCGAATGCTCGTGCGCTCGGGACTGTCGGGTGGCAAGGGCGTACCTGACACGGTGTCGACGCACCCAATGGTCTTCGCCACGTTGACCGCCCCGAGTTTTGGTACCGTGCACGGCACTCGCTCGAAGAATGCACCCTGTCGACCCGGAGCGAAGGGTCAGCGTTGCGCCCACGGCAGGAGTCTCAGTTGCTGGGTTCGACACCACGACGGTGACGCGATACTCGGTGAGCCGCTCTGTGACGAGTGCTACGACTACGAGCGCGCGGTTCTCTGGAACGCGACGTGCCCCGAACTCTGGCGGCGCACCACCATCTACGTGCGTCGAGAGTTGGCCCGTCAACTGAGACTCGGCGTCACGCAGCTCGATCGCGAAGTCCGACTCTCGTTCGTGAAGGTGGCCGAGTTCCAACGTCGAGGCGTGGTGCACCTGCACGCGGTCATCCGACTCGACAGCCGCGACGACGAGGCTGTATCGCCCGCAGTGGGCATCAACACCACGATGTTGACTGCGGCCATTCACGCGGCCGCCTCGAAGGTGTCGGCACCACTTCCCCTCGGGTTCTCCGACGAGACGCTCGGTCTCGCGCGCTGGGGCCAGCAACGTGACGTGCGAGCCATCGCCAATAGTGAGCCGGATGAATCGCCCGCGGACGGTTCACGCGCTGACACGAGGTCAGCGTCGACCGGTTCGCGCGCGATAGCCAACTACGTCGCCAAGTACGCAACCAAGTCCACCGACGACGCGGGTGCGCTCGACCATCGATTGACGAGTCTCGATGATCTCGACGACTGCCGGGTGACCGGCCATCTTCGTCGGATGGTTGAGACCGCGTGGAATCTGGGCGCGCGTCCGCACCTCGCTCGCCTGCGGGCCTGGGCGCACTCGCTCGGCTTCGGTGGTCACTGGCTCACTAAGTCGAGGCGCTACTCGGTCACGTTCTCATTCCTACGCCGCCAGCGTCAAGCGTGGCAGGTCAGGCGCACCAACCCCACGACGACCAAGGCGACGATCAACCTGGGCCTATGGAAATGGGTCGGCACCGGGTGGCTCACGGCGGGTGACGAGTGGCTCGCGGCATTGGGCCATCGAGCCCGAGCACGTTCTCGCATCGAGGCGCGTGAGGCGTTTGACCGTGAGAAGATTCAGAACAACGGGTGGTCGTGGGACGGAGACGACGACAGTTCCCGTGACGGCAGTCCTGGCGTGGGGGTGCGATGGTCATGACGTCGCCCAAGAACCCCCGTCCGAAGGTCGCCTACCCTGGCTCTCGTGGTCCCGGACCTGGCCGACCCGTGCAGCCCCCTCGACCAACGACCCCGAAGGAAGCCGCCTCGGGTTCGCTGATCATCAACGCACCCGTCTTCGTCGATCTCTCGAACGCGGATGAGATTCGCGCGACAATCGCGCTGGCGACATTGCTCGGGTCCGTGCTTGTGCGAACGGTGTCTGGTGGCCGTCACCCCGGAGTCGTGATCGAACCCTCCGATGTCACAGCGTCGACGCATGGTTGACTGACGGAGTGGACGTTCAACTTGTGTGAAGCAGTGTCCACCGCCACCGATTGAGGAGAGCATCGTGCGCATCGCCACCTACACCCGGATTTCGACCGACGAGGTCAACCAGCCCTACTCCCTCGGCGCCCAGTCCGAGAAACTCAGCAACTACGTCGCGAGTCAAGAGGACTGGGAACTAGTCGCCACCTTCACCGACCAGATGTCGGGCGCGAAACTTGAGCGCCCCGGACTCAACGGTGCGCTACGCGCGGCGAAGGCCGGAAAGTTCGACCTCCTGCTCGTCTATCGCGTAGACCGGCTCTCGCGCAGCGTGCGCGGACTCGCCGAGATACTCGAAACCCTCGACAGCGTGAACGTGGGCTTTCGCTCGGCGACCGAACCCTTCGACACGACCTCACCGGCGGGGCGCATGATGGTCCAGATGCTCGGCGTCTTCGCCGAGTTCGAGCGCGCGACCATCATCGACCGCGTGGTCGCGGGCATGGACCGCAAGGCCAGCCTCGGCGGCTGGTGCGGCGGTGTCGCCCCCTACGGCTACCGAGCGGTGAAGGGCGAGGGTCGTCTTAGCGTGGACGAGTCCGAAGCACCCCTCGTGCCGGTGCTCTTCGACCTCTACGCGAACCAGCACCTCGGCAGTCACGCCGTCGCCAACTGGCTGAACAGTGCTGGCCTCGTGACCCGCTCGGGTAAGCCATGGTCGTTTAAGTCGGTGCTGACGGTGCTGCGCAGTCGGGTCTACCTCGGCCAAGTCCGCTACCGCGACGGGTGGTGCGACGGCAGCCACCCCGCCCTTATCGATGAGGAACTCTTCGACGTCGCACAGGTGATCCTCGACGAACGCGCAGAAGACTCCTCCAAGCGCGCGACCAACGCGTCGGACTACCTGCTCACCGGACTCGTGGTCTGCAACAACTGCGGACAGCACTTCAGTGGCACTCGCGCGACCGGTCGCAACGAGACCTACCGCTACTACACCTGCGGTTCACGCCAGCGATACGGTACCAAGACCTGTGACGCCGACCGACTGCCCGCCGAGGTGCTCGATAGCGCCATCATCGAGTCGCTGCTCGCCGCTTACGAGGACTCGGACCTCTTTCGCGCTGCCGTTGGCCAGGCACAGCTACAAGCCCGTGACGGTCACTCACGCCACGATGACGAACTCCTGGCAGTCACCAACGAACTCGCCAAGGTCGACGCCAGTGTTGATCGCTACCTGCGAGCCTTCGAGTCCGGTTCCATGCCCGAGGCGCTGTGCGGTGATCGAGTGAAGGAACTCGCTACTCGCGCCACCGTTCTTCGGGCACGCCGCGAAGAACTGAGCGAGGAGATGGAACAGGCCGACCTCACGTGTGCCTCGCCCGAGGAACTCGCGGCACTGCGCGACCGAGTGAACGAGGCCATCGCCGAAGGCTCACCAGCCGTGGTTAAATCACTCTTACAGGCCCTCATCCACGAAATTCGTGTAGATAGCCGCAACGCCATTCAGCCCGTCTTTCGCGTGCCTTTGGCTGGCGACACCATGGCGGGCGATGCGGTTCGCGCACCGTCCCGGTCGGTGGGCGCTGAGGGACTCGAACCCCCGACCTGCTGAGTGTAAATGGGAACGGGTCCGTCGTCACATGTCGTCGGTGGTCGTTTCTGTCGATATTTACTAGCTTTTGCGTCGCTCCTTGTCCGTTCTGTCGTGCACCGTCGGATCAGTGTGAGGGATGTTTTGAGGGATGAATCGCGGTGCGTTTCCCCCTCAATCTCTCCTGTTTTCATCTGGTTACCGCGCTCGCTTCTTCGGTCCAGGTTACGGCTTGGGTTCACTAGTCTCTATACCAGACAGCGCCACCTTCTCGATGGCGACTGTGGCGCTGTCTGGTATAGAGGTACTACTCCGTGCGCAGTGACAAGATGGCCAAGAACCCATCGAGCATTGCGTCGAAGGCAGCCGGGGCATCAAGGTTGGCGACGTGTCCCGCATCAGCGATGACCTGTGTGACCGCTCCCGGCAGTCTCTGGGCCAAGTCCCGACAGAGCGGCTCATTGAGACTGTCTTGTGAACCATAAGCCACCAGCGTCGGACGGGTAAAGCCGGCACACGCGCTCGTTGTGTCGTAGTTACTGACCTCTCTAAACAACGTCGCGAGCGAACTTGGGGTGAAGCGTCGCAATGCTGCTCGCGCGTCACTGCGGAACTCTTCGGGCACGTTCGCCGTAAGTTGCTCAACAACCACCCCCGCAGCTTCGAGTGGCAAACCTTCGAGTTCGCCGATCATCGCGGCCTGCTGATTGCGCAACTCTTCAGGTAATGAGGCAAACCCTGCCACCAACACCAAGCCCTTCACACGGTCGGGGAACCGGAGTGCGTAGTGCAGCGCTACGAGTGCTCCGAGCGATAGACCGACGAGCACCACGTCGTCCGAACCGAGTTCATCGACCACAGTGGCAAGGTGGTTTTCTGCCGAGGCGAATGAGAACTCACCTTCGGTGTCACCAAAGCCCGGTAGGTCTGGCGTAACTACCTGGTAGCGCTCGCCGAAGTGGGTCACCTGGGGCGCCCAGGCCTGTGAGCCCGTGCCCAGTCCGTGTACAAAGACGAGCGTTGTCATTTTTCCTTACCACCTGCAACCAAGCGACATCTCAACAGTCAAGCCGACCGCCTCGCAGCACTCGAACATCTCACCGAGGTTGGTGTGAGGCGGTCCGTCGTCCTAAGTCATCGATGATCGCTTTTGTCGATATTTACTGGGTTCTCCGTCGTCCCTTGTCCGCGCTGTCGTGCGCCGTCGAACCTGTGTGAGGATGTTTTGAGGGATGGCGCGTACCCAAAAACATTGACGAGATGTACAAATGGATGCTGTCGTGTTGTACACTAAAGGGATGGACGTCACTGTGAGCAACTTGAGAGCCCACCTCAGCGAATGGGTCAATCGCGCCAGCTCCGGAGAGGAAATTCTCGTCACCGATCGCGGTGTTCCCGTTGCTCGCCTTCTTGGCGTGAACGCCGCTCCCCTGCTGGAACGACTCACCGCCGAGGGTGTCATTGGTCGAGTTGAACGTACATCGCGACCGAAAGCCACTACTCACCGACGTGTTCGAAGCACCGCGTCGGTAGCCGACCTCGTCACTGAGCAACGCCGATAACCACTAGTGACACTGGTCTACTTCGACGCCAGCGCGCTGGTGAAGCTCGTCGTCGATGAGGAAGGCAGCGACCTCGCCGCCGCTCTCTGGGATGGGTGCGACAGTGCGCTGTCCAGCCGCCTCTCGTACCCTGAGGTTCGCTCCGCGCTCGCCGCTGGCGCACGAGATCACCGAATCGACACTCGTTCTTTGAGGAAGGTTCAGCGAAACTGGGAGCAGTTCTGGTCGGCGATCCAACCAGTGGAACTTACCGCTGCAGTCGAGCGTCACGCCGGCGATTTGGCGAGTGCGTACTCTCTCCGAGGAGCCGACGCCATTCATCTGGCCAGTGCCCTGGCCCTCGAACTCCCTGATCTCATCGTGGCTGTATGGGATCACCGGCTCAGAGAAGGCGTACTTTCCGCCGGCCTACGCGTCGCTCCCGCTTGACGACGTTGTTATCTCGCATCTATGAGTTGTACTCGGAGCGCTAATTGCGAACGGTGAGGTTTCAAACCCGTAGATACGTCATCTTGTCCGAGGCGTAAGGGTGG
>Ga0307373_10009702_pt1 | contig 14312 bp, 12 predicted proteins | sample OX2MG_FD_202534 | JGI IMG/M metagenome (GOLD analysis project Ga0307373, IMG submission 202534) | Soil microbial communities from Risofladan, Vaasa, Finland - OX-2 | ecosystem: Environmental > Terrestrial > Soil > Coastal area > Acid sulfate soil | place: Finland: Risofladan, Vaasa | collected... | reverse complement strand
GGTGCGGCCGGATGGTGGACGAGAAGCCGATCAGCGTCTTGCGGGAGGCGTCTGAGGGCCTGGAGCGGGCGGTCACCACCGTCCCGGCCGGGCGCCTGGACGTACTGGCCGAGCCGCTGGCGGTCGCACTCGCGTCGGTGCGCGACGCCGCCGCGGCCTGCGCGGCGCAGCTGCGGGCCAGCGCGGGCGGCGGCGAGCAGGACCTGGACCGCGTGTCGGCGGCGCGCGCGGCCGCCGCCTCGCTCGATGACATATCCGGGGCCGCGGGAAAGATGCTCCGGGCGTTCGGGCCCGACGTCGCGTCCCGTCCGGACGTCGTGTGGCTGGACCGGCCGCCGGAGGACGGCACGCGCCCGCCGACTCTGCGGGTAGCACCGCTGGAGGTAGGCGGCCTGCTGGCGGACCGGCTGTTCGGCCGGCATACGGTCGCGCTGACCTCGGCCACCTTGTCCCTGGGCGGCTCCTTCGAGCCGCTGGCCCGGCAATGGGGCCTACCGCTGGCGGGCGCCGGAGCCGACCGGGCCATCGCGGGAGTGCCCGCGCCGCGGGGCGGCGGCGACCAAGACGGCGGCGACCATGACGGCGCGGGTGACGCTGACGGCGCGGGTGACGCCGAGCGGCACCCGCTGGACTGGACCGGGCTGGACGTCGGCTCGCCGTTCGACCATCCGCGCAGCGGCATCCTCTACATCGCCCGGCACCTGCCGCAGCCGGGCCGGGACGGACTGCCGGAGTCCTACCTCACCGAGCTGCGGGAGCTCATCACCGCGGCCGGCGGCCGGACGCTCGGACTGTTCTCCTCGATGCGAGCCGCGAAGCAGGCCGCCGCCGAGCTCCGCGACAATCTCGGCTTTCCGCTGCTCTGCCAGGGTGACGACTCGACCTCGCTGCTGGTGGCGAAGTTCGCCGCGGACGAGCCGACCTGCCTGTTCGGCACGATCTCGCTCTGGCAGGGCGTCGACGTGCCCGGCCGGTCGCTGCAGCTGGTCGTGATCGACCGGATCCCGTTCCCGCGCCCGGACGACCCGCTCGCGTCGGCCCGGCAGCGAACGGTGGCGGCTCGCGGCGGCAACGGGTTCATGACGGTGGCGGCCGCGCAGGCCGCGCTGCTGCTGGCCCAGGGTTCCGGGCGGCTGCTGCGCACCATGACGGACCGGGGCGTCGTGGCCGTGCTGGATCCGCGGCTGGCCACGGCCCGGTACAGCGGGTTCCTGCGGTCCTCGCTCCCGCCGTTCTGGACGACCAGCGACCCCGAGGTGGTGCGCGGCGCGCTACGCCGCCTGGCGGCTGAGGTCGCGGCCAGCTAGCCGGCCGGGCCGAGGGCGGCTTCCCGCCGGATCTCCTCGGCAGGCACTGGGTGCTGCGCGCCTGCCGGTCTTCGTTATTGCTGGTATCAGAGGACGTCGTGGCCGGGGCGCGGCTCGGCGGGGATGACCTTGTGCGCCGCGGGAATGGAGCCCAGCCGGCCCGCCTGGTAGTCCTCGAACGCCTGGACCAGCTCGGCCCGGGTGTTCATGACGAACGGCCCGTACGCGGCCACCGGCTCGCGGATCGGCTGGCCGCCGAGCACCAGGATGTCGAGCTTGTCGCTCGGCCCGTCCATCCGGCGCTGCGCGCCGAAGGTGAGGACGTCACCCGGCCCGAACACTGCCAGCTGACCCGTGTGCACCGGACGCTGGTCGGCGCCGACGGTGCCGGCCCCGGCGAGCACGTAGGCCAGCGCATTGAAATCGGGGCGCCAGGGCAGCCGCAGCTGGGCACCGGGCTCGATGGTGGCGTGCAGCAGGCCTATCGGGGTGTGCGTGACGCCCGGCCCGGCGTGCCCGGCGACCTCGCCCGCGATGACGCGCAGCAGCGAGCCGCCGTCCGGCGAGCTGAGCAGCGCGACCTGGCGCGCCCGGATGTCCTGGTAGCGGGGGGCGGCCATCTTCTGCCGGGCGGGGAGGTTGACCCAGAGCTGGAAGCCGTGGAACAGGCCGCCGCTCATGACCAGTTCCTCGGGCGGCTCCTCAATATGCAGGATCCCGCCGCCGGCGGTCATCCACTGCGTGTCGCCGTTGGTGATCAGGCCGCCGCCGCCGTTGGAGTCCTGATGCCGGAAGACGCCGTCGATGATGTAGGTCACGGTCTCAAAGCCGCGGTGCGGATGCCAGGCCGTGCCCTTAGGCTCACCTGGCGCGTAGTCAACCTCGCCCATCTGATCCATGTGGATGAACGGGTCGAGGGCCCGCAGGTCCACCCCGGCGAACGCGCGCCGGACCGGGAAGCCCTCGCCCTCGAACCCCTGGGGCGCCGTGGTCACGCCGAGTACCTGACGATCCTGCGCAACCGCGGTGTCTGGCTCCTCGATCCTGGGCAGGAGCAAGATGTCGTCGACGGTAACCGCTGGCATGACTAACCTCCTCAGGGGCCGGACATTCTCATCAGCCTACTGACCGGGCCAACGGTAATTGAACGTGCAACATTCCCGCTGTGCTACGCGGCGAGGCCGCGCGCTGCACGCAGCCGGGAGCAGATAGGCGAGACTGGTAACGGACGTTGGGTGCTGGGCGGGTTAGGGAGGCAGTCATGCCACAGCCGCAGGGCGATGAGCTTGCGAGGGTACGGGCACGCCGGGAGGAGTTGCGCGAGCGCTACCTGCGGTCGGCGGCTGACCGGCCGCCGACGACGGTCGGCGGGGTCCATCACCTCGCGCTGATCTGCAAGGACACCGAGGAGACGATCAGGTTCTACCAGGAGTTCCTGGGTTTTCCGCTGGTCGAGCTCGTGGAGAACCGGGATTACGCCGGCTCCAGCCACTTCTTCTTCGACATCGGGAACCACAACCTGCTCGGGTTCTTTGACTTTCCGGGCTACGAGCATCCGGCGTGGCAGGAGACCATCGGCGGCGTCCAGCATCTGGCCATCTCGGTCTCGGCCGACCAGTTCGAGGCCGCCCGCAAGAAGCTGGACCAGGCCGGGGTCGACTACCTCGGCCCGGATCGCGGAGCGGACGACAGCCTGTACTTCCGCGACCCGAACGGCGTCGGCCTGGAACTCTACCGCGAGGACCTCGGCAGGTTCGCGGGCCAGCAGCTTCTCGGCTGAGTTACTTCTCGGCGCGGCGCGGCTACCGGTTCTCCCGGCGGATCACCAGGCGCAGCGCTGACCAGGTCTGGTCGATGGCGCAGACCTTGTTGTCCACCAGGCCGGCCGGCCGGGCGACGTCCCGCACCACCTGGTCGGACATGTCGGTCGGCAGCCGGGAGGCCCGTTTGGGCCAGGCGACCCACAGGCCGCAGGTCGGCGCCATGCGAGAGCGCAGCCGGGGCAGTTCGTCCTCCAGTTCCGCGCGCTCGGTCACGAAGGCGATGATCACGTCATAGCGCGCGTCGTTGGCCAGGTCGGTGTGCACGGACGCGACCCCCGGCAACGGGCCCAGGGTGTCGTAGAAGCCGTCGGGGGCGCCGATCAGCGCGACCTCGTCGTCGTCGCCGATGCCCAGCTTGCGCGGCAGCGGAGTCTGCGCATACCCGGCCCGCTCGGCGGTCGGCCGGCCCGTCTCGGCGTCCGGCGTCATCTCGGGCTCCTCTCCACTGGTCACCTTGGGTCCGGTTCAGAACGAGAAGCCGCCCGGCTTCCCGTTACGGTCGGCGATCAGGCCGGCGATCGTCGAGATCGCGATCTCCGCCGGGCTGCGCGACCCGATGTTGATCCCGATCGGCCGGCGCACGCGGGCGATCTCCTCCGGCGGCACGCCTAGCTGGGTGAGGGCGGCGATGTGCGGGCCCTCGTGCCGCGGATTGCCCATGATGCCGACCCAGCGGGCATCGCTGGCCAGGGCGTCGCGCAGCGCCAGGCCGAGCTCGGGCCGATGATGGTCGGTCACCACCACGTCCGCCGCTCCCGCCGGCCAGCCGTCGAGGCTGTCCGCCAGGACCATGCCCGCAGCCTTGGCGGCGCGGGCGCGCTCGGGATCGGGCTCGACGAGCATGGCCTGATAGCCGGTATCGGCGGCGTAGCGGAGCAGGAACTCGGCGACCGGCGTCGCGAAGACGGCGACGAGCACCTTCTCCTGGCCGGGCGGCGGCGCGGCGCCGTGCGCCACCTCGCAGGCCGGATCCTCATGCTGGCTGGTCATGGCACTGAGCTTGCCACTATTGGCGCGCGCCGGGAAATCCGCGGCGCGGACGCCCAGGGCCCCGCCAGCCATTACTGGGTCAGGAACTGGCGGACCGCCTCGCGCAGCGGGCCTAGCCGTGCCGCGGCGGCCCGCCGGGCCTCGTCGAGCCGTCGGCCGGCCAGCGGCTCGACCACCTCCAGGTAGGCCTTGAGCTTGGGCTCGGTGCCGCTCGGCCGGATCACCACCCTGGCGCCGGCCAGCCGGTAGCACAGCACGTCGGCCGACGGCAGGTCCCTGGTGCCGCCGGTCAGGTCGGTGACCGAGGCCACGGCCACGCCGCCGAGGAAGGTGGGCGCCGCGGCGCGCAACCGCGCGGTGACGTCGGCCGGCGCGTCCGTGGCCACCGTGAGCTGCGCCGTCAGGTGCACGCCGTGCGCGGCCTCCAGCGCGTCGTAGACCTCGGCCAGCGACTCGCCGCCCGACCTTGCCTTAGTCGCGAGCCCGAGCAGCGCCAGCGCCGCCCCGATGCCGTCCTTGTCCCGGACCACGTCGGTGACCGCGTAGCCGAGGGCCTCCTCGTAGCCGAGCACGAAGCGGGTACCGGGCCGCGACTGCTCGGCCCGGACGATCCACTTGAATCCCGTCAGCGTCTGGGCGTACGGGGCGCCGGCCGCCGCCGCGATGCGCGACAGCAGCGTCGAGGAGACGATCGTCGAGACCAGCAGCCGGTCGTCGGGCCCGTCCTGCGGGGCCCTGAACCGGTCCAGCAGGTACGCCCCGAGCAGCGCGCCCACCTGATCGCCGGTCAGCGTCCGCCAGCCGCCCGGCGCGCCGGAGTCGGGTACCGCGACCGCCAGCCGGTCCCCGTCCGGGTCGTTGGCGATCACCAGGTCGGCGCTCGACCGCCGGGCCAGGGCCAGCGCCAGGTCGAGCGCGCCCGGTTCCTCCGGGTTGGGGAAGGTCACCGTCGGGAAGTCCGGATCGGGTGCCAGCTGCGCCTCCACCACATCCGGCTCGGAGAAGCCCGCCTGCTCGAACGCGCGCAGCGCCAGCCCGGCGGCCACCCCGTGCAGGGGCGTGTAGACAAAGCGCAGCCAGGCGGCGCCGGGCGGTCCCGGTGATATCGCGCAGATGGCGTCCAGGTAGGCGCGGGCCACCTCGTCGCCCAGCTCGGTGATCAGCGGGCTGTCCGGCTCGGCCACGGGCACCTGGGCCAGCGAGCCGAGGTCGCCGATGGCCGCCTCGATCTCGGCGTCGGCCGGCGGCACGATCTGCGCGCCGTCGGCCAGGTAGAGCTTGTAGCCGTTGTCGGCGCGCGGGTTGTGGCTCGCGGTGACCATGATGCCCGCGGCCGCGCCCAGGTGCCGGATCGCGAAGGCCAGCAGGGGAGTGGGCTGGCGCGGCGGCAGCAGGCGGACGCGGATTCCGGCGCCGGCCAGCACGCGGGCTGCCTCGCCGGCGAACTCATCGCTCCGGTGCCGGGCGTCGCAGCCGATGACCACGCCGGAGTCGGCGGCGGACGGGTCACGGCTCAGCAGCCAGCGCGCCAGCGCCGCGGTCGTGGCCCGGACGACCGCGCGGTTCATCCGGTTAGGTCCGGCGGCCATGGCGCCGCGCAGGCCGGCGGTGCCGAACCGCAGCCGCCCGCTGAACCGGTCGAGGAGCTCGGCCTCGGCGTCCGGGCTCCCGTCGGCTAGCAGCGTGGCCAGCTCGGCCCGGTCCCGATCGTCTGGATCGCTGGCCATCCACGCGGTCGCCTTCGACCGCAGTTCCGCGCCGGTCATGCCGCGCAACCCTGCCTCTCACTAGAACCCGGCGCCCGCGTCTGCGCTGGCGCCTTACCTGAACTGAACTGATGGCTATATCTGAGCGGGCATCTATATCTGAGCTGGCACCTGTATCACAGCTGGTGCTCGCATCTCAGCCGAGCCCCGGCAGGATCTCGGCGAGCAGCTCGCCCATCCGGGCGGCGGACGCCTGGCCCGTGGCCAGTACCTCGGCGTGGTCGAGCGGCTGGTCGGACAGGCCCGCGGCGATGTTGGTCACCATCGAGACGCCGAGCACCTCAGCGCCCAGGTGCCGCGCGGCGATGGCCTCGAGCGCGGTGGACATGCCCACCAGGTCGGCGCCGCAGGCGCGCAGCATCCGGATCTCAGCGGGGGTCTCGTAGTGCGGGCCCGGCAGGGCCGCGTACACGCCCTGCGCCAGGCTCGGGTCCGCCCGCCGGGCCACCGCCCGCAGCCGCGCCGCATACAGGTCGGACAGGTCGGTGAACCGGGCCTGATATCCCGCAGGCGGCGGCGGCCCGCTCAGCGGGGACTGTGCGGTCAGGTTGAGCTGGTCGCTGATCAGCACCGGCTGGCCGGGCCGCAGATCGTCCCGGATGCCGCCCGAGGCGTTGGTGAGCACAATCACCCGGCAGCCCGCCGCGACGGCCATCCGGACGCCATGCACGACCGTCGCGACCGGGTAGCCCTCGTACAGGTGCGTGCGGCCCAGGAAGACCAGCACCCGCAGCGAGCCCACCCGCAGCGACCGGGCCACCGGCATGTGACCCGCCACGGTCGGCTCGGCAAAGCCGCCGAGCTCGGCCAGCGGGACCTGCGCGTCGGCCTGGCCGAGCGCGTCGGCCGCGGGCAGCCAGCCCGAGCCGAGCACCACGGCGGCGTCGTGGGCGGCGCAGCCAGTCAGCTGAGCCAGCCGCGCGGCGGCGGCCGCGGCGGCCGAATAGGGGTCGGCGGGCGCGGGCGCGGGGTCAGCGGGCGCGGGGTAAGGGTCTGTCATGCCTTTATGTACGGCTTTCCGTCGGCCGCCGGCGCCCTGACGCGACCGACGAGGCCGGCCACCGCGACGATTGTCGCGACGTACGGGGCCATCAGCAGGATATCGGACGGGATCGGGACATTGATGGTCGAGAGCACGGACTGCAGCTCTGAGGTGAAGCCGAACAGCAGCGCCGCGGCCAGCGCGCCGAACGGAGTCCACCGGCCAAAGATCAGTGCCGCCAGAGCAATGTAGCCCAACCCGGAGGAGATGTTGGGCGTGAAGTTTCCGTTCGACCCGATGGTCAGGTAAGCGCCGCCGATGCCGGCGATCAGGCCGCCCATGATGACCGCGCCGTACCGGGTGCCCAGCACCCGGATGCCGACCGTGTCGGCGGCCATCGGATGCTCGCCGACCGCGCGGACCCGCAGTCCCCAGCGCGTGCTGAACAGGCCGACCTGCACTCCGACCAGCAGGACGTAGGTGATGTACAGGAAGATCGTCGAGTCGAACAGGACCGGCCCGATGATCGGGATGTCGCCGAGCAGCGGGATCTTCACCGGCAGGAAGGTGGCCGGCGAGTTGAGCGAGTTCTGATAGGGAACCAGCGCCCGGTCATACAGGAAGCCGGTGAGGCCGGCGGCGAACACGTTGAGCACCACGCCGAGCACGACCTGGTCCACCAGGTAGCGGATGGCGAAGACCGCCAGCATCGCGCCGAGCAGGGCCCCGGCCGCCGACCCCAGGACCAGTCCGAGCCACAGAGCGCCGAAGAAGCTGGCGGCGACGGCGCCGGTGAACGCCCCGAACAGCAACTGGCCCTCGATCGCGATGTTGATCACGCCGGACCGCTCGCACAGGCAGCCGGCCAGCGCGCCCAGGATCAGCGGGATGGACGCCTCCAGAGTGCCCTCCAGCAGGTTGATGATGCTGAACGTGGACGGCTGCCCGACCTCCGCCCAGCACAGCAGCGCCACCACGAAGGCGAACAGGACCACCCCGATGCTGACCCGCCGGGCGAGCGCGCCCAGCGGCACGAGCAGCCGCGCCAGCCCGGCCGCGATCGAGATCCCGCCGCACACATAGGCGGTCGCGGCGGCGGGCAGGCTGAGGTTGGGCACCGTGACCTTCGCGAACTCCGGCGAGAAGGCGAAGGATGCGTCCCCGTGCTTGGCGTACAGACCGAAGCCGACGATGTCGACGAGGCCGAACGCGATAAAGGCGGCCGCGGCGACGGTCCGGCGGCTGACCGTGAGCGAGAGGCCGGCGGGCCTGGCGAGGGCGGTCACCCGTTCCACCCCTTGGCGAGAGACTGGCCGGCCCCGCGGGCCGTCGCCTGGTGCAGCCGGAAGATCCCGCGCACCAGCGGCGGCGCCGCGACGAACAGCACGACGAGCGACTGGATCACCGTGGTGATGGTCAGCGGCGTGGAGGTGCTGGCCTGCATCGCGATGCCGCCCGCGTGCAGGGCCCCGAACAGCAGCGCGGCCAGCACCACGCCCAGCGGCCGGGCCCGGCCCAGCAGCGCGACCGTGATCGCGTCGATCCCGTAGGTCCCGTAGCTCTGGAAGGTCAGCGTGAAGTCCGTGCCCTGGACGACCGCGCTGGAGGCCAGCCCGGCCAGGCCGCCGGCGATCAGCATGACACTGATCCAGGTCCGCGGCACGCTCATGCCCGCGCTGCGGGCCGCGCTCGCGTTGGCCCCGACGCTGCGGAACTCGAACCCGACGGTGCTGCGGTTCAGCAGCCACCAGACACCGATCGCGCAGGCCAGCGCGAGCAGGAAGCCCGCGTTGACCCGCAGGTGCGAGCCGAGCAGCAGCGGCAGGTGCGCGTCACCGGCGATGAACGGGCTGATCAGGTCCGAGCGGCCATGGCGCTGCATCCCCGAGGTGCCCAGGATCCAGGCCAGGAAATCGGCCAGCACGTAGTTGAGCATGATCGTCACGATCACCTCATGCGCCCCGGTGGTCGCCTTGAGGAAGCCGACCAGCCAGCCGATGACCGCACCGCCGGCGAACGCCCCGAGCACGCAGACGATGACATGGATGACGGGCGGGAGGCTGACGCCGAAGCCCAGCCACGTGCACACCAGCGCGCCGCCGATGAACTGGCTCTGCGCGCCGATGTTGAACAGCCCGGCGCGGAATGCCAGCGCCACCGACAGGCCGGCGAAGATCAGCGGCGTCGCGTTGACCGCGGTCTCCGAGAGCGGGCTGAAGACCTGGCTGACGGTGCCATCGCTGAAGGCGACGCCGAGCGACTTCTGCTGGAAGATGGCGCCGACGGTGTGCGGGTTGAAGATCGAGCCCTCGAACATCGCGAGGTAGGCGCCGGCCGCCGAGTCCCACGCCCGGCCGATGGCGTGGCCGGGCGCGGCGAAGAAGGCACCCCACGCGTTGAGCACCGCGGGGTCGGTGAAGGCGATCAGCAGTCCGCCGACCACGATGGCCGCCACGATCGCCAGGATCGTAACGACGACGGAGTTGCCCTCGACGATCGATTCGATCAGCAGCCGGCCCAGCCGCGGCCGCTGGCCTCCGGCCTCCTGCTCGGCTGGCTCGGCCTGCTCGGCTGGCTTGGCCTGCTCGGCTGGCGGGACTGGCGGATCGGCTGCCGCTGGCTGGTCGCTCATGCCGATTCTCCGGCTGACTGGCCCGGCTCCGCTGCGTCGGCCGCCGTCGCGCCCGCCATGAGCATGCCGAGCTCCTCGACGGGAACCGACGGCGGCCGGAAGCCGGTGATCCGACCCTCATACATAACGGCAATCCGGTCGGCCAGCGCGTACACCTCGTCCAGCTCGGCGCAGATGATGACGACCGCGACGCCCTTATCGCGCTCTTCGATGATCCGCCGGTGCACGAACTCGATCGATCCCACGTCCAGGCCGCGAGTGGGCTGGCTGGCCAGCAGCACCCGCAGGTCGCGGCCGAACTCGCGGGCGAGGATCACCTTCTGCTGGTTGCCGCCGGACAGCGTGCCCGCCGGGGTGTCCACCGACGTGGTGCGCACGTCGAACTGGGCCACCCGGGCGGTCGCGTTCTCGCGGCTGGCCGACAGGTTGAGGGCGATGCCCCGGGCGTACGGCGGGCGGTCGTAGACGTCCAGGATCAGGTTGTCGGCCACCGAGAAGTCGGCGACGAGGCCGTCTGCCTGACGGTCCTCGGGGATGTAGCCGATGCCCGACCGGATGCGCTGCCGGGGCGTCTGCGCCGTGATCTCCCGTCCGGCCAGCCGCACCGACCCGGCGCTGACCGGGCGCAGGCCCATGAGCGCCTCGCACAGCTCGGTCTGCCCGTTGCCCTGGACGCCGGCGACGCAGAGGATCTCGCCCGCGCGGATGCTGAAGCTCACCCCGTCGACCGCGTGCTGCCCGCGGTCGCCGGGCACGTTAAGGCCCTCGACCGCCAGGACCACGTCGCCGGGTGCGGGCGGCGACTTGCTGACCTGGAGCACGACCTTCCGGCCCACCATGAGCGCGGCCAGTTCCTCGTCCGTCGCCGTCGGCGGCCGCTGGCCCATGACCTGGCCCCGGCGGATGACCGTGATGACGTCGGCGATCTCCTGGACTTCCCGGAGCTTGTGCGAGATGAAGATGATGGAGCGCCCGTCGGCCCGGAGCTGGCGCATGATCGTGAACAGCTCGCCGGTCTCGCCGGGCGTCAGCACGGATGTCGGCTCGTCCAGGATCAGCACCTGGGCCTCGCCGACCAGGGCCTTGATGATCTCGACGCGCTGCTGCACCCCGACGGGCAGTTCCTCGATGAGCGCGTCCGGGTCCACCCGCAGGCCGTAGCGCTGCGAGAGCTCACGCACCTCCCGGCGCATCCCGCGCCGGTCGAGCAGGCCCAGGCCCCGGCTCCGCCCCGCGCCCAGCGTGACGTTCTCCGCGACCGTGAAGACCGGCACGAGCATGAAGTGCTGGTGCACCATGCCCAGGCCGGCCCTGATCGCATCCTTGGGGGAGCGCAGCGTGACCGGCTGGCCGTCGGCCAGGATCTCGCCCGCGTCGGGCTGGGTCAGCCCGTACAGGACGTTCATCAGCGTCGTCTTGCCCGCGCCGTTCTCGCCGAGCAGGGCGTGGATCTGGCCGGGCTCGACGGTCAGGTCGATCCCGTCGTTGGCTACGAGGGCGCCGTACCGCTTGGTGATGCCGCGCAGCTCGAGCCGCACCCCGCTTTCCCGCCCTCGGCCTGCTGCCGCTGGGCCTAGACCGGGCTCTTGGTCGGCGTCTTGATCGCGCCGCTGATGATGCCCTGCTTGATCTTCGCGAGCTGGGTCTGCAGGGCCGCGGGGACCTTGCTGGCGAAGTCGTGGAACGGGGACAGCACGACGCCGCCGTTGGACAGGTCGCCGACGTAGTTGCCGCCCTTGAACGTGCCGTTCGCGGCCGCCAGGACGGCCGCCTTGACCGACGCCTGGATGCCCTTGGTCACACTCGAGATGAAGTACTTGCAGTACTGCGCCGCGCTGATGCAGCCGTCGGTGTCCACCCACAGCATGTTCACCTTCTGCGAGCCGGCCTGCGCGTCGGCGTTCTGCACGGCCTTGGCCGCGCCCAGGCCCACGTTGCCGGCCACCGGGAAGATCATGTCGGCGCCGTCGCTGATGAACGTCTGCGTCAGGGTCTGCCCGGCGGTCTGGTTGGTGAAGTTGCCGGTGAAGCTGCCATTCTGGGTCTGCTCGTTCCAGCCGAGCACCTTGACGTTCTTGTGGTTCTGGGAGTCGTAGTACTGAACGCCGTCCCAGAAGCCGTCCATGTAGATCGTCACCGTGGGCAGCTTCTGGCCGCCGAAGGTCGCCACCGTGCCCGTCTTGGACATGCCGGCCGCCAGGTAACCGCCGAGGAAGCCGTCCTGCACGGTGTTGAACACCAGCGAGTCGATGTTGGGGACGACCGAGGGATAGCTGTAGTCGACGATCGCGAACTTCTGGCTCGGGTTGGCCTTGGCCGCGGCCTGGGTGTTGTCTCCCATCAGGAACCCGACCGTGACGATGATCCCGCACTTCTTGGCGACGAACTCGTTGATGTTCGGCGTGTAATCGCTGCTCGACTGCGACTGCAGGTTGTGCACCGTGATGCTCGGATCGGCCGCGGCCGCTTCCTGCATGCCCTGCCAGGAGGAGGCGTTGAATGAGCGGTCGTCGAGGCCGCCGGTGTCGGTCACCATGCAGCCCAGGAACTTGCCGGCCGGGGACGCGGCGCTCGACGAGGAACCCGGCGCGGCGCTCGAGCTCGGGCTCGGGCTGGAACTCGGGGCGGATGTCGCCGAGCCGCACGCGGCCAGCAGCGCGGCGGCGCTGACTGCCGCGACGGTCATGAGGGTCACTCTCACCGTTGCCTCCTAGGTCATGGCCACCAGCGCTGCCATAGGTGCGATCAGGCCCGCGGACTGGCCGGCGGCCCTGGACCAGGACGGCGGTGTCCGGCATATACCCCGAGGGATGCCCGAAGGTTAACTGTGGCCTGTAGCCGGGGAAAGGGCAGGAGTCGGAGCAAGGCCGCCCTGTTGCACAATTGAGACCCGCAGGTCGCGTGAGACCCGCGGGTCCAGCGCGGAGGTTGCATGAGCATCGACTGGCCAGCACTGCGCGCCGCCGCCACGGCCGTGGCCGGGCACGCGTATGCCCCCTACTCGGGGCTGCGCGTCGGGGCGGCCGGGCAGTCCGCCGGCGGAATCGTCGTCACCGGCTGCAACGTGGAGAACGCGTCCTTCGGGCTGACCCTGTGTGCCGAGTGCGGCCTGGTGTCGGCCTTGCACGCGGCCGGGCTGGACCGGCTCACGGCGGTCAGCGTGGTGGCGGCCGACGGCGCGCCGCTGGTCCCGTGCGGGCGCTGCCGGCAGCTGCTGCTGGAGGCCGGCGGACCCGAGTTGCTCCTGGACGCCGACGGTGCCCCGAGGCGGCTCGGTGACCTGCTTCCGGCCGCGTTCACTGACGCCGACCTGGCGAGCCGGCGCGACGGCGGCGGCCGGCGGGACGGCGGCGGCGGGCGGGCTCGGGGCGGCGATGGCGGGCCGGCGCAGCATGCCTGATGTCGTGGACCTGATCCGGGCCAAGCGGGACGGCGGCCGGCTCGCCGACACCGACATTGGCTGGCTGATCGATGCCTACACGCGCTCCGCGATCGCCGATGAGCAGATGTCCGCCCTGCTCATGGCGATCGTCTTCCGGGGCCTGGACCCGGCCGAGCTGCGAGCCTGGACGGCCGCGATGATCAGCTCGGGCGAGCGACTGGACCTGAGCGGCGTCCGCGCGCCGACGGTCGACAAGCACTCCACCGGCGGCGTCGGCGACAAGGTCTCGCTGATCCTGGTCCCGCTGGTGGCCAGCTGCGGGGCGGCCGTCCCGCAGCTGTCGGGCCGCGGCCTGGGCCATACCGGCGGCACGCTGGACAAACTGGAGTCGGTGCCGGGCTGGCGGGCGGACCTGGACAACGCGCAGCTCGTGGCCGTGCTCCAGTCGACCGGCTGCGTGATCTGCGCGGCGGGACCCGGGCTCGCGCCGGCCGACCGCCGCCTGTACGCGCTGCGCGACGTTACCGGGACGGTCGAGTCGATCCCGCTGATCGCGAGCTCGATCATGTCCAAGAAGATCGCCGAGGGAACCGCCTCGCTCGTCCTGGACGTCAAGGTCGGCAGCGGCGCGTTCATGCCCGACCTGGCGGCGGCCCGGGAGCTGGCTTCGACCATGGTGGAGCTCGGGAACGCTCACGGGGTCCGCACGAGCGCGCTGCTGACCAGGATGGACGCACCGCTCGGCCGGGCGGCGGGCAACGCGGTCGAGGTCGAGGAGTCCGTGGCGACCCTGCGCGGAGCTGGCCCGGCCGACCTGGTGGAGGTGACCCTGGCGCTGGCCCGCGAGATGCTCGCCCTGGCCGGGGTCCAGGCCGATCCCGCGGCGGCGCTCGCGGATGGCCGGGCGCTGGCGCGGTACCGGGACATGATCGCGGCACAGGGCGGCGACCCGGACGCGCCGCTGGCCGCCGCGGCACACTCGACCGTGGTGCGCGCGGCGGAGGCCGGCTTCGTGCGCCGGCTGGATGCCCGCGCCGTCGGCGTGGCCGCCTGGCGGCTCGGCGCCGGCCGGGCCCGCAAGGAGGACTCGGTGAACGCGGCCGCCGGAGTCATCTGCCTGGCTAAGCCCGGCGAGCGGGTGACGGCCGGCCAGCCCGTGCTGGAGCTGCGCGCCGATGACGAGGCTCGCTTCGGCCGGGCCCTCGACGCGCTCGGCGCGGCCATCGAGATCGGCCCGCGGCCGCCGCGGTCGCAGTCGCCGGTGCTGGAGCGGATCGGCCCCTGAGCTGGAGTCGGCGCCTGGGCTGGAGTCGGCGCCCTGGCCCGCACCGGCCCGCGTGAGCCGGCGGTCTGTGACAATGGGGGCCATGGCTGTGACGCTTGAGGAAATCCGCCGGGTCCCTAAGGTGCTGCTGCACGACCACCTCGAC
>Ga0307373_10009701_pt1 | contig 14313 bp, 14 predicted proteins | sample OX2MG_FD_202534 | JGI IMG/M metagenome (GOLD analysis project Ga0307373, IMG submission 202534) | Soil microbial communities from Risofladan, Vaasa, Finland - OX-2 | ecosystem: Environmental > Terrestrial > Soil > Coastal area > Acid sulfate soil | place: Finland: Risofladan, Vaasa | collected... | reverse complement strand
CTGTCGGTACCGCGGCAAGCTAACCCTCGCTGCACTTGCTGGGCGAAGAGGGCGCGGGAAACCGCGCCCTCTTCGTTCCATTCGAGGCTCAAGCTCACTCCCCAACCTGCCGAATAGAGCGATTGAGATGCGCCTTCTGCATGATGAGTCCGGTTTCACCCTGGTTGAGCTCCTGATCGTCTGCACCATCACCGTCATCCTCATGGGCGGGCTCGCGACGATCTTCGGCATCGGCCTGAACACGAGCAAGACGTCGAACTCGGTCCTCGCCTCGCAGTCGGGCGTCGTCATCGCCCTCGATCGGCTCGACTACGAAGCACGCTGTGCCTCGAAGGCGACGCTCGTGTCGGGAGGAGCAGGCGTGACGCTGACACTCCCGAGCCAATGCACGCACGCGACGGGAACCGTCACCTGGTGCGTGACCGGCGGCGCCCTTGTCCGTTACAGCGGCTCGGCGTGCTCCGGCAGCGGCCAGACGCTGACGACGAACGTCACCTCGACGACACCGTTCTCGTGCTTCGCTCCAGTCGGCAGCTATGCGGCCCTCAAGGCCACCCTGACCGTCAACACCGGCACGACGTCGGCGACGGCGTCGTCGGGGACCGACACGATCACGCTCGAGAACTCCACCCTCACGACCTCGAGCTCGGTGGCGTGCTCATGATCCAGCGGCTCATCCGGCGCTTCCTTCGCGAGCAGGACGGGATCGCACTCGTGATGGCCATCGCGGCGATGTCCGTCCTCGCGATCGCCACGACCGGCGTCATCGTCTCCGGCACCGCGAACGAGGACACGGCGCTCGTCTCCATGCAGGGACGATCCGCCTTCGCAACGGCACAGGAGGCGCTCGCGTACGGCGAAGGCATGGTGTACGCCGAGGTCGCGAATGGGACGGATCCGCCGACGGACCCCCAGAGCCTTCCGGCGCAGCCGAACGGCGCGACGGGCACCTACACCGTGAGCACGGCTGACGACATCACGTGGAACGTCGTCGCCACCGGCACGCTGGGGGGCGTGACCCGCACGGTGAGCACCGACGTGACGCCCGCGCAGACCGTGACGACGTACCAGCTCTCGATCTGGAACTACCTCTACGAGAACAGCAACAATCCGAACAGCGTCTCGGGCGGAGCGGTGATCAACTTGCCGATCCTCACGGGGGGCGACTTCGGCGCGAGCGGCAGCACCACGAAGATCCTCAACAACCTCGAGGTCGGCCACAACCTCACGACGAGCGGCAACGCGCAGATCGGTAGCGCGTCGAGCCCGATCGGGAAGCTCGAGGTCGTCGGCTCGTGCGCCGTCAACGGCCCGGCGAAGCCGGCCGGCACCAGCCCGTGCGACGGCTCCCACAACCTCACGTACGCGAAGAGCGTCGGGACGACGCTCGACACGTTCACGGGAATGCCGACGGTCAACTTCCAGGCCGCCTACAACGCGCAGGCCGCCCTCACGCAGACCGGCTGCCCGGCGAACCTCTTCGACAAGAACACGACACTGAACAACGACAACAGCGCCAACATCAGCAGCATCCTGTTCGGCAGTACGAACTACGACTGCTTCGTCGGTACGAACGAGCTCAAGTGGAACCATACGACGAAGCAGCTCTACGCCAACGGGACGTTCTACTTCGACGGCACCTACACCGTCGGCAGCGGCGTCGGCAACGTCGTCTACAGCGGCGAGGCGTCGTTCTACTTCACCGGCGGGTTTACCTGGTCGAGCGGCTCCTTGTGCGGGATCGCGGGCTGCGGGTCGGGCTGGGACACGAGCCAGAACGTGCTCTTCGTCGTCGCCGAGTGCACTGCCGCCCCTCCAGGCGGCTGCGTCAGCATCAGCAGCGCCAACACCACCGTCCAGTTCGGCGTGTACGCGACGACGACCTACAAGGTCAGCGGCAACTCGGGAAACATGGCGCCGGTCATCTGCAACCAGTTCTTCATCTCGGGCGGCACGGATACCCTCGTTCCGATCAAGAATTTCCCACCGGGCACGCCGGCCCCGACGACCTCGGTCTCGTACACGGGCACGCCGCCGACCGGCTGGTCCGGCTAGCGCCTCCGGCCCACATCCGTTTTACAGAGCGATTACGCGGAGCCGCGGTTCCCTCTTACACGCGCCGCCGACACTCATCGGACACCCCAGAGAACAGGCTAACGAAAGGAAAATGGAACTCATGAAGAAGGCTCTCATTTTCGCTGTGGCGGCGCTCATGATCCCGAGTGTCGCGCTCGCCGCGAAGCCGGCGTCACACGGCAAGGGCGGCAAGAGTGCGCCGAAGGTCGTGTACGTCCTCAGGGGCACGCTTTCCGCGTACAGCGCTTCCAACGCGCCGAACAACGGCTCGATCACGATCGTCGTCAACCATGCCAACTACCACGGCAAGGCGCTCAAGGGCCAGACGCTCGTGTTCCCGCTCGACGCGAAGTCGCGGATTTCGCTCAGGAACGGGCTCACGACCATCACCGACAACGACCACGGCATCATCAAGGTCAGGGCGGCCAAGAGGATCGCCGCTGCCGATCTGGCCACGACTCTCGAGGCCATCGCAGCTCGCCAGGTGATTGATCAGGGAGCGTCCAGCTAAGACCAAGTCGCGGGTGATACAGGCCCACACCTCATACCCGCGCTGGTAACAGCAACGAAGCGGTCGCGCCCCCGAGGGCGCGACCGCTTCGTCTTTGCGCGCTTGGTCAGTAGGAGAGGACGCAGCCGCCCTTGTCGCTGTTGAAGGCGTTGCTCCACAGCGACTGCACGGCGAACGTGCCGGTGGACAGCGTGGTGTTGGCGCTCGCACCTTGTCCGGAGCTGATCCAGGCGCACTTGTCGCCGTTCTCGGCACCGCCGCTGTCGAGCCAGCCCCCGTTCGGGTACTGGTCGGTGATCGTCTCGGCAAGCTCGTGCCCCCCGACGATCGTGATCCCGGCGTTCGGACCGAGACCGTTGAAGTTCGCTCCGCACGAGGCGCCCGCATCGGTGATGTACGGGAGGTTCGTGTAGGCGACGTTCCCGTACGACGACGAGGTCGAGCTGTGCCACGCGCAGTAACGCGTCCCAAAGCCCGACGCGCTGTTGCCGTGCGACGTCGCGATCATGTACTGCGTCGTGTTGTTCGAGCCCCCGGCTGTGTTGCCGAAGTGCGCCGCCGCCTTAACCGCCTCGGCGGCCAGCTGCGACTGGCTCGGCCTGGACGGAGCCGCCGAGCCGTTGTCGGACCAGGAGCCGGCGAGGATCCCCGACGGATTGCCCGCGGCCTGGCCGGCGCCGTTGCAGGAGAACGTCCCGCTTGGGACGCCCTGGCAGTACTGCGTGACGCTGTTCAGCCACGAGCTGCCACCAACTCCGCCGAGGAAGCTGTTGAGGATGCCTGCCTCGCCCGAGGGGTCGTTGCCCGTCCACTGCGAGCCCCAGAACACGAGGTACACCTTCGGTGCCGTCTCGACACCGATCCCGCCCACGCCGCCGTGGTAGGAGAGATTGCTGGAGCCGCCGCCGCGCTTAGCCGGGCGCGCATGCAAGGGCCGAACCCCCATCATGCTCACCGTTGCGTGCGCGTTCGTACTTGCGATCCGGCCGCTGGCTGACGCCGACGACGACAACGCGGTCGCCAGCATCACGGACGCGACGAGAACCCCCACGAGTGCCCCAAATAGAGAGCGACTCCTCTTCACGTCTTCCTCCTTGATGAAGTGCAGGACAGGAGCCTGGAAGCTAGATGTTCGGTCGCCCGGTGGCAAGAGGCCCGGCGTGGGCGAGCTACGCGGTGGTGACGGTGCCGTCGCTTGCGACGGTGATCGGCCAGGACCACTGGTCGGTGTCCAGCGGATTCCCGTCGGCGTCGCGACAGGTGATGAGGACCGTGTAGCTGCCTGGAGCGAGGCCCTGCGGTAGCGAGATGGCAAAGAGCGTCTGGTACTTGTTCGACGCGGAGCCGCCGTACGTGGTGACGTAGTTCTGCGGCCATCCGCTCGTGTCGCTCGTCACGATACCGAGCTGCTGCACGCCGTTGAGGAACGCGGTCGGCGCGTATGTGCCGGACGTCTGGATCGGCTGGTCGTCCGTGGCGACGATGTCGAGCTCCGTGTTGGAGGCGACCGTCGGATCGACGAGCATCGATTCGCAGTTGGAGTGGGCGGCGGAGCAGTTCGGGATCACCGGCGGCGACGACGACGGAGAGCCCGTGTCGAAGGCCGTCTGCATCGTCAGGACTTTGGGGGAGCCGGAGGCGCTCAGGTTGCGGATGACAACGGTGACGACCTTCTCCGACCGGGTCGAGACGTTCGGGTTGGCGAGGGCCCGGATGAACGTCTCGACCTTGTACGACTTGTGGTCGGCGCCGGTGACGGTCTGCACCGGGAGACACTGGGCGGACGATCCGCAACCGGTGATGGTCACGTCCCCCGTGGCGCCGCTGGGAAGGGCGCTCTCGTCGGTGTTGTAGTTGGCGTCGCTCGTCCTCACGGTCGTGAGCGTCGCAGCGTCCAGGCCGATCGAGGAGTACGGAAGCGAGGCGTAGAGCTCGAGCTGGTTGTTCGCGATCAGGCCGGCCGACGACGTCTTCGCGGCCGAGCCGATGGAGAAGTAGCCGAGGCTGTACGCCCCGATGAGCGCGAGCAGCGCGACAGACAGGATGAGCATGGCCGCGATGAGCTCGATCAGCAGGAAGCCGTCGTCGTTACGGGCGCGTTTCTCCACCAGGTACGTGATCGGCAGAACTCGCGCCGGGCTAAAGCCCTTACCCTCTAGATGATTGGTGCCATGAGATCGTCTGCTCCGGGGCGTGAGCTGGTGCGTCTGGGGCGCCGCGGCGGACGCTTCTCGCTGCTGGTGGCAGCGGGAAGCGGCCGACGTGGCGAAGCGCAGGCCCGGCGGAGGCCGGCTCCGCCGGGCGCAGCCGGGGCCTACGCGGCCCAGGCGTGCCAGATCGCGACCCGGACACGCGAGATCGTGGCATCAACCATCTAGCCCGTGACCGTGCCGTTGGCAGAGACGGTGATCGGCCAGGACCACTGGTCGGGGTCGCCCGCGGCTGGTCCATCGGAGTCGTGAGCGGTGACAAGAACCGTGTAGTTGCCGGCAGTGAGGCCCTGCGGCAGCGTGATCGTGATGAGAGTCTGGTACTTGTCCGACATCGAGCCGCCGTAGGTGTCGACGTAATTCTGCGGCCACCCGCTCGTCGCGCTCGTCGCGACGCCGAGCTGCTGGATGCCGTCGAGGAACGCGGTCGGCGCGGACGAGCCGGACGTCTGGATCGGCCCGTCGTCCATGGCCACGATCGTGAGCACCGTGTTCGAGACGACCTTCGGATCCGCGAGGAGCGATTCGCACGCATATCCGCCGCGACCGGAGGAGCAGAAGACCACCACGGGCGGAGACGACACCGGAGAGCCCGTGTCGAAGGCCGTCTGCATCGTCAGGACTTTGGGCGAGCCGGAGGCGCTCGCGTTCCGGATGACGACGGTGGCGACCTTCTCCGAGCGGGTCGAGGCGTTCGGATTGGGGAGGAGCCGGATGAACGTCTCGACCTTGTACGACTTGTGGTCGGCGCCGGTGACGGTCTGCACCGGCAGACACTGGGCAGACGAGCCGCAACCGGTGATCGTCACGTCCGTGCCGCTTTCCGGCAGGGCGCTCTCGTCCGTGCTGTAGTTCGCGTCGCTCGACTTCACGGACGCGAGGGTCGTGGCGTCGAGACCGATCGAGGAGTACGGCAGCGAGGAGTAGAGCTCGAGCTGGTTGTTCGCGATCAGGCCGACCGACGAGGTCCGTGCAGCCGAACCGATGGAGAAGTAACCGAGGCTGTACGCCCCGATGAGCGCCAACAGCGCGATTGTGAGGATCAGCATGGCCGCGACGAGCTCGACCATGAGGAAACCGTCTTCGCTGTGGGCGCGTGTCCGCATGCCTTCCTGTTCGTTACCTTCGGGATCGGCAGAACTCGCCGTGGGCTAAAGCCCGTTCGGTTCGCGGCCGATAGCTCTTGCGATGCCTTCGACGACCATCAGCCCGCAGGTACGCATCGTCTCCCTCGTCGGAATACTGGTGATCGCGCTCGCCGGCTCGGCTTTCTTCGTGTTGCACCGCCACAGCTCGACGCCGACGACCCCCACGACGCCTGCGGCGCCTCAATCGACACCGTCCAACCCCGTCCACGTCGTGCCGCCCACGGTCGACCCGCTCCTCCCCGCCGCGCTCAGAAGCGCGCTCGAGCGCTACCCGGTCGTCGTCGCGGGGTTCTACAACCCCGACTCGCCGGTCGACTCGCGCACGATCGAGGAAGCGCGCGCCGGAGCCGCGACCGCCCATGCCGGCTTCGTCTCCGTCAACGTCCTCAACGACGCGGTCGCCGGCCCGCTGACGGCGCTCCTGCCGTCGGGCCAGATCCTCCCGAACCCGGGATTCATCGTCTACACGCGGCCGGGGAAGATCGCGTACCGCTCGGACGGTTACCTCGACCGGGCTGGGGTCGCGCAGGCGGTCAAGGACTCGCGGTGAGCGCGTTCGCTGCGGAAGAGCGCGAGTTGTTCGTCCGCCACGCGGAACTCGACGGCCGCTCGATCGCCCGCCTGCGCGTTGTCGACCGCGGAGACGCCTGCCTGGTCGAGGCCGAGGTCTTCCCGCGCGGCGCTCCGTCGACCCAAGCCGGTCCGTACACGTTCGCCGACGTCGGCCAGGCAACCGCCTTCGTAACCGAGGCGATGGAGTCGCTGCTCTACCTCGGCTGCGAAGTCCGCGCGCAGTAGACAGCGAACGTTCCCGCCACCAGTCCGGGGCGAATACGCCCTCCGGCCGATACCGGCACACCGCCACGCGCGGAATTGTTCGCCTGAACCGGAGACCCCACTCGCCGTTATGGGGAGGAGCGAGTTCCGAACTCCGCAACCAGGGAGATCGACGTGATCATTCGCAAGTTCGTATGGCTCCTCTCGCTCGGAGCCGTGCTGGTGGGCATCGCCGCTCAGCCAGTGCTTGCCTCGACGGCGCCCCCACCCGTTGAGGCGTTCTACATGTATGGCTCGACCTTGGCCGGCCTGGAGAGCGGCGCCGGCACGGACGGTTGCGTCTACGCCACGAACCAGCCGGACAACCAGCCGGACATCATGCTCGTCGACTTCGGCGCGGCACGCCTGTTGTCGGGCGGCGACGACGGGACCATCGACTTCAGCGGCACGACCTTCAAGAACGCGAGCATCCTCCTCGCCCTCGAGAGGGCCGCCGACGGGTACCACAACTGTCACGTCAAGGGCGGCGTGATCATCGAGTACGGCAACAGCAACTACCGCATGTCGAGCGCGGACATGAGCACGACGGATGCGTGGTATGCCGGCTACGACCAGGAACAAACGGCCGAGGATCTGGCGCACTACCAGGCGGCCCACGGGTATATGAGCCAGGGCGCCGGCGCCGCCAGCGACATGGAGCCCAGCTACGACAAGCAGCTGATCACGAAGCAGCTCGTCAACGGGGCGACGGCTCAAGGCTGGGCGATCTACGACGACTACGGCTCAGTCGACGGCTGCCCGACGACCGGAAGCAGCGACGGTTCCTGCAACAACGGCTGGAGCGTCGGCGCCGTCGCGTACGTCTCCTTCCACGGCATTGCCCTCCCTCTACCGGAGATCTACTACACGGTAAGCGCCGACCAGTGGACCGTCATTCGCAAGTACTGGGATGCCAACGGACCGGGCGGCTACTACTTCTTCGACGGCGTGACCGGTGAGTCCCCGGCGACAGCGGGCGGACTCGATGCCACCGCAGGCTGGAACGCCCTCAACTCGAGGAACTCCGGTCTTGTCGGCCCCAACCTCGTCTGCTTCGGCTCCGGCTGCTGACCGGAAAGGAGAGAACAATCATGCGCAAGAACGCACTCAGTCCTCGCACGGTGAAGCTTCTGGCGGCACTCGTCGTACTCGGTCTCGCCGGAGCCTTGAGCGCGCTGGCGGCTGCCGGCTCATCGCCCGTGTCGACTCCTCGGCTCGGAGGCAACGTGAACGTCCCGGCGGACAAGGCGGCCGCGATGGCAGACCGCATGCCATCCGCACCGATCGACGCCACCGCGCCGGCGGGGCCTGCCGCGACGGCGGCGTTCGCCCCCGATCCGATTCCAGCCGGCATCCTCGGCTCGAACGTGCCGGTTCCGATCTCGTCCTCGATTCTCACCGAGACGAACGGCTGGCTCGTCAGCAACGGCTACAACCTCGTCGCCGTCTACGCCGGGTCTGCAGGCGACGATCCGACCCAGGGACGGGTCGTCATCGTCCGGCAGGACCTGCGCGCCGGCAGGCAAACCGTGCAGATCGTCGACGCCGGCACGACCGGCCCGCTGACGATCGCGGCCGACGCCCCAACGGGAGCCGCTGTCGAGACGACGGCACTGACCGGAGCCCTCAAGCTCGGCACGAGCCGGGGCGCCCCGATGAAGCTGAACCTCAGCACCAACACCGTCAGCGCGAGATAGAGCGCGGGAAGGACGAAGACATGAGACGAGAGCGATTGACAGTCGGGAGCCGGCTCGTACTGCTGGTCGCTCTCGCCTCGGTCCTCTATGCCGCCGGAAAGCCCGCGCTGGGAAGCGGCGCCGCGGCGAGCGTGACACTCCCCCGCTGCTCACCGGAGGGGTACGGCCTCGAGCAGGCGCTCGTATCCCGAACCACCCACCGCCAGAACGCGGTCAAGCTCACCGCGGGCTGGGTGACCGCAATGGAGGGGCGTCGCTCGTGCTTGCTGAAGACGACGATCCGGTTGACGGTCGAGGGCTCCGGCGGCACGGCGGTCAAGGCGGAGTGGCATGTGAGCGCTGTGCTCAAGCCGTGGAGCAGCGTCGTGCACACCTGGGTCTGGCGGAACTGGTGCGACGCCGGCATTGGGGAGCCGACGGTCGAGTTCAGCGTTCCGAGCGGCAGGAGCGTCCGGCAAAGCGTCCCGTCTCCGCCGACATGCGTGACGGCGGGCACGGCATCGACCGTCGCCGATCTCGGGACGGGAAAGACGTACGTGCGGCGCCCCGGAAATCGCTTTCCGCCGCACATCCTTTCCAAGGGAACCCCACCGCCTCTGCACGAGGCGCTGATCAAGGTCAAGAACGCCTGGCTCGTCAGCGACGGCTACACGCTCGTCGCGGTCTACGCAGGCACGGCAGGGAACAACCCTTCGAGCGGACGGTTCGCGATCATCCGGCAGAACGCGATCTTCGGAGTCCAGTACGAGCCGCCCGATCTCATCGACGTCCGCAGAGCCCCAGGACTGAGGATCACCCGTGGGCCTCGGGGCGCGTCGCGCGAGACGTCAGCTCAGCGTGGAAAGCTCTTCTTCGTCTCGGCAAACGGCACCAAAGGCGTCCTCGATGTCAGCGTCGATCGCGTCCGAGTCACCGCGCGCTAGCTCGTGACGCGCGCGAGCTCTTCGAGGCTCGTCAGCCCTGCCATGATCTTTGCGAGCCCGTCGTCCCACAGCGTGCCCATCCCGGACTCGAACGCCGCGCGCTCGATCTCCTGGCGCGATGCCTTGCCGGCGGCGAGCGAGGCTAGATCCTCGGTCATTGACAGGAGCTGGAAGATCCCGATGCGGCCGCGGTACCCGGTCATGTCGCAACGCGGACAGCCGCGCTTGCGATAGAGCACGGCTCCGTCGCTCGCCGCGGCGACGTCGGGCGAGACGCGGGCCGCAACCAGCTCGTCGGCCGTCGGTGCGTAGGCCTCGGCGCAATGCGTACAGAGCTTCCGGGCGAGCCGCTGCGCGAGCACGCCGGTCACCGCGGCTCCCGTGAGGAACGGCTCGACGCCCATTTCGTTCAGCCGCGTCAACGCGCTAGGGGCGTCGTTCGTGTGGAGCGTCGAGAGGACGAAGTGGCCGGTCAGAGCCGCCTCGATCGCGATCTTCGCGGTCTCGCCGTCCCGGATCTCGCCCACCATCACGACATCGGGATCCGACCGAAGGATCGCGCGGAGCGCCGTCGCGAAGGTCACGCCGCCGCGCTGGTTGACCTGGACCTGCTTGACCCCGGGAAGGCGGTACTCGACCGGGTCTTCGACCGTGATGAGGTTGATCTCCGGCCGGCTCAACGCGGTCAAGACGGCGAAGAGCGACGTCGTCTTGCCGGAGCCCGTCGGGCCCGTCACGAGCAGCGCTCCCGTCGGCCGGTCGACGATCTTGCCGAGCTGGGCCTGCATCGCCTCGGAGAGACCGAGCTCAACCATCGTCGGCGGCTTGCTCGACTGGTCGAGGAGTCGGAGGACGGCCGACTCTCCATAAACGGTCGGCAGTGTCACGACGCGAACATCGAGCTTGCGCCCGGCGACCGCTGCGTTCACCGAGATGCGCCCGTCTTGTGGCTTGCGGCGCTCGGCGATGTCGAGCTTTGCGAGCACCTTGAAGCGGGTGATGACGCCGACGGCGGTCTGCTTCGGCACTCGCTGAATCTCGCGTAGGACTCCATCGATGCGGAAGCGCACGAGCAGCGAGCCCTCCTGCGGCTCGAAGTGAATGTCCGACGCCCCGTCCTCGGCCGCCTTGAACAGGATCGAGTTGACGAGCCGCACGAGCGGCTCGTCGGACAAGCCGTCGTCGGCCTCGAGGTCGATCTCCGGCGCCATATCGAACTCGAACTCCTCCTCTTCGACGACGGTCGGGACAGCGGTGGCGGTGGAGGCGCGCGCACGGCGGCCGAGCTCCCCGAGGATCTCGTCCCTCGTCGCGACCGCGAGCTCGAGTTGATGCGGCGTCGCGAGCCGCAGCTCGTCGATCGCCTGCACGTCGCCCGGGTCGGCGACCGCAATGCGCAGGACGCCGTCAGCCAGCTCGTACGGCATCGCGACGGCGCGCTCGAGCACGCGTAGCGGAATCGCGAGCACGGCGTGATCGTCAACCTGCGTCGTTGCGAAGTCGATGAGCGGCAGCCGGAACTGCACGGCGTGACGGTGAGCGATCCCCGCGCTGGTCGCGATCCCCTCCTCGACGAGCGCGCGCGCGAAGGAGCCCGTCAGGCGAGCCCGGTCGGCTGCACCCGCGAGCCTGTCTTCGGGGACGAGCTTCGTCGCTCCGATCAGGTCGACGAGCAGCTCGACCGACTGGGCGACACCGAACGGCGTCAGGCCGCCGCCGACGCCGTCCGACTCCGCGGCCGTAGTCCGCAGGCGTGGGAGGCTTGTCTGATGTTCAGTCACTGGCAGCCGATTTCACGGTTCGATCCCTCGAACGAGTCATCGGCATATCGGGCCGCGAAAGTTAGCGCTCGCCTCTAACGGTGAACGAGCGTCCAGTAGCCCTGGAGCAGCTCGTGACCGGCGAAGAGGGCAATGACGGCGCCGAGTGCGAGGAACGGCCCGAACGGGAGCTTGACCTTCCTCGCGCCCACGCCGAGACGGATGAAGAGGACGATCGCCGGCACCATCGCGGCGAGCAGGCCGAGGAGCATCGCGACGGCCACGGTCTTCCCGAGCATCGCGCCGAGCACGAGCGCGAGCTTGACGTCGCCCATGCCCATCCCGCGTGGCGCGATGAGCGCGGCGGCGAAGAGGAAGCCGCTCGCGCCGAGTGCGCCGATGATCCACTGCGGGCTCGGGTGGATCGCGGTCTGCGCCGCGAGGATGACCGCGGCGGCGGGCAGGACGATGCGGTTGGGGATGATCCCGTGCTCGATGTCGGTCGCCGAGATCGCGACGAGGACGAGGCAGAAAGCCGCGGCGACGAGCGCCTCGGGGTGGAGGCCGAACCTCCACGCGCAGCCGGCGACGAGCAGCGCCGACACGAGCTCCACTGCCGGATAGCGCCACGGAATCGCGGCCTGGCAGTGGCGGCAGCGCCCGCGCAGGAGGAGCCACGAGAGAACGGGGACGTTGTCCCGCCAGCCGATCTCGTGGCCGCAGCTCATGCATGCCGAGCCGGGCGAGACGAGTGAGCGCCGAAGCGGCACGCGCGCCGCGACGACGTTCACGAAGCTCCCGAGTGCGAGGCCGGGTGCGAATGCGAAGGCGGCGAGGGCGACGTCCATCTCAGGCTTTCACCCGCAAACCCACGTGGGTCGTGGCGTCCTCTGCGGGCTCATCGTCTGCGGGCTCATCGGCCTGCTCGGCAGGCTGCACCGCCGCGCCGTCGACGCGGGCCTGCTTCTCTGCCCGCTCGAGCATGACGAGGAAGTCGTGGCGGTTCGTGGAGGCGTTCGCGGCGGTCTCCCGGTCGACGACCCCGGAGATGACGAGCTTGATCAGCGCCTGCGCGAACGTCTGCATGTTGAAGAACTCGCCCTCGGCGACGGCATCGGTGATCTCGTCGGGACGGCCTTCGCGAATGAGGTCGGCGATGCGGGTATTCGTGACCATCACCTCGACAGCCGGGACACGCCCGCCGTCGACGCGGGGCAGCAGCCGCTGGCTGACGACACCGCGGAGCACGCCGGCGAGGATCGAGCGGATCACCTCCTGCTTCTCGGGCGGGAAGAACTCGATGATGCGTCCGCACGACTCGGCGGCGTCCACCGTGTGGAGCGTCGAGAGCACGAGGTGACCGGACTCGGCGGCTTGCAGGGCGACCTGCGCCGTCTCGGAGTCGCGGAGCTCGCCGATGAGGATGACGTCCGGGTCCTGGCGCAGCGCGCGCCGCAGTCCCTCGCCGAACGATCCGGTGTCGAGCCCGACTTCGCGCTGGCTGATCACGCCGCGCTGCTCCTGGTGGACGATCTCGATGGGATCTTCGATCGTCAAGACGTGGTCGCGGCGCGTGCGGTTGATGTGATCGACCACCGCGGCGAGCGTCGTCGTCTTGCCCGAGCCGGTCGCTCCTGTGACGAGGATGAGACCACGCGGCTCGTTCGCGAGACGCTCGACTCCGGGCGGCATGCCGAGCTCGTCGAAGGACGGGATGATCGCCGAGATGACCCGGAAGGCGAATCCGATCTGCTCGCGCTGGCGGAACGCGTTCACGCGGAAACGCGGTAGCCCCGCGACCTGGTAGGCGAGGTCGAGGTCGCCCGTCGCGTGGAAAGCATCGATCTGGTCGGGGCGCGAGATGGTCGTGAGGATGTCCTCCATGTCCCACGGAGTGAGAGCCTCCGTCTTCTCCATGTCGCCGAGCGCGCCGTCGCGGCGCAGCACGGGAGGCCGCCCGGCCTTCAGGTGGATGTCACTCGCGCCGAGGTCGACCGCCTGCTTCAGAATGGCGTTGAGCTCCACGCCAGAAGTTTCGGCGCCGGGGGCGGTTTCCTTTAGGCGGCGAGCTTTGCGACGCGGTAGATGACGCGGATCGCGGCCCTCTCGACGCCGCGGGCGGCGGCCGGCTCGGGCAGGTCGCCGGTGAGGAGCTTCTCGAGCGCGCGGAACGTCACCGGCAGCCGCGCGAGCGCGTACGTCGTGTGCGGGAACCGCTCGAACGCCGCCTTCGCGCCCCAGCCGGCGCGGGTCAGCGGCGCGATCCGCCGCTCGACAGCCTGCTGATAGCTGTCGAGATTTTCGGAACGGCCGGCGAGCACGTCGAGTGCCGCCTCGCTCACGAGCTTCGCCGAGTAGAACGCCTCGTACATCCCGTCGCCGGAGAACGGATCGACGAGACCGGCCGCATCGCCGATCACGGCGGTCGTGCCTCGCGCGAGCGTCGTCCCGGCGGCGCGCATCGGCAGCCGGTAGCCGCGCGTCCCGGTCGCGGAGGCGGGATCGACGCCGTACGCCTCACACATCCGCTTGAGCTCGGCGCGGAGCTTCGGCCCTTCCGCCTCGTTGCCGCCGACGCCGACGTTGACGTGGTCGCCCTTCGGGAAGATCCAGCCGTAGCCGCCGTGGATGATCGCGATCTCGAGCACCATCGCCCCGGCGAAACGCGGCTCCCACGGGTAGTTCGCCTCGAGCGCGACGCCGTGGGCGATCTCGCCGGCGAGGCCGAGCTGCTTCGCGGCCGAGCCGTTGCAGCCGTCCGCGCCGATGACGATCCTCGCGTCGAGCTCGCGCGCGTCGGCGCTCGTCCGCTCCCGCACCTCGGCGCCGGCTTCGGCGGCCTTCTCGAGGAGGAAGTGGTCGAGCCGCGAGCGCTGCGTCATGTACGCGATCGGCTTGCGCGCGGTGCGCGAGATGTGGTGGCGGTAGCGGAGCCCGCAATCCATCCGGCTCACGGTGTCCTCGACGACGGGCTCGATCGAGAACGGCAGAAGCCGTGCCGCGCGCCCGGTCACGCCGCCGCCGCACGGCTTGTCGCGCGGGAAGGTCGACTTGTCGACGAGCAGCACGCGAGCGCCCGCGGTCGCCAGGCGGTAGGCGGCAGTCGAGCCTGCGGGCCCTCCACCGATGATGGCGACGTCGTAACTCACGATGGGGGCGGGAGGATTCGAAC
>Ga0307373_10009696_pt1 | contig 14318 bp, 11 predicted proteins | sample OX2MG_FD_202534 | JGI IMG/M metagenome (GOLD analysis project Ga0307373, IMG submission 202534) | Soil microbial communities from Risofladan, Vaasa, Finland - OX-2 | ecosystem: Environmental > Terrestrial > Soil > Coastal area > Acid sulfate soil | place: Finland: Risofladan, Vaasa | collected... | reverse complement strand
TCACGCGCCACGCGGGCGTGCTCATGGACCGCCTGGCGCCGGGCGGTTCGTGCATCCTGAGCGGCATCCTCGTCGAGGAAGAGCAGGACGTCCGCCGGGCCTTCGCCGCGCTGCCGCTCGCCGAACGACGGCAGGAGGAGGAATGGGTCGGCCTGCGGTACGGACCGGCGTCTACAGCTCCCCCCAGATCGCCCATAGCGCGCTGATGGCGACGAGCGGCGCGGCCTCGGCGCGCAGCGTGCGCGCGCCGAGCGTCAGCGGCAGCCAGGCGCCCAGCCGGGCGGCCGCGAGTTCGTCCGCGGCCCAGCCGCCCTCGGGACCGACGAGCAGCGTGGCCGACGCGGGGACCGGGCGGTCCTTCAGCACGGCGAGCGATTCGGCCTGCGCCGCCGGCGCGGCGCCCGGCTCGACCAGGATCAGGCGCAGATCGCCGGTCGCCTGCGCCAGGCCGTGCGCCAGGCCGACCGGCTCGGCGATCTCGGGCAGCACGGCCCGGCCGCACTGCTTGGCGGACGCCAGCGCGACGCGCCGCCAGCGTCCGGTCCGGCCGGGGCGGGCGATCTCGGCGTGCGCGGTCACGAGCGGCTGAATCCGGCTGACGCCGAGCATCACGGCGTCGCGGATGACGCCGTCCATGCCGTCCCCCTTGAGGATCGCCTGGGCGAGCGCCAGGGCCACGCGCGGCTCCGGCGCAGCGGCGACCGCCGCCGTCGCCCGGACGCGCACGGCCGGCCGGACCGCGTCGACGACCGCCGCGCACTCACGGCCGCGGCCGTCGAAGACGTGGATGGCGGCGCCGGCGCCGAGCCGCAGCACGCGGGTCAGGTGGGCCGCTTCGTCCGCGGGGAGCGTGGCCACGTCGCCGCCGGCGTGGATGTCGGGCGCGTAGAACCGGTGCGGCATGCCGGGCATTATAGCGGGCCGGCCGGCGCCGCCGGCCGCGGGCCGGCGCGCGCTGCGCTATACTCGACCCACTTCATGTTCTTCCGCGGGCAGACCATCGGGAAGTACAAGATCATCTCGCCGCTCGGCAGCGGCGGATTCGGGGCCGTGTACCTCGCGACGGACACCTTGATCGACAAGAAGGTCGCGCTCAAGGTGCCGCACCGGCAGAGCGCGGACCTCAGCGAGCTGCTCCGGGAGCCCCGCCTGCTGGCGAGCCTGAGCCACCCCAATATCGTCGCGATCCTGACGGCCGAGAAGCAGCAGAACGTCTTCTTCATCGTGATGGAGTACGTGCCGGGCGAGACGCTGGAGAGCGTCATCAGCCGCGACGGCGCGCTCGAGCTGTCGCAGGCGCTCGACTACACCTGCCAGATCTGCAACGCCGTCGACCACGCGCACACGCAGGGCGTCCTGCACCGCGACCTCCGGCCGTCAAACGTGCTGGTGTCGGAGGCCGGCCTGGTCAAGGTGGCCGATTTCGGCACGTCCCGCTTCCTCGAAATCGCGGCGCACGGCACGACGGTGATCGGCAGCCCGCCCTACATGGCGCCGGAACAGTTCCAGGGCAAGGCGGTGTTCGCCTCCGACCTCTACTCGCTGGGCGTGACGATGTACCAGATGCTCACGGGCGATCTGCCGTATCAGACGCCGACGCCGGGCGATCTCGACCGCCTGATGCGGGGTGAGCTGGTCTCGCCGCCGCGGCTGAAGAACCCGAAGATTCCGCGCGCGCTCAACGACATCGTGCTGAAGGCGATGGCGCCGGAGATCGCCGGCCGCTACCAGCGGGCGGGCGATCTGCTGGAGGACGTCCTCGCGCTGCGGCTGACGGCGGGCGGCGGGCGCGCCCGCCGGACGCCGTCGGCCGGCGAGCCGGCTGCCGCCGGCGGCCCGCCGCCGGCGACGCCGGCCGGCGACCTGCAGGACATCCACAGCCGCCTGCGGGCGCGGGAGGCGCCGTCGCCCCGTTTCTGCTGGCACTGCCGCAAGCCGCTGCACGCGCGATCGGATCGCTGTCCTTTTTGCGGCGAAGCGCAGTAGTGCTAAGATCCGGGTGATTCCGCACGGTTCTTCATACAGGAGCTGCTCATGGCTTTCGCGGGCACCGGCAAAATCTGGATGAACGGCAAGCTGGTCGACTGGGCCGACGCGAAGATTCACGTGGCGTCGCACGTCGTGCACTACGGCAGCGGCGTCTTCGAGGGCGCCCGCTGCTACGACACGCCGAAGGGCGCCGCCTGCTTCCGGCTGGGCGCGCATATCCGCCGGCTGTTCGATTCCTCGCGGACCTACCGGATGGCCTATCCGCTGACGCCGGTCCAGGTCGAGGCGGCCGTGCTGGAGACCATCCGCGCCAACGGGCTGAAGGGCTGCTACATCCGGCCGCTCATGTACCGCGGCTACGAGTCGCTGGGCGTCAACCCGGCCACCTGTCCGGTCGACCTGGCGATCCTCGTCTGGGAGATGGGCCGCTATCTCGGCGCCGACGCGCTCGAGAACGGGGTCGACGCGCGCGTGAGCTCGTGGACGCGCATGGCGCCGAACACGTTTCCGGCGACGTCGAAGGCGAGCGCCAACTACGCGAACTCGGCGCTCATCAAGATGGAGGCGCTCGCGGACGGGTACGCCGAGGGGATCGCCCTCGACGTCAACGGCTTCGTCAGCGAGGCGAGCGGCGCCAACGTGTTCCGGGTGCGGGACAACGTCATCCAGACGCCGTCGCTCGACTCCTCCGTGCTCCAGGGCATCACGCGCGACTCGATCATCACGCTGGCGCGCCATCTCGGCTACGAGGTCCGCGAGGAGACCATCCCGCGCGAGACGCTCTACACGGCCGACGAGCTCTTCTTCGTCGGGACGGCGGCCGAGATCACGCCGATCCGCAGCGTCGATCGCCTGACGATCGGCAGCGGCAAGCGGGGGCCGGTGACCGCCGCGATCCAGCGGGCGTTCTTCGACGTGATCAACGGCGAGATGCCCGACACGTGGGGCTGGCTCACCTACGCGTACCCGGAGGACGCCGCCCGGCATCAGCCGGCGGCCCCGTCGGCCGCCAGGGCGCGGTGAGGCGGGCCACGGGCGGCCACGGTCGATGCACGTCAACGACCTGCTGAAGATCGCCGTCGACCAGGGAGCGTCCGACCTCCACCTGAAGGTCGGCAGCTACCCCATGCTGCGCGTCGGCGGGACGCTCGTCCCGGCCGCGCGCGACCGCCAGCTTGCGCTGGACGACGTCATGGCGATGGCGGCGGCCGTGATGTCGACGGCGCAGCGCCAGAAGTTCAAGGACGACCAGGAGATCGATCTCGCCTACAGCGTGGCCGGGCTCGGCCGCTTCCGCTGCAGCATCTTTCAGCAGCGCGGAGCGGTCGGCCTGGTCTTCCGCATCATCCCGATCCGCATCGGCACGATCGACGAGCTCGGCCTGCCGGCCTCGCTCAAGCGGATCGCCGGCGAGGAGCGCGGCCTCGTGCTCGTGACCGGGACCACCGGGAGCGGCAAGAGCACGACCCTCGCCGCCATGGTGGATCACGTCAACCACACCCGGCCGGCGCACGTGATCACGATCGAGGACCCGATCGAGTTCCTGCACCGCGACGACCAGGCGCTCATCAACCAGCGCGAGGTCGCCGTCGACACCCGGTCGTTCGCGCACGCGCTCCGCAGCGCGCTGCGGCAGGATCCGGACGTCATCCTGGTCGGCGAGATGCGCGATTTCGAGACGATCGAGACGGCCCTGCTGGCGGCCGAGACCGGCCATCTCGTCCTCTCGACGCTCCACACCCTCGACGCGGTCGAGACCATCAACCGCATCATCGCCGTCTTCCCGCCCCACCAGCAGAAGCAGATCCGGCTCCAGCTGGCGAGCGTGCTGCGCGCCGTCATCTCGCAGCGGCTCATTCCCCGGGCCGACGGCCAGGGCCGCTGCCCCGCCGTCGAGATCCTCGTCGGCACGGCGTTCATCCGCGACTGCATCGTCGACAAGGAAAAGACCAACCTGATCCAGGGGGCAATCGCCTCGGGGACGTCGCAGTACGGCATGCAGACCTTCGACCAGTCGATCTTCGGCCTGTTCGAGCAGGGGCTCATCACGTACGATGAGGCGCTGCGGTGGGCGTCGAACGTCGACGAGTTCAAGCTGAAGGTGCAGGGGATCGGCACGACGTCCGACCTCACGCGCGACGACGTGGCGCGCACCACGCGCCAGCAGACCCGGCCGGCGGGTCCGCCCGAAATCACCCGCTTCGGAGGATAGCGCCCTGCCGCGACCGCGCCTGCGGCCGACCCCGACGCCGTCCGACCGGCAGGACGCGGACACCGCCCGGCTGATCCTGCTGCGCGCGCTCGCCCGGCGCGAGCTGTCGGAAGCCCAGGCCCGCGAGCGGCTCGAGCAGCGGGGGTTCCCGCCCGACGCGGTCGACGGAGCGATCGCCCGCCTGAAGGACGACCACGCGCTGGACGACGCGCGCGTGGCGCGGGCCTGCGCGCGCCTGGAGCTGGAGCTGAGGCATCGCGGTCCGGCGCGGGCCGTCCAGCGCATCGAACAGCTCGGCATCGCGCGCGACCTCGCCCGCCAGGCGGTCGCGGAGGTCGCCGCCACGCTCGACACCGCCGGTCTGCTGGAGTCGGCCCTGGCCCGGCGCCTGCCGCCCGGCGCCTCGATCCCCGACCGCGCCACGTTCGCCCGCCTCTACCGCTTCCTCGTCGGCCAGGGGTTTCCGTCCGATCGGGTGGCGAGTGTGTTGAGGAAGAGACAGCGCGCCGCGCCGGCCCCCTGACGCACCGCCGCCCCCTCACGCCTACCGCCCGCCGCCTGTCGCCTAGTACAATGTCCGTCATGACCGCGAACGAGATCCGGCAGTCCTTCCTCAGGTACTTCGAACGCCACGGCCATCGCATCGTCCCGAGCTCGCCGCTCGTGCCGCAGGACGATCCGACGCTGCTGTTCACCAACGCGGGCATGAACCAGTTCAAGGACGTCTTCCTCGGCCGCGAGAAGCGCGACTACACGCGCGCGACGACGTGCCAGAAGGTGATGCGGGTCAGCGGCAAGCACAACGACCTCGACAACGTGGGGCCCTCGCTCCGCCATCACACCTTCTTCGAGATGCTCGGCAACTTCTCGTTCGGCGACTATTTCAAGGAACAGGCGATCTCGTTCGCGTGGGAGATGCTGACCGGCGTCTGGAAGATGCCGCCCGAGCGGCTGGTCGTGTCGATCTTCAAGGGCGAGGCCGGCATTCCGCGCGACGAGGAGGCGTACGCGATCTGGCGCAGGTTCGTCCCGCCCGACCGGATTCTGCAGCTCGGCCACGAGGACAACTTCTGGCAGATGGGCGAGACCGGCCCGTGCGGCCGCTGTTCGGAGGTCTATTACGTCCGCGGCACGGGGACCGATCCGGAAATCGAGGTGTGGAACAACGTGTTCATGGAGTTCGACCGCACCGTCGACGGGACGCTGACGCCGCTGCCGGCGCCGTCGATCGACACGGGGATGGGCCTGGAGCGCATCACGGCGGTCCTGCAGCAGAAGGACTCGAACTACGACACGGACCTCTTCATGCCGCTGCTCGCGCGGATCGGCGAGATCGCCGGCATCCAGTACGCCGCGAGCGCGAACCGGCCGTCCGACGTCTCGATGCGGGTCGTCGCCGACCACGTCCGCGCCACCACGTTCCTGATCGCCGACGGCGTGATGCCGTCGAACGAATGGCGCGGCTACGTGCTGCGCAAGATCATGCGGCGCGCCATGCGGCACGGCAACCGGCTCGGCGTGCGGGAGCCGTTCCTCCACGAGCTGGTCGACGTCCTGGTGCGGGAGATGGGCGACGCCTACCCGGAGCTGCGCACGCACCGCGAGATGATCGAGCGGACGATCTTCGCGGAGGAGAAGCGGTTCGACACCGTGCTGAACGACGGTCTGCCGCGGCTCGAAGTGGAGCTCGCGAAGGCGCTCGAGACGCCGGAGCGCATCCTGCCGGGCGAGGCGGCCTTCCGGCTGTACGACACCTACGGCCTGCCGTACGATTTCATCGAGGACACCGCCGAAACGCAGGACGTGCGGGTCGACCGCGCGGGCTACGAGCGGGCGATGGAGGGCCAGCGCGAGAAGGCGCGGGCCGGCAGCGCGTTCGAAACCGGCCGGAAGGCCGACGCCTTCGCCCTCGGCGCCGACACCGAGCGGGCGGCGCTCGCGAACGCCGGCGACCGGTTCGAGGGCTATGCGACCACCCGCCTGAACGGCGCGCTCGTGCTCGCGCTGTTCGACGAGGAGCGGCACCAGGTCGGCACCCTCGCCGCCGGCACGTCCGGCTACGTGCTGCTCGACCGGACGCCGTTCTACGTCGAATCGGGCGGTCAGGTCTCCGACGCCGGCCGGCTCGCCGGCCCCGCGGGGACCGCGACGGTGGCCGGGGTGGTGCGGACCGGCCCGGGGCTGCCGCGCGCGCACCACGTGCGGGTGACCGACGGCCGGCTGACCGTCCGCGATCCTGTGACCGCCGAAGTGGACGAGGCGGTGCGCGACGCGACGCGCCGCAACCACACGGCCACCCACCTGCTGCACGCGGCGCTGCGCCAGGTGCTCGGCGCCCACGTCAAGCAGGCCGGCTCGCTCGTCGCGCCGGACCGGCTGCGGTTCGACTTCGTCCACTTCCAGCCGGTGTCGGCCGAGGAGCTGGAGCGGGTCGAACAGATCGTCAACGAGCAGGTCGTGAGAGACACGCCGGTGCAGACCGAGGTGCGCGCGACCCAGGAGGCGATCGCGGCCGGCGCGATGGCGCTGTTCGGCGAGAAATACGGCGACCAGGTGCGGGTCGTGTCGGTTCCCGGCTTCAGCCTGGAGCTGTGCGGCGGCACGCACGTCCGCGCCACCGGCGAGATCGGCCTGTTCGCGATCACGCAGGAAGCCGGCGTGGCGGCCGGTGTCCGCCGGATCGAGGCGCTGACCGGACTCGGTGCCCGGCAGTGGGCGCGCGACCAGCGGGCGGCGCTCGACCGGATCCTGCAGTCGCTGCGCGTGCCGGCCGATCAGGCGGTCGAGGCGATTGAGCGCCTGCAGGCCGACCACCGGCGCCTGGCCCGCGAAGCGACCGACCTCAAGACGAAGCTCGCCATGGGCGGCGGCCAGGCGGCCGCCACGGAGCACGTCGTCGAAATCGCCGGCGTGAAGCTGGCCCGGCGCCGGGTGAGCGGCCTCGACAAGAACGCCCTGCGCCAGCTGGCCGATTCGCTGAAGGACCAGATCGGCAGCGGCGTCGTGGTGATTGCCTCGGAGAACGAGGGCAAGGTGGCCGTCGTCGTGTCGGTGACCGCCGACCTGACGCAGCGCGTGCCGGCCGGCCAGATTGTCAGGCAGATTGCCCCGATTGTCGGAGGCGGGGGAGGCGGACGCCCCGATTTCGCCGAAGCCGGCGGCCGGGAGCCGGGGAGAATCGACGAGATGCTGGAGGCGAGTCAGCAGGTGGTCGGGGAACTGCTCGCAAGGAACTGAGAATCGGCCCACTGCAGCGGGAGGCCCCTCGTGCCGATAAAGGATCCGTGGTATCAGGGTCTGAGGCCCGGGCCGCGGCTCCCGTGACCATGGAGCCGTCCGCCGACGTGCGGCCGGCGCCGCCGCACCCGGTCGCGGCCCCCTGCGCCCGCCTGGAGCGCGAATGAGACGAACCCTCACGCCGCTGCTGCTGGGCCTGCTGATGCTGGCGGGAATCGCAGCCCCCGCCCGCGCGCAGATCTACAGCTGGCGCGACGCCAGCGGGACGCTCGTGCTGTCGGACCATCCCCCGGCGGGTGCCGGCCAGACCTTCGCCGTGGCGCAGGCGCAGACGATCCGGACGACGCGGCCGTCCGCGGCGGCGTTTCCCGACCGGTACCAGCGGCTGATCAGCCGGCGCGCGCGGCAGCAGGGTCTCGACCCGGCGCTCGTCCGCGCCGTCATTCAGGTGGAATCGGGCTTCGATCCGGAGGCGCGGTCGCCGAAGGGGGCGTTGGGGCTGATGCAGCTGATGCCGGCGACGGCGGCGGAACTCGGCGTCCGGAACCCGTACAACCCGGCCGACAACATCCGCGGCGGCACCGCGTATCTCCGGCAGCTGCTCGATCGCTACCACGGCAACCAGCGCCTGGCGCTCGCGGCGTACAACGCAGGGCCGGGCGCCGTGGATCGGTTCGGCGGCATCGTGCCGCCCTATCCGGAGACGCGCCGGTACGTGCGCCGGGTCCGGGCAGCCGCCGGGCCGGCGGCGCGCGCGACCGGCTCGCGGCAGGTGATCTACAAGACGGTCGACCTCATCGACGGGCGGCCGATTCCGCGCTACTCGGACACGAAACCGGCCTCGGGTCCGTACCAAATCATCGGCCAGCCATAGCCACGTCCGTCACCGCCCGGCACGCGCCGGGCGATGGTGCTACTTCTTCAGCCGGCCCGCCGGCCGCTTCTTCCGTGCGACCACCTTCCGCTTCGGGGCCGCTTTGCGGGTCGTCTTCCCGGCGCCCTTTCGAGCCCGTCTGGCTGAGCCCTTTCGGGCTCCCCCGACAGCCTTCCTGACAGCCGCCCGCTTCGGCGCGGCCGGTCGCCTGCGGAGGCGGGCCGGCGCGACCGGCGCGGGTTCAGGCATGGGCGGCGGTTCCGGCGGCGCGCCGCCTTCGAACTGGTCGAAGACGAGGTCAATCGGTTCTTCCGACACCGGTGGGAGATCTGAGCGTTTCGCCATGGCGTGGAGTATGGCACGCCCGGTGAGGGTGGCGCCAGCCCGGCCGGCGGGCGCTGACGTCCGGGCGGCGGCCGGCTGTGCTAAAATCGAGGTTTCGCGCTGGGTCCGGGTGCCCGCTCCGGGTGAGCCCGGGAGCCAGCCGGGAGGAGACGTCAGACCGTGGCTTCACACGCTTCCGCGACCAAGGCGCACCGCCAGAGCGTCAAGAACCGTGAGCACAACCGGCAGCTGCGCAGCCGCCTGCGCACCGGCCTCAAGGCGATCCGCACGGCGCTCGATCAGCAGGATCTCGAGGCGGCCCGCGGGGCGCTGAACCAGACGACATCGCTCGTCGACCGGATGGCGGCCAAGGGCATCATCCACAAGAACACCGCGGGACGCTACAAGTCGCGGATCGCGAAGCGGCTCAAGCCGACCGCGTAACGACCTCAGCCTCCGCACAGCTCCACCACCAGCCGTTCCAGCAGAACGCGCGGCTCGCCGGCGGACCGTTTCAGGTCCAGATCGGTGCGGAAGACCGCCTCGACGGCGCGGCGCACGCGCGGCGCCGGCAGCCTGGCGCGCACGACCCAGGCGAGCTGCCCGAGGATCATCGGCGGCACCAGGCCGGCATCCAGCATCAGCGCCAGTTCGCGCAGCGCCGCCGCCGCGTCGCCGCGCTCGATCGCCCGCGCCATCGCCCACTCGTCCTGCAGGCTCGCCGCCCCGACGGTCTGCCGCACGTCGCTGGCCGTCACCGTCCCGGCGCCGCCGGCGAACAGCAGGACCCGATCCATTTCGCCCCGGAGGCGGGCGACGTCCGGCCCGGCCTGCTCGGCGAGCAGGTTGATCGCGGCCGCTTCCATCCGCACGCCGGCCGCGGCGGCGCGCGCCTTGATCCACTGGCGGGCATCGGCGACCGATTCGAGGCCGCCGCACTGCACGACGGCCGCCTGCTTCATCAGCTGCTTGACGACGCGGCTCCGGCCGTCGAGCTTCCCGGCCACCAGGGCGATCACCGCATGCGCGGGCGGCGCCTCGAACAGCCTCTCCAGATCCTCGGCGGCGCGAGCCGCCAGCTCGGTCTCCCGGCGCGGGACGAGCAGCCGCTCGGCGTCGAGCACGATGACCACGCGGCGCTCGGCCATGAGCGGCAGCGTCTGCACGGCATCGAGCAGCGCGGCCACGCTGGTCTCGCCGCCGTGGAGCCGCTCGACGTTGAACGCGCGGATGCCTTCGTCCACCAGATCGGCGAACGCCGCCGCCAGCTGCGTCTTCTCGACCTCGTCGTCGCCCGTGATCAGGTAGAGCGGCGCCGGCGCGCCGCGCGCGAGCTGCTGTCGGACGGCGGCAGGGGACAGCACGGGCATGGGTGTCATGAAGGCCGGCCGGGACGCCCGCGGGCGCCCGCCCGGTCAGAACGCTTCGAGAATGGAGCTGACCACGGTCTTGGCGAAGTCGGTGCTCACGCGGTCCAGCGCCTGCGTCTGCTGCCCGAAGAAGGCGGTCGGATCGAGGGCGCTCGTGCCGCTCGAGGCCTCGTAATCCTCCTGGAACACCATCGACGGGTTCTGCCAGAGCACCTTCTTCGCGTGATTGTCGTACAGCGAGATCTTCGCCACCACGGTGATGACGTAGCGCGAGGCCTGCTGCTGCGCGGTGAAGCTGGCCGGCGCAATGCTGATCGAGGTCACGTCGCCCGTCAGGACGGCGTCGACGCCGGTCGTGTCGGGCCTGACGACGAACTTGCCGCGCCCGATGAACTCCGACCGGACCTTCTGGGTGAAGACCTGTCCGACGTCGAAGAAGCTCGTATGGTTGCCGAACGGCGGAATGCCGATCGTCCGGATGTACGACGGCAGGAACGATCCGCGCCCCGCCAGCGAGTAGCCGCAGGCCGTCAGGCCGAAACTGCCGGCCGCCAGGAGGGCGGCCACCAGCAGGCGCGCCACGCGCCCCTGCCCCGGCCGCGGGCGGAGCCCGGCGGTCCGGTCGTGCTGCGATCGTGTTCGGGTTCTGGTCACTGTACCACCACGCTGACGAGCTTGCCGTGCGCGACAATCACCTTGCGGACCGTCCGGCCGGCGACGTGCGCCTGCACGGCCGGGTCGGCGAGGGCGAGCTCGCGCAGCCGCTCGTCCGGCACGTCGATCGGCACGGTGAGCCGGCCGCGCACCTTGCCGTTGACCTGCACCGGGATCACGATCTCGTCCGGCCGCGCCAGATCCGCGTCGAACGCCGGCCACGGGGCGGTTACCAGGCCGTCGCGGTGGCCCAGCCGCTCCCACAGCTCCTCGGCCGTGTGCGGTGCGAACGGCGACAGCATGAGCACGAGCGCCTCGATCGCTTCCCGGACGACGAAACAGGTCTCGGCCCGGTCGGCGACCGTCACGGCGGCCCCGTCCCCGTCGCGGTCGGCCGTCCGCGCGCCCGGCGCGCCGATCGCCGTCTGCTCGCTGAAGGCGTACAGTTCGTTGACCAGCTCCATCAGCGACGACACGGCGGTGTTCAGGTGGATCCGCTCGTCGATGTCGATCGTCGTCCGGCGGATGGTGTCGTGGGTCTTCCGCCGGAGCGCCCGCTCGGCCTCCGTCAGCGTCCCCGGGACCTCATGGGCGGCGCCGTGCCGGACGCTGTCGAGCCAGTGTTCCGCGAGCCGCCAGACCCGCGCCAGGAAGCGGTAGCTCCCGTCCAGACCGGCGTCGTTCCACTCGACTTCCTTCTCGGGTGGCGCGACGAACATGACGTACAGCCGCAGCGCGTCGGCGCCGTAGCGCTGGAGCATGTCGTCCGGGTCGACGACGTTCCCCTTCGACTTCGACATGACGGCGCCGTCCTTCAGCACCATCCCCTGCGTGAGGAGGCGCGTGAACGGCTCGTCGAACGTCACCAGGCCGACGTCGCGCAGGACCCGCGTGAAGAAGCGCGAATAGAGCAGGTGCAGGATGGCGTGCTCGACGCCGCCGCTGTAGAAATCGACCGGCATCCAGTACGCGGCGCTGGCCGGATCGAACGGCAGCGCGGCGTTCCGCGGATCGCAGAACCGGAGGAAGTACCACGAGGAATCGACGAACGTGTCCATCGTGTCGGTTTCGCGCCGCGCCGGTCCGCCGCAGGCCGGACAGGTCACGTTGACGAACCCGGGCACCTGCGCGAGCGGCGAATCGCCGCGGCCGGTGAACTGGGCCACCTTCGGCAGCTCGACGGGGAGCTGATCCTCGGGCACCGGCACCACCCCGTCCGTCGGGCAGTGAATGACGGGGATCGGCGTCCCCCAGTACCGCTGGCGGGAGATGCCCCAGTCCTTCAGGCGGTACTGCACGGACCCTTCGCCGAGGCCGCGCCGCCCCACCTCGGCCGTCAGCGCCCGGCGCGCCTGGTCGGACGGCAGGCCGTCGTACGGCCCGGAGTGCACCAGCACGCCGTCGCTCGAGACCGCCCCGGTCTCCGCGACCACGTCGGCCGCGGCGCCGCCGGCGGGCCGGATGACCACCCGGATCGGCAGGTCGTACTTGCGGGCGAACTCGAAATCGCGCTCGTCGTGCGCCGGCACGGCCATGATGGCGCCGGTGCCGTACTCCCCCAGCACGAAGTTGGCGATCCAGACCGGCACCGGCTCCCCGGTGAAGGGATTGACGGCCTGCCGCCCCGTGTCGAACCCCTCCTTGCCGCTCATCCGGGCCTCGCGATCCTGCGCGCGGAAGGCCTGCACCCTGGCGCGGAACGCCGCCGGATCGGGCGCCTCGGCCGCGAACCGCTCGACCAGCGGATGCTCGGGCGCGAGCACGACGAAGGTGGCGCCGAAGATGGTGTCGATGCGGGTCGTGAAGACGTCGATCCCGGCGTCCGAGGCGGCCAGCGCGAACCTCACCCGCGCCCCTTCCGACCGGCCGATCCAGTTCCGCTGCATCACGACGACCTTCTCGGGCCAGGCCGCCAGCGTGTCGAGCCCCTGCAGCAGCTCGTCGGCGTACGCGGTGATCCGGAAGAACCACTGCTCGAGATCCCGCGTGGTGATGATCGAGCCGCACCGCCAGCAGGCGCCGTCCACGACCTGCTCGTTGGCGAGCACGGTCTGGCAGCTCGGGCACCAGTTGACGGTCGAACGCCTGCGGTAGGCCAGGCCGCGCTCGAACATCCTGAGGAAGATCCACTGGTTGAACTTGTAGTACTCCGGCAGGCAGGTCGCGATCTCGCGCTCCCACGCGTAGCTGATCCCGAGCCGCTGGAGCTGCCCCTTCATGTGGGCGATGTTCGCCAGTGTCGACGTCTCCGGGTGGATCCCCCCCTTGATGGCGGCGTTCTCGGCCGGCAGGCCGAACGCGTCCCAGCCGAACGGATGCAGGACGTTGAAGCCGCGCATCCGCTTCGTCCGCGCGACGACGTCGCCGATGATGTAGTTGCGGACGTGTCCGACGTGCGCGTGCCCGGACGGGTAGGCGAACATCTCCAGCGCGTAGAACTTCGGGCGCGCGGCATCGACCTCGACCTCGAAGGCGCGGCGCGCGGTCCAGCGCTGCTGCCACTTGCTGTCGAGCTGCTGTGGTTGGTAATCCGACACGATCGCTCAGGCTCCGGGTTCGGGCGGAAAGGTCCGGCGGCCGGCGCTTCCGCGGACGTGGCCTGCGGCCGATTTGATTATAGTTCACCCCAGAACGGCCGCTGGGCCGCGCGAACGGCGGCGAGCGCCGCCTCGGCGCGCGGCGCCGGCGCCCTCCCCGCCATCCCGGGCTCCCCGCCGCCGGCCGGCGCGGCCACCACGCGCAGCGTCGCCTCGAGGCACTCGCCCAGCGCCTGCAGGTCGTAGCCCCCTTCGGTCACCAGCACCAGCCGTCCGCCGCAGCAGGCGTCCGCCACCTGCCGCAGGGAGGCCGTCAGCCGCGCGTAGCCGCCGGTCGACATCCGCATGCCGGCCAGCGGGTCGCGTTCGTGCGCGTCGAAGCCGGCGGAGATCAGCAGGATCTCCGGCTCGAACCGCCGGAGCACCGGGATCACGGCCGTCGCGAACACCAGATCGTAGTCGGCATCGGTGGCGCCCGCCTCGAGCGGGACGTTCAGCGTGAATCCCGCCCCCCGGCCGGCGCCGGTTTCCTCCGCCGCGCCGGTCCCCGGGTAGTAGGGCCACTGGTGCGTCGACACGTACAGGACGCGCGGGTCCTCATAGAATATCGCCTGGGTGCCGTTGCCGTGATGGACGTCGTAGTCGACGATGGCGACGCGGGCGGCGCCGCGGGCGAGCGCGTGCGCCGCCGCGACCGCGACATTGTTGTACAGACAGAACCCCATCGCCCGATCGCGCTCGGCGTGGTGTCCCGGCGGCCGGACGAACGCATAGGCCGTGCGGGGCCCCGGGGCGGCCGGCTCCATGACCCAGTCGACCGCCGTCAGCGCCGCGCCGGCGGCCAGGCAGGCGACCTCGTGCGAGTCGGGCGACGTCACGGTGTCCGGATCGAGCGCCATCGCCCGACCGGCCGTGGCCGCGATGCGATCCAGGTAGCGCGCGTCGTGCACCCGCGCCAGCTCGTCGCGTGTCGCCGGCCGCGGCGGCAGCACCAGGCCGCCCAGCGCCTGCCACTGCGCGGCGACCGCCTGCATGGTCTCCGCCCGTTCCGGGCGCTCGGGATGACCGGGCGGGGTCACGTGGTCGACGAACCGGTCGCTCGTGACGACCGCCACGGCAGC
>Ga0307373_10009694_pt1 | contig 14319 bp, 11 predicted proteins | sample OX2MG_FD_202534 | JGI IMG/M metagenome (GOLD analysis project Ga0307373, IMG submission 202534) | Soil microbial communities from Risofladan, Vaasa, Finland - OX-2 | ecosystem: Environmental > Terrestrial > Soil > Coastal area > Acid sulfate soil | place: Finland: Risofladan, Vaasa | collected... | reverse complement strand
CGCTGCGGAACGGCTGCACCTTGCGCCATGCCGAGTCAGACTTCACTGCATCGGTTCGGAACGCGTAGTTCAGCACGGCACGCAGCAGGGCCCAACGGCGGTTGGCCGTGTAGCGCGCCCGGCGGACCCGGTCCTTTTCGTCGCCTTCCTGACTCTGCCCGCGCACGCCGTGCTTGCTGACCTGGTCATGCAGCCACTTGTTCAGCTCGTGGTGCGTTAGCTCGGACACCTCGCGAGAGCCAAGCTCGGGCGCCATGAACCGCTCCCAGGTCGACACTTCGCGCGCATCAAGGGGAGTCCTTCGTGTGGCACGGTAGGCTTCCCATGCGGCCGTAGCGGTGTGCTTGCCCGACACCGTGACCGTTGGCCGCTCGGATGCCAACGCAAGCCGCTGAGCGTCGCTGTAGGCCAGGATGGCGGTGCCGTCGGCTGGCGCGAGATCATCGGCGAGCCCGAGTCGGCGCCGAACGTATCGGCCGCCACGAAATTCGCGGAGCGCCCAGATGCCGGTGCCGGACTTCGGTTTAATATATCCGAGCCGCAGCCCCCGGCGCAGTTCGGTCCAGTAGGGTGCATCGCGGGGCGGGAGGTGCTTACGACTTGTTGCCGTTGAAATGCGAGGAGGTAACCGGCTCATGGCAGTCTAGTTCGGTCTAATTCGGTCTAGTTTGAGAGCTAGCGCCAGTTTACGGCCATTGATGACGGTGTGCAATCATCCTTTATTTTCAGCGTCTTAGCTTTATGGTGATTTATGACGGCTTACGACATAGCCCGCTCTCAAGGCGGTAACACGGGTTCGAATCCCGTAGGGAGCGCCATTGAATCAATGCGTTATCGGTCCATGACTCATGACCCTGCGAGCAGCATTCGTTCCGGAACAGGGTATTGCGCTATTTCTCGACGTGGACGGCACGCTGCTCGAGATCGCCGCGCTGCCGGACGGGGTGCGCGTGCCGGCGGCGCTGCGCAACACGCTGCAACTGGCCGCACAGCGTGAGAGCGGCGCGCTGGCGCTGATCAGCGGCCGCAGTATCCAGACCCTCGACCGGCTGTTCGCCCCGGGCATGTTCCCGGCCGCCGGCCTGCATGGCTTTGAGCGGCGCGACTACCAAGGCCGGCTCAGCAGCGCGGCGGTCGACACCTCGCTGCTCACACCGGTCCGCCTGGCGCTGCAGGAGTGGGCGCAGCGGCATCGCGGGCTGCTGCTGGAGGACAAGGGCGTGGCGCTCGCGTTGCATTATCGCAACGCGCCTGAACTCGAGGGGCCCGCGCATGAGATCATGCATCAGGCCGCCGCTGCCCTCGGCCCGCGCTATCGGCTCTGGCCCGGCAAGTGCGCCCTGGAGCTCGCGCCGGCGCAGTGCTCGGTGCGCGACGCCATCGAGGCGTTCATGCGCGAACCGCCATTCGCCGGCCGTACCCCCGTGTTCGTCAGCGACGACAGCACCGATGAGGATGCCTTCGCGGTCGTCAACGAGCTCAGCGGTCACTCGATCCGCGTGGGCCCCCACGAGCGCACCGTGGCCCGCTACCGCTTCGCCAGCGTGGCCGGTGTGGTCGCGTGGCTGCGCGAGCGCAACACTCACATCATGCGGCCGCAACGCTGAGCGAGTGACCGACCGACTGCCCGCGGCAGCCCGGCCGTGGCGCACTGGCGTCGGGCGATTCCTGCCCGGCTTGCATTGGCCCACCCAACTCGCACAGCTCATGCGCCCCTTGACCCGCAGCCGCCCGGGTGCCGATGATCCGCCTGGGGAGACGCTGTCGGGCCGCCTCGCGGGCCGCGAGCGCCGCAGGAGTGGCTGAAGCCGGGGGATACCCGCATGAACATTCCGGACGAGCAGTTGGCGGCCTATGTCGATGGGGAGCTCGAGGGGGCCGAGCGCGTGCGCATCGAACAGGCCATCCTGCACGATGCGCGCATCGCCAGGCGCGTGGCTCACTACCGCGCGCTGCGCGCGCGCAAGCGCACCCGCTTCGACGGCGCCCTGCATGAACCGCTGCCGCAACGGTTGTTCCAGACCGGCCGCTCGGCCCCGAGCGCCAGCACCGCTCAGATCATCGACCTGGCACGTGTGCGCGCCGAGCGCAAACGCCGCACCGAGCGGCACCGCTTCCTGCAGTCACACCGCATCGCCATCGCCGCGAGCCTGGTGGGCGGATTGCTGATGGGCATGCTGGCCGAGCGGCTGATCAGTACCGAGCCGCTGACGGTCTATCATGACGGCGCGTTGGTGGCCCGCGGGGTGCTGGCGCAGGCACTGGATAATCAGCTCGCCGCCAGCCCCGTTCCCGGCAGCCGGGTGCACGTGGGGTTGAGCTTCAAGGCCAGGAGCGGCAACTACTGCCGCACCTTCTCGGTCACCGACGAGCAGGCGCTGGCGGGTCTGGCCTGCCACGCTTCCGGCCAGTGGCGCGTGTGGACGCTGATCGGGACCGGCAGCGGCAGCGCCGGCGGCGGTGCCGCTGATGGCAGCGGCGCTGGAACGGGCATGGCGGCCTCCTCTTCGGTCTCCACACCACCGGGGCTGATGCAGGCCGTACGCCAGCGCATCAGCGGCGCGCCGCTCGATGCCCAGGCCGAAGCGCGGGCGCGCGCCAGCGACTGGCACTGAGCACGGCGCGCCGCCTTTCAGTTGGCGATGCGCACTGCCTCGGCACCCCGGGCGGCCGCAGCGGGCAGCTCCCCGCTGCGAGCATGCTCGTAGCGCCGGCCGAGCAGGTAGGCGATCGGGAACCACACCACTGATACCAACGCCCCGAACACGGCCAGCACCCCCACTCCGTGTGGCAGGATCGCAGAGCTGATCCACGCCGCGCTGACATCGCCGAAGCGGTAGACAACCGTATCGATGACGTTCTTGGCCTTGTAGCGGCTTTCCTGGTCGACCACCGTGAACAGCATTTCGCGCGAGGGCTTGGCGACCGCGTACTCGGCCACGCGACGCACGACCTGGATGCCGCCGAGCACCAGCAGCACCGGGGAGAAGGCCAGCCCCAGAAAGGCGATCACCATGATGACCGGGTTGAGCAGCAGTCCGGCGGTAACGCCGAACTTTCCAATCAGGCGGCCGGTGCCGAACAGCTGCACCAGCACGGCGATGCTGTTGACCGCCAGATCGATCAGCGCATAGGCCTGCGTGCGCGCCGCATGATTGGTGAACGCCCGGGTGATCAACTCTCCGAGCTGGAAGTACACCACGGTGGAGATCCAGGTCATCAGCAGCAGGAACAGCGCCAGCAGCAGCAGGTAGCGTGAGCGCAGCAGCAGGCTGAAGCCGGCGAACGGATTGCCGCTGCCGAGCCGATGAGACAGCGTGGTGGGCTGCGCCTCGGCCCCGGACGCGCGCATGCGTTGCTTTTCGTGCGCCAGCAGCCGCACCAGCACCGCGGTCATGATGAAGCCGATCGCGCTGATCAGCATCAGGTTGTAGTTGCCGATGCTCCTGGCCAGCAGCGTCGCGATCGCCGGCCCCACGATGCCACCGACCGTGCCGCCGGCGGCGACGAAGCCGAACAGCCGCTTGGCCTGCGTGCGCGAGAAAGTGTCGGACATGAAAGTCCAGAACACCGAGATGATGAGCATGTTGAAGGTGCTCACCCAGACGTAGAAAAGCGCCGCGATCCAGCGGCTGGGCACGCGAGCGCCGACGAACAGCGCGTAGAAGCCGAGCACGCTCAGACCGACGCATACGTACACCCACGGCAGGAAGGTCGACAGCTTCACGCGCGAGGCGAGCAGCGAATACAGCGGTGCGAGCAGCAGGCAGCCGAACAGTGTGGCGGTGAACAGGTCCTGCAGGTGGCTGACCCCGTATACGGTGCCCATGGTGTCGCGCACCGGCTTGACCACCGAGTAGCTGCCGAACAGGAAGAAGAAGTACAGCATGCTCAGGAACACCGCGCGCACCTCGGACGGCTCCACGGCGGCGAGCGACTTGAATACGCGCGCGAGCGACGAGGCGGATGACCCCGTGACGTGCGGGCTGGAAGGATTCATGCGCGCTCCTGCACAGTCAGCGCAAGATACGCCAACGTCCGGCCGAAACAAGCAATCCCGATCAACCCGCGGCACCGCCCAGGGCGGCCCCGCGGCGCAGCTTCTCGTAGCGGTGTCCCAGGTAGCCGGCAGCGGCGCCCCAAAGCGCCGCCGCACCCAACCCCACGGCGATGCCGCCGGTGAAACCGAAGCGAGTCAGTCGCATCGCGGTCTGCATCCAGGCCGAACTCCCGGCGCCACCTCGGCTGCAATGCGCAGCAGCCGCGGCATACGTCAGCGGATGCGCCAGATCAGGATCACAGCCGCAATCGTCAGCAGTCCGGTCGGCACCCAGGCGAGCAGCAGCGGATCGACGCGGTAGACCTGCGCGCCGCTCTCGACCAACCGCTGCATGAAAAAGTAGATCACCCCGAGAGTCAGGCCCAGCGTGGTGCGCGCACTCAGCGTGGCCGAACGCATCGAGCCAAAGCCGAACGGCAGCGCGAACAGCAGCGCGGCCAGGATCCCGGCCATGCGTGCGATGCGTCCCCAGAACGCGATCAGGTAAGGTTCGGCGGCCAGGTTGTTATGACGCAGGTAGACGATCGCCTGGTAGAGGGTGTGCAGCGCCAACTGGGCCGGGCTCGCGACCGCGAAGCGCAGCAGATCGCTGCCGGCGGAGGTCACCAGCAGTTGCTGCGGCAGATTGCGGCTGGTGACCGAGTCGGGCCCAATGCTCGATTCGGCATAGCCGAGCAGCCGCCACGAGGTCGGCCCGACCGGGTTGGCGCGCTGCGCCCGCGCCACCGAGGCGAGGCGGTTGTCCGGGGTGAGCTTGAACACCATCATGCCGGCGAACTCGGCCGAACTGGACAGCCCGTGCACCTCGAGAATGGTATCCCCGCTGCGTATCCAGGCACCGCCGCCGCCGGCAAAGCTGACGTTGGCGTAGCGCTCGAAGGCCTTTTGCTGGTCGGCCAGCTGCCCGAGCGGCTGCGCCAGGAATTCCCCGATCACCATCGCCACGGCGATGATGATGGCCGCACTGAACAGCACCGCGACGCTCAGACGCAGCTTGGACATGCCCGATACGCGCATCACCGTGAGCTCGTGACTGCGGGCGAGGATGCCGATGCCGAGCAGTGCCCCGATCAGGGCAGCGGCCGGGAACCCCTCGAGTGCAAACTGCGGCAGCGTCAGCGCCGAATAGCTCAGCGCCTGGACCATGCCGTAGTGGCCGGTGCCGACGCTGGATTGCTCGCCGATGAAGGTAAACAGATACCCGAGCATCAGCAGCACCGCCATCGTCAGCCCCACCGCCGCGAGCAGCGTGCGTGCGATGTAGCGATCCAGCATGTTCATCGCGGCCGCCTCGCCCGCCAGGCACGGGCCACGCGTGGCTGCAGCAACGCCCCGATGGCGAGGCACAGAAAGATCGCGTGCACCCACCACAGCCCCATTGCAAGCGGGGTATCGCCGTGCTCGATCCAACTGCGACCGGCCTGCGCCAGCACCGCATACAGCGCGAACAGCAGGATCGCGAGCCAGATATGCGCATAGCGGCCCTGGCGCGGCCGCAACCGGCCGAGCGGCACCGCCAGCGCGCCGAATATCAGTGTCATGATCGGTAGTCCGACGCGCCACTGCAGTTCGGCCTGCAGACGCGGATCGCGGCTGCCGAACAGCTGCGCGGTGCTCATCTCGTCCACGCGCCCGCGCGCAGCCCCGGTATTGGGCGCATTGAACGGAATGATCTGGCGCTGGAAGCGCATGATTCGGTAGTGATTGGCGCCGGGCGCGCCCTCGACGCGCTCGCCGTCATAGAGCGTGATGACCTCCCCCTGCGCGGTGATGGCGTAATGCGCACGGCGTGCCAGCGTGGTGTCGATACTGTCGCTATCGTTGCGCTCGACGAACACGTCGCTCAGGTCGCCATTGGCCTCGGCGGCGCGGGCGTAGACCACGATGTGGCCGAAGGAGCGGAATCGGCCCGGCTGCAGCGGCGCGAGAATACCGGCGCGCAGCGCCTTGGCGCGCAGGTTTTCCTCGGCCACCGCGGCGCGCGGGCCGAGGTAGAAATTCAGCCACACCCCGAGCACGGCCACCGGTATCACCAGCAGCCACACCGCGGTGAATACCCGCCCCAGGCCGACGCCGGCGGCCTGGGCGGCCGCCATCTCGCTGTCGTGATACAGGCGACCGAAGGCCAGTACCAGGCCGAGCAGCAGGCCCACCGGCAGCAGCAGCGCGAAATTTTGCGCGGCGCTCAGGCCGATCAGCTCGAGCACGAAGGTCTTCTGGTACTGCAGCTCCGCGGCGCGCGCGAGCACTTCCCCGATGGTGTTGACCAGCATGACCGCGGCAGCGACCACGGTCACCCCGAGGAAGTCGACGGTCATTTCCCTGAGCAGGTAGCGTTGCAGAATCCGCAATCGGTCCTCATCCTCATCGCCGCCTTCGGCTACACTTCGAAGCACATCCGCCGCTCCCGCGCAACCACGGTAATCGCGGCGGCGGCCGCTACGTTATACGAACAGTTCGCGAGCAAACAAGGATCGAGAGCATGCGATTCGAAGCATTTAGCCGCCGGGCGGTCCAGCAGCGCGGCGATTGTCTGGTCATCGGCGTATTCGAGCGCGGCGAGCTCGGCCCCCTAGGCACCGCCGTGAACAGCGCCCTGCGCGCGCGCATCAGTGCCCTGCTCGCCCGCGGGGACTTCGCCGGCCGCCCCTGCGATACGCTGCTGGTCGCGGAGTGCGCCGGGCTGCCCGCGGGCCGGCTGCTGCTGGTCGGGCTCGGGCCGAAGGCGCAGTTCAACCGCCGCGTGTGGCACAAGGCGCTGCAGGCGGCGATCGCAGCGCTGGCCCGCACCCGCATCAGCTCCCCGGTGCTGGCGCTGGAGCGCCCGGCCCACGCCGAGCTGGATGATTACTATTTCGGCCGCGCGGTGGCCGAGATCACCGGCAATGCGCTCTACCGCGTCAATGACCTGAAGAGCACGCGCCGGCAGCGCCCGCCACCGCTCGCGCGCCTACGCATCGGGCCGGTCGAGGATGGCGCGCTGGGCGCGGTGCGTCGCGGCCTGGCCGCCGGCGCGGCAGTCGCCGAAAGCGGCGCGCTGCTGCGCGATCTGGGCAACCTGCCAGCCAACGTGTGCACACCGCGCTACCTCGCCAACCAGGCGCGCGAGCTGGCGCGCCGTCACCGCCAGCGCGTGCGGGTTCGCATACTGGATGAGGCGGCGATCCGCCGGGCACGCATGGGCTGTTTCCTGGCCGTCACGCGCGGCAGCGAGGAGCCGCCGCGCTTCATCGTGCTGGAATACCGCGGCGCTCGCCGTGCTCGTGCACCGATCGCGCTGGTGGGCAAGGGCGTGACCTTCGACACCGGCGGCATTTCGCTGAAGGACCCGCCGGCGATGGACGAGATGAAGTACGACATGTGCGGGGCAGCCACGGTGCTGGCGGCCATCGACTTCGCGGCGCGCGCGCAGCTGCGGCTCAACCTGGTCGGTCTGGTGCCGACGTGCGAGAACATGCCCGACGGCCGCGCGGTCAAGCCCGGCGATATCGTCACCAGCGCTTCCGGCCAGACCGTGGAGGTGCTCAATACCGACGCCGAGGGTCGCCTGATCCTGTCCGACGCGCTGGACTATGCGCGCCGCTACCGGCCTGAAGTCGTGGTCGACTTCGCGACCCTGACCGGCGCCTGCGTGGTCGCGCTCGGTCATCATTACAGCGCCGTGATGGGCAACGATGATGCGCTGGCGCGCGAGCTGGTCGAGGCTGGCGCCCGCACCGCCGACTGGGCCTGGCAGCTGCCGCTGACGGAGGATTATGCCGAGCAGCTGCGCAGCAACTTCGCCGACATGGCCAACGTCGCCGGTCGCGACGGCGGCGCCATCACCGCCGCGGCCTTCCTGGGAAAGTTCACCGCCGGCCTGCGCTGGGCGCACATGGACATCGCCGGCACCGCGTGGGCGAGCGGCAAGGACAAGGGCGCAAGCGGCCGTCCGCTGTCGCTGGTGGCCGACTTCCTCAGCCGCCGCGCAACGGCTTGAGTAGTCGGCCGGTGGCCGGGAGCGCCGCGCGCGTGGACTTCTACGTGCTCGCCGGTGAGGATGCGCGCGCACGGCTGAAGCTCGCCTGCCGCCTGGCGGAGAAGGCGTACCTCGCCCGGCAGCGCGTACTGGTATGGGCGGATGAGGCCGCGGAACTGTCGAGCTTCGATGAGCTGCTGTGGAGCTTCTCCGACTGCAGCTTCGTGCCGCACGAGCGTTACCAGGACCCGCAGCAGTGGGACGAGACCGCGGTGCTGCTGGCCTGCGGGCCGCAGGCGACCGCCGCCACCGACGTGCTGCTGAACCTCGGCAGCACCGTGCCGCCGGCCGCGGCGCAGGCCGGGCGCATCCTCGAGATCATCGACTCGGAGCCGGCACGGCGGCAGGCCGGCCGCGAGCGCTTTCGTCACTACCGCGACCAGGGCTTTGCACCGCAAACCCACCACGTTGCGATGCAAGAGTCTGCAGCGGCGGGGCACGAGCCGGCTGACTGACACGCACTGCCGATGGATAAGGTCTACTCGCCCGTCGAAATCGAGCCGCGTCTGTACCAGCGTTGGGAGGCCGCCGGCTACTTCGCCGCCGGCGCCGGCTCGGCCAGCGGGGCGCGTGGTTATTGCATCGTGATTCCGCCGCCGAACGTGACCGGAACGCTGCACCTCGGCCATGCCTTCCAGGACACCATCATGGACGCGCTCACGCGCGCGCACCGCATGCGCGGGGATGCGACGCTATGGCAGCCGGGCACCGACCATGCCGGCATCGCCACGCAGATGGTGGTCGAGCGGGCACTCAACGCCGAAGGCAAGCAGCGCACCGACCTGTCGCGCGCGGCATTCCTGCAGCGGGTATGGGCCTGGAAGGAGCAGTCCGGCGGCACGATCGGGCGGCAGATGCGCCGGCTCGGCGCCTCGGTGGACTGGTCGCGCGAGCGCTTCACGATGGACGCGGGGCTGTCGCACGCGGTGCTCGAGGCGTTCGTGCGCCTGCACGAGCAGGGGCTGATCTACCGCGGCCAGCGCCTGGTCAACTGGGACCCGCAGCTGCGCACCGCACTGTCAGACCTGGAGGTGCTCTCGTCCGAGGAGGATGGGCACCTGTGGCACCTGCGCTATGCGCTCGCCGACGGGCCGCTGCCCGACGGCACCACGCACGTGGTGGTCGCGACCACGCGGCCCGAGACGATGCTCGGCGACACCGCGGTCGCGGTCAATCCGAGCGATGAGCGCTACCGCCACCTGGTCGGTCATCGGGTGCACCTGCCGCTGACGGGGCGGCAGATTCCGATCATCGCCGACGACTACGTCGATGCGAGCTTCGGTACCGGCTGCGTGAAGATCACCCCGGCGCATGACTTCAATGACTACGCCATCGGCGCGCGTCACCACCTGCCGCTCATCAACATCTTCACGCCCGATGCACGTCTGAACGAGCAGGCCCCGGCGCACCTGGTCGGACTGGATCGCTTCGAGGCGCGCACGCGCATCGAGGCCGAACTCACTGCCGCCGGGCTGATCGAGCGCGTCGAGCCGCACAAGCTGATGATCCCGCGCGGGGATCGCAGCGGCGTCGCGATCGAGCCGTACCTGACCGACCAATGGTACGTGCGCATCGCGCCGCTGGCGCAGCAGGCGATTGCAGCGGTGCAGGATGGCCGCGTGCGCTTCGTACCGCCGGGCTGGGACAGGACCTATTTCCAATGGATGCACAACATCCAGGATTGGTGCATCAGCCGTCAGCTGTGGTGGGGCCATCGCATCCCGGCCTGGTATGACGCGGCCGGTGAGGTCTACGTCGCCCGCAGCCAGAGCGAGGCACTCGCGCAGGCGCACGCACGCCATGGCCACGATGTGCCGCTCACGCAGGATGAGGACGTGCTCGACACCTGGTTCTCCTCGGCGCTGTGGCCGTTCTCGACGCTCGGGTGGCCCGAGCGTGACGCTGCGCTGGCACGCTTCTATCCGACCGATGTGCTGGTCACCGGCTTCGACATCATCTTCTTCTGGGTTGCGCGCATGCTGATGTTCGCCCTGAACTTCACCGGCGAGGTGCCGTTCCGGCAGGTCTACATCACCGGCCTGATTCGCGACGAGCACGGCCAGAAGATGTCAAAATCCAAGGGCAACATTCTCGATCCGCTCGATATCGTCGACGGCATCGCACTGCCGGCACTGATCGCCAAGCGCACCTCGGGCCTGATGCAGCCCCACCTGGCCGCGGCCATCGAGAAGGCCACGCGCAAGCAGTTTCCCGACGGCATTGCCGCGCACGGCACCGATGCGCTGCGCTTCACGCTGGCGTCGATCGCGACCCAGAGCCGCGACATCAGCTTCGATCTGGGACGTGTCGGCGGCAACCGCAATTTCTGCAACAAGCTGTGGAACGCGGCGCGCTTCGTGCTGCGCGAACTGGAGGGCGAAATACCCGCAGCCGCGCCCGCGGCCGGACCGGCACCGGCTGAAGACGTCACGCTGTCGGCGGCGGACCGGTGGATCCGCTCGCGGCTGGGGGCGGCGATCAGCGCGGTCGATGAGGCCTGGAGCGAGTATCGGTTCGATTTCGCCGCCGCGGCATTGTACGAATTCACCTGGCACGAGTTCTGCGACTGGTACCTGGAGATCGTCAAGCCGGTGCTGAACAGTGACGCCGATCAGGGTGCGCGGCTGGCCGCCCGCGCTACGCTGGCCACTGTGCTGGAAACCCTGCTGCGCGCGCTGCACCCCCTGATGCCATTCATTACCGAGGAGATCTGGCTGCGCGTCGCGCCGCTGGCGGGCGCCGGCGGCGCGAGCATCATGCTCGCCCCGTGGCCCCAGGCGGCGCAGTTCCCGCACGATGCGGCCGCCGAGGCGCAGATGGGTTGGGTCAAACAGGTCGTGCTCGCCATCCGGCAGATCCGCGGTCAGATGGACATCGCACCATCGCGGCGGCTGCCGCTGCTGCTGCAGCACGCACAGCCGCAGGACCTGGAGCTGCTGCAGCGCTATGAGGCGCTGTTGTCGCATCTGGCCGGACTTGCGTCGATCCGGGTGCTGGCCGCCGGGCAGAGCGCACCGCCGGCTGCCGCGGCGCTGGTGGGGCAGCTCGGGCTGCTGGTGCCGATGGCCGGACTGATCGAGCCGGCCAGTGAGCTCTCGCGGCTGGGCAAGCGCCTGCATAAACTCGCCCAGGAGATCGCCCGCGCACGCGGCAAGCTCGGCAATGAGGAGTTCGTGCAGCACGCCCCGCCGCAGGTGGTCACTCAGGAGCGCGAGCGGCTCACCGAGTTCGAGCACGCGCGCGCAGGGCTTACGCGGCAGCTCGAGCAGGTGCGCCAGCTTGCGGACGGGCGCGACGCAGCGAACGGGAGCGGCGCGTGAGCCTGGAGCTGACCGACCGGCTGCGGGCCGCGCTCGGAGCAATCGAGCGGGTCATCCTCGGCAAGCCGGTGCAGATACGCCTGTGCGTGGCGTGCCTGCTGGCGCGCGGCCACCTGCTGATCGAGGATGTGCCCGGGGTCGGCAAGACCACGCTGGCGCACACGCTCGCGCGCGTGCTGGGCCTTGCATGGACGCGACTGCAGTTCACCAGCGACCTGTTGCCGGCGGATATCATCGGCGTGTCGATCTTCGATCGTGGCACGCAAAAATTTCAATTTCGTCGCGGCCCGGTGTTCACCCAGCTGCTGTTGGCCGATGAGATCAACCGCGCCAGCCCCAAGGCGCAGAGCGCGCTGCTGGAGGCGATGCAGGAGCGCCAGGTCAGCGTCGAGGGAATCACCTACCCGCTGCCGGACCCGTTCTTCGTGGTCGCGACGCAGAATCCACATGAGCAGCTCGGCACCTACGCACTGCCCGAGTCGCAGCTGGACCGCTTCCTGATGCGCGTGAGTCTGGGCTACCCGGACGCGCTCTCGGAGCGGCAGGTGCTGGTGCAGGGCGAGCGCCGCGACCTGATCAACGAGACGCCAGCGGTGCTCTGCGCCGCGCAGGTGCAGGCGCTGCAGGTGCAGGCGCGACAGGTTCATGTCTCCGACATGCTGCTGGATTATGTGCAGGCGCTGGTGAGGCGCACGCGCGCCGAGCTGACGATGGGTCTGTCGCCGCGTGCGGCACAGGGTTTGCTGCATGCCGCACAGGCCTGGGCATTGATCTGCGAAGACAGCGCGGTGCTGCCCGAGCATGTGCAGGCCGTGTTCACGGCCATCGCGGCCCATCGCCTGGAGCCCCGGGAAGGCGAGGGGGCCGCCAACGGCAGCGAGATCGCCGGTGCTCTCATCAAGACCATTGCAGTTCCTGTCTGAGCCGCGAGCCGCCGGCGCCCGTGCAGTGGCTGCGTGGGCGCGGGCGCGCCAGGGCGAGGATGCGCTGCCGCTGACGCTGCGGCCGCGGCGCGTCTACATCCTGCCGACCCGTACCGGAATCGGCGCCGCGGTGCTGCTGTTCCTGATGCTGCTGGCGGGGCTGAACTACAACAACAGCATGGCGCTGATGCTGTGTTTCCTGCTCGCCGGCGTGGCGCTGGTGAGCATGTACGAGTGCCACCGCACGCTGGCGGGGCTGAAGCTGCCCGCGGCGGCCGCCGAGTCGGCCTTTGCCGGCACCAGCGGGCATCTCACAGTGCATTTCGACAACGACGACACGCGCGCGCGGGCGCTGCTGCACCTCGGCTGCGAGCGCTCGGCCCCGAGCCTGTTCGATCTGCCGCCGGCGGCGATGCGGCCCATCCGGGTGCCGTACCCCGCACGCTCGCGCGGACGGCAGCGCATCGGGCGATTGGAGCTGGCGACGGCGGCGCCGCTGGGCCTGTTCCGCGCCTGGTGCTGGCTGCACCTGCCGCTCGAGGCGGTGATCTATCCGGCGCCCCGTGGCCGGCGGCCGCTACCGCCGCCGGCGGGCGAGCCGCTCGAGGGGCACCGTCGCGCCCACGAGAGCGGCGATGAGGATTGGGCCTGGCTGCGGCCCTTCCGCGAGGGCGACGCACCGCGCAGCGTCGCCTGGAAGGCCTACGCGCACGGTGGCCCGCTGCTGGTGGCGCATTACGAGGCGCCCGCCGGCGCGCATCGAGTGCTCGACTTCGCGCTGCTGCACGACCTGCCGCTCGAGCCGCGCCTGTCACAGCTGACGCAGTGGGTGCTCGATTGCGAGCATCGCGGCGAGAGCTACGCGTTATCGCTTCCCGGCAAGCATCTGCCGGCGCGCCACGGACCGGCGCACCGGCGCGCCTGCCTCGAGGCCCTGGCGCTGCACGGCCTATGAACGCACGCGGCTGGCTGCAGGCGCTGACGGTGGGGCACGGCCGCTCGCGCGCGGGACCGGCGGCACGCGGCAGCGCCCCGCAGGGGGTGCCGGTGCAGGCGATCGGCTGGGTTCTGGCGGGGTTTCTGGGCGCGGTGGCGCTGAATCTGCATCACACCGCGTTGTGGTGTGCGCCGCTGGCGCTCGGAGCGGCCGCGTGGCGCGCGCGCGCCTGGCGACGGCGGCCACCGCTGCCGCGGGGGCTGCTGCGCATCACCGTGGTGGTGGTGCTGACGCTGGCGGCACTGCTGGATTTCCGCCGCGGCGGCAGCCTCGGTGCCGCCGCGAGTCTGCTGGTGGTCATGGCCGCGCTGAAGCTGTCGGAGACGACGCAGCGGCGCGACTGGTTGATCGTCATCAGCGCGGCACTGTTCCTGCTGCTGGCTGCCTGCCTGGATGCGCAGGCCCTGTGGCGGCTGCCACTGTACGCGGCCGAGCTGTGGCTGCTGTGTACCGCGCTATACGCCCTGCACGCCAGTGCCAGTGCCGGTACCGGTGCCGCTGCCGAGGCCCCTGCCGGCGCAGCGGGCAGCACCGGCGGCGGCGGCGGCCTGCTGCCCAGCAACCCCGGCCGGACACCTGAGCCTGCCCGAGCCTCTGCGCTGCTGATCACCTCGGCGCGCAACCTCGCGGCGGCGCTGCCGCTGGCGGTGCTGCTGTTCCTGTTCTTCCCCCGGCTCCCGGGCGCGTTCTGGGCACTGCCACAAGGCGATCAGGCGATGACGGGGCTCGGCAACGAGATGAGCCCGGGCAGCATCACGCGGCTGTACGAGTCGAATACGCCGGCGCTGCGCGTGCGCTTCGACGGACCGCTGCCGCCGCCGGCGCAGCGCTACTGGCGCGGCCCGGTGCTGCATGATTTTGATGGTTATACCTGGCGGCGGCGCCCGATGACCCTGGGCGCCCCGCCGCCGCTGCAGTTCAGCGGTCCCGCCTATCACTACCAGGTCACGCTCGAGCCCGACGAACACAACGTGCTGATCGCATTGGCGATGCCGCAGGCC
>Ga0307373_10009691_pt1 | contig 14320 bp, 11 predicted proteins | sample OX2MG_FD_202534 | JGI IMG/M metagenome (GOLD analysis project Ga0307373, IMG submission 202534) | Soil microbial communities from Risofladan, Vaasa, Finland - OX-2 | ecosystem: Environmental > Terrestrial > Soil > Coastal area > Acid sulfate soil | place: Finland: Risofladan, Vaasa | collected... | reverse complement strand
GCCCGGTCGGGCAGAACCAGGCCATCGCCTTCATGCTGGCCGACATGCGGGCGTCGGTGGACGCGGCCCGGATGCTGACCTGGCGGGCAGCCTGGATGGCCCGCCAGGGACGGCCGCTGGAGGCCGCAGAGGGCTCGGTGTCCAAGCTCGTCGCCGCCGAGACCGCGGTGAAGGTCACCGAGCAGGCCATCCAGGTACTCGGCGGCAACGGTTACAGTCGCGACTACCCGGTGGAGCGCTGGCACCGGGACGCGAAGATATTCACCATCTTCGAGGGCACCTCCGAGATCCAGCGGATGATCATCGGGCGCGCGGTCACCGGGCTGAACGTCAGGTAGCCTGGGTGCGGTTTTACATTTCGCCGCGCCGTTTCCGGGCCGTCCGGCGCATCAGCCGGGCGGCCCGGTCTCGTGCGCTATTTGTCCGGTTGGTGCCGGTCGGTTCCCGTCGTTTCCGGACCGCGTGCTGAATCGGTGCTGATACCTGCGCCGCTGGCGGCCTGCCAATTGCCCTGGTCGGCTATCAGAATGGGCGGTCTGTAAAACCGTCGGCTTAGCCTTCGTTGGTTCGAACCCAACACCTGCCACTAGCTGGGGAAACGGCCCGTGAGCTGGGGAAACCCGGTTCGGCGGGCCGTTGCCTTTTGCGGGATACCGTCCTATCGGGTCCGGCTGAGTCCGGGTGTTTATGGCCGTCCACGGACGCATAGCGGACGGCGGGCCGCCGGATCGTCACGGCGCTGGCGGCGTGATGGCCCTGGGGCGCTCGTCCCGGAGTTGACGATTCCCGCTGCGCGTGGCGCTGGGAGCTTCCCTGGGGGTGGCATGGCGTCCGCGGGCTGGCCCGTCGGCCAGCGATGGCGCGATTGCCCCTTCTGGGGAGCACGCCACAGGTTCCGACGCGCTGCGCTGGCCGTGCCGCAGTGGCAGCCAGTTGCGCGTGAAGTCGTCTACCTGGGCCTCAATGCCAGAGGACTAAGAGTCCGCTCCCCTGTTCGAATTACCAGCCCCACCAACTGCGGTTTCGCGCTACTACCCGCAGAGATTGCCACAACCTCCGAGATCCAGCACCGCTTGGTACCGGCCAATGCCGGGCTGTACCGCGACATTGGCGATAGACGCCGGCCAGCGCATCTGGTGGCCCGGGCGCCTGAGCCGCCCGCCTCGGCCCGACGCCGCGACGGCTCTCCAGCCTGGCGACCGCGAAGCGGTACCAGAACCAGGCGGGTGAGCTAAGACCCAGCCGGCCGGGTGGCCAGCCCGAGAAAGGGCCGGCCACCCGCCAAGGGCGCTGACGCGGAGCGCCCGGCAGCCCCGCCCGCGCCTCGCGCCCCGTCGACCCCGCGGAACCCGGCGTGGCGGACTCGCCGGTCTCGGTACTCGATGACTTCCGGGAGTCCGGCCCGTCGGTCCGCCCTGAGCCGTCCCGGCGCGCCCGCTGGGTTCGGGCCGCTGGCCCGCATGGAAACCGGCTCGGAAAGTCACGATCCAGCGGGCGGGCGGTGGGCAGCGCTGGCTGCCAGGGGGAGCGTCTACGCGTGGTGCGGGTGCCGGGACCAGCAGACCGGCGAGCGGCTGGGCAGCCGTTGCGCCCACGCGGCCAGCGGGGGTACGGCAGTTGGTACCTGGCGCTGGAACTGCAGGCTGGGCCGGACGGCGCGCGGCGGCGGGTCCGCCCGGACAAAGGAAGCGGCGCCGGGCGCTGGCCCGGCTGGCGCTGCCTGGGCCCGGCGGCAGAGCGGTCGCAGCGGTGACGGTCGACCAGGGGACGGGCTACGCGGCCCATGTCCGCCTGTACCTGACCCCGTATCTGGGGAACTACCTCCGGAGTTGACGGCCGGGCAGGTCCAGGCGATGCTCACCGCCATCGCCCGCCACCACGCGGCGGCCCCGGCGGCCTGCCAGCCCACTCCGCCCGGCACGCCCCGGGCCGCCGCTGCCGCTCCCGCCGGGCGTGGCGATCACCGGGCCGCCGGCGCTGCGGCCATATTCGGACCTGCCCGCAGCGGAGGCGGAGTTCCTACGCCGTTACCACCAACGGGAGGTGGCCGCTACCTGCGGAAACTGTCGCAAGCTGACCCCTGAGCCATCCGGCACTCCCTCGTCCCGGCTGGCGGCGCTGCCGGAAATCGGGCAAGTGCCGCGGCAGCGCAGGCTGCTGTCCACCGCGATCTGCGCCAAGAGTGATTCCGAGGCGCCGCGTGCTGGGCGTTCCTGGCAGGCGGGAGGCACGGAATGAGCAGTCCGCCGCGCCAGGCGCTCACCGACTACCCCAGGTTCGCGTCGTTAGAGTTGGCTAATCGGGCGTCGAAGGGAGGGCATGGTGGCGCTAACCACGTCTCTGGCCGGTCGTGTGAGGAACACGAACCTACCGAAGAGCCACTCACTCCTGCCCCTCCTGGAAGCTGTCGTCAACGGTCTACAGGCGATCGACGCCCGCCTCGGGGATGACATCGGCCAAGGACATTTGCGTGTCAAGATAGAGCGGAGCGGTCAGGAGGAGTTCGGCTTCGAGTACTCCGGCCCTGGCCGTGCACCGTTGAAGCCGATCATGGGCTTCACCGTCGAGGACAACGGCGTCGGCTTCACACCCGACAACATGAGCTCGTTCGAGACGCTGGACACCGACTTCAAGGCCAGCCTGGGCTGCCGTGGGGTGGGCAGGCTTCTGTGGCTGAAGGCCTTCGACAGGGTCTCGGTTCGCAGTGCGTATCTGACGAACGATGGCGCCCTGCAGACCCGCCAGTTCAAGTTCTCCATCGCCGGTGAAGTGGAGCACGCTGAAGCACCAGATGGCTTCGGCGAGCCAGGTACGGTCGTGCATCTGGCAGGTTTCAAGGACGCCTTCCAGAAGGGCGCTCCCAAGTCTGTCGATGCGATCGCTCGCGAGGTGTTCGAGCACTGCATCTGGTACTTCCTCCGGCCTGGCGGGGCGCCCGACGTCACGATTGTCGATGAGGATGTCGTCTCGCTCGATCGGCTGATGGAGGAGTTCGTCTTCTCGGAGTTGCCGTTGACAACTGTCGAGGTGAAAGGGCAAAAGTTCGACATGGTCAATCTCCGCCTCAAGCCGTCGGCACGTAATCCAGCGCCCCGGCTGTGCTGGTGCGCCGCTAACCGCGTCGTCACGGAGGAGAATCTGACCGGCAAGATCGCCGGCCTCTACGGACGGCTGAAAGACGAGGCCTCAGCCGAGTTCACCTACACCTGCTACCTCTCGTCGGACTACCTTGACACGCACGTCCGGGCCGACCGCACAGCCTTCGAGATCAGCGACCGGATCCCCGGCGCGACTCTGGACGATGACATCTCGCTCGAAGACATCCGCTCGGGCGTGCTCCGGGAGGTGGAGAAGGTTCTGTCCGATTCGCTCACCGCAGCACGCGAGGAGGGCAAAGCACGAGTCAGTGACTTCGTGAGCAACCAGGCACCCCGGTATCGTCCGGTGCTCTCCCGACTGGAGGCGCTCGGCGTGACCGTGGACCCGTCCATCAAGGACCAGGATCTCGAGCTTCTCCTGCATCAGAACCTGCAGAGGCTGGAAGCTGACGTCATCACTGAAGGACAGGCAGTGTTCGCCGAGGACGGCTCGACGCCGCCAGAGCAGTATCAGGAGCGGCTGAGCAAGTACCTGGAGACAGTCACCGACATCAACCAGTCCGATCTGGCGGCGTACGTCTCCCGGCGCCGAGCGCTTCTCGACGCCCTGTCCAGGCTCATCAGATCAGACGAGCACGGTCGATACTCCAGAGAGGACGCCGTCCACTCGTTGCTCATGCCAATGCGCACCGACTCGAATGAGATCGGCACGGACGCGTCGAACCTGTGGATTATCGACGAGCGGCTCGCCTTCCACGACTACCTTGCCTCCGACAAGACACTAAAGAGCATGCCGGTCACCGGGTCCGAGTCGACAAAGGAGCCAGACATCCTAGCGACGCGACTCGTCGGTACTCCTGTGCTGGCGGCTGAGGGTGAAGGCCTGCCGCTGCCTTCGATCGTCGTGATCGAGATCAAGCGGCCGATGCGCAATGACGCTTCGGAAGACAAGGACCCAATCCAGCAGTGCCTCGATTACGTCAAGCGCGTGCGCGTCGGCAGCGTGCTCACCTCATCGGGACGCCCGATCCCACCGACACGGGACCAACCGGCGTTCTGCTACGTCCTGGCCGATCTGACGCCCACGATGGTGAGCAGGTGCGAGTACGCGAGCCTGCGGCCGACACATGACGGCATGGGTTACTTCGGCTTCAACGAACCACACAAGGCGTACATCGAAGTAATGTCGTTTGACCGGCTCGTTAAATCTGCGACCGAGCGCAACCGTGCGTTCTTCGACAAACTGGGTTTGCCGTCAACTTAGATCCCGGTGGCTTATTCGCGACAGGCCGGGCGAGGTGCTCGATCCGGGCTGTTCTGATGGCCATGATCTCTTGCTGCGGTCGTTCCCTTCCCTCGTCCTGGCCGCAGAATGGGTGTGTCATGTCGATGCAGCCTGTCCCCTGGCCGGAGCCGGATCCGCAGGTCGCCGCGGCCATCGAGGCGATGTATGGTTCCCGGAAGGCCGGGCGGCCGCTGGCGGTGGAGGTCCGGGACCGGCTGGGCCAGTGGCTGGCCGATGAGGATTTCGCGGCTGCGTTCGGGATCCGTGGCCGGCCGGGCTGGTCCCCGTCGCGGCTGGCGCTGGTGACGGTGCTGCAGCGGGCGGAGAAGCTGACCGGCCGGCTGGCGGCTGAGGCGGTGCGGGCCCGGCTGGACTGGAAGTACCTGCTGGGGCTGCCCGTGGATGATCCGGGGTTTGATCACACGGTGCTGGCGGAGTTCCGGGGCAAGGTGGCGGAGGCGGGGCTGGAGCAGGTGGCGCTGGACGCGCTGCTGGCGAGGCTGGCCGGCGATGGCCTGCTCAGGGCGGGCGGGAAGCAGCGGACCGATTCCACGCACGTGGTCGCGGCGGTGGCGGCGCTGAACCGGCTGGAGCTGGCCGGGGAGAGCGTGCGCGCGGCGGTGGAGGCCCTGGCGGCGGCGCATCCGGGCTGGCTGGGGCAGCGGGTCTGCGTGCCGGACTGGGCCAGCCGCTACGGCACGCCGATGACCTCCTGGCGGCCCCCGGCGTCGCAGGCCAGGCAGGATGAGCTGGCCATCGCCTGCGCCCGGGATGGGTACGCGCTGCTGGAAGCTGTCTACGATGAGTCCTCCCCGGCGTGGCTGCGGGAACTGCCCGCGGTGGACGTGCTGCGCCGGGTGCTGCTGCAGAACTACACCCGCGTCATCCACGCAGACGGGCGGGAGGTGATCAAGCGGCGGGAGAAGGAGCCTGAGGGTGACGGTCTCCCGCCCGGCCATGCCCGGATCGCCTCGCCGTATGACACCGATGCCCGGTGGGGCGTCAAGCGGGACACCTTCTGGCTGGGATACAAGCTGCACGTCACCGAGACCTGCGACGGCGAGCCGCGGTGCCACTGTCCCGGCGACGGCGGGACCGGCCGCCGCGGGCATGACCAGGGCTGCGCGGCCCCGGCGTTCCCGAACCTGATCACGCACGTGGCCACCACCGATGCCACGGTGACTGACAACCAGATGACCAGCGTCATCCACGAAGAGCTGGCGGGAAAGACCCTGGCCCCGGGACGGCACTACCTCGACTCGGGGTACCTCAGCGCGGCTCTGCTGGTCAGCGAGGCCGCCAGGCACGGCATCGCGCTGATCGGGCCGCTGCTGGCCGACAGCTCCGCCCAGGCCCGCACCGGCGGCTGCACCCAGCAGGCCTTCACCATCGACTGGGACCATAAGCAGGCCACCTGCCCCCAAGGCGCGGTCAGCAGCAGATGGGCACCGATGCGCACCCGCGACGGCAAGGACGCGATCAGCGTCCGGTTCACCGCCGCGACCTGCCGCGACTGCCCCGCCCGCCACAAGTGCACCACCGCGACCCGGACCGGGCGGCAGCTGTTCTTGCGCCCACGCGAGATCCACCAGGCCGCCGCCGCCGCCCGCGCCGCCGAAGGCAGCCTCACCTTCCAAGCCGACTACGCCCGCCGCGCCGGCGTCGAAGGCACCATGCACCAGGCCGTCAGCCACGGCGCCCGCCGCGCCCGCTACCGCGGCCTGCCGAAAACCCGCCCCGGCCACGCATACATGGCCTGCGCGCTCAACCTCCTCCGCCTGCACGCCTACTGGACCGGCACACCGCTGGACCGGCAGCGAACCAGCCACCTGGCACGCCTCGAACTCAGCCTCGCCGCATGACCCGGAATAAACCACCGGGATCAACTTAGCCTGGATCCACCGACGAATTGCGGTAGGTCATTTTCGGCCCGATCTGTGCTCGCGGAGTTTGGCCAGGTGAGTGCGGGCATAGTGGCCTGGCCGCGCGTCTCGGCTTGTGCGTGATCTTCCTGGTCTGGGGGCTGGGGCGGTTGGCCCGAGCGGGCCGTGGGGGCGTGGTGACCGGGTTTGGGCTGGTCAGGCCGCCTGGGCGGGTGGGCCGGTGGCGGCTTCGAACAGGTTCATCAACTCCTGTTCGCGGTGCCAGTCTTCGGGCAGGTGCAAGGTGAGGTGGCCGTGGCCGTGGCGGGCGGTGCGGGCGGCGACGTCGATCAGGTCGCGGCGGATGGTGGCGCCGCGGGCTTTGGCGTAGGCGAGGCTGGCCAGGGACCCGGCGGCGCGCAGCAGGTTGTGGCTGATGGCGGCCAGCGCGAGCCAGGCCGCGTTGGCGGGGAAGGAGCCCTCCTTTATCTTTAGCCCGACGATCTTGAGGCCATCTGACCTGCGGCTTTGTGTCGTGGACAGTGTTGTTCACGGACCTTCCCGCGGTTTCCCCGAAGGCCAGTCGGGATCTTTCTGCTCTCTGCTTTCCGGGCGTGTCGTGGCTGGTGAGCGGATCGCCGCTGCCCTCTGTTCTCCGAGCGCGCGCTCGAGCGCGTCGCGGAGCTGGCGGTTCTCTGATTCCAGGACGCGGACGCGGACGGTGGCTGCTTCCAGGCGTCGCAGCAGCGAGGCGGGCGTCGCCCGCTGCCGGTCCGGGACCGGTGGTGATGACGGGGCCTGCTGCTGCCGGGTGCGGAGCCGCCCGATCTGCTCTCGCAGCTCGTCTTGGGCGTAGAGCCAGGAGCGGGAGACGCCGGCAGCGGAAGCGACGCTGCTGAAGGTGACGGGCTGGCCGTCGGCGTCCAGGCTGCGCAGCGCGGTCACGGCCCTGCGCCGGGCGTCGTCTGAGCGGCGGCGGGCGGCGGCGATGATGTGGGCGGAGTTGTCAGCCCGCATTAGCGGCGTCCTCCTGTTCGTCCGGGCCGATGGCCTCAAGCTCGGTGATCATGCGGTCGAGGTTCGCGGCGACCTGCTCGTTCATCTCGGTGACGCGGACGTGGCCGTTGTCCCTGGCGGTGGTGATCAGGGTGAGGGTGCGCTGCTGCTGCTCGCGCAGCTCGGGCAGGAACTCGGGGCCGGTGATGAAGACCGGGCAGGTGAGGCACGAGTTGGCGTGCGGGCACTGCCGCTGGACCGGCAGGCCGCAGTAGCCGTTGGGCAGCGTCTGGGTCACGATGCCGTACCGGGTCTTTGCCCACTGCGCCTGGCCGAGTGGCCCGTCCGGGTCGATGGTGACCCGCTCGCCGCTGATGTTCACCCTGGTGGCCTGCTCCCAGCGCCGCCGGACGGTCTGGTCGGTGAGCTTTGCGTAATGAGCGGTCATCTGGGTTGAGGAATGGTCGAGCAGGACCCGGACGACTTCCTGCGGGACGTCGCGGTTGATGAGCCGGCAGGCGAAGGTGTGCCGCCACTGGTGGGGCGTCAGGTGCACCGGGCCGCCGTGCTCGTCGCGGACGTCGCAGGTGTCCAGCCACTTGTTGAGCAGGCCGCGGTAACTGTAGTAGGTGACCGGGTGCTGCCCGCCGGCGTTCGCCTTGAGCGCCGGGAACAGGTGCGGATGCCGGCCGGGCCAGCGGTCCGCGACCCGCCGCTGCTGGCCGCGGACCGCGGCTTGGAGTTCCTCGTCGACGGGGACGGCGGCCTCGCGGCGCATCTTGTGGTTGAAGTAGCGCAGGTAGGGGGCGCCCTGCCCGTCATGGATCAGGCAGTCGAACGCCAGGGTGCAGGCATCGGTGGCGCGCAGGCCGCAGCGGATGAGGATGAGCGTGATCAGGCGTCCTTCCGGGCTGGTCCAGCGGTCGAGGTTCGCCGGCGATTCGACCTGGGTCATGATGTGCTCGGCCAGGTGCCGGGTCAGCCGCGGCGGCCGGGCCGGGATGTCGCCGGGGAAGAACGCGGCCGTGACCGGGAGCGTGGCGTCCCAGCCGTGCTGCCGGATCGCCTGCAGGAAGGCGCTGACGGACGTGATGGCGTCCGTGCGGGCGCCGTGCCCGATCGCCTGGCTGGCGAGCCAGGCGAGATAGCGTTCCAGCAGCGGCCGGTCGACGCCGCCCAGGGTTGCGGTGCGGGCGATCGTGAGGAACTCGCTGAACCGGGTGAGGGCGGCGACGTCGGACTGCACGGTGCCGACGCTGAGGCCCGAGCTCAGCCGCAGCCGGGTCCACCGTTTGGACAGGTCCCGGAGCCAGGGCTGGGCAAGGCGGTCGAAACGGAGCCGGATCCGCGAGTTCGCGGGCTTTCCCGGGTTCAGGACCAGTCCCGGGATCCGGTGCAGCCGCCAGATGTCGCGGGGGTACTCGGCTTCCCAGCCGGTGCCCTCGGCCAGTTCCTCGACCGCGTCGCGGGCGAACAGCAGGAACGCCGGGTAGGCCGGGCTCTTGCCTCTGCCCGCCTGCCGCCGCCACTCGTCCTCGGACAGGTCGAGCAGCGATTCCACGCCGGCGTCGTCGGCCCTGCGGACCGCCCACCGGGCGACCTGGTGCGGCAGGGTGATGGTCGCCCGGTCCGCCCGGCACTGGACCGCGTACTGCATCTCGAGCCTGAGCTGGGCCGGGAGGCCGCGGAAGTCGATCCGGGCCCGGCCGCGCAGCATGCAGTGCTCGGTGAACTCGCCGGGATCGGGGGAACCCAGCTGCCGCCACCTGGTGTCGTGGGCCTTGCAGAACTGGTGGGCGGCGTTCTCGGTCCAGAGCGTGCAGAACGGCAGCAGGCACTCTGCCCGCGGCTGCGCCGCGGGCAGTTCGGCCCGTGCCGCCCATCCGGCCGGGTCAGGGCATCCCGCATGCTCCCATGCCGAGCGGTGCCGCATGCACAAACCTTGGCCGCTGCTGCCGTAACGGCAGCCGGGCACCGAGCAGGCCGTCAGCGGGCGGCGGCCGTTCAGCGGCGGGCCCGGGTCGGCGAGGAATGCCGTCATGTCCGGGCGGCCGCGGTCCTTCCACCGTTTCCCGTGCGCGGTGCACAGGCCGTTCTCCGCCCGGGGCCGGTCGCAGCCGCCGGCCGGGCAGGCCGGCCTGCCCAGGACCGGGTCGTCCGGGCCGGGGACCAGGATGTCCGCGCGGAACTCGATGCGGACGGCGGCAAGGAGCCTTTCCAGCAGCCCCGCCTGCCCGGATGCGGGCTGCTGCGCGGGCGCGGTCATCAGGCTTCCTCCTGCTCGAAGACGGTCGCGGTCAGGCGGACGGTGACCCCGCCGCTGCGGTCGGCTGCGTGCAGCCGGGATGTCCCGCCGCCGCCGGACTGCTCGCGGCACTCGCCCAGTCCCAGCGCCTGCCGCCAGGCCGCGAAGGCCTGCCGGACCTGCGAGGCGGGCGCCAGCCCGCTGACCTGGCCGATGAGCACCGAGCTGGCCGGGCCGACGGTCCAGGCGATGCAGGGCAGCTCCGGGTGCCCCTCCAGGATCCGGGCCAGCTCGGCGGCTGCCCGCCGCTGCCAGGAAGCGCGGTCGGCCTGGGCGATGACCGGGGTCACAGCCGTACCTCCTGCCCGGTGAACCAGCCCGCTTTCTCCAGCACGTGGCGGGCGTCCTCGACGGTCAGGTGCCCGTACGCGTCGATCGTCGTCGCGACCGACGCGTGGCCCATGAGCTCCTTCACGGTCTCCATCCCGGCGCCCCTGCGCAAAAGCCATGTCGCGTACGTGTGCCGGCACCAGTGCGGCGAGAACGCGATCCCGGTCGCGGCACGCAGCCGCGTCACCAGGTCATACGCGGCCGGGTAGGTCATCGGGCGGCCAGCGGGAGCAGCCCACAGGTTGACGAACACGTAGTCCGACAGCCCCGTACTCGCGGTTCAGGTAATCGGCATACAGCCGCATCAACGGCGCTCCCGCCGGGACCGCCCGGCCCCGGCCGCCCTTGGCCCGCATGCCGTTCGCGTTGTCTCTGGGGACCACGTGCACCAGGCAGCCGCCGATGTCGATGTCCTCGTGCCGCATGCCCAGGGCCTCGCCGATCCGGGCCGGCCTCGAGCAGCATCGCCAGCAGCAGCCGGTCCCGCAGGTGACCGCAGGCGTCCAGGATCGCCTGGGCTTCCGTCACGGTCAGCACCCGCGGCAGCAGCCGGGGAGCTTTCACCTTCACCGCCAGCCGGGGCTGCGGGCTGCGCCCGGTCACGTGGTGCAGGAACGGGCGGAACGCCGTGCCCGCATAGCCGCGGCCCGGGGCCTGGATGGCCCGCAGCACCTCGCCCGCCTTCGCCCCGTGGCGGGCATGGAACCGGTAGAACGACGCCACCGCGGCGAGCTTGCGGTTCACCGTCGATGCGCCGCAGTGATGAGCCTGCTCGCCCAGCACGGCGACCGTCCCGTCCCGGCCCTGCGGCGGCAGCCGCAGCCACGCGACGAACGAGGCGACGTCCTCCAGCGTCACCTCGTCCCAGGCCAGGCCACGGCCAGACAGATAGCTGAACCAGTCCTTCAGGTCGTGGGCTTATGCCGATCCCGCGGTTATGCCGCTGTTGTGCTGAAAGTTGCTGGCTGATTGGCCTGTCATTCCTCGCGGTATCGGCATAATAATCGGCCCTTCACGTTAAGTGATTGATCCGGTTCGCTGGGTCACTGTTGCCTCGTTGACCACCATCAAGGAGGCGACCATGGAAAACACCCGGCGCGCCGGGCATCCGTCCCGGACGGAGGTGAGCGGCCCGCTGGCGCCGTATGCCGACGGTTTCCGCGAGGACCTGGCCGGCAAGGGCTACCACCCGCAGGTGATCGGCCGTCATGTCGGGCTGATGGCCGATCTGAGCGACTGGCTGGAGGCCCGCGGCTGGTCCAGCGGGGGGCTGGGCGCTGAGGTGGCCGGGGAGTACCTGCGGGCGCGGCGGGCCGCCGGGCACCGCGAGCTGGTCTCTGCCCTGGCGGTGGCCCCGGTGCTGGGCTACCTTCGCGGCCTTGGCGCCGTGCCTGCGGCTGCCGGGCCGGCTCCCCGGACGCCGCCGGAGGAGCTGCTTGCGGAGTTCGCCGGCTACCTGGCAGCTGAGCGCGGCCTGTCGCCGGCGTCGGTGAACAGCTACCTGCGCCACGCCCGGCCGTTCCTGACCGGGCTCGACGCGCCGCTGGCCGCCGCGCTGGCCGGCCTGTCGGCCGCTCAGGTCACGGCGTTCATGACCGGTCACCGCGGCCAGTGGGGCACCGGCACTGCCAAGGCGACGGTGACCGCGTTGCGGTCGCTGCTGCGCTTCCTGCACGCGACCGGGCGGGTGCCGCAGCCGCTGGCGCCGGCGGTGCCGGCGGTCGCGGGCTGGAAGCTCGCCGCGCTGCCGCCTGATGTGAACCCCGATCACGTGGCGGCGCTGCTGGACAGCTGCGACCGGCGCAGCGCCGGCGGGCGCCGCGATTACGCGATCCTGATGCTGCTGTCCCGGCTGGGGCTGCGCGCCGGCGAGGTCGCGGCGGCCGAGCTGGGCGACGTGGACTGGCGGGCCGGGGAAATCCTGGTCCGCGGCAAGGGCAGGCGCCGGGACCGGCTGCCGCTGCCCGCCGACGCCGGGCAGGCGCTGGCCGACTACGTGCAGTACGGCAGGCCCCGCTGTGCCGGGCGCCCGCTGCTGGTCATCTTGCGCGCTCCTTATACCGGGCTGTCCCGCGCGCACATCCTGGCCGTTGTGCACCGCGCCTGCCAGCGGGCCGGGATCCCGCAGTTCGGCGCGCACCGGCTGCGCCATGCGGTCGCCTGCGACCTGCTGCGCCGGGGCGCCACCCTCGCCGAAGTCGGGCAGCTGCTCCGGCACAAAGACGAGCGGACCACCGCCATCTACGCCAAGGTGGACCTGCACGCGCTGCGCGACCTGGCCCGGCCCTGCCCGCCGGCGGGTGCGCTGTGAGCACGCTGCGCCGGGCCGCCGAGGACTACCTGGCGATGCGCCGGTCCCTGGGCTACAAGCTGCAGCGGCAAGGACCGCTGCTGCTGGACTTCGCCGGCTACCTGGAGCGGTCCGGCGCCACCACGGTCACCATCGAAGCGGCCATCACGTGGGCCACCCTGCCCGCCGGTGCCGCCCCGTCCTGGCACAAGCACCGGCTCAGCGTCGTGCGCGGCTTCGCCGCCCACTACAAGACCCTCGACCCGGACTGCCAGGTCCCGCCCACGGGCCTGCTGCCCGCTGGCGGCGAGCGGACCGTGCCCTACCTGTACTCGGCGGAGGAGATCGCGGCGCTGGTCCATGCCGCCGGCACTCTCGCGCGGCCGCTGCTGGCCGCGACCTACCAGGCGCTCATCAGCCTGCTGGCTGTCACCGGCCTGAGAGCGGGAGAAGCCATCGCTCTCACCCGCGACGACGTCGACCTGAACGCCGCGCTGATCACCGTGCTCAACTCCAAGTTCGGTAAGTCGCGGCTGGTGCCCTTGCATCCCGCCACGGCGGGCATGCTGCACCGCTACGCGGCCCGCCGTGACCAGCTGTGCCCGGCGCCGGCCGCCAGCAGTTTCTTCATCTCCGTCACCGGCACCACGCTGCTGATCAGCAGCATCGACGCCACCTTCGCCCGGCTGCTCGGGCTCGCCGGCATCGCCGCCCCGCCCGGCCGGCCACGGCCGCGGGTCCACGACCTGCGCCATTCGATGGCCGTCGCGGCACTGCTGGACTGGTACCGCTGCGGCGCCGACGTGCAGGCCCGGATGCCGTTACTGTCCACCTGGCTGGGGCACGCCGACCCGGCCTCGACGTTCTGGTACCTGCACGCAAGCCCCGAGCTGCTGGCCTTGGCGGCCAGGATGCTGGAAGACACCCGGGAGCCGCCGTCATGACCGTGCTGGCACCGGTCCTGGAGGCGTTTTTCACCGAGCGGCTGATGACCTGGCAGCGCGCCAGCCCGGACACGATCGCCTCCTACCGGGACACCTTCAGGCTGCTGCTCGGCTATGCCTGCCAGCACACCGGCAAGCCCCCCGGCCGACTGGACTTCGCCGACCTGGACGCCCCGCTGATCAGCGGATTCCTCACCCATCTGGAAACCAGCCGGGGCAACAGCATCACCACCCGCAACAACCGGCTGGCGGCGATCCGCTCGCTGTTCGGCTACGCCGCGCTGCGGGTGCCAGAGCACGCCGCGCTGATCGCCCGGGTGCTGGCCATCCCGGCTAAACGACACGACCACGTAACGGTCAGCTTCCTGACCCGCCCCGAGATCGACGCGCTGCTGGCCGCCCCCGACACCACCACCTGGCACGGGCGCCGCGACCACGCGCTGCTACTGACCGCCGCCCAGACCGGGCTGCGGGTGTCCGAGCTCACCGGGCTCACCGTCGCCGACACCCAGCTGGGCACTGGCCCGCACGTGTACTGCCGCGGCAAAGGCAGGAAAGAGCGCTGCACCCCACTCACCGGCCAGACCGCCGCGGCCCTCACATCATGGCTCGCCGAACGCGGCGGGAGCGGCCCCGACCCGCTGTTCTGCACCCGCAGCGGCGGGCAGCTCAGCCGCGACGCAGTCGAGCGGCTACTCGCCAAGTATGTCAGGATCGCCGCCAGCAGCTGCCCGTCCCTGCAGGCCAAGACCGTATCGCCGCACACCCTGCGGCACTCGGCGGCCATGTCCCTGCTGCACGCCGGGGTTGACGTCACCGTGATCGCGCTCTGGCTCGGCCATTCATCCCCGGCCTCGACCCGCGTCTACCTGCACGCCGACATGGCGATCAAGGAACGCGCCCTGGCCCGCACCACCCCGCCCGACACCCAGCCCGGCAGATACAGCGCACCAGACAGCCTGCTCGCCTTCCTCGACGGCCTGTGATCCCTCGCGAGGTTATGCCGCCAACCGTCACGTCACGACCCGGCGGCGACGCCATCCCGCGCAAGACGCGGCATAACCGCGGGATCGGCATAAGGGCGTTTGGGGGTATTCAGCTGACCGGACTATGCCAGGTGGGCGGTTCGCCAGGGCCGGGGTACCCGTGGGCGCTCGATGCTCGGCGGGTGGCCTCGCTGGGCCGGCGCGGCGGGTGGCTTCGCCTTGGG
>Ga0307373_10009690_pt1 | contig 14322 bp, 12 predicted proteins | sample OX2MG_FD_202534 | JGI IMG/M metagenome (GOLD analysis project Ga0307373, IMG submission 202534) | Soil microbial communities from Risofladan, Vaasa, Finland - OX-2 | ecosystem: Environmental > Terrestrial > Soil > Coastal area > Acid sulfate soil | place: Finland: Risofladan, Vaasa | collected... | reverse complement strand
GGCTCCGAGCACGGCTTCGCCGATCACGCCGAGGATCAGGCCCCCGGCGAGCCACCGCAGGTCGCGGCGTCCCGGGCTCCGCACGAAGGAGGCCACGACCGTGGCCATGCAGGTCACCACCAGCACGAACACCACGACCCGATTGCCGAACTCGACCACCGGGTGCAGGCGAAGGGCCGGGGTCAGGTGATGGTGGGAGCAGGTGGGCCAGTCGGGGCAGCCGAGACCGGAGTCGGAGAGCCGGACCGCGGCTCCGGTGACCACATTGAGTACCACCGTGGCCAGGGTGATCCGACAGAGGAGGAGGAACGAGCGGGGGCCGATACGCAGGGAAGACACCGTTTCCGTATGGTACCGGCCCGATCGGCCGCCCCGGAAGCGTGGGCCATGTGCCCTTTGGTGGCCCCGAAGGGGTTGCCGCTAATGTCTGGCCAATGGCCCTTTCCGCGGTGGTCCTCCCCCGCCGCCTCTCGCTCGGCTCCCGGGTCAGCGCCTATGTCGCGCTCACCAAGCCGCGCATCATCGAGCTGCTGCTGATCACCACCCTGCCCACCATGATCGTGGCGAAGCGGGGCCTTCCTCCTGTGTGGCTGATGGCCGCCACGCTGCTGGGGGGCGCGTTGGCCGCCGGCGGGGCCAACGCCATCAACATGTTCATCGATCGGGACATCGACAAGCTGATGCACCGGACCAGCAAGCGACCGCTGGTGACCGGGGCGATGGCCCCGCGCAATGCGCTGGTCTTCGCCATCACGCTTGAGATGGTGGCCTTCGTGGAGTTGTGGGCCTGGGTCAACCTGCTCTCGGCGGTGCTGGCGGTGTCGGCCACCCTCTTCTACGTGTTCGTCTACACGCTCTGGCTGAAGCGGACCAGCAGCCAGAACATCGTGATCGGGGGAGCGGCGGGTGCGGTGCCGGTGCTGGTCGGTTGGGCTGCCGTCACCGACAGCCTGTCGTGGACCCCGGTGGTGATGTTCGCCATCATCTTCGTGTGGACGCCGCCACACTTCTGGGCCCTGGCGGTCAAGTACAAGGACGACTACCAGGCGGCCAGCGTCCCGATGCTGCCCGCGGTGGCCACGTTCAAACGGACTGCCCGCGAGATCCTCTTCTACAGCGTGGTGCTGGTGGGGGTGTCGCTCCTCCTGGCGTCCGTGGCCAGGCTCGGCACGATCTACGTGGTGTCGGCATCGGTGCTGGGCGCGGTGTTCGTGGCCATGGCCGTGCGTCTGCTCAGGCGGGCCACTCCGCAGGCGGCGATGCAGCTGTTCAGCTACTCGATCACCTATCTGACCCTGCTCTTCGTGCTGATGGCGGTCGACATCTTCACCAAGCACTGATCGCCGGTCGGATGACGGAGACGTCCCACGCAACCGACGGTGCCAGCGCCGCCGATGGAGCCTCCGGCGACGGCACCGAACCCCCCCCGACCCCGTCATCGGCCCCGCCCCCACCTCCATCCGGCCCGAGGAAGCTGCGGTCGTTGATCATCGGGTCGGTCATCGCCCTCGCACTGGCCGCCTTCCTGTTCATCGGCCTCGGTACCTCTTCGGGCCCGGGGCCCGCGTCCGCACCGGTCGTGGCTACCGGAGACCAGGCACCGACCTTCACCCTGGCCTCGGTGACGGGCAGCTCGCCGGTGAACCTCGACGCCCTGGGCCGGGACCATCACCATCCGGTGGTCCTCAACTTCTTCGCCTCGTGGTGCCCTCCCTGCCAGAAGGAGTCGCCCCTGTTGGCCCGGACCGCCCATGCTGAACAGGCCAGGGGCTCGACCGTCCGGTTCATCGGCGTCGACGTGGGCGAGGAGCCCGCCCAGGCCATACCGTTCCTGCGGCAGACTGGCATCTCCTACCCGGTCGGGTCCGACGTCGACTACAAGGTGACGTCGGCGGTGTACGGGCTCAACGCCCAGCCCAACACGTTCTTCATCGACGCCACCGGCCACGTGGTCGGCCACGTCATCGGGGCGGTGTCCCCGACCCAACTCGACCAGTGGCTGCACCGCCTGGCCGGATCGCCGGGGTGAGCGCGTCGGGTCCGGGTGGACCACACCTTCGTTCCGGTGGGCTCACTCCCAGCGGAAGGTGAGGCCGGCAACCGTCGGGGCGGCCACCGCCCAGGCCACCAACACGATCCAGTCCCGGGCCGAGACCGCGATGCCGAGCCCGAGGGTGCCGTGCAGGGCATCGGACAGGGCTGATGCAGGCAGCAGCTTGGCCACGTCGGCCAGCCAGGCCGGCAGCTTGACCAGCGGGATGAGCATGCCGCCGAGGAGCAGGAGCACCACGAAGAGGCCGTTCACCACCGCCAGGTTGACCAGCGGTTTGAGCGTCCCGGCCAGCACCAGCCCGATGCCGCCGAATGCGACGGTCCCGAGCACCATGGCTCCGATGGCTGCACCGACCAGAGCGCCGGCTCCTCCCGGCCCACCCGGGTTCCACCCCAGAGCGAATCCCACGGACACCAGCACCGCGGCCTGCACCAACTCGACGCCGATGATGGCGACGATCTTGGCGGCCAGCAGTCGGGGCCGGCCGAGGGGGGTGGCTCCCAACCTCTTGAGCACCCCGTAGCCGCGCTCGAACCCGGTGCCGATCCCGAGGGCGGTCATGGCGGTCGACATGACGGCCAGCGCCAAGATCCCCGGAACCAGGAAGTCCACCGGGTGGTTGGTCCCGGTCGGGAGGACATGCACCGCCGAGAAGAACAGGAGGAACACCACCGGAATCCCGACGGTCAGAAAGACGGTCTCGCCGTTGGTGGCGAGCATGGCGAGCTCGGCGCGCAGCTGGGCCTTCAGCGGTCTCATCGGTCCTGCCTCATCCGTCGTGTCCCGGCGGTCGTCCGGTGAGAGGATCAGCTTCCGCCGCGTGGTGCGCCGAGTGGTGCTCCTCCCGGAGCGCGGTGATGGCCAGATAGGCCTCCTCCAGGGACTGACCGGTGCGGAGATCGTCCAAGGCCAGGTCCCGGTCGGCCAGCCATCCGGCGAGGATGGCCACCGTTGCCGGGGTCGCAGCTCCGGCCGGCGGGCGGAGCCGGTAGGACCCGGGGCGCTCCTCTTCCACGGTGGCGTCGGGGCCGATGGCATCGGAGAGCGCGTCGGTGTCGATGCCGGACTCGGTGGAGAACCGGACGGATCCATCGGCGGTACTCGAGGCCAGCGCCGCCGGCGAGCCCTCGGCCAGCATGCGACCGTGATCGATGATGACCACCTGGTCGGCCAGGCGCTCGGCCTCGGCCAGCTCGTGGGTGGTGAGGACCACGCAGATGCCGCGGTCACGCTGGGCGGCGATGATGTCGCGCACCACGATGCGCCCCTCCGGATCCACACCGGCGGTGGGCTCGTCGAGGAAGAGGACCCGGGGCTTGCCCACGAGGGCCAGCGCCAACGACAGGCGCTGCTGCTCGCCTCCGGACAGTCGCCTCCACGGGGTGCGCCGAACTGCGCCGAGTCCGACCAGGTCGAGGAGCTCGTGGGGATCCTCTGGGTCGTCGTAGTACCGCGAGAACAGCCGGAGGACCTGGGCGGGGCCGAGCATGGGGTAGACGCCGCCCTTCTGCAGCATCACGCCGATGCGGCCGACCACGGCGGCGTGGTCGTGGTCGGGGTCGAGCCCGAGGACCCGGACCGAGCCCGAGTCGACCCGGCGATAGCCTTCGAGCGACTCGACCGTGCTGGTCTTGCCGGCACCGTTCGGCCCGAGCAGGGCCAGCACCTGCCCGGCATGACCGGTGAACGACAGCTTGTCGACGGCGACGGTGTCCCCGTAGCGGATCACCACGTCCTCACAGACCACAGCGGGCGAGCGAGTCGGATCATCGGCGGCGCCCACGGGTGGTCACGCTACCGTTGTCCCGTCATGATCGATATCCGACTGGTCCGAGACGACCCCGACGCGGTGAAGTCCGCTCTCGAACGCCGCGGGGTGGACTCCGAAGAGATCGATCGACTGGTCGCGCTCGACGCGTCGGCCCGCGCCGCCATCGGTGAGCGGGACGAGCTGCGCGCCCAGGTGAAGGCGCTCTCCAAGCAGGTGGGCGAAGCTCGCCGATCGGGTGACGGTCCAGCAGCCGACGAGCTCACCGCCCGGAGCCGGGCCCTCGGTGAGGAGGAGCGGTCGCGCCACGCCGCCGCCGAATCCGCCCAGGCTTCCGTTCGGGAGGCCCTGCTGTTCCTTCCGAATCTCCCGGCTCCCGAGGTTCCTGACGGCGACGGGCCCGACGACAACCTGGTGGTCCGCACCTGGCCCGAGAGGGACCCGTCCTACGGCGAATACCAGCGGGTTCCGCACTGGGACATCGGCACCGAGCTGGGTCTGTTGGACATGGAGCGGGGGGCCAAGCTGTCGGGGTCGATGTTCCCCTTGTTCCGCGGCTTCGGTGCCCGACTGCTCCGGGCGCTCACCGCGTTCGCACTCGACAGCCACGCCGACGAGTTCGAAGAGGTGCGACCGCCCACGATGGTGCTCACCGAGACGATGGTGTCGACCGGCCACCTCCCCAAGTTCGAGGAGGACGCCTACCATCTCGAACGCGACGACCTGTGGGCCATCCCGACAGCCGAGGTGCCGCTCACCTCGATGTGGCGCGGCGACATCCTCGACCAGGCCGACCTGCCGCTCCGGTTGACCGCGGCCACGGCCTGCTTCCGCCGCGAAGCCGGCGCCGCCGGCCGTGACACCCGGGGGTTGCTGCGTGTACACGAGTTCGACAAGGTGGAGCTGTTCGCCTACGCCACTCCCGAGCAGGCGCCGGCGTTGCTGGAGGGGATGGTGGCCCGCGCCGAGGCGCTGCTGCAGGCCCTCGGGCTCCAATACCGCGTGCTCGACCTGTGCGCGGGTGACATGGGCAACTCCGCCGCCCGCACCTTCGATCTCGAGGTCTATGCCCCGGGCGTCGACCAGTGGTTGGAGGTGTCGTCGGTGAGCTGGTGCACCGACTACCAGGCCCGCCGGGCCAACATCCGGTACCGGCCCTCCGGAGGTGGGGGACCGGTGCTCGTCCATACCCTCAACGGCTCGGCCCTGGCCTGGGCGCGGATCTGGGCCGCACTGGTCGAGACCGGCCGTCAGCCGGACGGCTCGGTGGCGCTGCCGGAGGCGTTGCGTCCCTACCTACGCGGCGAAGTGCTCATACCCGGGCCGGGGTGAGCTGCCGCCGGCCCCTCAGCTGCGGGGTGCCTCAGCTGCGGGGCCCCTCAACTGCGGGGTGCCTCAGCTGCGGGGTGCCTCGAACCGGTAGCCCACGCCCCGGATGGTGGTGATCAACTTCGGCGAGGACGGGTCCTCTTCGACGTGGCTGCGCAACCGCTTGATGTGCACATCGAGTGTCTTGGTGTCGCCGAAGTAGTCCGATCCCCAGACCCGGTCGATCAGGACGTCGCGGGTCAGGAGGCGACCGGCATTCTCCATCAACAGGGAGAGCAGCTCGAACTCCTTGCGCCGGAGATGGACGTCGTTGCCGCGGATGAAGACGAGATGGCGATCGGGGTCGATCTGAATGCCCCCGGCCTCGAGGACCGCGCTCCCGACACGACGATCCGAACTGGCCCGTCGATCGGTGTTCCCGTCCGCGTCCACGGCGCGATGGTTCGATCGCTCATCTTCGGTGACCGGGGTGCGCCGCAACACGGCCCGCATCCGGGCCACCAGCTCGCGCAGGCGATAGGGCTTGGTCACGTAGTCGTCCGCTCCGACCTCGAGGCCGACCACGGTGTCGATCTCCGTGCCCTTGGCCGTGACCATGATGATCGGCACCGACGACTGGGCCCTGATGGACCGACATACGTCGATACCGGACAGACGTGGCAGCATCAGATCGAGGAGCACTAGATCGGGCTCGTCGGCGCTGAACAGGCGGAGGGCCTCGTTGCCGTCGCGTGCCACGGTGACATCGAATCCTTCGCGGGCGAGACCGATCACCAACGCGTCGATGAAGGACTCGTCGTCTTCGGCGAGCAGGACCTTGGTGTGCGATTCGTCGGGGGTCTTCGACTTGGCGCTCATGCCGAGTACTCGGGGGGGCTCGGCAGGATCAGGGTGAAGGTCGATCCCTGGCCTTCACGCGAGTCGACCTCGACCCGACCCTGGTGATTGCTCGCCACGTGGCGCACGATGGACAGGCCGAGGCCGGTTCCGCCCGAGTCGCGGCTGCGACCGTGGTCGACCCGGTAGAAGCGTTCGAAGATCCGGTCGAGATCGCGGGCGGGGATGCCCACGCCGGCGTCGATCACCGACAGCCTGATCTCACCGCCCGACTGGCTGCCCTCCACCCTGACGGTGGTGTCCTCGTAGGAGAAGGTCACCGCATTCTCGAGGAGGCTGTGGATGGCCGAGACCAACTGCCGCCGGTCGCCGAGCACGTGGACCGGAGGGTTGGGCTCATGGAGCTCGATGGTAATGCGCCGTTGCTCGGCTGCCGAGCGGACCCGTTCGACGGCCTCGGCCATCACCAGGTTGATGTAGATGGGCTCGCGCGGTGGCGCCTCCTCGGATTCGATCCGGCTCAGGTCCAGCAGGTCGTCGATGATCCGACTGACCCGGAACGCCTCGGTGTGGATCCGTGAGGCCAGGCGCTGCGCCACCTCCGGGTCGGGCTCGACGGTCAGCGTCTCGGCCAGCAGGCCCAGCGCGCCGATCGGCGTCTTGAGCTCGTGGCTGACGTTGGCCACGAAATCGCGACGGATCTCCTCGAGCCGTCTTCGATCGGACACGTCCTCGATGATGGCGATCACCCCCAGGGGGCGTCGTCCGTCGTCGATCAGCCTGGTCCGCACGATCAGTGTCTGGCGCGGAGGGCCGTACAAATCGAGGGTCCGCTCGGCCGAACCGTCCTGCCACGCGTTCTCGAGGAGCTCGGTGACGGCCTGGGCCGCCAGGGCGTCGCCGTGGCGGTTGCTCATGAGGGCCACGGCCCGGGCGTTCTGGAAGGCGATCTCACCGTTCTCGTCGCACACGATCACCCCCTGGGGCAGGGTGTCGAGGGCCCGGCGGAGGCGGATGGCGTCCGAACTGGACTCGGTCACCGCCTCGGCGGCCTCGCCGGTGACCCGTTCGAGGTGGTTGAGGATCGGCTCCACCCCTCCCTCGTCGGGCGGCTGCACTCCGAGCCGGTTGGACAGGGCGATGAGCCGCTGCTGGAGGGCCCGCCGGCCAGCCCGCCGCCCCAGCCGGGCCGCGATGAACACCGCCAGGACGGCGACGGCGCCCAACACGATGTATCCGATCACATACGGCTTCACTGCCTAAGCATGGCAGGCCGATGGTCGACCCGTGTCGATGCGATCGGAAGTAGTCAAAATGATTGAAAAGATATGAAAAGTATTGAAAGATCCGATTTGACTCCGTACGCTCTGGAGCCATGACCTCCCCGCCGACCTCCGCCCTCGTTCATGCCGCTTCGCTCGTACTTCATGCCCCTTCGTTGCGAGTACCGCTCCGTCCGCTCGATCGGGGTGTCGGCGCGGCAATGACCGTCCTCGGCCGCACCGTCGACGTGGTCCAGATGCATCCCGACCCCAACGCGCTTCCCGGCGGCCAGGTCCTCCAGAACCTCATGAACGGACTGCAGAGCTGGGCGCTCGCGCTGGCCCTGGTGGGTCTGGTGATCGGAGCGGCAGCGTGGGCTCTCGGATCGCACGGCCAGAACTATCAGCAGAGCTTCGTCGGGCGCCGGGCCGTCCTCATCTCCGGACTGGCCGCGCTGTTGATCGGAGCCGGACCGGGCATCGTCAGCTTCTTCTACAACGCCGGATCGGGGGTGCACTGAGGTGCCCTCCATCGGCGGGATCCCGCTCATCCCAGGCTCGACCTGCCCGTCCCCAGCCTCGGCCCTCTCGGCGGTCGGGCTCGGTCCGCTCTGCCAGGTGGTGTCAGGATTGAGTGGCGTCGTCGGCTCCGCGGCCTCGCAGGTCGCCGGTTTCGGAGTGGACAGCGTGCTCAACGCCCTGGGCAGCTGGGTTGCGTCTGGAGCCGCGTGGCTGTTGGCCCAGATCGGGACGGTGCTCGGGGACACCACCAGCATCGACCTCGGGGCGTCGTGGTTCACGGCCCACTACCAGACGATGGCCGCGCTGGCCGGCGTGGTCATCGTTCCCATCCTGCTGCTCGGGATCGTCCAATCCATCTACCGGCAGAACGCCTCGGCCCTGATGCGCTCGGTGTTGGTGAACGTTCCGCTGGCGGTGTTGCTGACGGCGGTGGCAGTGAAGCTGGTCCAGCTCGGCCTGTCGTTGACCGATGCCATGAGCGCCGCCGTGGCCCACGGTGCCGGGCTGGACACCGGGCATTTCATGGCCGCGGTCATGCGGGACCTGTCGGGAGTGTCAGGTGCCAGTCCGCCGGGTGTTCCGGCGTTCGTGCTCCTGCTTGGCTCCCTGGCCGTGGTGGTGGGTGCCGTCATGGTGTGGGTGGAGCTCCTCATCCGTGCCGCCGCGGTCTATGTGGCCGTCCTCTTCCTTCCGTTGGCTCTGGCCAGCCTGGCGTGGCCGGCCATCGCCCACTGGTGCCGCCGGTTGGTCGACACGTTGGTGGCGCTCATCTTGGGGAAATTCGTGATCGTCTCGGTGCTCAGCCTCGCCGCGGGTGCTCTGGCCGGAGGAACAGGATCCGTACCGAGCGGGTCCGGTGGACCGTCGGCGGGCTCGGCGGGCTCGGCGGGCTCGGCGGGCTCGGTGGGAGGCGGGAGCTTCACCGCGGTCCTGGGTGGTGCCGCACTGCTGCTGTTGTCGGCCTTCGCTCCTTGGGCGCTCTTCAGACTGCTGCCGTTTCTCGAGGCGGGTGCGGTGAGCCACCTCGAAGGGCTCAGTCATCAGGCGCGCCACGCCGCCGCCGTTCCGATCAAGAGCCTGGCAACCACGGCCATTCGCGCATCGGGCGTCGGTTCCTTCGCCGGCGCTGCGGCGGGGGTCGCAGCTGGTACGGGCGCCGGAGTCGCGGCAGGGTCGCTGTCAGGGGCGGGCCGGGGCGGTCCGGGCGGTGCACGTGGATCGGGTGGCTCTGGGCGCTCCGGCGGGCCGGGTGGGTCTGGCGGATCGGGTGGGTCGACCGGAGGTGGTCCCTCGGGAGCGGGTCCGGACCTCGGACCGTCATCGGCGGAGTCGACCGGGGTCGGCACCACCGCGCCTCCCGGTCACGACATTCCGGCATGGGAGCCACATCCCGAGATCTCGGCGGCCGCACGTGAGCTACTCGGCGAACGCTTTGACGGTGTGTTGGGCGGTCCTGGTGGTTCGGGCGGTCCCAGCACTCCGGGCCCTCCGGGCGGCCCGGGTGGTTCGCCCGGCGCGGGCGGACCCGGCAGGTCATCGATCGATGGCCCGATTGAGATCCAACCCGTTGCTATTGGCCCGGCCCGAGCTCCCGGTGCTCTCAAACCCCTGCCCCGCCAGTCCGGGGCCTTCGGTGCCGATGCACTGGGCCGCGATGAACTCGGAGTGAAACTCATCGCGGCCCCGACCACTCCGCCCCGGTTGCCGCCACCCCCGAGCGTCGCCGATGGCACCGACGCCAGGGGCAAGGGTGACTGAACGTGACCGTTCCCGACGCGTCCGCTACCGGTTCTCCCCGCTCGAGAAACGAGGTGTGATCGCCGGATGGCGTGGGGGGCAGATCGCGTCGGTAGCGGTTGGCCTGGTTGTGGGAGTCCTTGCGCTCCGGTCCCGGCCTTCCGTCGTCGGAGTCCTGCTCGCACTGGTGGGCGTCGGGGTCGGAGTGGCGGTGGCATTCTGGCCCATTCGCGGGCGAACGGGCGAGCAGTGGTTCCCTCTGGCGGTGCGGTGGCTCTGGGCGACGTCGAGCGGGGGTGGCCGACAGTTGGCGCCTGGCCCGCGCCGTGGTCATGAGGCCATCACGGATCTTGGCCGGAGCGGTTCGGACGCATCGGTCGTCCGACCGGCATCTTCTGCCGCCCGCTTCGGCAGACGACGGATGGTATTCGAAGGACTCTCGTTGGTCGGGGTTCCATTCGGGCCAGAACCGTCGTCCGGCGAGGTCGGTGTGGTGGTCGACGGTCCCGCCCGCACCGCCACCGCCGTGCTGGCAGTGCGGGGTCACAGCTTCGCCCTGCTGGGCCCAGCGGATCAGGACTCGCGGATCGCCGCCTGGGCCCGCGTGCTGGCATCCATGGCGCGAGAGGAGTCTGCCGTCCATCGGATCCAATGGATCGAGTCCTGTCTCCCTGACGACGGCAGCTCGGTACGGCGCCACTGGTCCCGCCACGCCACGCTTGGCGCGGACTCGACGGCCGGCCGGTCGTATCAGACGCTCATCGACGAGGCTTCGCCGGTGACGCGGCGTCACCAGGTGATGGTGGGCTTGTCCATCCACACCGCTCACTCGTCCCGTTCCATCCGAGCATCGGGAGGCGGGATCTCCGGTGTGGGTGCCGTCCTGACCCGGGAGGTGGCCTCGCTGCATCGAGCTCTCGATGCCGCCGACATCTCCGTCGAGGGTGTCCTCGGGCCTTCCGCTCTGGCCCGGGCCATTGGTGAGTCGTACGCCCCAACCGCGGACACTGTCGAGCGGAATTCCGGGTCCGATGACGGGCTCGGAACGGATTGGCCCTGGCCGATGGCGATCGAACCGCAGTGGGATGCCGTTCACACCGATGCGACGTGGCACGCAACGTATTGGATAGCCGAGTGGCCGCGGTTCGACGTGACCCCCGACTTCCTCGGGCCGCTGCTGTTCTCCCCCCTGCGGCGTTCGCTCGCCATGACGATGGAGCCGGTCAGTCCAAGTCGCGCCGCCCGCCAAGTGGCTCAGGCCCGAACTGCCGACCTGGCCGACGGTGAGCTGCGCCGACGGGGTGGATTCCTGGTGACCGCTCGGCACACGCGCGAGAAGGAGAGCGACGTCGAACTGGCCGACGGCCACGCCCAGTTTCGCTTTTCCGGGTACATCACCATCACCACCGATACCCGTACGGAACTGACCGACGCCTGCGCCGCGTTGGAACAGGCGGCCGGACAGGCACGTATCGAGCTCCGTCTGCTGTACGGGGAGCAAGACGTTGCTTTCACGTGCTCACTGCCGTTGGGCCGAGGCCTGACATGACGGTCCCAGCATGACCGGTCGGTCACCACGGGTGCCGGCCCACGTCGCCACCACCAGACATTTGTGTGCGGCCTATCCTCTCGTGAGCGAGGCCGGGCTCGGGTATGAAGGCGTCCTCATCGGAAGGGATGTGCTCGGAGGTTCCTTCGTCTACGACCCGTTCGTGCTCTACAGGCAGGGCGTGGTGACCAATCCGAACGCAGTCGTGTTCGGCCAGATCGGTCGGGGCAAGAGCTCGTTCGTGAAGTCGTATCTGTGGCGCCAGGCGGTCTTCGGACGGCACGCCTGGGTGGTTGATCCCAAGGGGGAGTACGGACCGTTGGCTCACGCATGGGGGGTGCAACCGGTCGCACTCCGCCCCGGAGGCGTCATCCGCCTCAATCCCCTCGACACGGAGGAAGACGACCAGACACCGGATCCAACCCGGGTTGCAGCTGAGGTTGGAGGAGGCGCCGAACCAGCCGATGGGTCGCCCGCTGAGGCCGGCATCGAACCCGGGGACGGCACTCGAAGACGTCGGGCGGCTCTCACCTCATCCCTTGCCGTGGCCTGTCTCGGACGCGACTTGCGTCCGAGGGAACGGGCGGCCATCGACGCTGCCCTCGGCGAAGCAACTGCACGGGCCCGGCTGGCCCGAATGCAGGCTCCGACCCTCCCCCAGGTCGTCGAAGCACTGCTCGATCCGGGCTTCGACGCGTCCCAGGCATTGCGGACCACTCGCGCCGCGCTGCTCGAGGACGGTCGCGACGTGGCCCTCGAGCTCCGACGTCTCGTATACGGCGACTTGTGCGGCATGTTCGATGGTCCGACCACTCCAGGTCTTCGCCTCGATGGTCCGCTGGTGGTCCTCGACCTTTCGGCCGTCTACCACTCGCCGGCACTCGGGGTTCTGATGGCTTGTGCCGCAGCCTGGTTGCAGAGCGCAGTACGCGCACAGCATCGGAACCGGATCATCGTGGTTGTGGACGAGGCCTGGGCCATCTTGTCCAATCTCGGCGTGGCGCGGTGGCTCCAGACATCGTGGAAGCTGTCGAGAGCCCACGGAGTAGCCAACATGGCTGTGCTCCACCGCCTGTCCGATCTACGTTCCGTGGGGACGGCGGACTCGGAGCAGGTCAATCTGGCCGAGGGTCTGCTGGCCGACTCGGAGACCCGTGTGGTCTATGCCCAATCTCCGGGGGAAGTGAGCCGCACCGGCGAACTCCTTGGACTCACCGAAACCGAGATGGAGCTGGTGACACAGCTCCGACGGGGCATGGCGCTGTGGAAGGTGGGTCAACGATCGTTTCTGGTCGAGCACCGGTTGGCATCGGCAGAACAGTGGCTCACCAATACCGATCAGGCCATGGCCGAGTACGTCACCAGCCGTTCCGATGGTCCGAGCCATCCTCAGGATCCGAAAGATTCGGAGGGTCTGGATCACTCGAGTGGCTCCAATGAATCGAGCAGGCCTCTCCGCTCCCAGCCCGGCGTGATCACGTGAGCGCGGCGTCTGTGATCACTGCTGTGGTGGGGATGTCGGCATTCGCTGGGACGGCCCTCTGGGGTCGGCATCATCCCGGATCGGGCAGGTCCAATCCGGCCAGCCCCCGCCTCGGTATCCGGCGCCCGAACCCGCCCCCTCCCGGGCGCCGGATACCACCCCACGGTGGAGTCGCTTCGAGGGGGTGGCGCGGTTCTCTGCTGTCTGCAGTGCTTCCCGTGGGTGGTGGCAAGCGGTCCTCGGCCCGATGGGCACGCCCGCGGGATCTCAAGCCCCTGCTCTTCAACATTCGTCGCGGCCGTCCCGGCATCTCGAGTTCACTCTCGCCGGGCCGGCTCGTGCTTGGTCGGCTGGGAAAGCAGATGGTTGCCGCCGAGCGAAACCAATCGGTGATCGTCTTCGGGCCCACGCAGTCGCACAAGACGTCCGGATTCGCCGTGCCGGCCATTCTCGATTGGGCGGGGCCGGTCGTGGCGGTGAGCATCAAGACCGACCTCATCGACCACACCATCGAGCATCGCCGTTCGTGTGGCGAAGTTCTCTGCTTCGATCCTTCGGGGTCAACCGGCATGGTGTCGGCTACGTGGTCACCACTCGCGTCATCACGGACCTGGCCTGGAGCTCGTCGAACGGCTGCGGCGCTGACCGAAGTAGCCAAGACATCGGTCGGGCCGATGAGCGACGGCGATTTCTGGTACGCCACGGCAACCAAGATGTTGGCGCCGCTCTTGTTCGCGGCGGCATTCGGTGGGCATGGCATGCATGACGTGATCCGGTGGGTGGACACTCACGAGGAGTCCGAGGTGCTCGATCTGCTTGATGCGGCCGGAGTTCCAGAGGCGGTGCACGCGGCTCTCTCGACATTCGGGAAAGAGGACCGACAACGAAGCTCGATCTACACAACGGTGGAGACGATCCTCGAGCCGTTCGCCGATAGCGGGGATGTCCTCAGCGACGGCGACTGCACCGACGACTGCGCTGATTGCACTGGCTACGGCACCAACTTCGCGACTGCGGGCGGCACGACGCCGAATGATCGGTCGATCGATCCGGCGCACATCACGAACGGAAACAACACCCTCTACCTCTGCGCCCCGGCCCACGACCAGCGGCGGCTCACGCCACTCTTCGTTTCGGTGGTTCGCCAGATTGTCGAACATGTATACGACCAGGTCACTCTCACCCATTGCCCGCTCGATCCACCGTTGCTCATCGTCCTTGACGAAGCAGCCAACATCGCACCGCTGTCTGATCTCGACGCGTTGGCGTCGACAGCAGCCGGACACGGGGTGCAGTTGGTGACGATCTGGCACGACCTGGCGCAGATCACGGCGCGCTACGGACCGCGAGCCACCACCGTGGTGAACAACCATCGGGCCAAGCTGTTTCTATCGGGCATCTCCGACCCGTCCACCTTGGACTACGCAAGCCACCTGATCGGTGACGAAGAGGTCCTTCTTCCCGCCACCACTGCGGGAGGAAGCGGTGGGATCAGTACGACGCAATCACCGACCACCCGTCGACTGGCACCGCCGGACGCACTCCGCCGGATAGCCCCTGGCGAGGGCGTATTGGTGTACGGAGGACTGGCGCCGGTTCGACTGCGGCTCCGGACATGGTTTTCAGACAAGGACCTCACTGCCCGAGCCGTCAACACTCCATCGACCCACTGACCGGTTCTGCCGCCGGCTCACTCCCGTCGGCCGTGCCACCGGGCTCGGCCTTCGGGGGTGTCGATCCCGAGGTCGGGCTCCTGGCCGAAGGGTGCGAGGGGTTGGAACC
>Ga0307373_10009689_pt1 | contig 14322 bp, 15 predicted proteins | sample OX2MG_FD_202534 | JGI IMG/M metagenome (GOLD analysis project Ga0307373, IMG submission 202534) | Soil microbial communities from Risofladan, Vaasa, Finland - OX-2 | ecosystem: Environmental > Terrestrial > Soil > Coastal area > Acid sulfate soil | place: Finland: Risofladan, Vaasa | collected... | reverse complement strand
TGTTGAGACCCTTCGGCGACCACAGCGTACCGCCGTTGAGGAACTCGCCGTCGCGCCACAAATCGCTGCCGGCGAACAACAAAAAGGAAGGATTGGCAGCCCCATCGTTTTCCGCATGGGCTGCTGCGCCACAAAACATGACCATCGCGGCGGCAATCGCCGCGCGAAAACGGTTTCGCACGCGCACTTAAGGCCACTCCCCCGCGGTGCGCCTCAACACCGCCCCTCGCAACGGCCCGTTTGCATAGTATGGCAAGAACAATTGGCGAGTGACGAAAAATTGCGTCGCCGTGCTTCACGTGTGGGTTGCGTGAGGTTGCAAGGCCGCAGTGGGAAAGCGCAGCTTTCCGATACGGAAGGCGCGGCCTAATTCCGCTCCAGCTCCGCCTTGACGGCGGCAAGAGCTTCCGGCGTGTCAACGTCGGTCAGCGCGGCGGTCCCGGAGAGCGGCACTTCGACTACGGCCTCGCTGTAGCGGCCGATCAGGTGACGGGCGCCAATATCGCCTTCGACCGCCATCAGCTCCGGAAAGAACCGGCGCGACCAGACAACCGGATTACCGCGTTTGCCGTCGATGGACGGCACGGCAATCAGTGCGCCCTTGTCCGGATCGATGGCGCCAATGAGCCGGTCGATCATAGCGGCATCGACTTGCGGCATGTCGCCAAGGCAAACGATGGCGCCGTCCACGCCAGCCGGCAGCGCCGAAATGCCGGCGCGCAACGAGGTGCCAAGGCCGTCGGCAAAACCCTTGTTGTGGACGAATTGCACCGGCAACCCGGCAAGCGCCGCCTCAACTCCCTCACGCTGGTGGCCGGTGACCACGATCACCGGCCGCGCCCGCGACGCGAGCGCCTGCTCGGCGGCGATCCGCACCAGCGGCCGCCCGCCAATCTCGGCCAGGAGCTTGTTCGGGCCGCCCATGCGGCTCGACCGTCCGGCTGCCAGCAACAATGCCGCCACATTGCGCGCCGGTTGCACCGGCTCCACGCGCGGCTGCGGCCGGGTGACGATTTCCATCAGCAGGCCGCCGACACCCATCCCGGTAATTTCCGCGGGCGGCACCGGAAGTCCGGCCAACAGCCGCATCAGCACCCAATCGAAGCCGTTTTCCTTCGGGCTGCGGGCGCAGCCGGGCGCACCCAGCACCGCGCGCCCGCCGACGTTGCCGATCAGCAAGAGATTGCCGGGATCGACCGGCATACCGAAATGCTCGATCCGGCCGCCGATTGCTTCCAGCGCCGCCGGAATGACGTCGCGCCGGTCGGCGATCGCCGAGGCGCCAAAGACGATGGCGAGTTCGGCGCCCTGCTTGAGCACTTCCGCGAGCGCCTCGGCGAGTTTCGTCTGATCGTGCGGCACCCGCCGCTCAGCGACGATCGTGGCCTTCGCCGGCGCCAACCGCTCGGTGGTGGTCTTGAGCGTTTTGTCGATCACCTTGGACGAAAGGCCGGGCAATATCGTCGAGACGACGCCGACCTTGCGGATACGATACGGCGCAACACGAATGAGCGGCGCTTTCGCTTCTGCCAGCGCGGCATCGCGTGCCGAGGCCGCGACCGCAAATGGAATAATCTTGACGGTAGCGATCATCTCCCCCGCCACCACCGGCTTGTAGGCGGGCAAGGTCGCCAGCGTGATCGCTTCGTCGGCGCGATTGAGACGGTCGATGGCCTCCTTGTCGACCGCCAGCACGCCGGCTGCGCGCGCGAACAGATTGGCGCGACCAGTGAAAGCGTGATCGACATGAACGCCCTCGCCCGCAATTGCCGTCGCGATGTCGGCTGCCGCCACGTCTTCGGACACGTCGCCCGCCTCGAGCCGCGCCACCACGACGTCCTTAATTCCGGCGGCATCGAGCGCGGCGGCCTCGATTGGGCCGATCAGCGTTCCCTTCTTGAGCACCAGCGCACCTTGCCGAATGGTATGCACGGCAGTGGCGCCGATGGCTTCGCCGGGTGCGACCGCTCCAAATTTCATGACACCGCCTTGACCGATGGACGTTCGGCTTCCGATTCCTCGCGCAGCCGCTCGGTGATTTGAGCCATGATGGCCACCGCGATCTCCGCCGGCGAAACGGCGCCGATATCGAGGCCGATCGGCGCGTGGATGCGGGGAATATCGGCTTCGTTCAGACCTTGCTGCTTGAGCCGCTCGACGCGACGCCCATGCGTCTTCCGCGAGCCAAGCGCGCCGATATAGAAGCAGTCGCGCGACAGCGCGTGCAGCAGCGCCGGATCGTCGATTTTCGGATCGTGCGTGAGTGCGACAAAAGCGGTGTAACGATCGATGCCAAGCGGCGGCAGCGCCTGGTCGGGCCACTCCGCGATCACTTTGACGTCGGGGAAGCGTTCGGGCGATGCGAACGCCGTGCGCGGATCGACGATGGTCACGTCGTAGCCGACGAGCTTGGCGATCGGCGCCAGCGCCTGACTGATATGCACCGCACCGGTGATGACCAATTGCGGCGCCGGTACGTAGACGGTGAGAAAGACTCGGTCCTCCGCGGTTTCTTCCATGCCGCTCTTGCCGCTGCGCAGATGCTCGGCAAGCTCCCGCCGCAACGGATCGTTGCCGATAGCGGCGGCCTTCACCAACCGCTGCTTGCCGGAATCCACGCTGGTCACGACGATGGCGGCCCGGCGCGCTGCGCGCTCGGCATTGAGTACCGCTAGAACGTGAAGTTGCATCTGCTGACGCGCCCTATTCCACCTTCTCGACAAACACCCGAATGGTGCCGCCGCAAGACAGGCCGACCTTCCATGCGGTTTCGTCGGCGACGCCGAATTCCAGCATTTTCGGTTTTCCGGAATCGATAACCTCAAGCGCTTCGGTCACCACCGCCCCTTCAACGCAGCCGCCGGAAACCGAGCCGAGAAAATTGCCCTGTTCGTCGATCACCAGGTTCGAGCCGACCGGACGCGGCGCCGAGCCCCAGGTTTCCACCACGGTCGCCAACGCCACCGCGCGGCCTTCTTTGCGCCAGGCTTCGGCGGCTTTGAGAATGTCGTTGTCGGTTGAGAGCATCGGTCTCTCCCTTCGTACCGCTATGTCCCGCTAAATATAGGCGATCAAGCGACTTTTTGCACCCACGCTTTTGGATCGGCCGTCCGATCGTTTCCGCGCCGAAACGCCTGGACCAGGGCCGAAATCGACTCAAGATTGTGGATCGGCCGAAATTCGTCGACGTAAGGCAATATGGTCTTGATGCCGCGCGCCTTCGCTTCGAAGCCCTCGAAGCGTAACAACGGATTGAGCCAAATCAGACGCCGGCAGGAGCGGTGCAGCCGATCGATCTCGAAGGCGAGCGTCTGATCGGCGTCGCGCTCAAGCCCGTCGGTGATCAAAAGCACGATGGCGCCCTGGGTCAGCACGCGGCGCGCCCACTGCTTGTTGAAGGCTTGCAGCGACGACGCAATGCGGGTGCCGCCGGACCAGTCGGGGACGCTCGCCGAACAGGCGGCCAGCGCGTCGTCCGGGTCACGCTCGCGCAAGGCACGGCTGACATTGGTCAGCCGCGTGCCAAACAAGAATGTACTCACCCGCCTTCGCTGATCGGTCAGCGCATGCAGGAAATGCAGGAACAGCCTGCTGTACTGGCTCATGGAACCGGAAATATCGAGCAGCGCCACGACCGGCGGCGGCTTGGTCTTGGGACCGACAAACCTCAGATCGATGAAATCGCCGCCGCCCTTGAGGCTGCCGCGGAGCGTGCGGCGAATATCGATGATGTGGCCGCGTGGATGCGGCGCCAACCGGCGCGTGCGTACCTCGGCCAGCGGCAGGATCAGCCGTTTCATCGCGTCCTCGGCGGCGGCAATTTCGGCAGTGGTCATTTGCGCGAAGTCTTTTCGCTGCAAGACCTCGCGGTCGGAAACGGTCATCCGGGCGTCGAACTCGATTTCACGTTCCTGTTTAAGCTTATCCTCAACACCGGCGAACAAGGCTTCGTGGATGCGGGTGGCGCCGGCCTCCGGCGGGCGCGGCGCGCTCGCCGGCGCGGCCGGCAGCGCCATCGCCAAAAGTTGATCGATATAACCGCGACGGCGGAAGAAAATGCGAAAGGCCTGGTCGAACAGCATGGAATGCTCATGCCGTTTCACGAACACCGCATGCAACGTCCAGTAAAAATCTTCACGCGTGCCGACGCCGGCGGCCTTTACCGCTTCCAAAGCGTCGAGTACCGAGCCGGGCCCGACCGGAATGCCGGCGGCGCGCAGCGCGCGGGCAAAATAAACGATGTTTTCGGCGATGCGGCCTTCTGCCTTCGGCGGCATATGTTGGTCGGCGGCCATCACTCCGCCGCCCGCAGCTCCGACTTCACCTCGTCGAGCAGCTCCTTGACCTTGCTGCCTTCCAGCCGCGCAATGTCATCCTGATATTTCAGCAGCACGCCGAGCGTATCGGAGACCGTGGCCGGATCGAGGGCGACAACGTCAAGCTCGGACAGCGCGCCGGCCCAATCGAGCGTCTCGGCGACGCCGGGAGATTTGAACAGATCCTGCTTGCGCAAAGCCTGAACGAACGCCACCACCTGTTCGGACAGCTTTTTGCTGACGCCGGGCAGCTTGGTTCGCACGATGGCGAGTTCGCGCTCGGCGCTCGGATAACCGACCCAATGGTAAAGACAGCGGCGCTTCAACGCGTCATGCACTTCGCGCGTGCGGTTCGAGGTGATGACCACGATCGGCGGATGCACGGCCTTCACCGTGCCCATTTCCGGGATCGTGATCTGGAAGTCGCCGAGCACCTCCAGCAGGAAAGCCTCGAAGGCTTCGTCGGTGCGATCGATTTCGTCGATCAGCAAGACCGGGGGACCGACGGTGTCCGGCGTAAGCGCCTGCAACAGCGGCCGCCTGATCAGGAAGCGTTCGGAGAACACGTCACGTTCGAGCCGTGCGCGGTCTTGCTCGCCTTCAGCTTCGGCCACGCGAATGGCGATCATCTGTGCGGCGTAGTTCCATTCATAGACCGCCGCCGCGACGTCGAGGCCCTCATAGCATTGCAACCGGATCAGGCGGCGGCCGAGCGTTGCCGACAGCACCTTGGCAATCTCGGTCTTGCCGACGCCCGCCTCGCCCTCAAGGAAGATCGGCCGGCCCATCTTGAGGGCAAGGTAAAGCACCGTGCCAAGCGAGCGGTCGGCCAGATAATCCGCCTCGGCGAGCAAAGCGACGGTGGCGTCGATCGACGCCGGTACCGGCCGTGGCGAGCTTTTGTTCATGATCTCAACTTAATCCGTCATGGCCGGGCTTGTCCCGGCCATCCACGTCTGACCGCCATGTAAAGACGTGGATGCCCGGCACAAGGCCAGGCATGACGATGAAGAACGCCACGTCGTTAAGCGACCTGAAGCCCTTACTTCCCGACTGCCTCGGCGACGGCGCGGCGTGCCATGACACCGATCAGATGCGCGCGGTATTCGGCGCTACCGTGGATATCGCTGTTGAGGCCGGTGGCGGGAACCGTCAGCCCTTCGAGCGATTTGGGCGAGAAGCGTTTCTTCAGCGCCTCTTCGAAAGCGGTGACGCGGAATACGCCGTTGCTGCCGGCGCCGGTGACCGCGACGCGGATTTCGCTGCCGCGTCTACCGACGAACACGCCGACCAGCGCGTAGCGCGACGCCTGATTGCGGAATTTCTGATACGCGGCCTTTTTCGGAATCGGAAAGCTGATCTTGGTGACGATCTCCGACGGCTCAAGCGCGGTCGAGAACATCCCGGTAAAAAAATCGTCGGCTTTGATGCGGCGCTTATTGGTGATGATGGTGGCGCCGAGCCCCAGACAGGCGGCCGGATAGTCAGCGGTTGGATCGTTGTTGGCGACCGAGCCGCCGATCGTACCCATATGGCGTACCGCCGGATCGCCGATCATACCGGCAAGTTTGGCGAGCACCGGCAGCGATTGCTGAACCACCGGCGAAGTGTGCACGTCGACGTGCCGCGTCATTGCCCCGATCGTCAGCGCGCGACCGCTCGGCTCAATTCCGGCCAGCCCTTCGATGCGCGACAGATCGATCAGCATCGGCGGACTCGCCAGCCGAAGCTTCATGGTCGGCAACAGCGTGTGCCCGCCGGCCAGGATCTTGGCGTCGGCATTCTTGTTGAGCAGGTTGACCGCCTGCCGCAGCGTTTCCGGCCGTTCAAAGGTGAAACCGTACATTGTCGTTCTCCGTAATCTCTTGCGTCAGGCCGCGTGCGGCATCGCCCGGCCGGATTTCTGTAACGCCGCCCACACCGCCGACGGCGTCGCCGGCATGGCGATCGCTTCGGTGCCGATGGCGTCGGTAATCGCGTTGATGACCGCGGGCGGCGAGGCAATCGCTCCCGCCTCGCCGCAGCCTTTGATGCCGAGCGGATTGGACGGGCATCTGGTCATCGTGGTGTCGACTTTGAATGCCGGCACGTGATCGGCGCGTGGCAAACAATAGTCCATCAGCGAACCGGTGACGAGTTGGCCGTCCTTGTCGTAGACGGCGGCCTCGCACATCGCCTGGCCTATTCCCTGCGCCACCCCGCCGTGGATTTGGCCCTCGACGATCATCGGGTTGATCACCACGCCGAAATCATCGACCGCGGTCCAGGCGACGATCTCGGTGCTGCCGGTCTCCGGATCGACTTCCACTTCGCAGATATGACAGCCGGCCGGGAAGGTGAAATTGGTCGGATCGTAAAATGAGGTTTCCTTCAAGCCCGGCTCAAGTTCCTGGCCGGGGAATTTGTGCGCGGTGTAGGCATTGAGCGCCACGCCAGCCCATGGCACCGATTTGTCGGTTCCGGTGACACTGAACTGCCCGTTCTTGAGCTCGATGTCGGTCTCGGCCGCCTCAAGCAGATAGGTGGCGACTTTTTTCGCCTTGGCTTCGATCTTATCGAGCGCTTTCACCAGCGCCGACATCCCGACGGCGCCGGAGCGCGAGCCATAGGTGCCCATGCCGAACTGCACCTTGTCGGTGTCGCCGTGCACGATCGAAACGCTCTCGATCGGCACGCCGAGGCGATCGGACACCACCTGCGCGAAAGTTGTCTCATGGCCCTGGCCGTGCGCGTGCGATCCGGTCAGCACTTCGATCGAACCGGTCGGATTCACCCTCACCTCGCACGATTCCCATTGCCCGACACCACCGCCGAGCGAGCCGACGGCCTGCGAAGGCGCCAGTCCGCACGCCTCGATGTAGGTCGAAATACCAATGCCACGCAGTTTGCCGTTACGCGCCGCGTCACGTTTGCGCTTGGCAAACCCCTTGTAGTCGGCGAGCTCCAGCGCCTTCTTAAGCGAAGCGTCGTAGTCGCCAGCATCATAGGCAAACACCACCGGAGTCTGATGCGGGAAGATTTTGATGAAATTCTTCCGCCGCATCTCCACCGGGTCGATGCCGAGTTCGCGCGCCGCAACTTCCATCAGCCGCTCGACGACGAACGTCGCTTCCGGCCGGCCGGCGCCGCGATAGGCGTCAACCGAGTTGGTGTTAGTATAGACGGCATCGACCTCGCAAAAGATTTGCGGGATCTGGTACTGACCCGACAGCAGCGTGGCGTAAAGATAGGTGGGCACCGCCGACGAGAAGACCTGCATATAGGCGCCGAGATTGGCGATCGTTTTGACGCGCAGGCCGAGAATTTTTCCGGCTGTATCCAATGCCATCTCGGCATGCGTGACATGATCGCGTCCGTGCGCGTCAACGAGAAACGCCTCCGACCGGTCGGAGACCCATTTCACCGGTCGACCGACTTTCTTCGAAGCCCAAAGCGCCACGACCTCTTCGGGATAGATAAAAATCTTCGAACCGAAGCCGCCGCCGACATCGGGAGCGATGACGCGCAATTTGTTCTCCGGCGCCATGCCGATGAAGGCCGAGATGACAAGCCGCGCGACGTGCGGATTTTGCGATGTGTTCCACAGCGTGAACGCTTCGGTGCCTGAATCATAATCGGCGAGCGCGGCACGCGGCTCGATCGCGTTCGGAATGAGCCGGTTGTTGACGATGTCGAGCTTGGTGACATGTGTCGCGGATTTGAATGCGGCATCGGTCCCGTTGGCATCGCCGATGGTCCACTGGTAAATCGTATTGTTCGGCGCGATTTCGTGGATCTGCGGCGCGCCTTGCCGCTGCGCCTGCGCCGGATCGACGATCGCGGGCAACACGCCATAATCCACTTTGACCTTTTCGGCCGCGTCGCGGGCTTGCGCCAGCGTTTCGGCAATGACCACCGCGACCGGATCGCCGACATGATTGGCTTTGCCGTGAGCGAGCGCCGGATGCGGCGCCATTTTCATCGGCGAACCGTCCTTGGAATGAATCATCCAGCCGCAGATCAGGCTGCCGATTTTGTCGGCCGCGAGTTCGGCGCCGGTGAGTACGGCGAGCACGCCCGGCATAAGCGAGGCCGCCTTGGCGTCAATCGATTTGATGGTGGCGTGGGCATGCGGCGAGCGGAGGAAATACGCATAAGTCTGGCCCGGCCGGCTGATGTCGTCGGTGTAGTGGCCCTTGCCGGTAATGAATCGGTGGTCTTCCTTCCGGCGCACCGCGGCGCCGATCCCGGTCGCACTCATAGCGGCTTCCTCCTAAATGCATTCACCTCAGCGTCAGTGCGGCTTATTCAGCGGCGTTCGCCGCAGCACCGCTTGTCATCGCACGCGCGCCGGCGGCAATCGCCTTGACGATGTTGTGATAGCCGGTGCAGCGGCAAATGTTGCCTTCCAGCTCCTCACGGATCGTCTTGTCGTCGAGGTCGTTGCCTTTGCGGCGGACGATATCGACCGCGGTCAGGATCATGCCCGGCGTGCAATAGCCGCATTGCAGCCCGTGATTCTCGCGGAAGGCTTCCTGCATCGGATGCAGCGGCCCGTCAGCCGGCGCCAACCCCTCAATCGAGAGGACTTCGGCACCTTCAAGCTGGAGCGCGAGTACGGTGCAAGACTTTACCGCCTTGCCGTTCACCAACACGACGCACGCTCCGCACTGCGAGGTATCGCAGCCGACATGGGTGCCGGTTAGCCGCAGATTTTCGCGCAACAGCTGGACCAGCAGCGTACGCGGGTCGACATCTGCGGTGACTGATTTCCCGTTCACTTTGAGGGAAACGGCTGCCATATGCGCCTCCTCGAGTTTCTTAAAATCGCTTGGTTTGCAGGACGGTTCGCGGCCGTCTGCTGCTTTCAAAGGCGAAAACTCGACGATTTTTGCCGGTTTTCGACTTTGGAACCGATTTAGTGTGAACCCCGGCCTAGCCGCCGGTCAAGCCGTCGAACGGTCACAACGGCGTTTGCGGTGGGCCGGATTACGCCGCCGGTGGGCTGACCGCAGCCGCAAATTTCTGGAAAAAGTCGTCGGCAAGCTTCTTTGCCGCGCCGTTGACGAGACGCTGACCCAGTTGGGCAAGCTTCCCACCGATTTGCGCTTCGACCGCATAGGTCAGCAAAGTGCCGCCGTCCTTCGGCGCGAGCTTCACCGTGGCGCCGCCGGACGCGAAGCCCGCGATACCGCCGTCGCCCTGGCCCGAAATCCTGTAGCCGTTCGGGGGATCGAGATCGGACAGCGTTACCTTGCCTTTGAATTTTGCCTTCACCGGCCCGATCTTCACGGTCGCTACCGCCTGCATTTCAGTGTCGGATAGTTTGTCGAGCTGCTCGCAGCCGGGAATACAAGCTTTGAGCGTCGCGGCGTCGTTAAGTTTCTCCCAAACGGTCTCCTGCGGCACCGGAAGCTGGTATTCGCCGTTCATCGTCATCGCCATCGCGCAGCACTCCTCCGACGCGCATGCGCGCGACGTTTGAATATCGCCTACCGCAGCGCGCGTGGGAAGGCCGCCTGCGCGCGGCTGCCATTGGCGCGGCGCCGGACCGGCAGCTAAAGTCCCCGGCAGGAGGAACATATTCATGCCGGATATCAAAGCCGACGGCTGCACCATTCACGTCGAGATCGAAGGGCCGGAGCAGGCGCCGGTTCTGATGCTGTCCAATTCGCTCGGCACCAACCTGCATATGTGGGACCAACAAGTGGCGCCGTTCGTCCGGCATTTTCGGCTGGTTCGCTATGACTGTCGGGGTCACGGGAAATCCGACGTGCCAAAGGGCCCCTACTCGATGGACCGGCTCGGCCGCGACGTCCTCGCCATCCTCGATGCGCTCGGGATCGCGCGGGTCAATTGGTGCGGGCTCTCGATGGGCGGCATGGTCGGACAATGGCTTGGCGCGCACGCACCCAATCGCATCGACAAACTCATCCTCTCCAACACCGCCTGCTACTATCCCGACAAGACTTTGTGGGTCGATCGCATCAAGACGGTGCGCGAAAAAGGCCTTGCCGCAATCGTCGAAGCCAACATGGAGCGCTGGTTCACCGAAGCGTTCCGCGAAAACCCGCCGCAGTCGATGGCGGCGATCCGCGACATGTTCCTGGCTACCAAACCCGAGGGCTATATCGGCTGCATCGAGGCGATCCGCGATATGGATCACCGGCCGCTACTGCCGCAAATCAAGGCGCCGACGCTGGTCATCGCGGGGCGGCAAGATCTGGCGACGCCGCTTGCCGGCAACGAATTCATCCGCGAACAGATACCGGGCGCGCAACTGGTCATCCTCGATGCGGCGCATATCGCCAACATGGAGTTGCCCGAACTCTACGCCGATACAGTACTTAAATTTTTGGCTTAAATTTTTGCGCGGCTGAGGCAACGCTAATCGCTCGCCCAACATCCGTTGGACCGGTAACTGACAACCACCAGCAGCGCGACACATCGCTATTATTTGAAATCGATGGTACTTTGCAGCCGAGTTGCGCTGTAATTTTTCGGCCAACCGGGAGGACGTGTCGTGTCGAAGCGTAATTTTGCAAGCTACATTCTGCAGGCAGCCGCGTTCGTCGCGCTGTCCATCGCACCGGCATATGCCCAGTCAAACTCGTGGGTTCAGGCGGGGCAGCTCACGTGCAAACTCAACCCCAGCATCGGTTTTGTCATTTTCGGCCACCAATCGATGGAATGTAATTTCCTGCCGGTTTCGGGTCCGGTACAGGCTTATCAAGGAGCGATCAATACCATCGGCATCGACCTCGGCGTCACTGGGCCAGGCGGATTAGCATGGACGGTCCTCGGCTCCGCGGCCGGATTGCCCGCAGGCGCTCTCGCAGGGGAATACGTCGGCGTTTCCGGTGACGTTGGTCTCGGCGTCGGCGCAGGCGCCAATGTTCTTATTGGCGGATCAAATCGCAGTGTCGCCTTGCAGCCGGTTTCGCTGGAAGGGTCTATTGCGATTAACGTCGTCGCCGGCTTGTCGCAATTGAAGCTGCGCCCGGTCCCCTACTGAACCCGGACGTTCGGCACGACTGATACACCGGCTACAGCTAAGGATTTCGATGCGTTGGAATATTGCGCACGCTGGCATTTTACTTGCCATCGGATTGACCGGTGGCGATGCGGGGGCCGGCCAGGAAAACACCGACATGCGGCTCGAAGACGTGGGTTTCACCATGCGCGCCGCCAATACGCCTGAGCAGCTCGACCGCCTGCGGCTGGTGCCGCCCCGCAAATTCCTCGCGCGCAACAAAAACGGCCGACGTTACTATATCTATGCCGATCCCGATTATTGCCAATGCGTCTTTCTCGGCAATGAAAGCGCGATGCAAAACTACAAGAATCTTGTATCGCCGTTCGCGCAAGCGCCGATGGCTGTCGGATCCGGCGATTTGCCCCCTACCGTCGGACAGCAGATGATCGAAGAAATCGATCCTGGCCTAGCGATCGTCGACGGCGACATTTACGATTACTGACCCGACGGGCCGGCGAAGACGCGATCAGCCGCGGCGATCGCGAAATTCGTGCGGCGTCGTGCCGGTGTGTTTGCGGAAGAAGCGGGCAAAGTGTGACGGATCGGAAAACGCCAGTTCCTGCGCGATGTCCTGGATCGGCTGCGTGGTGAAGACCAACTGGCGCTTAGCCTCAGTGAGCACACGCTGGCGGATCAGGTGACCGGCGGTAACGCCGGTCGCGCGCTTGACGTGGTCGTTGAGGCGATCGACCGTCATCCCAAGTTTTTCGGCGTAAAAGCCGAGCTGATGTTCGGCACGAAAAAATTCGTCGACCAGCGCACGCAATCGCGCGACGGTCGCGTCGGCGGGCTGCAACGTGACGCTGCCGGTGCGCGCGCGGCTCGCGGCAAGCCGCGCCACGCCGACGGCGATCAGCGACAACAGTCCGCGCATCGCGACCCGATAGCCTTCGCGCGCGAGGCCGCTCTCCTCGAATAATTCGCCGCACAGCGCCGACAGGCGGGTGCGCTCCGCGTCGTCGGCGATCGGCACAATCGGATGGCTCGCGAGCGCTCGCAGCCGCGACAGCGCCTCACCGGCGCGATCGGCCAGCGCCACGGCTGCATCCTCGGTGAAGGTCAAGACCCAACCCTGCGTGACGCTGGGCTCGAAGCGAAAGCCGTGCGCCACCGCTGCCGGCACGAGAATGGCGGACGGCGCCGCGAATGGCAGCCGAGCCGCTTCAAATATCATTTCGCCGCCGCCCTGCTCGATCAGCAGGATTTGAAACAGATTGCGATGCCGATGTGCGCGGATCGTCCAGTCGTGAATCGACGACCGCGACATGACCGTTTCGACGTGAATGAAATCAAACGCCTGATCGTCAGGCGGGTCGCCGTAGAGATGAAACAGCGGCAGCGCATTGGCCATGCCGCAAGCATAGCCGATCAGGCGAAGAAAAAGAGCCCGATCGGCCCCGTACATAAAAAAACGGCAACCCGCCGAAGCCGGTTGCCGTCTTCTTAAACGCAGTGTTAACGGTCGGCGCCGCCTTGATGGCTGCCACCCTGACCGGGCTCCTTCTGACCGCCTTGCTGGCCGGGCTTCTGGCCGCCCTGTTGCTGCTGGTCGGGCTTCTGGCCGCCCTGCTGCTGCTGGCCGGGCTTCTGCCCGCCCTGCTGCAGGTTCTGCTGATTCTGTTGCGGGTTTTGCTGTTCGTTCGCCATGTGCGATGTGCTCCGATAATGGGAAAATCTCACCCAATCCGACAACGCCCGCCGAGGATGTCGGTTCCCGGGTCGGAACCGCGCGCAACAAGCAACAAACTGTAATCACACGAAAAACATGGATGTGGCCGGCTTCTCGCGACGCCAATGCGGCGCAACGTCTGTGGTCGCATTCGTTCCGCGCGCGCGTTGTCGCATGTTCGAGCCCCTGTTAAGACTTTTAACTGTCGGGAATCGAAAGGCGCGGACGCATGGAATATTTCGTCCAGCAACTCATTAACGGCATCACGCTTGGTTCGATCTACGGCCTCATCGCCATCGGCTACACGATGGTCTACGGCATTATCGGCATGATCAATTTCGCGCATGGCGATATTTTCATGGTCGGCGCGTTTCTGGCCCTCATCGCCTTCCTGGTGGTGGTTGCGGCGGGCGTGAGCAGCGTGCCGCTCGCTTTGTTCATCGTGCTGCTGGTGTCGATGGCGCTTACCGCGCTCTACGGTTGGACGGTTGAGCGGATTGCCTATCGCCCGCTGCGCCAATCGTTTCGGCTGGCGCCGCTTATTTCCGCGATTGGCATGTCGATCGTGCTGGAGAATTACGTGCAGGTTGCCCAGGGCGCGCGCGTCAAACCGCTGCCGCCGCTGGTGCACGGCGGTTACACTTTGTTCGAAGGAAACGACTTTGCCGTGCGGCTGTCCAACATTCAGATCATCATCGTTATCACCACAATCGCATTGATGGTCGGGTTTTCATTCCTGGTCGCTCGCACGCGGCTTGGCCGCAACATGCGCGCTTGCGAACAGGATTTGAAAATGGCGGCGCTGGTCGGCATCGATGTCGACCGCACCATTTCATTGACGTTCGTCATCGGCGCCGCGTTAGCTGCGGTCGCCGGCCTGATGTTCCTGCTTTATTATGGCGTGGTGGATTTCTTCATCGGCTTTCTCGCCGGCGTGAAAGCCTTTACCGCCGCCGTGCTCGGCGGCATCGGATCGCTGCCCGGAGCCATGATCGGCGGAATTTTAATCGGGCTGATCGAGACGATGTGGTCGGCTTATTTTTCCATCGAATATAAGGACGTCGCAGCCTTCGCCATTCTCATTATCGTCCTAATCTTCCTGCCAACCGGCCTGCTCGGCCGGCCCGAAGTCGAAAAAGTTTGACGGAGGCAGGGACGGCGTGCCGCGCGAAGGCGAGCCCGACAAACCTCCGGATTTTCCGGCGGCGCTGAAAGAAGCCGCCATCGCGGCGCTCGTGGCTTTGGGACTTTTCGTGCTGCTGATCGGCATCCGAACCGATCAGGGACCGACCGCCGCCCTTGTCTTCACCACGCGCTTTGGC
>Ga0307373_10009688_pt1 | contig 14323 bp, 14 predicted proteins | sample OX2MG_FD_202534 | JGI IMG/M metagenome (GOLD analysis project Ga0307373, IMG submission 202534) | Soil microbial communities from Risofladan, Vaasa, Finland - OX-2 | ecosystem: Environmental > Terrestrial > Soil > Coastal area > Acid sulfate soil | place: Finland: Risofladan, Vaasa | collected... | reverse complement strand
ACCTCCGGAGGGTACGCCGGCGTCCGCGAGCGCGGGCGCCGGCGGCTGGAGGGGCGCGACTACGAGGTTCGGGACGGGGACGTGGTCCACTTCCTCTTCAACGTCTGACGGCGGTCCCGCCCTGGGTCGGGCACCGGCCGCCGCGGTCGTCCCTGGCTGGCCCTAGCCGGCCGGGACGCCCACCGGCCGGCCGAGCCGATCGGCCCGAAGGGAACGCTTGCGCTCCACAACATCCTGTGCTTCAATACCGGTCGGGCACTAGATGTGGGACGTCCGCATCGCCCACAGCAGACAGCGGGTGTCGGAGCCTTCCCGTCCCCTCTTCCGATGCCGACCCGTCCTTCCCGCCGGTGCTCGCTGTCTGCACCTCCCGCCGCCGCCCGCCCGTCGGTGGCGGTCGCTTCGGTCGGCGGTGGGGGCGCGGGCCCGCGGCCGTCGCCGGCGGGCTCGGGTACACTGGCCCCCGCGCCGGTGCGGCGCGGATCATCGACCGGCACCCCGAAGGCTCCGTCCCACCATGGCCAAGCGCCCGAAGAAGAAGAGCTCCGCTGCCCCGCGCCGCCCCGGGCCCGCCGCTCGCCCGGCGCGCGAGCCCGACCTAGCGCCGCGCGCCCCGGTCGGCGCCGAGGAGGTGGCGGTCGTCGCCGGGGCGGTCGCCACCGCACCGCCGGTGGGAGGCGCGCCGGCCGCGTCCGGGACCGCCGCCGCGGCGATGCCGTCCCTGCCCGCCGCCGAGTCGCCGGTCAATGGCAGCCCGGCGCCGGGTCCGCGGCCGCTCCCCTCGGGCGGATCCTTCCTGCCCACCCGGTCCGAGCGGGTCACCAGCCGGGCCGAGCGACGCCGTCAGGCGGAGGCCGCGCTGGTGCCGATGGACGAGACCCCGGCGATCCCAGCCGACCGCGTCCCCTTCATCGCCAGCGACCTGCGCCGGATCGGGGCGGTGGCCCTGGTGATGATCGCCTGCATCATCATCGGCACCGTCATCTTCCGCTAACCGGCGCACCCGGGCCGCCCGAGTCCCCGACCGCGGCAGGGGTGGCTCGGGTGGGTACCTATACTCGGCAGCCATGCGGGTCATCCTCTACACCGGCAAGGGCGGTGTCGGCAAGACCTCGATCGCCGCCGCCACCGCGGTGGCCTGCGCACGGTCCGGGCGCCGGACCCTCGTGATGAGCACCGACGCCGCCCACAGCCTGGGCGACTCGCTCGACCAGGAGCTCGGCAACGAGCCGCGCGAGGTGGCCCCGGGGCTCTTCGCCCAGGAGGTCAACGCGCTGCACCAGCTGGAGCACAACTGGGAGCGCATCCACCGCTATCTCGCCGCCCTCTTCAACAGTCAGGGCATCGACGACATCGTGGCCGAGGAGATGGCCTCGCCTCCGGGGATGGAGGAGGTGGCCAGCCTGATGTGGATCAAGCACCACGCCGAGCGCAGCGACTACGAGGTGCTGATCGTGGACTGTGCGCCCACCGGGGAGACGCTCCAGCTGCTGGCCTTCCCCGACGTGGCCCGCTGGTACCTCAACAAGATCTTCCCGATCGAACGCCGGCTCATGAAGGTGGCGCGCCCGATGGTGCAGCCCTTCCTCTCCATCCCCCTTCCCAGCGACGAGATCTTCGGCTCCGTGCGCAGCCTCCTCACCAGCCTGGAGTCGATGAAGGGCGTCCTCGGCGACCCCCGGGTGTGCACGGTCCGGATCGTCCTCAACCTGGAGAAGATGGTGATCAAGGAGGCCCAGCGGGCCTACACCTACCTCAACCTCTACGACTACCTCACCGACGCCATCTGCGTCAATCGGGTTCTCCCCGACGGCGTCGTCGATGTCTTCTTCGATGACTGGCGCCGGCAGCAGCAGCGCTACGCCGCCCAGGTGCGCGCCACCTTCGATCCCCTGCCGATCTTCTCCGCGCCCCTGTTCGACCACGAGGTGACCGGGGTGGCCCACCTCGGGGAGCTGGCCGCGGCCCTCTACGGCGACTGCGACCCGGCCGCGATCCTCTCCAATGCCCGGCCGCAGCGGGTGCGCAAGGACGGTGCCGACTACGTCCTCACCCTGGACCTGGGGTTCGCCACCAAGGAGTCGGTCAGCCTCAGCCAGCGTGACGACGAGCTGTATGTCACGGTGGGCCCGTACAAGCGGGAGCTGGCGCTGCCGCGGGTGCTCCGGGGGACGGTCACGACCGGGGCGCGCCTGGAGGAGGGCCAGCTGTCGATCCGCTTCAGCCGCCAGAGCGCATGAGCGCCCCCGGCGGCGCCGCCGGGGGGCGCCGGCGACCCACCCGCGCCGGTGCCCCTCCCGAGGCCGTCCGCCCGCCCGTGCGCCGGACCACCCCTCGGGCGGCCGCCGGCGGGACGCCCGAGCCCGTGCCCCCGACGGACCAGCCCGGCTGGCCCGGCTCGGCGGCGGCCGTGCCGCAGCTGGCCCTTCGGCTCGGCTGGGAGCTGCTGGGGGCGGCGGGGCGACGGGCCGCCGAGGTGGTCCCGCCCGAGGCCCAGGTCCACCTCCTGCGCGCGCAGCACGAGCTCTGGCTCGCGGCCGCCGCCGTGGTCAGCCGCGGCCGGACCGGCACCGAGCGGGATCCGGCCGACCGGCCGCGATCCCGCCGCATCGTGGTGGACTGACCGGAGGTGGGTGGGACCGGGGTCGCCTTCTACCTCATCCTCGTCGTCTTCGCCCTCCCCGGGATCGTCATCGGCTTCACCTGCCACGAGTTCTGCCACGCCCTCGTCGCCACCGGCTTCGGCGACCCCCTGCCGCGCCGCCAGGGCCGGCTCAGCCTCAACCCCGCCGCCCAGGTCGACCCGGTCGGGCTGGTGATGCTGCTGCTCCTCGGGTTCGGCTTCGCCCGCCCGGTGCAGTTCAACCCCCTGATCGTCCGCACCGGGCCCCGCCGGGCCTGGGTGGCGGCCGTCGGCCCCCTCTGCAACCTGGCGCTGGCGGCCGTCCTCGGCCTCGCCCTCCGCCTCCTTCTCACCGCCGACCCACAGGTGGCGAACTGCCTCCTCCCCAGCTTCGCCCTCTCCCCGGCCGGGGCCCTCTACTGGGTCCTGATCGAGGCGTTCTTCATCAACGTGATCCTCTGCGTCTTCAACCTCCTCCCCATTCCCCCGCTCGACGGCTACCGGGTGGTCGAGGGGCTGCTCGGCGGCCGCTTCCCGCGCCCGTTCGCGGCGGTCGAGCGCCGCCTCGGCGCCATCTACCTGGTCGCGATCCTGCTCCTGGTGGTCGCCCCTCAGCTCCTGCCGGGGGTGGGGTCGCCCGTGTACGGGGCGATCAGCGCCCTGTACACGGGCCTCTGGCATCCCCTGGTCGGCTCCTCTGCCACCCCGCTCACGTTCTTCCCCAACTTCCAGTACCTCTTCCAGGCGCCGAGCGGCTCGCTGGCCCAGGCGCTCACGGCCCCGTGCGGCCCGTGACCGGTCCCCCCCCGTTGGCGACACCGGCCGACGCCGGCCGGCGGGTCGCCGGCGCCCACGCCGTTATCCGCCGCGGGGACGGACGGGTCCTCCTCCAGCTCCGGGCCGCCCCGCCCGGGTGGGAGCTGCCCGGCGGCCACGTGGCCCCCGGCGAGGCCCCGTCCGCGACCGTGGTGCGGGAGGCGGCCGAGGAGATCGGCTGCGCCATCCGGGTGGAGCGGCTGACCGGGACCTACACCTTCCGCGGCCTCCGCCACAGCCGCGACGCGGTCTTCCTCGCCCACCTCGCCGGGGGTGCCCCGGTGCGGTCGCGCGGGGTCCTGGCCCTCCTCTGGGCCGACCCCGGTCGGCTGCCGCGCTCCCTGTTCCCCTGGTTCGTCGCCCGGATCGAGGACGCCCTGGCGCCAGCGCCACCCGGTGGGCGCCCGGTCCACCGGGTCCAGGCGATCGGTCCCGCAGCGGTGCTGGGCCACGGCGGGGGGCTGGCCGCGGACGCGGCCCGCGCGGTCGCCGAGCGGGTGCGGCCGGGCCCGGCCCCAGCGGGCCGGGACGGGCGGGTCCGCTGAACGCGGCGGCGCCGCCCCGCGCTACGAGGCCCCCCGGCGACGGCCCGCCGGGCCCGCGGGCTGGCCACCGCCGGCCGGGATCGCGCTCAGGGTGCGGCGGCTGCCGTCCGGGTTGACGAGCACCAGCCCCGCGTCCGGGGCGAGCGTCTCCGCCACCAGCTCCGCCCCCTGCCACACCTGCCAGATCCGCGCTGAGACCGGGCCACCCCCTGACGGCGCTGGGCCCCGGCCGCGTAGATCTCGCCGAGGAGGCGCGCGACCCTGGGCGGGATGGGACGGCCGCTGCCCCAGGCGGTGGCGACGTACGGGGCCGCCGTCCCGTACACGATGCGCTGCACCGCCTGGGCCACCGCCTCGGCGGCGGGGACGCTCCACTGATCACCGTCGATGAGCATCCCCGGGTCCGCGCTGGTCACCGCCCGGGCGCGCGCCGTCCACTGGGCCGGGCGAACGGGTCGGCAGCCGGGCGGCCACGGGGAGCTGTGCCAATGGGAGGTGTCCATCGGCGAACTTCTGACCGCCCCAGACGCCAGTGCGCGTCACGCCTGCGCGGGGCTGATCGTGTGGCGGAGTCTGGCCCCACCTGGTCACGGGCAGGGGGCGCTCCCTCAGGTGTCGGCCCATGAGTCGGGTCGCTGCCGGCGACAAGCCGACGAAGTGGAGACGTCGCCGGCAGCGAGCCCGTCCTGACGCCGGCGAATCGCGATGGGCCCCGAGCGAGTCGGCAGGCCGGCGCTCTCCTCGTGTCGCAGCTGGGCGCCGGGGAGTGAGGACCGCGGGCGTTTCGCGCGGGAGTTCGTCGCCGGGGGGCGCCGCATCGACGATCGGGGAGCGACCGGGCGGAGTCCGGGGGGAGCGACCGGGCGGTGCGACCGGCGGCCCATCGCAGTAGCAGGAGACTGTCCATGACGCGGTACGTGACCGCGAACTGCCTGATCGACGGCACCGGCGCGGAGTCTGTTCGTGACGGTGCGTTGTGGTTGAGGGCGAGCGAATCCGGGCGGTTGGCTCGCGCGCGTCGGTTCCGTGCCCAGACGGAGCCACCGAGTTGCGGCTGGGACCGCGGACAGTGCTCCCCGGCCTCATCGACATGGATGCTCACCTGGGGGTCGGCGAGGTGGTGCGACCGCCTTTCTGGATCGACCAGACTCCGGTGGCGACCAGTCTGGCCGTGGGGAACTGCCGCGAGGCGCTCGATCGCGGCGTGACGACGGTGCGAGATGTTGGCTCGCGGGGCGACGTCGGGGTGGTGGTGCGATGGGCGGTGGACCACGGGATGATCGAGGGGCCCCGAGTCTACACGGCCCGAAACATCATCTGTATGACCGGCGGTCACGGGTCGGCGGGAGAGCCCGGGCTCGGCCATGAAGCCGATGGGATTGACGGAGTCCGGCGTGCCGTGCGGGAGCAGGTCAAACACGGAGCCGATCTGATAGCAGTGGCCACCAACGGGCCGTTGAACATCCCCGAGTTCAGCCAGGATGAGCTCAGCGCACTGGTCGACGAGGCGCACAATGATGGACGCCGAGTGGCCGGCCATGCGTCTATTCTTCCCTCCACCCGCCGTGCGATCGCCGCTGGCGTCGACACCATCGAGCACGGTTGCGATCTGGACGGGACCGCGGTGGAGCCGATGGTCGCGGCCGGCATCACCTTGGTGCCCACCCTTCTGGTCCATATCCGCACGGTGGAGAACTGGGACCGGTTCAAGGACCATCGGATGTACCAGGCGATTCCGATTCGCACCCGCACCCACCGCCGGAGCTTTGAACTTGCATTGTCGGGTGGCGTCCGGATCGCAGCCGGGGTCGACGCGGGCGGCGAGTCGATCCTCGGATTCGCCGCAGTGGCCGAGGAGGTGGCCGCCATGACTGCGTATGGCATGGACCCGACGCTGGGGATCGCGGCGGCAACTGGCAGGGCCGCTGAGGCGCTTGGGGTCGAGGCCGAGCTGGGAACACTGGCACCCGGCCTGTGGGCGGACCTGATCGCGGTGGATGGCGATCCTATCCACGACGTCGCAGCGCTGCAGCGCGTGGTGCTCACCATGAAGGGGGGACGCGTGCTGCGGTCGGCGATTCCATCCGTGCCCTTGGAACGATCGTATTGCGGTGGAGCGTGTCCCAGTTCGGAGATCTGCCTGGCAGGGCTGTGAGGGTAGTGATTGGGGACTCGACCGGGGTGCCGGCGGTCGGGGCTGACACGTGGCGAAGCCCGGCGGATCGATTGGGATCGATCCCGATGCAGGGGGACCATCTGGGTCAGTGTGGGGGCGAGTCTGTCCGACTCCCCGCGGCCCATGCGTCAGCAGCGGTGTCCGCACTCACGCCAAGCAGCTGCCACTCGACGACGGGACGTCGAGCCGCAGGCGCGTCTGGGGAGGGCAGCGCGGAGGCGGTTGGGGGCAAGACGGCTCGATCACCGTGCGGCAGGGGTTGGGGGAGGTCGCCGATCACTCGCGCGTCAGGTCGGCGACCGCTGGTTTGGCGCTCTGGCCGTCGACGAGCGCGCGGCTCTGAGCTGCGACGGCGATGAGGGCGCGGGAGGCGTCATCGGCGAGGGCAGGGAGCGGGCCGTCGGCGACGCGGCGGATCCGAGCGGCGGCGTCGCGATGAGCCGGGCGTCGGTCTGGCCGACCAGGGCGAGGTGGTTTGGGAGGTTCCGGCCGGACGTGCCGGAAGGGGACGCGCTGGCCGAGGGCGATGAGCGCCCCATGCGCAGACCGCGGGTTCTGGTGGGCTGGCGCACCCAGGAGGCCGGCGAGCGGCGTGGCGACCTCCAGCTCAGCCGTCGTCAGGAGCCCGAGCTCCTCCAACCGGTCGGGGGTGAGGAGGTGGGTCCCGTCGACGATGAGGAGCACGCGGCGATGGCGCTCGACCGCCTCGGCATCGGGTTCCGGGCCGACGCGTGCCGCCGTATCGGAGGGTGAGCGGCCGGCCGCTCCTTGTGTCCGGAATGCGCCCGGGCGTCGCTCGGACACTCATTCCGGGGTCTGCATGTTGAGCCAGCTGGGGGCCGCCAGCTGGCCGGCGCCGGAGCGGTCGGCGGCGCGAACTCCCGCCAGGCGCCGCAGCGGGTCTGACCGACTCGTCATGACCGTGACCGGCGTCGACCCGCACCGAGCCCTCGACAGCCCGGCGGGGCAGGCGCATGGAGCGGAGGACCGCTCGCCGCCATGCGTGGGCCGATGCCGGGCGCGCCAGCTGGTGGCCGGACGGATCGGGCAGGCTGGGGGGCCCGTACACAGGACGCCCGGAGATGCGGATACTGCGTGACAGGGCCACCGGCACTCCTGGAGGACCGTTCCGCCGTGACCATCCCCGTGAGCGCGACGCACGCCCAAGCGCTCCCACCGGCGGCCCGCCAGCGGGCGCGGCGGCCCCGCTCGCGGCGGGCCGGGTACGCCACCGCGGACGTGTTGCGCACGTCGACGGCGTCGCGGCGGGCTGCTCCCGACTCCCCCCGCTCGCGTCGGGCGGGGGGAGGTGCGCCGGCACCACGGATCTCGCCGTCTCCCCGGACTCCCCCCAGGGTGACCGGGACCATGCGTCGTCCGCGGGAGGCTTCCCGGTGACGCGCCGGAAGGCCCCGACCGTGCCTGCGGACCCGACCTCGGCGACCCCTCCACCTCGTTCGGAGCCGGGCGCCGGAGCCCACTGATCAGCCGAGAAGGGGCGGTCCGGCACCGCCCGCTGCGGCCGGCCGGGCTGGGACGCCGGGTGTGGCCCGCGCCCCATCGGTCGCCCCGCCGTGACCGCCGGGCGGCTCCCGCTTGCCCGGTCCCGTATGACCGTGCCTGGCGGCGTCCGACCTAGGTGGGGCAGAGCCTCGGCCTCCTCGCCGGCAGCCTCCTGCTCATGGTGGTCGCCGCGGAGCTCTTCACCAACGCGATCGAGTGGGTGGGGAGCCGGCTCAACCTCGCGGAGGGTGCCACCGGCAGCCTCCTCGCGGCGGTGGGCACGACCCTGCCCGAGAGCATCGTCCCGGTCGTCGCCCTGGTCGGCGGCCGACCGGGTGCGACCGGGATCGCGGTGGGGGCGATCGTCGGCGCGCCCCTCCTCCTCGCCACCGCCGGCGCGGCCATCACCGCCCTGGCGGCGCTCGCCGCCCGCCGGCGGTGGCTCGCCGTCGACGTCGGACACGTGCGCCGCGACCTCACCACCTTCCTCGTCAGCTTCGGTCTCCTCATCGGCAGCACCGTGTTGCCGAGGCCGGTCCACCTGGGGCTGGCGGTCCTGCTCGTCCTCCTGTACGGCGCCTACGTCGCTCGCACCCTGCGCGCGGCGCGGGGCGGCCCGGCGGCGTTCCCCGAGCCGCTCCACCTGCTGCGCCTGGGGCGCCGTCCCGTTCCGGGCGGGACCCCGGCCCGGCCCGGCTGGCTTCCGCTGGTCGTCCAGGTGATGGTCGGGGCCGCGGCCCTGGTCGTCGCCGGAAACCTCTTCGTCGCCGCCCTCCACGGCCTGGCCGCGGGGGTGAGGCTCCCGGCGCTGGTCCTGTCGCTGATCCTGGTGCCGATCGCGACCGAGCTGCCGGAGACGCTGGCGGGCGTGCTCTGGGTGCGGGGCGGCCACGACGGGCTGGCGCTGGGCAACATCGCCGGGGCGATGGTGCTGCAGTCCACCCTCCCCGCCGTCATCGGGCTCGGCTTCACCCCCTGGCGGCTGACCCGGCCGGCGCTGCTGGCCGCGGCCGCCGCCGCCGCCGGCGCGCTGCTCATGCTGGCGTGCCTTCGCCGCGGGCGCGGGTTGGAGGCGCGCGCGGTCGCGGTCGGCGGCCTCTGCCTCTACGCGGCCTACGTCGCCGCGGCCCTGGGCCTGCGCGGCTGAGGCGACGGCCGCGCCCGGGCGGCCCGGCCCGGACCGCTCAGCCGGGGCCGCCGACCGGGTACTCGGGACTCTGCACCACCGTCCGGCCCTCCTCACGGAGGGCGGCGAGACGGTCCCGGACCGTGGCGGCGGCTTCGCCGGCCGCCACCACCTCGGTCGCCTCGCCGTCGCGGCGGCGCAGTTCCACCCCGCCGGCAGCCAGCGAGCGCGGGCTGACCGTGACCCGCAGCGGCATCCCGAGGAGGTCCGCGTCGGCGAACTTCACCCCGGGGGCCACGTCGCGGTCGTCGTCGAGCACCTCGATGCCATCGGCCTCCAGCGCCGCCGCCAGCGCGTCGGCCGTCGCGCCCACCTCGGCGTGCGCCCCGCCCAGCCGGACCAGGTGGACCGGGAAGGGGGCGACCGCGAGCGGCAGCCGCAGGCCCCGATCGTCCCGGTGGGCCTCGGCGACGCAGGCCAGGATCCGTCCCATGCCGATGCCGTAGCAGCCCATGACGATCGGGTGGAGCGCCCCCTCGGCGTCGCTGTAGGTGGCGCCCATCGGCTGGCTGAAGTGGGTGCCGAGCTGGAAGGTGTTGCCGACCTCCACCCCCCGGCGGAGGTGCAGCGGGGCCCCGCAGCGAGGGCAGGCGGCGCCCTCGGCGGCGGCCGCGATGTCACCGACAACGTCGGCTTCGAAGTCGCGGCCGAGGTTCACGTTGCGGAGGTGGAATCCCTCCTGGTTGGCGCCCGCCACCAGATTGTGGCTGGCGGCGACCAGGTCGTCCACCGCCACCACCATCCCCTCGCGGCGGAGGCCGACTGGCGACGCGTACCCGGGCTCGACCCCGGCCGCGCGGATCCGCTCCAGCTCGGCGGGTCGCAGCCACCTGGCCCCGATGAGATTGCTGAGCTTGGTCTCCTCGACCTCCATGTCGCCGCGGACCAGCGCCATGACCAGGACCTCGGGGGAGGTCCTCGCCCCGGCCCGGGGGGCGCCCTCGGCCGGAGCCGGCTCCGCCGGGGCTCCGAGCGCGGCGGCGAACAGCACCACCTTGGCGGTGCGCTCGGGCCCGATCCGAAGCGTGCGGGTGAGGCTGGCGATGGTGGCGGCGCCGGGCGTCGCCACCATCGCCAGGGGGGCCGGCTCCTCGGCGGCGGGCGTGGGCTTGGCGAAGCGCGCCACCTGGCGGTTGGCGGCGACGTCGCACCGCTCGCAGACGACCAGGATGTCCTCGCCGATGGGGGAGAGGTACATGAACTCATGGGTGACGGTGCCGCCCATCATCCCCGGGTCGGCGTCCACCGCCAGGAGGTCGGTCAGCCCGCAGCGGGTGAAGATCCGGTGGTAGGCGGTGAAGTGGCGCGCGTACTGGGCCTGGAGGCCCAGCAGGTCCACGTCCAGCGTGTACGAGTCCTTCATCGCGAACTCCCGGGTGCGGATCAGCCCGGCCCGGGGCCGCGGCTCGTCCCGGAACTTGGTCTGGATCTGGTACAGGCAGAGCGGCAGCTGGCGGTAGCTGGTGATCTCGCGGCGGGCGAGATCGGTGACCACCTCCTCATGGGTCATGGCCAGGACCATGTCCCGGCCGGCGCGGTCCTGGAACCGCACCATCTCCTCGCCGACCGACTGCCATCGACCGCTCTGCTGCCAGATCTCGGCTGGCTGGACCACCGGCAGGAGCACCTCCTGCCCGCCGATGGCATCCATCTCCTCCCGGACGATGGCCTCGATCCGGTGCAGGGCGCGGGTGCCCAGGGGCAGCGCGCTGAAGATCCCAGCGCTCAGCTGGCGCACGTAGCCGGCACGAAGCAGCAGCTGGTGGCCGACGACGTCGGTCTCGGCGGGGGTGCCGCGCAGGCTGCGGGGGAAGAGGACCGAGAGGCGCACGGGCGCCCCATCCTACCCGGTCGCCCCGACCGCCCCGGGGCCGGGTCCGGCCCCGATCGGGACCGGACCGAGCCCGCCCCGCCGCCTGGGCGGCGACGCTGGCGGTAGACTGACCGGGTCGTCGGCTGGTCGTGGGAGGACGCCACCGGACACGATGGAGCATGCTCGCCGCCGCCCGCTCCGCCGCGCCGGAGCCCCGGCCGCCGCCGGGGCCGTCGTGGCCGCTGTGCTCGCCCTCGCCGGGTGCGGGGCGACCACGGGGGTGGATCCGTCCGCCGTCCGCCTGGTGGCGGCGGCCGCCTCGGCCATGTCGCGGGCCCCCGCCCACGAGCTCCTGGGCAGCGCGCGCGCCGGCCCGGCGGTCGTGCGCTTCGTGGTCACCGTGATCCCGGGTGGCGCGTTCGCGGGCTCGGTGGAGGCCACCGCGCCACGGATGGGGACGCTCCGCAGCGATGTCATCGCCGTCCGCGGCCGGGTCTTCGTGCGATCGCCGATGGAGCTCGCCCGCCTCGGGATCACCCACCTGCCCGGGCACCGCGACCCGGCCCGCACCTGGGTGCTGCAACCCGCCCGGATCGCCGCCCAGTACCGCGGCAACGTCGCGCCCTTCACCGGCGCCGGCCTCGGTCAGACCCTGCGCCGCTACTTCCGCCACGCGCGGATCGCCGGGCGCTGCCGGGTCGGGGCGGTGCGGGCGTTCAAGCTCGTCGCCGGGGGCGGTGGCATGCGCGCGGTGGTGTACGTTGGCGCGGTGACCCACGACGTCCTGCGCCTGGCGGTGACCGGGGCAGAGCCGGTGGTCCTCGCCTTCCGCGACTTCGGTCACGCCGGCCGGGTGGCCGCCCCGCCCACCGCCGTCACGTACACCCCGCCGCAGCTCGCCCCCGGCACCTGAGGTGGCGATCCGGGTCGGGGCCCACGTCTCCGCCACCGGGGGTCTGCTCAGCGCCCTCGACCGCGCCGCGGCGATCGGCGCCGAGGTGGTCCAGGTCCACCCCACCGCCCCGCAGACCTGGCGCCGGCTCACCCTCGACGCGGAGGCGATCGGGGACGTCCGAAAGCGGATGGCGGGGGCGGGACCGGACACCGTGTTCTTCCACGCCGTCTATCTCGTGAACCTCGGCACCCCGCGGCCGGAGCTCCTCAGCCAGTCGGTGGGATCGCTGCGCCACTACCTCGAGCTGGCGACATCGCTCGGGGTCACAGGCGTGATCTTCCACCCCGGCTCCCACCGCGGTCAGGGGTTCGACGTCGTGCTCCCGCAGCTGGCCCGGTCGATGCGCGAGGCCCTCACCGGCGCCGGCCCCGACACCCGCCTCCTGATCGAGAACAGCGCCGGCGCCGGCGACAACATCGGCTCCACCTTCGCCCAGATCGCCCGCATGCTGGAGGCGGTGGACGACGCCCGGCTGGGCGTCTGCGTCGACACCGCCCACACCCTCACCGCCGGCTACGACATCGCCAGCGAGGCCGGCCTCGCCCGCACCCTCGACGAGCTGCAGTCCGCCGTCGGGATGGATCGGGTGCTCGCCGTCCACGCCAACGACTCCAAGGCGCCGCTGGGCTCCAATGTCGACCGCCACGAGAACATCGGGCTCGGGTACCTGGGGGACGACGGGCTGCGGCGGATCTGCCGCGAGCCCCGCCTCGACCGGTTGCCCTTCATCCTGGAGGTGCCGGGGCTGGAGCGTCAGGGACCGGACCGGGCCAACGTCGCCCGCCTGCGCGAGCTGGCCGGGCTTCCGCCCCTGCCCCCCCTCGTCGCGGACGCCGCCCAGCCCCCGCCCGGGGCCGCGACCGAGCCCGATCCCGGGGCGGTGGCCCGGGCCCGGGGCGCCCAGCCGGTCCGGTGACGGCGGCGCCGGACCGCCGGCCGGCCGGCGGCTCCGCGGAGGGCGGCACCGTCGCCGGCGTCGACTTCGGACGCACCTGGCTGCGGCTCGCCCTCGGGAACCGGTCGGGGTCGGTCCTGGCGCAGGAGCGGGTTCCAACCGGGCCCGACCGCCGGCCCGGCGCGGTGATCCCCCTCCTCATCGAGGGGCTCCGCCGGCTGTGCGCCGCCGCCGGGCTGGCGCCCTCCGGGCTCGCGGCGGTCGCGATCGGCGCCCCCGGTCCGCTCGACCCCGATCGCGGGGTGCTCCTGCGCCCGGCGAACCTGCCCGGCTGGGACGGTGTGCCGCTGGCCGCGCTGGTCGAGGCGGCGCTCGGGGCCCCGTGCCGGGTCGAGAACGACGCCAACCTGGCCGCCCTGGCCGAGCACCGCACAGGGGCCGGCGCGGGCACCCGCAACTTCGTCTACGTCACCGCCAGCAGCGGGATCGGAGCCGGGCTGGTGTTCGAGGGCCGGCTCTACCGGGGATCCTTCGGGACCGCCGGCGAGCTGGGCCACACGGTGGTGGACCCCTCGGGTCCGCGCTGCGATTGCGGCAACCGGGGCTGCCTGGAGGCGATCGCGTCGGGGACCGCGATCGCCTCCAGGGCCGAGCGGGCGCTGGCGGAGGCGGGCTCGGACGCCGACGGACCGCTCGGACGGAGGGCGGCCGCCGGGCCCCTGGACGGCTCCGCGGTGGCGGCGGCGGCCGCGGCCGGCGACCCGATCGCGATCGGCGTGCTGACCTCGGCGGCGCACCAGCTCGGCCTCGCCCTCGGGGGCCTGGTCAATCTCCTGGGACCGGACGCCATCGCCGTCGGCGGCGGCGTGACCCAGGCCGGACCCCTGTTCTGGGACGCGCTCCGACGCGGGCTGGCGGCGGGGAGCTTCCCCGACATCCTGGCCCGCTGCCGCGTCGGGCCGGCCCAGCTCGGACAGGACCAGGGGGTGATGGGCGCCGTGGCGTGGGCCGCCCTGGCGGCGGGGGAGGGCTGAGACGGCGACCGAACCGAGCGCGGCGGCGCTGCGGTCCGTGCTGCTCCCGATGGAGGCGGCCCTCGGAGGGCGCGCCCGGATCGTCGGGGGCCACGTGCGCGACCTCATCCTCGGGCGCACCCTGGCGTCCGACGTCGACGTGGTGGTGGAGGGGGCCGATGCCGAGGTGGCGGCGCGATGGCTCCGCCGCCACTGGCGGCGGAGCGAGCCGGTGGTCGCCTTCGAGCGGTTCGGCACCGCCCAGCTCAACCTCCGCCTCGCTCGCGGCGGACTGACGGTGGAGTTCGTCAGGGCCCGGGCCGAGGCCTACGACCCTGGGAGCCGCAAGCCGACCGTCCGCCCGGGGACCCTGGCCGAGGACGTCTGGCGCCGCGACTTCACCGTGAACACCCTCCTCCTCGACGGCCGCGGCGCCGTCACCGACGTCACCGGGGCCGCGCTGCCCGACTGTTTCGGATGCCGGCTCCGCACGCCGCTGGCGCCCCGCGCCACCTTCGCCGAGGACCCCCTGCGGATGCTGCGGGCGGCCCGCTTCGCGAGCCAGCTCGACTTCGAGGTCGACCCCGCCGTGGTCCGGGCGATGACCGGGGCGCGGGAGCGACTCGCGATCGTGTCGATGGAGCGGGTGCGCGACGAGCTGCTGAAGCTCGTGCTGTCTCCCCGCCCGTCGATCGGCCTTCGCCTCCTGGAGCGGACGGGGCTGCTCTCGGCGTTCGCCCCCGAGCTCTCCGCGATGGTCGGCGTCGAGCAGGGCGGCTACCACGTCGGCGACGTCTT
>Ga0307373_10009687_pt1 | contig 14324 bp, 16 predicted proteins | sample OX2MG_FD_202534 | JGI IMG/M metagenome (GOLD analysis project Ga0307373, IMG submission 202534) | Soil microbial communities from Risofladan, Vaasa, Finland - OX-2 | ecosystem: Environmental > Terrestrial > Soil > Coastal area > Acid sulfate soil | place: Finland: Risofladan, Vaasa | collected... | reverse complement strand
CAACAACGACTTCACCAACCGCAACACCACGTTCATGACCTGGAACCTGCTGCATCTCGCGCGGATGCTGAAGGACGCAGGCGGGATCCCGGCGCACGGCAACCAGCGAGCGGCGTGGGACGCCGGCTGCCGGTTCGATTTCGAGAACCCCGAATACCGGTAGCACGGGCTGGTCAGCTCGGGACCAGCCGCTGGCCGGTCGCGGCCCGGGTGCGGGCACGGCGCCGGCACCCGCGCGCTGCCAGTGACGCCTGACCTGACCGCAGAGTGGGTCTGAGTGTCGCCTATTTGACACTGCACGATCGCTCGAACGTCACGTATTTGACACAGCCGGAGAACTGCTCAGGTCCCGGGTGCGCGCCGCCGAGGGTGTGAATCCTCTTCGGTCTGTGGGCCGTCGAACGTGCGCAACGTAAACCCCCTCAAAGAGAGGTTACAAATGTCTACTTCTTCTCTCGCCGAACGGTCATACCAACTTGTTGGCCGGCCGTCGGTGAGCGCGGATTGGAGGTCACGGTCGAGGTATCACACCGCCGGGCTGGTGGTGGCGGTGATCGGCCTGATGGCTGTGATGGCGGCGTCGATCGCCGCCTTCGCGTCAGTTAAGCACCTCGGCTCCCATCAGGGCACGCTGGCCTGGTCGTTAGGGCTCAACTTCCTGGGCTTCAACATCATCAAGCTCGGGATCGGCGTCACGCTGATGGGCATCATCATCCGTCTGTGGATGCGGGTCGACAGCGTCAAGGTGGCGCTCGTCGACCTCAAGGCTTCCGCGGAGGGAGAGCAGGTGCGGACATCCGGCGAGCTCGACACGCCATATGGTCGGGCCGAGATCTCCGAACAGGCGCCTGGGCCGCTGTGGATCCACAAGCTCGCTGAGTACATGTGGACGCCGCTGCTGGTGATGGGGCCGATGGTCGTCGCCGCCGGACTGGTGCTGTCGATCGTGCAGGCCAACCAGACGGTCGGAAGCGCCGACTTCCAGCATCTCGGCGCCGTCGCCCAGGGATCATCGATTCTCGGGGAGGCGCTGATGCTCTCGGGGATCTCGTTCATCCTCGGCACGATCCTCTCCTCGCTGCGCCGTGGCGGAGGCGAGGTCCAGGAGAGCGCCGGTGTGCCGGTGCAGACGCTCAAGGTGCCCTACACGGTGTGGGCGTTCGTCGGCCTGATGGCCGTCGGGCTGATGGGCGCGATCGCCACGTTCGTGCTGCTGGTCATCACGACCGGCAGCGGCAACTACGCCTCATGGAGCGCGTGGCTGCCGCAGGCCAGCCTGTTCAGCCTCGGCACGCTGCTCGCGGGCATCGTGCTGGCGCTGTACTCGATCGGTGACGTGCTCGGATTCCAGTTCAGTCGCATCCGCGACATCATCACGATCGGAAGGTGACCAACATGTCAACACTGGCAATCACCAATCGGCCCGAGTTCGAGGTCGAGACGTACAAGCGCTCACCGGGGTACAACCGGATCCAGCAGGTCGCCCGGTACATGGTCCTGCCGTCGTTCGCGATGGGCCTGATGGGGCTCCTCGCCGGGCTGACGCTCGGGATCGTCGGTGGCGTTCACATCCACGACGGCACCTACACCGCCGGCAACATCGAGCGGCTGCACCAGCTGGCGCAGGGCTTCACGATCGGCGGTCTGGCGTTCGTGCTGGCGGGCATCTCGTTCGCGATCGCCCGGATCCTCGGCGTCTTCCGCAAGGGAGGCGGCGATGTCCAGCAGGCCGCCGGCCGCACGATCCAGATCCTCAAACGGCCCCTCACCGCCTGGGCGTTCCTCGGCCTGATGATGATGGGCATGATGGTCGTCCTCGCTGCGGCTGCCCTGCACGTCATCTGGGGACTCGACGTCAACACCCACGCAACAGCCGGGTATTTGACGCTTTCCGCCAAGCGCTTCACGGCGCTGGCCGGCGTCGAGCGGCTCGGGATCGGCATGTACCTGACCGGAATCGCGTTCGGGCTCGCGTCGATCCTCCACGTGCTGCGCTTCCAGGCCAAGCGACTCCGGGAGCTCCCGAGCGAGGCGGCAGTCGCGTAGAACCGACAACATCCACCACCAACAACAACGGAGAGTCGTCCAACGGGCGGCTCTCCGTCGTGTTGCAACCACGCCGAACTCGGCAGCTGCGCCGCAGTCGGAATCTAGTCCAGCGTGATTCGTGTGGCGGGGCTCAGCCGGAGATGGGCACTCGCTCGCGCGCCTCGACATAGGCGTGGAGGTCGCGCTCGAACTGGGGCCACCAGTCCGGCTCATCAGACGGAGGCCACGGACTCGGATCGCGCCCACCCCGCCCAGGTCCACCGCCCTCGCCGTCATCACCATCGCGTCTGCCGGCAACGGGGGCGAGGCGCCGCGTGACGCGGCACAGCAGGACCGTGATCAACGCGAAGCCCAGGATCGATGCGAGCGCCAGTCCGCCCGTCGCCGGCGCACCAAGCGGGTTACCGACCGCCAGCAGCCCGAGTGTCACGGCCAGGAGAGCGCCGCCGAGAACGATCCCGCCGATGATTGCGGCGGTCGCAAGGGGCAGCGAGGTGGATCCGTGTCTGGGTGACATGCGCGAGGGCCATCGATGGTATCGGCTCGCTATCTGCGGGCCTGAAGGCTTTAGCGCCGGAGCCTGAACGCCTCGATCGCCTGGCTGAAGCCACGGATCTGCTTGAGGCCGGGCTGCTCCCGCTGCGTAGTCTGAGACGGTGATGAGCTCCGCCGAGTCGACGCGGTTTGTTGCCGACGGCGTGCCGAGCTGCGCTTCGGACGCGGTTCCGTGGATCAGCGTCGCACAGATGCGAGAGGTCGACCGTGAGGCGATCGCGCTCGGACTCTCGCTGACGCGGATGATGGAGAACGCAGGCGCCAATCTTGCGTGGCTGGCCCGCGGGATGGTCGGCGGTGCGGTCGCCGGAGGTAGGATCGTCGTGCTCGCCGGGCGCGGCGGCAACGGCGGCGGCGGGCTCGTGGCAGCGCGTCGCTTGATCGGCTGGGGAGCGGACGTCGAGATCCGACTTGCGAGCGAGCCGGACGGTTTGGCGCCGGTGCCGCTCGAGCAGTTGCGGCTGCTGGAGCGGATGGACGCGCCGATCGTGCTCGGCGCCGAGCGGATCTCGCAGCCGGAGCTGTTCATCGACGCCGTCCTCGGCTACGGCCAGCGCGGCGATCCGGACCCCCTGGCGGCCGCGCTGATCGAGGCTACGGCCACCGCTCGCGTCATCTCGCTGGATGTCCCGAGCGGACTGGAGCTCGAAGGGGGGACCGTCAGGCAGCCGGCGGTCCGCGCCGCGGCGACGCTCACGCTTGCGCTGCCGAAGGCGGCGCTCGGGCTGAGCCATGCGCGCGGGGTCGTTGGCGAGCTGTACCTCGGGGACATCTCGATCCCGGCGGTGGTCTACGAGCGCCTCGGCATCCCGTACCACTCGCCGTTCGCCGCCGGGCCGATCGTGCGCCTGGCGTAATCCACCGCGGTCCTCAAGCGCGCGCGGGCAGAGGACTTGCCCGCGAGCCGCTGGGATCGCAGGCGCCGGATCAATCCGCTGAATCCTTCGGTGCCCGGTTGCGGTCCAACGATTCAGAGCTCGCAAAGACCTGCACGGGATTCCTGTCGGGTGGCGGCGAGCAGTTTCGATCCCATTGGAGATGACATGAGCACGATTACCGACACCTTCCGTCGCCTCGTCGGCGGAGATCAGCAAGCTGCGACCGGTCCCGTCCAGGCGGTGTGGAACGGCACCGTGGTGGCCGAGAGCGACCACACCGTGGTTGTCGAGGGCAACCACTACTTCCCGCCGCAGGACGTCAGGTCCGAGTACCTGAAACCGAACGCGAGGCATTCGGTCTGCCCGTGGAAGGGCACGGCGAGCTATTACGACGTCGTCGTCGACGGCGAGCGCAACAACGCCGCCGCCTGGTACTACCCCAAGCCGAGCCAGGCCGCAGCGCAGATCAAGGACCACGTCGCCTTCTGGCACGGCGTCAAGGTCAAGCGCGCACCGCTGAGTTGACGCTGCGTCGCTGGTGCACCACCTGATCAACAGCGCCGGGATCGCCGCCCCGATCCTGTTCGTCGTCCTCGAGGCCGCGATCACGCTCGCGTTTCTCCCGCGCTCGGCCGGGGCGATCGTCGCCGGTGTCGCCTTCGGGACGGCAGCGGGCACCGCGCTCACGTGGCTTGCGATGTTGATCGGTGCGATCGCCGGGTTCTGGCTCGGGCGGCTCGGCCGCCGCGCCGCCCACCTGGTGTCAGACCGCCGGCGCGAGGCGATCACCGGCTGGGTCGATCGCCTGGACCGGTGGATGGAGCGCCGCGGGCCGCTGGCGCTGCTGTACACGCGCCTGATCCCCGGCATGCCCTACACAAGCATCAACTACGCCTCGGGCATGACCGGGATCGGCGCCCGAGAGTTCGCGATCGCGACCGCCGTCGGGATCCTGCCGAGCGCATACCTGCTCGTCGCCCTCGGCGGCTCGATCACCCACCCAACCTCGACCAAGTTCATCGTGACCGCCGCCGTGATCGTGATCCTCGCGATCGTCGCTCCGCTCGTCGATCGTGCCGTGCGCCGCCGAGGAACCGGCTCCGGCGGCGAATCCCTCTTGCCGAGATCGACGTCGAATGCGGGTGACTCGCTTGAACTCGGGGGTTGACGCCGTTCTCATCGAACGCCCGACTCCCCAGGACTTGAATCGTCAGGCGTGCGGGTCGGTCAAAGGCTTCTGATGCCGGATGATCGTCGACCGCTGATTGACGGCGCAACGCGCTCGCGCCGCCTCCGGTCTGCGCTGCTGGTCGCGGTGCTGATCGCCGTCCCGATTGCGCTCGTCCTCGCCGGCGGTCCGTCCGTCGACGAGCTCAAGCGCACCGTTCGCCAGGCGGGCCTGCTCGCTCCGCTGGTGTTCGTCGGGGTCTATAGCGGGTGGACTGTGCTGCTGCTTCCGGGAGTCGTGCCGACGCTCGCCGGTGGAGCGCTGTTCGGATTCGCGCTCGGGAGCCTGCTCGCGCTGGTCGGGGCAACGGCGGGCGCGACGGCCGCGTTCCTCGTCGCGCGCCGAGTGGGGCGGACGGGCGTCCGAGACCTCGCGGGACCACGCGGCGCTCGACTCGAGGAGTGGCTCGATCGCCACGGCTTCGTCGCGCTGCTGTACGCGCGGCTGGTGCCGGTCGTCCCGTTCAACGTGCTCAACTACGCAGCCGGCGTCGCGGGCGTCGGGGCGCGCGCCTACGTGAGTGCGACCGCCGTCGGGATCGTCCCCGGAACGCTTGTGTATGCGGCTCTCGGCAGCGCGTCAGCCCACCCGGGCTCGGTGCCGTTCGTCGTGTCGCTCGCCGCGGTCGGCGTGCTGACGCTGACCGTTTTCGCGGTCGGCCTCCTGCGCCGGCGCGCGCAGGTCGTCCAGTGATCCCGCTGGAGCTGCGCTCGTGCCTCAGCGCAGCTGAGCCCGGCTGCGTACGCACAGGCTTGGGTACCCGCGCAGGTTCCAGCGCGACGTGATCAGCTCGAACCCGGCGCGTTCGAGTCGTCGCGCGGCGAGGCCATCGAGTGCGGCGGCGAGCGGGCGTGCCGGCCCGCCCGGCGGAATCGCGGGTGTGACGGTGACGAGTCGTCCGCCCGGTCTCAGCACCCGGTGGATCTCGGCTAGGGCGAGCGGCAGGTCGGCGGGCGCGAGCAGGTGCAGCAGGTAGGAGGCGCTGGCAGCGTCGAAGGATGCGTTGGGGAGCGGTAGCGCGCGGACGTCGGCGATCCGCAGCGACCAGGCGGCGGGGAGCGCGTCGACGTGGTCGAGCATCGCCGCTGAGAAGTCGATCCCGAGCACCGACCGGGGCGCGTCGGGGCGCCGTGCGAGCCGGCGCAGGACCTCGCCGGTTCCGGTGCCGAGATCGAGGCACCGCTCGTCGGGGCCCGGCGCGAGCAGCTCCACTGCGCTCGACACGGCGGATCGCTCGAGCCACAGCTGACGGTCGTAGTGGCGGCTGAAGCGGTCCCAGCGCCGGCGCGCGTCATCGGCCTCTTGCTCGCGTGGCTCGGTCACGGCTGCGGTGCTCATGTCTGCGCGATCGCCTCGAGCGTCATGCCGCGCGCCTCGATCCCGCGCAGCCACCAGATCCCGGCGGCGACCGCGCCGATCGCCCACAGTGCGGACAGCGACGCGAACGCCGTCCACAGCCCGAAGCTGGAGGCGGACTGCGCGAGGACGACGGCCCCGAGGATGGCGCCGACGCGGCCGACGGCGACGGTGGCGCCGACGCCGGTGGCGCGCAGGTGGGTGGGGAACAGCTCGGTGAACGTCGGGTAGGCGGATACCCAGGCGGTGGTCGCGAAGAACACCGCGATCGTGAACGCGAGCAGCGTCAGACCCGGTGAGCCGGTGGTCGCGGCGGCGGCAACGAGCAGCGAAGCGGCGGACGCGGACACGTAGGCCCAGAAGACCGTTGGCTTGCGCCCGACGCGATCGAGCGCCCAGCTGACGAGCAGGCCGCCGGCGAGCGCGCCGATGTTGGCGATCACGTAGTAGTAGGGGACGGTGCCGGCGCCGACGTTGACGACGCCTTTGGTGAGCACGAACACGGGGATGAACGAGAACAGGCCGTAGTAACCGGCGGCTTCTGAGAAGTCGAGCACCATTCCGAACAGCAGGCGGCCGCGGTGCTCGGACCACAGCTCCGCGAGCTGTGAGCGGACGGACGTGGTCAGCTCCTCGGGGAGGTACTCGGCCTGCTCGCGGCGCAGGCCGGTGACCTGCTCGATCACGGCGTTGGCCTCCTCCAGGCGGCCCTGGGAGGCGAGCCAGCGCGGCGATTCCGGGATGCGCCTCCGCACGTACAGGCCGTAGCCGGCGGACAGCGCGCCGAACAGCAGCGCGAACCGCCATCCACGGGAGCCCAGCAGGGTGGAGACGAACAGGATCGAGACGAGGCCGGCGACGATCCCGCCGATCGACCAGAAGTTCATCACCGCTGCGTTGGCGCGGCCGCGGACGCGGGCGGGCATGAACTCGGAGATCGCCGAGGACACGGCCGAGTACTCGCCGCCGACGCCGAGGCCGGTGAGGAAGCGGAAGAACATGAACACCCCGTAGCTGGGGGAGGCGGCGGTCGCGATCGCCGAGAGCGAGTAGAGCAGCAGCGTGGCGACGAACAGCCGGCGGCGTCCGAGCCGGTCGGCGAGGTACCCGAACACCATCGACCCGATCCCGAGGCCGAGGAACCAGACCACGAACACGGCGATCTGCTGCCCCTTGTTGAGGTGGAAGTCGGTCGCGATCGAGGGGATCAGGCTGCCGATGATCTGCACCTCGAACGCGTCGAGCGCCCAGCCGATCCCGAGCGCGCCGGCGATTCGGCGGTGGATGGGTCTCCAGGTGGTTCGGTCGAGTCGGTCTGACATGCGTGCTCCGGCGTCGGGGTTAGCGGATCTGGGGGTAGAGGCGGGCGAGACGTACCGCTGGCACGCCGGCGAGGTAGAGCCAGCGGATCAGCACCCAGCTGGCGATCGTTCGCGGCAGGCTGTGGTGCTGCCAGCGGCGGGCGGAGGTGATCGCCGGGCCGGGCAGACATGCGGTCTGCCCGGCCCGCTCCAGCCGTCTGACGAGGTCGTAGTCCTCCATGATCGGCAGCGGGCGGAAGCCGCCGAGCTGCTCGAACGCGGTGGCGCGCAGCCAGATCGCGGAGTCGCCGTAGTAGATCCCGGCGCGGCGCTGAACCGCGTACCACGCGCCCAGCAGCCGGGAGAACCGGTCGCCGCCGTCGAACCGAAGCGCGAAGTTGCCGCCGAGTACCGCGGGATCGCTCAACGCCCCGGCCAGCCGGGCGTGCGCGTCCGGCGGCAGGCGGGTGTCGGCGTGCAGGAACAGGAGGCCCTCGCCGCGTGCCCCGGCGACGCCGGCGTTGAGCTGGTTTGCCCGTCCCCGCGGAGCGTCGATGATCAGCGGGTGGGAGCGGTGCGCGGCGGCGAGCGTGCGCGTGCGATCGGTGGATCCGCCGTCGGCGATGATCACCTCCCAGCGTCCGGGGAGCTCGCCGAGGTGGTCGAGCAGCGTCGCGATCGTGGACTCCTCGTCGAGGACCGGCACGATGATCGACACCAGCAGGCTCATGCGAGGCTCCGATCCCGCAGCGCCTGCCTGATCGCGGGTGGGCAGCGAGGGTCGGCGGCGACGTGCCGGGCGTCGTCGGGCGTGTCGAGATCGCGGACGAACTCGAGCAGCGCCGTGGCGCGGCCCGCCGCGTCGAGCGCCGCCAGCGTCAGCGCGAGCACGTCGGGACCGCCCCAGACGTCGGGTGGGAGCTCGAACGCCGCGGGTGTCGGCCGGGCGAGAGCGATCAGCGCGTAGCCGCCGTCGATCGCCGGGATCACGCACGCTTCGGCACCATTCGCGAGCGCGCGCTCGGCGAAGCCAAGGTGCACGGGCCCCACCTCGGGGGCGTCGGTCCCGACCACGAACAACGGGCCCGCGTGGCGTCGCCACACGAATTCGCTCGCGGCCCGCATGCGGTCACCGAGATCGTCGCCCCGCTGGGGAAAGAGGCGAACCCGCCGGGGAACCAGTCCGGCCAGCTCGGTCTGGGCGTCGGCCGGCGTGAACGCCAGCCACGTCCGATCTACGGCACGCGTCACCCATCCGGCCGTGTGGCGGATCAGCTCGGTCTGCAGCCGCGCACACCCGGCGGCGCCCAGCAGCGGCTCCAACCGGGTCTTGACTGCGCCCGGTCGGGGCGCCTTGGCCATGATCAGGACGCCGGCGCTCATACCGCGCACATGAATGCCGCCGGGAGGCTCCCGTCGGCCTGGCGGAGTGACAGGAACCGCTCGGTGATCAGACGCTTGGCTTCGGCGAGCGGCACCGGTCCCTGCGCGATCAGCATGTCCGGGCTGGAGCCGAGATCGGCTCCGATCGGGTGCCAGTGCACGCCGTCGGCGGTGACGGTTAGCTCGGGTGCGATCGCGGCGTCGTCGATCTCCACCGCGGTCGACTCGTCGTGGGCGAACCCGCGGCGCACCAGCGGTCGCACCGCGAAGTCCTCACCGGTGATGCCGAGGCCGGCGAGCAGCTCGCGAAGCTGCTCGACGTCGTTGCGGTTCTCCGGGGTCTCGGTCATCGCGACCCGCACCGGCAACCCCAGCTCACGGGCGTACGCGATCGCGGCCGGCGAGCCGCTGGAGCTCGCGCCGGCGCCGACCTGTGAACAGCATTGCGTTGCTCAGCACCACGGTCGGCAGGCGGTCGCTGGCGTACTCGAGCATCGCGACGATCTCGGGCTCGAGGAACGGCTCGCCGCCGGTCAGGTAGACCTCGGCGAAGCACTCGGCGAGCGCCTCGTCGACCAGCGCTTCGAAACGATCGAGTCCGAGCGATCGCCGCCGAGCCCGGGGTGACGAGGCGACCACGCAGTAGTCGCACGCGAGGTTGCAGTGGAAGTTCGTATACAGCCACAACCGCGGCGGGAACGCCGCCGTGCCGAAAAGCTCGACGACCGGCAGGCCGTCGTCCGCCGGCGCCGGCGCGTCCGCCCAGCCGACCGCCTCCCGGGGCGACAGGTCAGCGAGCGTCTCGCGGTAGATGTGGAAGCGGCCGCGCGAGCGCTCGCGCGGTGGCACGACCTCCAGGCAGGTCGTCCACCAGCCCGTCTCGATCGTCTCCACGAACGCCTCCGGCAGCCCAGCGGCCCGCATCGATGCGGCTTGCGCGCGCCAGTCATAGGCGACCGGCACCAGCTCGGCACGGGCCTCGCCGTCCTCGAGGTCGACCACCGCGTACCACGTCTCGAGCCGTCCGTCGTTCGCGGGACGGCCGACCGCGCCGACGTTGACGATCAGCGTCCCGTCGAGGCGCCGCTGCCACGGAATGCCCGTATGGGTGCAGAGCAGGAGATCGGCGCCGCACGCTTCGGTGCGCAGGCGGAGCTCGTCGTCGGGCAGCGACTCCCACAGGAAGTCGTTGATCGCAAGCGGCGAGCCGTGGACCATGTGCACATAGACGCCGGCGATCCGCTCACGATGCTCGCTAGGCAGCTCGTCCATCCAGGCCGCGAACTTCGTGCTCGTGTGCGCGAGCGTGTAGTCGTAGATGATCTGGGCGTAGTGATTGTCGCGCTCGTCGGCGTAGCCGCAGCCGCAGTCGGGGTCGCCGCGACCGATCGCGACGTCGTAGTTGCCGGCGATGCACTCGACGCCCGCGTCGAGCAGCAGCGGCCAGACCTGATCGCACTCGGCGCCGAACCCGCCGAGGTCGCCGAGGCAGAAGATCCGTTCGCAGCCGCGGTGGTGGGCGTCGGCGAGCATCGCGCGTAGGGCGTACGGGTTTGCGTAAGGGCCGCCGAACGCGGCAATCCGAGTCATCGAACCTTTTGACCGAGGGACTCGGTCAAAGGATTCAGGACTGTTGGCCTGCGACGGGGAATCCTTTCGGCGCTGGGCGGGGTCAGACGGTTGAGCCCAATGGATTGGAGATGAACATGAGCACGATCGCGGACAGGCTGTGGCGGTTGGCTGGCGTCGAGGTCGGCAAGCCGATCGCAACCGGACCCGTACGGGCGACTTGGAATGGCAAGGTGCTGGCTGAGAGCGATCGGACGGTTGTGGTGGAGGGCAACCTCTGTTTCCCGCTGGAAGACATCCGAGGCGAATACTTCGAGTCGAGCAGCCGTCACACCGTCTGCTCCTGGAAGGGGACCGCCAGCTACTACGACGTGGTCGTGAACGGCGAGCGCAACGAGGCCGCAGCCTGGTACTACGCCGAGCCGCGCCCAGCGGCAGCACAGATTAAGGACCACATCGCGTTCTGCCACGGCGTCCGGGTCGGGCGAGCGTCGCGGACATGATCGCCGCCGCCGTGGCACGCATGCGCGCGCTGGCCGCGGCCACGCGCCCGGTGCACCCGGACACCGAGGAGGCTTTGACCCGTCGCTGGGCGGAGCTGCCCGAGGGGGCGCGCACGCCCGCGCAGCTGCTGGGCCGCCGGACCCCGGGGTGTGAGGGCACGCATGGCGTGTTCCCGCGCTGCAACCTGTCCTGCACGCCGTGCTACCACGCCCGTGAGGCGAACAGCGTCCGTACCGATGGGCCGCACACGCTCGCGCAGGTCGGTGCGCAGATGGCCTACCTGCGCTCTGTCCGCGGGACGGGTCAACACGCGCAGCTGATCGGCGGAGAGGTCACGCTGCTCGACCCCGATGACCACGCCGCGGCGCTTGAGGCGATGCTCCGCCATGGGCGCAAGCCGCTGAGCATGACCCACGGCGACGTCGACTACGGGTATCTGGAGCGCCTCGCAGTCGGGCCGGACGGCAACCGCCGGTTCGACCTGCTGAGGTTCGCCGGCCACTTCGATTCGCTGATGCTCGGCCGGCGCGGGATTCCGCGGCCGACGACCGAAGCGGAGCTGCACGCGTACCGGCGCCGGTTCGTGGAGCAGTTCGAGCGGCTGCGACGCGAGCACGGCGTCCGCTATGACCTGGCGCACAACATGACCGTCACTCCCCGCAACGTCGACCAGGTCGCCGAGGTCGTGCGCGCTTGCCTGCCGATGGGGTTCGGGATGCTGTCGTTCCAGCCGGCCGCGTTCGTCGGCAACCCGAGGCGCTGGCGCGAGGACTTCCACGAGGTCTCGATCGACTCGGTCTGGGCCGAGGTCGAGCGCGGCGTGGGCACGCGCCTCCCGTGGCGTCATCTGCAGATGGGCGATCCGCGCTGCAACCGCTCCGCCTACGGAGTGCTCGCCGGCGGCCGCTGGACGCCGCTGCTCGACGACCGCGACCCGCGGGAACTGCGCGCCCGCGACGCGTTCCTGGACGCGTTCGGGGGCATGGACTTCGACCGCCCACCCGCGATCCTGGCAGTCGCGATCGCGCGTGCTGTCGCCCGACGCCCGCGGATCCTGCCGGCCGCGGTCCGGTGGTCCGCCCGGTTCGCCCGGCGGGCCGGGCCCGCCCGGCTGCTGAGAGGGCGCCCGCGCGGGCTGACGTTCGTCGTGCACGCGTTCATGGACGCCGACGTCGTCCGCCCCGCCTGGGAAGCCCTCGAGCGGGGTGAGCTCGTCGACGAGCCCGCCGTGCGGGCCGCCCAGGAGCGGCTGCAGTCGTGCTCGTACGCGATGGCCGATCCCGGCGAGGATCGCCTCGTGCCCGCCTGCGTCCAGCACGCGGTCCTCGACCCCCAGGAGAACGCCCGGCTCAAACAGCTGCTGCCGCTCGAGAGGACGCGATCGTGAAGGGCCGCTACGACCTGGTCGTGATCGGCGGCGGCACCGGCGGCCTCGTGTCCTCGCTGATCGCCGCGGGCGTCGGCGCGCGGGTGGCGCTGGTGGAGCGCGAACGCACCGGCGGCGACTGCCTGTGGACCGGATGCGTGCCGTCGAAGAGCCTGATCGCCGCCGCCGGGCTCGCGCATCGCATCCGCCACGCCGACACGGTCGGGCTGACGCCGGCCGAGCCGGAGATCGACTTTGCGCGCGTCATGGAGCACGTCTGGGGCGCGATCCGGCGGATCGAGCCCCAGGACTCCGCCGAGCGCCTGCGGGCCGAGGGAATCGAGGTGATCGAGGGCGACGGACGCTTCATCGCGCCCGGCCGGATCGAGGCGGGCGGCCGGGAGCTACGGACACGCAGCGCGATCATCGCGACCGGGTCACGACCGTCGATGCCGGCGATCCCGGGACTCGACGTGGCCGACCCGCTCACCACCGACACCGTCTGGGACCTGCGCGAGCTGCCCGACCGCCTCGTCGTGCTCGGTGGCGGTCCGATCGGGTGCGAGCTCGGCCAGGCCTTCGCACGGCTGGGCTCCCGGGTGACGATCGTCGAGATGCTCGACCGGCTGCTGCCAAGAGAGGAGCCGGTGGCGAGCGAGCTGATCACCTCGCGCCTGGTCGGCGAAGGCGTGAACGTCCGAACTGGACGCCGCGCGAGTCAGGTGCGGGCAGCGGATGACGGCAGCTACGAGCTGGTGCTGGACGGGTCGGACGGCTCAGAGACGGTTGCGTTTGATCGGATCCTCGTCGCCGGCGGTCGTGTCCCGCGCAGCGACGGCCTCGGCCTCGACACGGTCGGCGTTCGGGTCAACGAGCGCGGAGCAGTGATCGTCGATCCTCGGCTGCGTACGACGGGGCGCGGCATCTTCGCGGTCGGCGACGTGACCGCGCTGATGCCGTTCACGCACATCGCCGCTCACCACGCGCGAGTCGCCACCCCGAACGCGCTGTTCCACACCCGCACCAAGGTCTCAGGCACGCTGCCGTGGGCGACGTTCACCGAACCCGAAGTCGCGCGCGTCGGCCTCAGCGAATCACAGGCCCGCGAGCGGTGGGGCGAGCGCGTGGTGATCGCCGAGTCCGAGTACGCCGAGCTCGACCGCGCGATCACCGCCGGTGAGGCGTACGGATTCGCGAAGCTGATCGGAGACCCGCGGGGGCGGCTGGTCGGCGCGACCGTCGCCGCGCTGGCCGCCGGCGAGGCGATTGCCGAGCTCACCGCATGGGTCGCCAGCGGCGCCAAGATCGACGCCGTCTCACGCACGGTGCATGCCTACCCGACGCTCGCCGAAGGCCCTGCCCGTGCCGCCGATCACTACCTCGCCGCCCGCTACTCGACGCCGCGCACCCGGGCGATCGCGCGCCCCGTGCTGGCCGCTCTAAGGCTGCTCGCGCGATGACCGGCGGCGAGCGCTGGGCGGCCTCAGAGCTCGGCGCGCTGCGAGCCGGCCGCTTCGTTCCGCGCGCCTGGTGGCGCTTTCTGCGCGCGTCGTTCGCCCGCTCGGCCTCGGCTCGTGAGGCGCGGCCGGAGCTCACCAGCCAGGCCCGCGGGTGGTCGGCGGTCGGGCTCGGCGCCGGGGTTGCGCTCTACGCGTGGCCACGGATCAGAACGCCCCGGGCCGGGCAGTTCGCGCTCTGGTGGCTCGCGACCGCAGCGATGCTCGACTGGCACCTCGGCATGCTCGAGGGTCCCGACGGCGAGCATCGCGAGCGCCTCAGTGCCGCCGATGCGCTGACGCTGCTGCGGATCTGGTCGGTCCCGCTGATCGCCGCGCAGAGCAGTCCGGCGCCGTTTGCGGCACTGATCGCGGCCGCCGGCGCGAGCGACGCGCTCGACGGGGCGCTCGCACGCCGGACCGGCCCGAGCCGCCTCGGACGCGACCTCGACACCGTCGCCGACGCACTGACAAGCGCTGCCGCAGCTCGCGCAGGGCGACGCGCCGGCTGGCTTCCGGCCAACGCGGCCCGGCTCGTGACGTTGCGCAGCGTCGTACCGATCACCGTCGTCGCAGCAACATATTTCCGCACCGGGCAACGACCACCGGACGACGCGTTCGGAGCCACGCGGCGGCTGG
>Ga0307373_10009684_pt1 | contig 14326 bp, 13 predicted proteins | sample OX2MG_FD_202534 | JGI IMG/M metagenome (GOLD analysis project Ga0307373, IMG submission 202534) | Soil microbial communities from Risofladan, Vaasa, Finland - OX-2 | ecosystem: Environmental > Terrestrial > Soil > Coastal area > Acid sulfate soil | place: Finland: Risofladan, Vaasa | collected... | reverse complement strand
CGGATCCCACCCTCCTCGTTTCGCCCCAGCGCGAGCGAGGCGAGTCGGTGCGGGCAGTGCAGGTCCATGATGCCGACACGTCCCGAGGTGTCGCGGAACGCGACGAGGTCCTCACCGAGCAGTCGGATCCTTTTCGGTGCTCCATCGGGCTCGGGAAGCTCCTCAGCGAGCATCGCCGGGATCCAGTATCGACGCAGCATCTCGCCCATCGGGGTTCCCGCTCCAACGCGCGTGATCAGTTCAATATCCTCGTTCAACATTACATGCCTCTCTGCGTTCGATAGGGGAGACGACTGGCGAGGTGTGCCCCGATCGCGGTCACACCCGCGCTCGGTACGCGTGCCGGTATCGTCGACCAGCAGGGCTGCAAAACTTTGCCAAAGGCAGAAATGTCGGCAGAACCCTTCGTACCCCACAAAGTGTAATACCTCTCCGAAGGCACCAGCGTTGCAAATTCCCGGGCAAGTCGGTCTCAAGAGGGCGCGCCATTGGAGAATAAATCGAAGATCGTCCACTGCAACAACGACGAACTGGGGGTTCTTTGTCCATGCTTGAACTTCAACAACGTGTCGTCGGCGCAATTTTCTCAACGATGGAGGAATAACTTCCAGTCCATGTGGACAGTCATCCGTTGGGTTGTCATCGGCCCCAACCTCGCATCGTGCCTGTTTTCTTGGAACTCCCACCCGGCTCGTCACAGGGTGCAGTTGGAATGTTGCAGCAAGATATTGAGAATCTTGGGCTTAAACCTGCCAGGACGACGCGACGAGTGGGAGAGCGCGCGGATTTTAAACCTCTGCGTGCTGGAGCGATTGCAGTCTCTGACTGGGGCACCGGTCTTGATCCGTCTGATGTAGTAATCAACGGCGCTTGGCACAAGGCAACCAACGGACTGTTTGAACCTGGCAACACAGCCTGTTCATTGCTTAGCACGACCATCCAGTTGTCCAAGGATCCGCAGCTACTTCAATTTGCCATCCCTATTGCAAATCTGCGATTGCCCTTGCACTCGCGCTGATGCGCGCAGCCTCGCTCACATATTGGACCAAGAGGTGAAATGAATGATCTGCCTACCGGCGTTCACACGGAGTTCTGTCAGGAGCTGGTCGTGTCACGTCTCGAAAGTACTTAGGTGGAACAGCTCCGATGGATCGTAACTTCGCGAGATAAGTCCCTGGTCAAGTGACTGATCAATGAACCACCGGATATTTTCGAGATTCCTCTTTATTCCGTTTGGCCAAATGTCTAACGCAAGCAACTGTTGTTGATGTTCAAACCAATGACAGCTCCATGCGAGGAAAGACCAGTTGGGATCATTCCAATGGTTCCGAGCTATCTCGCCCGATCGTTCAAAAGCTGCGAACAGAGTAGATGCGAGTTCCGGCGACTTTTCGAGCACCTCCTCGTGAAAGGCCACGACGTGCATGATCGGGAAGTATCCATGTCTATTGAAATAATTCGATTCCTCCGCGACAGGATCATCGAGGAGTCTTCGGACCCGGCTATCTTCCAAGAAGAGTTGGGGTGGATGGGGAACCATCACACAATCTAGAAATCCAGAAAGCAGCCCGCCTGTCAAGTTTTCACCGTCAGGCAACCGATCGAGGTGCAACTTGGGATTTGGCTCGAATGACCTCGTCTCATCACGTGCCGTGAACCATTTGATTTCACGCCACGGTACCTGGTACGAGCGACCAAGATCTGCTTTGGCAAGTACCGACAATGTCGTTTGGAAGGAGTTCAGTCCTACCGATTTACCGATCAGATCGGCAGGAGTGTGGATCCTCGAATCCTTTCTTACCCACATCTGCGACATGCTGAACAGACGGCGTGGAAAGACGGGAATCGCGACAAACGGAGCTCCTCGATCTCTTGCCATGAGATAGGAGGAGAATGACACCTCGGCAACGTCAAACTCTTCGTCGTTTAACATCCGTGAGTGACGGTGACTGCCGTCGCGACATTCTTCGTTTTGGCCCACCACCAATACACGAAGCTCGCCCCCCGGAATTGATATTTCGCCTTCGATCAGGGGAAGGTGTCGGTCGTAATGTGCAACAGCCAACGTTAAAGGACCCTTCGGCCATTGGCCACGATGCGACTCTTGATTTGTACTCAAAGTAAATCCCCCTTGTTCGCCACTGCTGCCCACAACTTTTCTTCGGCCGTGGGTGACCGCCAAATCATCAGGATTGAGATCCAGATCCTGTGTGACCGATTCAGTCCCGGATGTCTTGGAGCAACCAATCCGTGGGAATCTCCCTCCCGATGCCCTCTGCCCGTGCTTTCTCGTAGATCAGACCGGCAACTGCATGGAACTGGGCACCTTGGGAGTTGCCCCGTTCCGAGAACGTAATGTCATTTTCCCCGTTTCGGACCGAGGCCTCTCCGTTTAATATCTGGCAAAGCGATATGACCCGTGATCCATCCGTTGGTGGACGCCAAGAGCGATTGCTGTGCCGGTGTTTTTGCCAGACCGGGTCATCGTCGTTTGCTATGTAGGAAATAGACTCGTCCCGGGTGGCAAGTGCAGGGTTGCTGTGCGGCATTGTCGCATCGCCAAGGCGTAACCATCGGTCAAAACGCGCGAACGCATCCGTATCAGGACGTCCACCGATGCACGTTACGTGAGTTCCTGGATTCAGATACAGTCCCTGGACCACCGGACCGACTGCATCAGTGCACCCCGAAATGATGTCGGCGCCCCGATATACGTCTTCTGGTTCGTTGACGGCGATCGCCTCCAAGCCAAACGTCTCGCTCATTTCATCCGCAAATCGCTCCCGATTTGCCTTCGTTGGACTATAGACCTGAACGCGTTTCACATCCCGTACCGTTAAAACCGCCTCAACGTGGCTGCGAGCCATACCGCCCGAGCCAATCATTCCAAGGACTGGTGCGAATTCGTTCGCCCCGTATCTGACACCAATCGCTGAATCAGCGGCAACACGCATATGTTGTAAAACGCCGTCATTGATAAGAGCAAGTGGTTCGCCATTCCGCACGGAGAAAAGGAGAACCAAACCGCAGAAGGTGCCAGGCTGAGTGCAGTACTTCTCCTGAGTACGATTACCGTCGCGCTCGATCTCCGTAAGAATGTCGGATTTCATACGAATCGCAAAGTAACCAGTGCGAGCCGAGCCCCCTTCCATGGTGCCCCATTGATAGACCGACTCACCATCGCCGGTCGGAATGCGCATATCAATTCTCGGCCTACATATGCCCGCACCTGCTGCGAGATCAACGTAAGACTCGTGGAGGACCTCTATCACGTCCTCCACTTTTAACAACTCGGCAACCTTGTCGTTGTCAATTACCAGCACATCTCACCTCACCGGTCGTCAAGTTGGTAACACGTCCACCTCTGTTTCACAGCCGCCGATAGCCTAATGTTTCACAGCCGTAACCAACTCAAATTCCACGACTGAACGGGACAACCTCCATGGCTGTGTTAACAACCTTGTCGGGCTTGCGAGTGGATCTCTTACCAAATGCGGCCCGCGTCATACGGTGACAATCACGTCTTCGCGTAAGTCCGGGGTGTCCGATACGTTCGATTTGTCAGAGGATCTACCGGTGAGAGCCTGAGCGAGTTATGCGGGAATCTTGTGTTTGATGCCCTGAAGTTTGGAGCCGACTGACTTCGTTGGTGGACTCGTGACATCGTGTGTCAATGTCAAAGATGATCGTAGTGCTCGGGTGCAACACGAGGACAACGAGTCGTTCGTGGACGCGACGATGCCAGCTTTGTCGTCCATTGCACCGTTGTCCTGCCCTTCGCCTCGACCGGGTGTGCTGGACCGAAGAACGCTTCGAGAAATCGCACCTGTCCCCGAAGGCAAGAAACGCCGTCCTCTCTCCGACGTTTTCCCACGGGTCAACAGCCATGTCGCCTGTTGACCTCACACGAGAATCTATTTTGTTAGTCTAAGTATTTAGTGCATCCACAACGTTTGCAAAGAAGGGATGGTTTGTCGCGCTGAGTCGTCAAAGACCGTTCATTCCTCGTCGCCCCTCCAGCAGGGACAGAGCCCCAGAAACACAAATGGTCGCGAATGATCCAATCGTCGATGAACGTGTGGACACGGGCGCACCAGAAATAACAGCACCTCGGGGAGGATCTCTCCGACGTCTTCGCGATACCACCTTCGAATCGCTGAAGGTGCGCGATTTCCGTGTTCTTTGGTTTGGTTTCATGGGATCGTGGTCCGGCATGCAATTCCAACAGGTGGCACGAGGCTACCTCGCCTACCGACTTACGGGAAGCGCATTTGCAATCGGGCTCGTCACGTTGGCGGCGGGTCTGCCACGCATTGTGCTCTCGCCGGTTGGCGGCTGGCTTGCGGATCGTTTTGACAAGCGAGGGGTCATCACACGGACAAGCTACGCGATGTCGCTTCTCAGCTTGTTGACCGGCGTGCTTTATATCACCGGCCAGCTGACAGTTATCCTGCTTGTTCTGCTTGGTCTCCTCCAGGGGGTCGCCTTCGCCCTGATGATGCCAGCCCGCCAGGCCTACACGCCGCAGATCGTCGGAACGAGCCACCTGCTTTCAAATGCCGTCGCGTTAAACAACGCAGGGATGAACATGACCCGGGTCGCGGGCCCGGCAATAGCAGGTCTACTGATCGCGACTCCACACTTTGGACTTGGCGGAACGTTCTTTTTCATCGCTGGATGCTGGGTTTGGGTGGCTTTCTCCACGCGGCGCGTCAAAGACCCGGGCGCGCCGACAAGCGCGCGTCAGACGATGTCTGCAAGCATTCGCGAAGGCTTTACATATGTGCGAAGGAGACCTGCGCTTCTCGCCCTGATAAGCCTCGGTTTCGTGCCTCTCGCGCTCGGGATGCCATACATCAACCTCATGCCAGCAGTCGCGGACGGTACCCTGCACGGCGGGTCGAAACTGCTCGGCTTGCTGTTGAGCATAGGAGGGGTTGGCTCGCTCGTCGGGACGCTCCTCGTCGCTTCGCTTGCGCGCTACGAGAAGAAGGCGACGATGCAACTTGTGCTTGGGGTCAGTTTCGGATTGGCCCTTGCTGGTTTCGCAGTCTTTGCCCAACGCGACGAACTCGCCTTCGCCATTCCTTTCCTTTTCATTGCGGGCCTGACAGGTGACGCATACCAGGCGCTCAACTCGAGCATGATCATGATGAATACTGAGCCTGGTCACTATGGACGGGTGATGGGCGTGTATATGATCGCCCAATCGATTCGGCCGATCTCGGTGATGCCGATGGGTGCGATCGGTGACGAGATCGGCGTGACAGTCACACTGCTTGGAGCCGGCGCGATCGTTGCCGCTTTCGTTGCCCTCGTCGCGGCCTGTTACCCCGGTTACCGGACAATCGGGCGTTATCCGGTCGGCACTTCACTCGAACAGATCGACAAGCTCGATACGGGAAAAAAGGACTTCGACCGTCAAATCTCCCGCTCTCAGCAACACCGTAATTAGCCGAGATCTCGCATTGGTTGAGATGTGTCGTCTTTCGCCCGGGTTCTTCTGTCACCGACCCGGATCGTTCAGCAACACCGTAACAATTTTGCGACGCCTTTGTCGCTGATGCCAAGACGAGGTCTCGCGCCGCGAACGTCATCTTGGTCCCGGGAGGTTTTACCTTGACGAAAGGTATTGTAGGACAAAGGGGGCATTCAGAATGAACACGGCCGCTTACGCGCGAAACCTGTTGCTCGAACTCAGAGTTGCGTCAAGAGACCATGCAGTAACACCTCTTCTATGACACAACCGGGCGGGCGCGGGAGTGAGCACTGGTCTGTGCCCTTGGCCGCAGAGGTCAATGCCACAATGGACCTCGTCCCTGGCACATGTGCAACTCAGCACCGTAACCAATGCGCACGGGGTCGAATTGCCAAAGGAAAGAGCGCGAGAATCCATGTCTCGAACGAATCGTCCTAACGCATATCGTTAATCGCCAGATGCGCCGGGGACGATCGTGTGACCGTACGCGCGTGTCCTCATCTGTTTCTTGGGCCCATCAGCGAAACGGGTCTGTTGTCTCCAGAGTCCGGTCACCAGTCGCAGCCCGATGGAAGGGCAGAGACTGGTGTTTGGCAATGGCACCTGTAACTGGCCGATCGCGAGCGATCAATGGCTTGGAGCTGAAACATCCGAGATGATTGTGACCTCGTCCAGTCGACCTGAGCGACAGCAGCCTCGAAGGAGTCGTTTAATCCCGAATGTCTTGTAAGAACCAATCGAGAGGGATTGAGGCGCCGAACCTCTTTTCGGTTGCCAGGCGATAGACGCTTCCAGCCACCGATGCGAACTGCAGTCCTTGGGTACCATTGTTGAAAAAGAGCGTCACCTGCTCCTCGGAGGTGCGCCCTCGCGTTCCTTCGGGATCGCCGTAGGGAAAGAGTACCGGGAAAGCGCTTCTATGCACTCGAGAGCTGCGCGGCACACGGGCTCGTTCGTCGGGTTGGCCGATCACGTAGGAGGCGATCGCACCGACGACCTCGTGAGTCATTCCGGGCTCGCTCTCCCCGACGAGAGTCGGATAACCCGACTCGATGATTACATCGGCTTTTTCGAGGACCTTCCCCCCGATCTCTTTGTTGCTGAGCGTCACGATGTGAGTGCCCGGTGCAAGCCATCCGCCCTCGAATGTGGGTACGATCGAGTCAGTGCAGGTCGCCACGATGTCCATGTCGCGAACAGCCTCCTCTGCGGTGTTGACGGCCTCAACGTTGATGGAATAGCGTGACGTGACCTCGCGTGCAAATGCTTCGCGATGAGCGGCCGTTGGACTGAAGACCGAGACCTGGTCGAGCTCGCGAACGTGGCGAATCGAATCGAGGTAGGTGCGTGCCATTCCTCCCGAACCGAGGATACCGAGACGGCGCGAGTCTCTCCGGGCGAGATGATCCGTGCCGATTCCAGCGGTTCCTCCGACTCGCATATGTTGGAGATAGCCGTCCTGCATGAGCGCGAGGGGCTCGCCGTTCTCGATCGAATAAGCAAGGATGATTCCTGAGTACAGGCCGGGCTCTACGCAGTACTTCTCCTGTGTCTGACCACTCGGCCATGACAGCACGCCCGACTTGATCCGCACCGCGACCACGCCGTTGCTTCTGCTGACACTGGTCATGCTACCCCACCGGTAGTATTCGTCGAGATTGGTGTTCGGGGCATAGATGTCGACCCTCGGGACATACGCTGCATCGCCCACCTAGAGATCGCGGTAGCCGAGTTGGAGTGCCTCGAGTGTCGTCTTCATGTCGAGCAGTTCCGCAATGTCCGCATTACTCAAAAAGATTACGGGCCCTCCAAGGGTCGGTCCTGTCGACCACGTTACTTATATTGGAAAATGTAATCAGGTGCGGGTTTACGATACCGCGCCGGAGGACTGTTTTGAACAGTGCGCAACCGATCAATCACGTGGTGACATATAAAAATCATGCTCTGTACCGCGAATATTCACTCAATCTGAAGAGCCCACAGTCTTCTCTTTCTCGGCACTGAGAGAAAGGTGCACGTTTTGTGCCTGCGAAGTTCCGTAACCCACGACTTCACCGAAACTGCCACCTCCAAAGGAGGGATTGCGGACGCGTGCATTTCAACGTTGACTGCACCGACCGCGGAGGCAAGATCTTCATGGTGATGAATCGAAATAATCCGCCGCAAAACAACTCCGCAGTACTACGTCGAGAGGTATTCACGACCCAACCGCAACAGGTGGGGCCGTCTCTCGGTGACAGCCGAAGAAGATTATCGATCCGGCGACGATAAACGATCCGGCCATCGTGAGGAACGTGGCCCGAAATCCGGAGGTGGTGACGAGCACTCCGAGAATCGTTATCCAGACCGCTCCGATCGACTGGGATATCGCGAAATAGGCGCCGAATGCTTGGCGTGGGGACACCCCCTGCATCGAGTCGGAAAAAAGGGCCTGCCGAAGAGGTTGCTCGGAGTATGAAAAGACTCCGACCGCAAGGCCGATGAAACCCAGGGCAAGCAAGTCATTGCCGACGAGTACAAATCCCACCAGGGCACAGGCACCAAGGCCATAGAGAATGTAGAGGACAAAAGAGCGCCCTAGTCGGTCGGAGATGTGGCCGCCAAGGACAGGACCAAAAACGGCTCCTGTCGCGACTACGGCCGTGATCGCTCCGACGGTCAACGCAGGCTGGTGGAGACCTATTCGCAGGTAGGCAGGAATGAACGTGGTGAGAACGCCAACGCCACGACCTGCACCAGAGACTGCACCTGCGATCAATACGGCAATCGCCTTGCGGCGGCGAAGTGCCTGACGCAGCGAAACCGGGGCGGCGACGGGGACCGGCTCCTCCGAATGCATCCCTGCGCGCGCATTGGCCGAATCTGGCAACGAATCTGGCAGAGTCCTTTCGGTATCCGGAGTTGCCGGCACAACCGGGGGAGCCTTCACGCGTGTCCAGGTCACAACTGAGCAAAGCGCCATGACGATTCCTGCACCGGCGAGTGCCCAGCGCCAGCTAAATGCAGTAATGACCGCGGCCGCCGCGAGGGGAGCGAGGAGGGTTCCGATGTTGCCGCCAGTGGTGTGCACTGCCAACGCAAAGCCTCGCCGGTTCGGCATTCTTTCGACCAGATGCGCGGCACCCACCGGGTGCTGGGGCCAGCTCACCAAATTTCCGAGGACGCGGACCGCCCCGAATACGGCGATGCCGGGAGAGATGGCTCCGAGCACACTCACCAGTGCCATGCCGAGGTTCTGCCCTCCGAGGAGGACTCGGGAAGAGATCCGCTTGACGAGAACCGCGGTGCCCTGGAGGAGTCCACCGAGCACACCGGCCACGCCGAGGATTCCACCAAGTACCGCGTATGACGAGTGAAAGCTGACCAGCGCGAAGGGGTAGACAATACCGAGCACTCCAATATATGAATGCTGGATGGCGTGCGAGAATGCCACCACAGCGAGCTGCTCGCGGTCCCCTTTCTGCCATTTGTTTTCTTGGCCCTTTGAGAGCGCCATCTCTCGCGTCGCCAAATGTCCTCCTACTGACCGATCTCCCACCGACCGCTCCCGTCGTTCGCAACGCTAAGTACTCATCGGGCGGACACTATCATCGGTTTGCGGGAGATTAGCGAAATAGGACAACAGGATGGCGCCCCGTGATATCGCGTCGCTCGCAACGAGCATCTGACACGATATGGATCATCGATTGCATTTGCGTCAGATGCGCCTCGACGGAGGGGCTGTGATCATGGCTGATCTGCGCGAAAAGAAGGTGCACGGCGAGTCGGATCTTTCAAAAGACGGTGGTGGCGCGTTGTCGACGGACTGGAGCGCCATCGCTCACCCAGCGCGTAAACCTGAGCGCTCTTGACGAGAGAAGCAACAGCACGATAGGAAACCCTGATGGCGAGCTTCGGTTGGGTTCTGGCGTCGACCGTCGGAGTCGGCGTGATTGTTTGGGGCGCCGAGGAGTTCGCCGAGCACTTGAGCAGAGCGGCCGTCGCACTTGGTGTCAGCGCATTCGCTCTCGCTCTCTTGCTCGCTGGAGCTGAACCGGAAGAACTTGCCACAGGCATGATCGCAAGCGCTCGACATGCGCCGGCGCTTGCATTCGGTGATGTCATTGGGGCAAACGCAGCGATGTGCCTCGTTGCGCTCGGGGTCGGCGCATGGATCTCGCCGCTTCCCTTTGGGGTACGTGTCCGTTGGTATGGGCTGTTCGGCCTTCCAGTTGGCGCGGTTTGCGTGGCTTACGTCTGGGGAGGACACGTCAGTCGCCTCGAAGGAGCGGTTCTGGTCGCGCTCTACTTTTGCTATATCGCGGTGATCTGGAGACTCGAGGGCGCGCCGCCCGCGATTGGAGAGGCCGAGGAGCTGGAGGCGGCGAAAGAGTTGCGCGGCACGGTAACGGATCGTCAAGTTGGAAGGGACATCAGTCTTGTTGTATTCGGAGTTTTGGCAATGGCAGGCGGCGGCCTTTTGCTCGTTGAGGGAATCCGCCATCTCGTTCAGGTTCAGGATGCTCAAACGCGGGTCGGACTGACGATCCTCGGTTTTGCGACAGCATTTGAGCTCGTTGTTCTGGCGTGGTCCACGTCACGCCGGGGAGCGAGCGAAGCCGCCGTTGCAGCAGTGGTTGGGTCGTTTGCGTACAACGCGACGATGACGCTTGGTGCGGCTGCGCTCGTTCGTCCACTCTCGGTCTCGGATGCGACGCGGTTACGACTTCCCGGGATGATCATGCTTGGCTCGCTCCTGCTCGTGATCGTTCTTGGTTGGCCCGGTAGGTATCTCGGTCGAAGGGCTGCCGTGGTTCTGCTCGCGTGCTATCCGCTCTTTATCGTCGCGGCGCTGTTCGTCGGTTGACCGCGGAAACCTTGTGGACGGGAGGATTTGAGAAAATTACGCTTACTAGCTGCGCGACCTCGGACTGCGTGCGTGCGGGTGATCGTGGACATCTACGAAGGGGGCAACGATGCGGCGAGAAGTGTTCCGGAGTGATCAGAACGCTGTCGCGAGCTGGACGGGTGGCGTGATTCGATGGCGGCGGTGCTTGATGTCGTGACCAGAATTAGCCTTTTTTCGCAAGTGCATCGAGGAATCGAGAGAGCGGGTTCGGCTGTGCGATATTTGTGAATTGCGATCGAGAATCAGGGATTCGAGGAAGAACGATGAGTGATCACGTTCGATGAACGAGACCAACTGCAGTGTTCGGACACGGCGGCTCCTCTTCGTGGCTACGGCGCCTCTGCTGGTGCTCAGGGTCGTAACGGTCGCGAGTGCCACGATCGCGCGAAGGAGCTCGGGCACCGCGCTCAGCTCGGCGGTCACCAAACCGATGTCCGCTCCGATTTGTAACGTCAGGCAGCTGCATTTTGCGTATTACGGTGCGAGCTCTGCCGCGGGCACCGCCGTCACGGGGATCAAGGTAACTGATGCGTCCCGAGCAGCCTGTTATCTCATCGGATCTCCAACGATGAAGTTCTTCACCGGCACCGGACGCACAACCCAGTTGCTCGATGTCCGCGTTGCACATGCTGGCACTGGAGTCGCGTTCGCGGCGCAAGGAAGACCAGTTCTTTTGAAACCGGCCACGTCTGCGGCGAGCGCATCTGGAGGAGCCGGAGTCGTGATGACGTCGGCCGACTCTGGTCTTGGAGGAACAAACAACTGTCCGCACATTTCGTTGATCTCTCTTGGCATCGGGCGAGACGAATCAGTCGGGCGGGCCTGGCTCTGGTATCCGAGCAATGCCTGCGGTCAACCGGTACGACTGACCGTCTCCTCGTTCTTCCCGGGCGCGGACCTCGATGCCTACGTCACCAAGATGATTTATCCACTTTGTAGTCGCGCGAACCTTGAGATCGGTTTGGGTAGAGGCGGTGTCGCGATGAGTCATGTGGGATTGGCGATCACCTTTCGAAACATCAGCGAAATCCCCTGCCGGATATCTGGATATCCGGTCGCCGCCCTCTTCGGTGCGGTTGGACACGGGGTTCTTGTCGCCAAGCAGAGGCCGAATGGCTACCTTGGAGGACTCCTCATTCGGTCGCGGATACCCCCGCTCGTGAACCTACTTCCGGGACAGACCGCGTCCACACTCCTCGAGGGAGTAGATGGTTATGGCAACGACCTAATGGCTTGCCGCGCCTCTTCGTCGATACATCTCGCCATTCCCTACCTCGGAATCTCCGTGGATCTCCTCGCCAGATTCGGTGGCTGCGCGACGGTGGAGATCCACCCAATCGTTCCCGGAAAGACGGGCACACTCGCGAAAAAGAGCTGAACGCCGCCAGATTGTTCACCAGGCAGCGCGATGACCGTCGAATTATCACGAAAGGCGCTTAACGCGCGTTTAATGTTTTCTTGTTCATGGAAGATTTGATTCAACATGCCGCCACGCCACGGCGGGTGCCCACTGCTTTTGGTGGAGCGAAGGCCTTCACGAGGGTTAAGACAACACAGTTTTTGTCGTGTAGTGCTGGGAGCCGATGTCCATCCACACTCATCTCGACAGGTGCTCCGCATCCGTACCCCGTAACCTCGTAGCTCTGTTTCGCGCCGCTCGCCCGAACAGTGATCCCGTAGAGCAGAGCGTCTTCGTGGCATCCGGGATTGGGAGCGAGCGGTAGCGCGTTCAGCGCAGCGACAAGTTGAGCGCTCTTGCGTTGGTCAAGTCGGATAGATGACGGGCCGCTAGATGGATTGGCCAGGGAGAGGCGCGCGTAGCCTGTCAATTCGACGGTTGCGTTTTGAGGGATGGTCTCGGTTTTCGTACGCCCCGATTCCCAGACGGTCTGCGCGTCGATACGCAGCACGGAGCCGATGCCAGACGCGAAATAGGCGTACACGATCTGGGCGAGGTACTCGTTGGGACCCGCGGTTGGGAGCGTGACAACTAATCCGCTGACGGCACCTTTCGAGCTGTTGATGGTTGCCACGGTTGAGATCTTTGCTCCAGATGCGAGATGGGCGCGGACGTAGTCTTGCATGGCATTTGGCGACTCCGTGGTGTAGTAGATGCGCGAGAAGTCAACGAGGCCCGAGATTCCTAACCTCTCCATCGGTCTTTGGAGCGTTGACGGTACTGAGGTTGTTGTGCGACTTCTTCCGGGGACAGGTGCTTCGTCGAGTACCTTTCTTGCGAAGGTGTCGCGTGGTGGGATGCTCACTTTGTTTGAGGGCAGAGGAGACCGAGGCACCGTCGATCTCGCTGTGGCAGATGTTCTGGCGCCTGTCGTCATGAAGATCATGAACACGCCAAGAACCACGCTCGATCTTCTCATCAGCACATCATTATCGAGACTGAGGTTCGTTAGTACAGCGTGGTAATTTGTTTCATTTCGTCGTTTCATTTCGGCAACAATTCTCTGAAAATTGGAGGCATGGCGAGGACATGTTCGACAGACTTGTACCCGAGCTGGGAGATGATTTTCTTTGCGCGGGCAGCCCACTTTTCGGCGCATTCTCGTCGTTTGACAGGTGCTCGGGGAAACCTGTGGCGAGTCAGTTGCAAACTTGGCGGTCCAGAAGCATTTGGAGTCGACGCCGAGCTGAAGAGTACCGGTGCCGCAGTAGTTCTCCGTTGATGTACCTGAGTTGCCAAGGTCCATCACGCCACTGTCGGTCGTACCATCCGCTTGCTTGGTAAGGTCAAACTTGCCCACCGCCGGGCTCGGCAAGCAAGGCACAATGTCCCGACCAAGGAGCGCGTCGACGTTTCATCCAGTAATTCCTCTGATGTCCGCCTGGTAGAAGGACTGCCTTTTCGCAAAGTGCCTGAAGTTTCACCAGATGAACGGTACAAGGTGGGCGGTCCGTTGGGCATAGTCCGCGTAACCCGGCAGGCTCTCTTTCAACAGGCGCTCCTCATAGCCGATCCTGAGACGTTGCAGACCTACGAAGATGATCCAGTCTGCCGTTGGGAGCAATTGCGGACCCGGATGTAAGGGCGCACCGCCGATAATCACGTAGGACAGCGCCGCAAGTATCTCGCCTAAGTAAAGCGGATGGCGCACGAATCTGTAGGGGCCGGCCTTCGCCAAGCGGCGCGCTTCAGGCACGATGCTAAAAGAGTGGCGGAGCACGAGAAGGCCTGAGAGCGCGATCGCGGTCGCAAGCGCGAGAAGGAGATCGAAGGTGTCTACCACCCACCGAGGTGGCACCCAAAGGACAGGCCCGACTCCTGCTGGGAGGATCAGGAGGATCAAGGTTCCCAAGAACGCGGCGGCACGTGCCCCCAGCGAGCGATCGCGTGCTTGAGGCATCGGCCGGGCGATGTAGAGCCCGACCGGGATGATGATGAAAAGGAAGTACAAGGTCTCGCGGGCAGGTCCTGCGGCGATCGCGAAGACCGTCGGGTGGGGACCGAGGTTGTAGGAGTTCCCGACCTGACGAGCCACTAGGACCCCGAGGACGGCGTAGAAGGCCCCAGGGATTACCCGTCCGAAGATGAGGTAGTGGACCTTCACCTTATCCTCCGCGCGGCTCACATCACACGTGAAGAGTTGTCGAATTGAGCGTGCGATTGTCACCGCGTGGGAGTCTAGTGATGGCGTACTCCTTTTTGGGACCAGTCTTGTGACAACGACCATTGAACAACGATTTATTGCTCACATGTCGACATTTCGTCACTCCTCGGTTGATTGGCTCCTTGAGATCGCGCTCATGTATCGCATTTATCTTGGCATCCGCTCCTCGAGTTTCCTCTTGCGGTCGTGGCTGGCGCGACTTCATGAGTTGATGTGATGAAGGACCGCGACGCGGGCCTTGCGTAATGGGTGACGCTGGAGCGTACCCAGGCGCCGCCAGAAGGAGCTCGCGACGGCGGGATCAGTGAACAGGTACGGGATCTCTCCCTGTCGTCG
>Ga0307373_10009682_pt1 | contig 14329 bp, 15 predicted proteins | sample OX2MG_FD_202534 | JGI IMG/M metagenome (GOLD analysis project Ga0307373, IMG submission 202534) | Soil microbial communities from Risofladan, Vaasa, Finland - OX-2 | ecosystem: Environmental > Terrestrial > Soil > Coastal area > Acid sulfate soil | place: Finland: Risofladan, Vaasa | collected... | reverse complement strand
CGTACGCCATCCATGTCTCCCAGAGTCCGGGCCCAGCTGGGTGCGCAGCGCCTCGCAGGGCCGTTCCCGATTCCGATCTAGAGCTAGATGATACTCGACCATAGTCGAGTGCTCACGACGCCTATTGATGGCCACCGTGAACGGCCGGGTAGGCATGACGCATGACGACGGGAGGGGAGTCTGATCCCCGGGCCTATGTGCGGCTGGCCGCGATGCTGCGCGGGCAGATCGCGGACGGCACGCTGCAATCGGGGCAGCCGACCCCCTCGATCACGACCCTGACGCAAGAGCACGGGGTGGCCCGCCAGACAGCGGCGAAGGCCCTCGGGGTGCTGGAAGCCGAGGGCCTGGTCCACCGCGTTCCCGGGCTCGGCTACTACGTGGTCTGAGCTGGCGCAGCCGGGTCGGCACCCAACATTTCACGTCTTCGAGTCATCCTGGCTGCCGATATGTGCCGGTTTGCGGTCACGAAATCGATGAAACGTCGCGCTGACCGTGCCCGCGGCGAAATCGAGGCCCGCACCCATGCTCCGTGCGCGTCGGCCAGGCCCGCGCGCGCACCCCTGGGCTGGCACGATCACCGGCCCAGCTAGGGCCGCGGGGCGCACGTCAAACGGATCGCGGTTACAGAACCGATGGGCGCGGGCTCTCGTAGATCGTGTGGCCCTGCTCATCGGTCTTTGGGCCGACGCGGAGGATCACGACAGGTACAACCTCGTCACCCGGATCGCCTTCGTAGTCCTCAACCGGCGGCAGAAGCTCCCAGATGACTCGGTAGCGATCGCGGCCGATGTGAACGGCGTAACAACCCTCCCACTCACCCTCTAACGCATAGCCGAGATCGGGTGTGCTTTCTAGGTTGTCGAACAGGCCTCCGGGGCCCTGGATCTCCCTGTGGGTCTTCGGGTCCTGACGCCTGAGGCGCCGCAAGTCCGCCCGGGCCTCAGGCGTCAGGGTTACCTCGTATCGCTGTGCCGGGGGAAGGTCTTGCCAGCGCGGGCGTTCTTCCTCGCGCTCCTCAGCCGCTCGATCTCTGCGGGATCCGCGTTGATCTCCTCTGTGATCCGCCGCCCCACGCCGTGCGCGTCCGGGAGCACTCCTCCCCTGCCGTACGGCGTCCGACTGCTCGCCAGCGTCTGACGAGCTTCCTCTGTCGCCGCCCACGGATCTTCCCACGCCGTCTGCGTGTCGTTTGGCCGCTTAGGCGGGAGCGTCGTCAGCGCATGGCTCGCCTCGGCTGCCATCGTCAGGCGTTTCCGCATGTCGCTGCACCTCCGGAGGCATCGACTTCTCAGCGTATCTGGCCCAGTTGATGCTGAGCGCCTCTATCAACTGGGTAACCATCAATGGTGACAACGAAACCCGCGCGACAACAATGCCTTGAGGAGGGTTAACTGCGAAGTCCAGCCGAGCGAAATCCAAGGTGAACTCGTACGGGCTGTGAGATACCCGTGCGAAGTTCGACCAGACCCCGGCCATCTGGGCTGGGTCGATCATGATCTGTGGCTCGGCGGCGGGCTGCTCACCTTCGGTCATGAAGGATGAGCTTAGATCCAGAGTCCCCCTGACGCCACGATTCCTTGCCTGCCTGGGTGCTGGTGCAAGTGGCCCGGTGTCGGCGTGCTCGTGCCGGTGTTGTGTGTCGTCCGACTGGCCTGGGCCTACCACGAACGCCGACCGCCAGGCCAAGAGTCATGACCGTAGCTGAGCTGCGCTGCCCCGACGCATGCGCCCGCACTACAGCGGTGTAGTTCAGAGATGAACGATTGAACCGTGCATGTTGACGAATGATTCGTACATTCGTACACGCAAGCTGGGGCAGCGTGGCTGGTACGGGACGGCGCAGGGCACCGCGTTGGAGGAGTAGGAGGCCACGATGATGGAGTCCTGGAACTGCCCGAAGGTGCGCCGCAGCGCGTCAGTCACGGTTCGGGCGTAGGAGAACGGCGTGTACCGCTTGGCGAGCTTCTTCGTCCGCGTGTTTTCCATGATCTGCTGGCCGCGCCAGTAGACCGACAGTCCTTCCAGGAAGTGGTAGCGCTTGATGAAGCAGTTGTCGTCCCGCGGCGGGGCGTAGGGCGGGTCGAGGTAGACCACGTCGCAGGGGTGGCGAGGACCAGGGCCGAAATGGCGAGCGCCCTCGTGTGGCCGGTCATGCGGTCGATGTGTGACCAGGCCGCATCCAGGAACCGCCGGTCGTCGGCGGTGAAGGACAGGCCACGGAAGGTGCGCTGAACGAAGTCGCGGTCATCGGCGGCCGGGCCGCAGATCAGCTCGCGACCCGGGCCGGCACACCCGGCAGCGCCCCGGCGCGCACCCGGGGCAGGCCGGGTGCGCACCGGGCCGCTCACGGTCACCGGCCCGGCGTCACAGCTCGACGCTGGCGCCGTTCTCCAGCTGGGCGTACGCCGCGCCGCCGGGGCCCGTCGCCATCGGGAGGAAGTTGCCGAGCACCATCAGGCCGATCTCGCTGAGCAGGGCGTCGTGGATCGTATAGCCGCGCCGGGGGTCGACCGTCCGGCCGTAGTCGATCATCTCCGACAGCTTCAGCCAGGGCGCGCTGGCCGGCAGCAGCAGCGTCCCCACCGGGTCCTCCGGCACGGTGAGCGCGTCACCGGGATGGAACACCTCACCGTCCAGCATGAAGCCGATGTTGTCGACCACCGGGATGTCCTGGTGGAGCACCGCGTGCTCGGACCCATAGACGTGCACGTCGAAACCGGCCGCGGTGAACGTGTCACCGTGGGCGGCCGTGTGCACCCGGTCCCCCAGATCGGCGAACTGCTCGGCCACCGCCGCCGTGGACCACAGCTCCAGCCCCGGGTCGGCGGTGAGCGCGGCGCGCAGTCGCTCCGGCACGAGGTGGTCGAAATGCTCGTGCGTGATGAGCACCGCGTCGGCGCCGGCCAAGGCGTCCGGGTCGCTGAACGGACCCGGGTCGATCACGAGCACCGCGCCATCCTTGTCCAGCCGGACACAGGCATGTCCCAGTTTGGTGAGCCGCATCGTCACTCCTCACGCTCAACAGTGCGACGAACATACCGGACCCGGCCCGCCGCCGGTGCCGCCGGCCGGGACGCGCGCGGTAGGTTGGCATCGCGACGATCGCACCACTGATACTGTTTTCGTCCCCGCGAATCCCCACTGACCCCTGACCCACCCTGACGCCAGCCGCTGCCGGGCCACCCGGCTCCGCACCGGCCTGCGCAGGCGCGCTGGAGGCGCGATGAGCGACGAACTCCCGCCGGCGCCGGGCGGCTTCGCGGTCGGCTCACGGCTCGCGGGTTACCGGTGCGAGGAGGAGATCGGCCGCGGCGGCATGGCCGTGGTGTACCGCGCCTACGACGACCACCTGGACCGGCAGGTGGCGCTGAAAGTGCTGGCCCCCGAACTCGCCCGGGACGACGTGTTCCGCGCCAGGTTCATCCAGGAGTCCCGGATCGCCGCGGCCACCGAGCACCCGAACATCATCCCGGTGTTCAACGCGGGCGAGACCGACGGGGTGCTGTACATCGCCATGCGCTACGTCCCCGACGGGGACGTGCGGTCGCTGATCGACCGGGCCGGCCCGCTGCCCGTTGCCCGTGCCTGCGCCATGATCTCGCAGGCCGCCTCCGCGCTGGACGCGGCGCACGCCCGCGGCCTGGTCCACCGGGACGTCAAGCCCACCAACATGCTGCTGGAGATCTCGAACCGGACCAGCCGGCCCGACCATCTGTACCTGTCCGACTTCGGGCTGGCCAAGCCCTCGTCGGCGGCGAGCGGCCTCACGATGACCGGGCAGTTCTTCGGCACCGTCGACTACGTCGCCCCGGAACAGATCCAGAGCCAGCCACTGGACGGGCGGACCGACCAGTACGCACTGGCCTGCGCCAGCTTCGAGATGCTCTGCGGCGTCCCGCCGTTCAAGCGGGAGAACGGGATGGCTGTCATCTCAGCGCAGCTGTCCGAGCCGCCGCCCCTGCTCAGCAGCCGCCGGCGCGAGGTGCCCCCGGCGGCCGACGCGGTGATCGCCAAGGCGCTGTCGAAGTCGCCGGCCGACCGCTACGAGCGGTGCCTCGACTTCGCCGAGGCGCTGCTGGCAGCCTGCCGGTCCGGGTCGGCCGGGGCGGGCCTGCCGCCCGCCGCCGGGGCGGCCCACCCGCCCACGCAGGTAGCCATGCCGGTGGCACCGGTGGTCCCGCCGACCCGCGCGGACGCGGGCGCGGCCGGCAGCCCGGCCCAGCCGCCCGCGATGGCCGGGTACTCGGGCACCCCACCGGTCGGGATCCCGCGCCCCGTCGGGCCGGCCACGGGCGAGCAGACCGTCGGGGCCGGTTTCGCCGGCCCGCCGCCCGCCCGGACCGCCCAGGACCTGCCGCCCACCATGCTGCCGCCCGCCGGCCAGCAGCAGCCCGCCACCGCCGGCCTGTGGGGCGGTGGCCAGGCCTGGCCACCCCAGCCCGGCGGGCCCGGTATGCCCGGCCAGCCCGGCATGGGTGACTGGGGCCCCCCGCCCCGCCCGCCCCGGCGGGGCCGTGGCGCCGTGGCCGCCGGCGTGATCGCCATCCTCGTCGTACTGTTCTTCGCCGCGGCCGGGGTCACCTACCTAATGCTGCACCGCACCGGCAACGGGACCCCGACGGCAGCCGGGTCGAGCACCCCCGCCGTCTCGGCCTCGGGCAGCGCGAGCGCGGCAGCCAGCCCGGCCACCGCCGGCGGCCCCACCTCCGCGGCCAGCGGCAGCCCTGCGTCGTCCGCCCCGGTCAACCCGCCACCGCCCGGCGACCCGGTGGCCACGGTGCGCGCCTACTACAGCGCGATCAACACCCGCCACTACGCCCGGGCATGGCGCCTGGGCGGGCGGAACACGGGCTCGACCTACCACAACTTCGTCGCCGGCTTCGCCGGCACCGCGCACGACCAGGTGATCATCCAGTCCTTCTCGGGGAACACGGTCAACGCGCAGATCAACGCCCGGCAGACCGACGGGACCGTCAAGGTCTACCAGGGCACCTATGTGGTGACCAACGGCGTCATCACCCAGTTCAGCGTGCAGCAGACCGGCTGAGGCCGGGCTCGCGGGACCGGCGCAACCGGGCCGCGTCGGCCCGTTCCTGCTCCTCCAGCACGAACTCCACCTCCGCCAGCGCCTGGGACAGCCGCGGCAGCCAGCGGTCGCGGATCGCCCGCAGCCGGTACCGGGTGGCGTCCGTCTCCGCCTGCATCACCGCCACCGCCGCCGTGGCCGCCGCGTGCCGGACCGCGGCGGCCAGCGCGGCCCGGTGCGCCTGCCGGGCCTGGGCCACGGCAGCGCCGTCCCAGCCTTCCGGCTCGCCCATGGTGTACTGCCCGCCCGACGGGTGCCGGGCGCCCATGGTCACCGTGTAGGTGATCGTCACCTCCGCGTCGGCCACGCCGGCCAGCCTGACCGCCCGCTCCCCGCCGAGCAGCACCGCCCGCAGCAGCCAGCGCTGCGCGTCCCGGCAGGCGGCGTCCCACTCCTGCCCGCTGTCCCTGGCGGCAGCCTGCGCCCGCTCCAGCTCGGCGGTCAGCACCTGGAGCTTGCGGTCGAGCAGGTCACCGGCCCGGTGGGCGACGGCAAGCCGCTGCACGAGCCACAGCCGCCCGGCCCGTCCCGGCGGCACAGCGAGCCTGGCCGTGCTCACGGCTGGCCCGGCGGCTGCGTTTGGCCGCTATCGGGGGAAGGGGGGCGGGCCGGATCGCTGTCCGCGGCGCCGGCCGGGTACCGGGCGTCGAGGGTGCGGGCCGGCACCATGGTCAGCTCCCGGCGCGGCAGCGTGGCCAGCACCCGCCAGGCCCGGTCCAGGGTGTCGTCCAGGCTGCGGTTCTCGTCCCGGCCCTGGTCAACCAGCACCGTCTCGAACGCCTGCTCCAGCGCCTGGTAGCGGCGGTCCGTGCCGGACAGGGCCGCGGTGCCGATCAGCTCGGCCAGCTCGCGGGCGCGGCGGGCAGCGGCCAGCGCGGCCAGCATCTGCGCCGCCACGTCCAGGTGGTCGTCGCGGGTCCGGCCCGCGCCGCCGGCCCGGCGCATCAGCCGGGACAGCGAGGACAGCGCGTCCACCGGCGGGTAGACGCCGCGGGCGTGCAGGCCCGGCTCCAGCACGATCTGCCCCTCGGTGATGTACCCGGTCAGGTCGGGCACCGGGTGGGTGATGTCACCAGCGGGCATGGTGAGCACCGGCACCAGCGTCACCGACCCCGGCCTGCCCTTGATCCGCCCGCACCGCTCGTACAGCGACGCCAGGTCGGAGTACAGGTAGCCGGGGTAGGCGCGGCGGGCCGGGATCTCGCCCCGGGCCGCCGACACCTCCCGCAGCGCCTCGCAGTAACTGGTCATGTCCGCCATCACCACCAGCACGTGACGGCCGAGCTCGAAGGCCAGGTGCTCGGCGACGGTCAGCGCCAGCCGGGGCGTCAGCAGCCGCTCGATCACCGGCTCGTCCGCCAGGTTGAGCAGGAACACCAGGTCACCGGCGGCGCTGCGCTCCTCGAGCACCGACCGCACCGCTGCCGCGTCGGCGTGCGTCAGGCCCATGGCGGCGAACACCACGCTGAACGCCTCCCCGCCCACCGACGCCTGCGCCGCGATCTGCGCCGCCAGGTCCAGGTGCGGCAGGCCCGCCACCGAGAAGACCGGCAGCTTCTGGCCGCGGGCCAGCGTGGTCAGGGCGTCGATCACCGAGACCCCGGTCAGGACCGCTTCGGCAGGCGGCTCGCGGTGCACCGGGTTCAGCGGGAAGCCCGCTACGGGCGCGCTCACCTGGCCGGTCACCGGCGGGCCGCCGTCGGCGGGCTCTCCCCGCCCGTTGCAGACCCGGCCCAGCCAGCCCTCGCCCACCGGGATCCGCAGCGGGCTGCCCGCGAACGACGTGCGGACGGAGGACGGCTCCATCCCGCCGGTGCCCTCCAGCACCTCGACGATGGCGAGGTCACGGTCGGCTTCGAGCACCAGCCCGTGCCGGGGCGGGCCGGACCCGAGCCGGATGGTTGCGAACTCGTCCCAGCCGACACCGCTGACGCCCTGCACCACCAGCAGCGGGCCGCGCAGTTCGGCCACACTGGTGAACTCGCGCCGTGCCCAGTCGCTCACGCGCCCACCTCCGGCACTTGCTGCTCGCGGGCCAGCGCGGCCAGCCGGGCCAGCATCGCGTCGCGGCGCTGGTCAACCTCGGCGGGGGTGGCGGCCTCCTCCCGGGCGCGCAGCACCGGCGAGAAGTCCGCCTCCTCGATGGCGGCGGGCGCCATCCCGGCCGCGGCGAGCTCCTGGCAGCGGTCGGCGACCGCCAGCACGGCGCCGGCCAGTGCGGCGCCGCGGGCGGCGTCGCAGTAGCTGTCGGCCGGGCTCAGCGCGCTCTGCTGCAGCACTGCCTCCCGGATCAGCCGCCCCGCCAGCAGGGTGACCCGCTCCCGGGGCGGCAGCGCGCCGGGGCCCATCAGCTCGGCCAGCGCGCCGAGCCGGTCCGCCTCCGCCAGCGTGGCGGCCAGCCGGCTCCGCCGGGCCGGCCAGCCCGGGTCCTGCTCACGGGCATGCCAGGCGCCGACCGACGGCGCGTCCCGTGAGTACGACCCGGACCAGGACAGCGCGGGATAGTGCCGGGCGTAGGCGAGATCCCGGTCCAGTGACCACAGGCAGCGCACGTACCGCTGGGTCTGCGCGGTCACCGGCTCGGTCATGTCGCCGCCCGCCGGGGAGATCGCCCCGACGATGGTCACCGAGCCCTGCTCGCCGCCGGTGGTGACCACGCGGCCTGCCCGCTCGTAGAAGGCGGCCAGTGCGGAGGAGAGGCTGGCCGGGTATCCCTCCTCGGCGGGCAGCTCACCGGTCCGGGACGCGAACTCGCGCAGCGCCTCCGCCCACCGGGAAGTGGAGTCGGCGATGATCACGGTGTCCAGGCCCATGTCCCGGAAGTGCTCGGCGACGGCCGCAGCGCTGTAGATGCTGGCCTCGCGGGCCATCATCGGCATGTTGGAGGTGTTGGCGATCACCACCGTCCGGTCGGCGAGCCGCCCGCCGGTGCGCGGGTCGGTGATGCCGGTCAGCTCGGTGAGCAGCTCGGCGAGCTCGTTGCCCCGCTCCCCGCAGCCCACGTAGACGATCACGTCCGCGTCGCACCATTTGGCGATCTGCTGGAGCAGCACGGTCTTGCCGGTGCCGAACCCGCCCGGCACGGCGGCGGTCCCGCCCCGGGTGACCGGGAACAGCATGTCCACCGCCCGCTGCCCGGTGACCAGCGGCACGTCGCCGTCCAGCCGTTCGCGAAAAGGGCGCGGGCGCCGCACCGGCCACGACGATTCCAGCCGAACGGCATTGCTCCCCACCCTCGCCACCACCTCCCGGCTACCGACGGGGCCGGGCGGGCGGATCGCCGTCACCGGGCCGCTGACGCCGGGCGGAGCCAGGACCCGGTAGGCGATCGCGCTGCGCAGGCTGACCGTGCCGAGCAGGCTGCCCTCGGCGGCGGTGGCCCCGTCGGTGACCGCGGGGGTGAAGCGGTAGCTGGCCTGGCCGTCCGGCGCGGTGTGCCCGGGCCGCAGCCAGGCGGGTGCGCCGGACAGCGGCCGCAGCAAGCCGTCGAAGACGCCGCCGAGCAGGTGCGGGCCGAGCCGGGCGGACAGCGGCTCGTGACGTGCGCTGGCGGGATCGCCGGGGGCCAGCCCGCCGGTGTACTCGTAGGCCTGGATGGTGGCCAGGGCGCCGCGGATCGAGACGACCTCGCCGGGCAGCCGGTCCCGGCCGACCTCGACGATGTCGTACATGGCGGCGCCGGCCAGGCCGTCCACCTCGACCAGGGGGCCGTTCACCCGCACCACCCGAGCGCCGTCCGCCGTCGCGGGCACGGGGTCCCGCCCGTCCTGGCCGGCCGTCATGACCGCTCCCGGCGCCGGCCCGGCGTCCACAGCCACACCAGCTGGTCGCCGAGCGCCGCCACCGCCGCGTCGGCGAGCCGGGGCAGGGAGCAGTCGACCACCGTCCCGGGACCCTGGGCGATCACGCCGCCGGCCGCCACCTCGGTGATGACCGCACCCGGCCCGGCCGCCCGGCCGGCGTCCCGCCGGAGCCGCTCGGTCAGCTGGCCGTAGCCCGGATCGTCGCGCAGCGCGGACACGGCGGCCCGGACCCGGGCGCACAGCTCCTCGTACGCCTCGCGCTGCGCACCGAGCAGGGCCGTCCGGGCGTCCCGGCGGCCACGGTTGCGCAGTGCGGCGGCCAGCGGGACGGCCTGCGACCGGCCGGCCTCGGCGGCGCGCAGCACCTGGGCGGCGGCATCGCGGCGGGCCTGATCGAGCGCCTCCTCCGCCTGCCGCCGGGCCTGGCCGACGATCGCGGCGGCCTGCTCGGAGGCCTGGCGCAGCATCGCGTCCCGGACCGGGGCGAGCGCGGCCAGCATCGCCGGCTCCCCGTACCGCCGGCGGGTCAGCGGGCCGGGCGGATCTGCGGGGGACGGACCGGCCCCCGGGCCCGGGATGCTGGTCATGGCGGCGTCACCGCCGGGCCTTGCGATGCCTCCCCGGGCATCACCACCGGCAGCACGCCGGGCCGGCCTGCCAGGCCGTCTGGCGGGGCGCCGCCAGTGCCGGTCCCGCCAGTGCCGGTCAGCCTGGCGCCGGCCAGCCCGGTGACCTCACGCAGGACATCGGCGGCACGGGGAGTCAGCACCACGACGGCCACGTCACCGGGCAGCGTGCGCCACGCGGCCCGCACGGCCGCGGCGTCCTCGGCAGCGAGCACCAGCGCACCGGCCAGCACGAAGCCCTGGACGCGCGCGCCCTCGCCGATCACCGCCACCCGGGACATCGCGGCTATGCCTTGCCAATGAGGATGATCCCGATGATCAGGCCGTAGATCGCGATGCCCTCGGCCAGCCCGACGATCACCATCGCCCGGCCGAACAGTTCCGGGCGCTCGCTCATCGCGGCCAGGGCTGCCGCCCCGGTGTAGGCGACCGCGACCCCCGCGCCGATGGTGGAACCCGCCACCGCGATCGCCGCTCCCAGCAGGGCGGCCGTGTTGCTGCCGGTGCCCGCGGCGGCTGCGCCCGCGGCGGCCTTGGCGCCCGCCGCGCCGCTGGCGGCACCTGCCGGGCCAGCGGCGGCGGCCAGCAGCACGACCGCGCCGACCGCGATGAGCAGGCCCACGGCCGCCAGGACATACCCCGCGCGCGGGCCGCGCCGGGCGGCGGCACGCGCCGCCACCACCGCTGCCACGATCACCGGCAGCCCGATCAGCCAGGCGAACACCCGACATCCACCTCCTCACCCCGGCCCGGCCGCCGTGACGGCCGGTGCCGGGTCACTGCTGGTCGGCACGTGCCAGGGCCGGAACTCCCGGCCCTGCAGCTGGAAAACCCGGGAGAACAGCTCGTAGTACTCCAGCCGCAGCGCCTGGATGGCGGCGACCAGCGCTTCCAGCGCGAACGCGACGGCGTTCCCGGCCACGAACACCAGAGCAGCCACGACCACCATCACCCCGCCCTTGTGCCACAGAGCCTGGGTGCCCTCCCACACCACCAGGCCCAGCGCCGCGTGGGTCAGGCCGAACGCGGCCAGCCGGGCGAACGACACCACGTTGGAGCCCAGCCGGATCACCAGGTCGAACAGCTCCACCAGCGCCTGGACCACACCGGTGCCCTTACCCCCGGCCTCGGTGAAGAAGCCGATGAACGCCAGGACCAGGCCCACCACGGCGATGGCTGCCCCCGCCCAGATCAGCGCGCCGTCATGGAAGTACCAGCCGCCGGCGGCCAGGCCGATGCCGAGGAACAGCGAGATGCCCGCCGCGCCGGACGGCGCGTACAGGGCGACCGGCCAGCCGCCTTCGCGCCACCGGTTGATCGCGCCGAGCGCGTACGCGCCGGCCAGCAGCACCGCGCCTACCGCCAGGGCGGCGAGCAGCAGCGGGATCGGCTCGTCGAGCGGGTTCAGCCAGAGCGTGGGCACCAGGCCGGTAGGCCCGAAACATTCCCCGTACAGCAGGCCGAACCCGGTGGCGGCCACCCCCGCGCCGCCGACGAACGGCCAGGCGGGGCGGTAACGGCGGGCCCGGGCTGGCCAGCCGGCCCGCAGCGCGACGGCCGCGCCGACCAGCAGCAGCCCCTGCCCTACGTCGCCGAACATCATGCCGAACATGAGCACGTAGCTGGCCCAGGCAAGCCAGCTCGGGTCGATGTCGGCGTAGGGGACAGTCCCGTAGGTCCGCACCAGCGGCATCAGGGAGCGGCGCAGCGGCGGCCCGCCGAGCAGGGTGGGTGCCTGGCTGCCCGGTGGATGCGGCAGCGGCACGAGCGCACCGCCGAGTTCCGCGATCCGCCCGGCCACCTCGGGCAGCCGGTTCGCGGGCACCCAGCCCGCCAGTCCCGCCGCACTGCCGCGCCGGACGGCCGCGGCCGCGTGCGCGTCCAGCTGGGCCTCGCCCGCCAGCAGGTCATAGCGTTTCGCCCGGTCCAGCTCGGCGGGGTCGGCCGGGGCGGCGGACAGGGCCGGGGTCTGGCGCTCGCGTCCCGCCGCCCGCAGCAGGCGCGCGGACAGGCTGGGAGTGTCGGCATCGCGGCCGCTCTCGTCGATCTCGACGGCGCCCGCGTCGGCCACCTGGACGAGGACCTGCCGCAGCGATCCGGCGGGTGCCACCAGGGCGACCCGCTCCATCCGCACCGGCGCGGCCGCCTCAAGCCACGGCATCGTAGGCCTCCAGTGGGCCGCCGCCGCCGGCGGCGGTCGCCAGCGCGGCCCGCGTCCGCCAGGCATCGGCGGCGAGCACGGCCGCGGCGCCGGTGACCGGCGTGGCGTCGTTGGCGGAGGTCCGCAGCAGCAAGAAGCCATCCCGCTCGACCCGTGCCCACCAGGCCGCCTCCGCCCGCCAGAGGTCGCTGCCGGCGGTGACGCCGGCCAGCACCCAGCGGGCGCGGGCGGGCAGCGCCACCGCCATGCCCGCCAGCGTGCCCTCGTCCGCGGCGGTGCCGAGGACGCCGCGCAGCCATGGCAGCGCGGCCGCCGGGATGGCCTGGCCGGACCCGAACCGCTGGCCCGCGACCAGCAGGGCGGTACCAGCGGTGGCCCAGGTGAGCAGCGGGTCGCCGAAGCCGGTGAGGCGCAGCCCCCACCGGGCACGCATGCCGAACCGCACCGCGGCCGGGCTGTCGGCGCCCACGTCACCCCAGGCGGTGGCGGCCAGCCCTGCCCGCAGGCCGGCGACGCTGCTCGCGTGGCGCAGCCGCGGCCAGGCGGTGGCCAGCGAGCCCAGGGTGAACTGGTCCCCCCGCTGGCCGCCGCCCAGGCCGGCGAGCAGTTCGTCGGCGTTGGCGATCTCGAACCAGGCGGCCAGCGTCCGCAGCAGGGCAACCCCGCCCTGGGGCAGCCACCCGGCCAGCACCCGCAGGTCCCACAGGATCGCCGCGGCGACAGCGTGCTGCGCCTGGGCCAGTGTCTGCCCGGGGCGGGTCTCGCGCCCGTAGGCGGTAGCCGCCAGCAGCCGCAGCGCGTCCTCCAGCGAGCCCGCAGCGGCCAGCCGCCGGGCCTGCCCGGCCCCGATACGGCGGCGGGCCAGGGCCCTGGCCCGCACGCTGCCGGCCACCCAGGCGACGCTCATGCCGGCCCGCCCGCCTCGCCTGCCTCGCCCGGCTGCCCGGCCAGGCCGGCCCGCACCAGGCCCACCGCGGAGGTCACCAGGCCAGGGAGCCGGCGCTGCACCAGCCGCCGGACCTGGCGTGCCTGCTCGCTGGCGTCAGTGGCGGCCTGCCGCGCCTGCGCCCTGGCCTGTGCCAGCACCTCCCCGGCCGCCTTGTCCCTGGCGGCCCGCGCCCGCTCGCCGGCTTCCCGCCCGATCCGCTCGGCCCCGGCGTGCGCGTCCGCGGTGATCCGGTCCGCTTCCCGGCGTGCCGTCTCGATGATCCGCTCGCACTCGGCCTGCACGCCGTCCAGCAGCGCGAGCACCGGGTCCACCTCGGCGGCCAGTTCCCGGGCGCGGTCAGCCGGCACGCCCGCCCGCGCGGCCGCCCCCGGCGCTCCGGCCGGCCGGAAGCGGTCAAGGAAGTCGCGCGTCTGGGTCACGGCCCGGCCAGGAACTTTGCTCCGCTCGCCAGGGTGGCCAGCTGCGGGTAGTCGTCCTCGTCGATGCGCCGCCCCGACCGCTTGCTCAGCTCCTCGACGAAGTTGAGGAAGTCCAGCGAGTCGAGCTCCAGCGAGCCACGCAGGTCGGCGTCGTCCCCGAGCGTGTCGGGGTCACCGTCCGGCGCGACCTCCCGCAGGATGTCCTTGATTGTCTGGCGTGCCTGCTCGGTAGTCACAGCTCCTCCGGTCGTTGCAGCAGATCATCGATGCTGCTGAGGAAACGGGCGCCGGTGTAGCCATCGGTAGCGCGGTGATCGGCGGCCAGTGTCGTGACGACCACGGGCCGGACCCCCAGCAGCCCGCCGACCGCCCATGGGCGGTCGGCGACCTTGCCGAAGCCGACCAGCGCGACCTGCGGCGGGTAGATCACGCCTGTCACCGACTCGACCCCCTGGTCGCCCAGGTTGGTGACGGTGATCGTGGCGTCGGTCAGCTCCGAGCCGCGCAGCCGCCCGGCCCTGGCCCGGGTCACCAGGTCCCGCAGGCTGGCCATCAGCTCGCCGGGCGGCAGGCCGTCGGCGTCATGGATGGCGGGGGTGATCAGGCCGCCGCCGCGCAGCGAGATCGCCACGCCCAGGTGCACGGCCGGCCCGGGGACGAAGTGGTCCTGCTCCCAGTAGCCGTTCAGCTGCGGCACCTGGCGGGCGGCGAGCGCGGTGGCACGCAGCAGCAGCGCGGCGGGGACCAGCCGGTCTGACATGTCCAGGCTGCGGTTGCGCTCGCGCAGCCAGGCCATGGCGGTCCCCAGGTCCACCGTGTTGCTCAGGTAGTAGTGCGGGATCTCCCGCTTGGAGCGCGCCATCAGCCGGGCGATTGTCTGCCGCATCGCTCCGGCCCGCTCGGCGGTGCCGGCGCGAGCTGGCTGGGCCGCCGGGGCACGCACGCCGGCGGCCTGGCGCACATCGGCTTCCCGGATCGCGCCGCCCGGGCCAGAACCCGTGACGGCAGCCAGATCGACGCCGAGCTCGGCGGCGAGCCGGCGCGCCAGCGGGGTCACCCGGAGCCGCCGGGCGGTCGCGGCCCGCTCCACGTCGCCGCGGGTGATCGCACCGCCCCGGCCACTGCCGTGCACGGCAGCCAGATCCACCCCGAGCTGCTCGGCCTCGTGCCGGACCAGCGGGCTGCCCGGCAGCACGGCCGCGGCCTCCTGTGGCTTGGCCGCCCCAGGCTTGGCGGGTGCCCGCTTGGCCGGTGCCCGCTTGGCCGGTGCCCGCTTGGCCGG
>Ga0307373_10009675_pt1 | contig 14333 bp, 13 predicted proteins | sample OX2MG_FD_202534 | JGI IMG/M metagenome (GOLD analysis project Ga0307373, IMG submission 202534) | Soil microbial communities from Risofladan, Vaasa, Finland - OX-2 | ecosystem: Environmental > Terrestrial > Soil > Coastal area > Acid sulfate soil | place: Finland: Risofladan, Vaasa | collected... | reverse complement strand
AACGGCAAAAACCTGGACGGATGGAAAGCGTACGGCACGGATACGTGGAAGGCCGACCATAAAACCATCTTTGGTGACAGCACGAGCGGAAAGTACGGCTACCTGCTGACCGAAAAAGAATATAAGAACTTTGAAGTCCGCCTGAAATTCAATTGTACAAAGGAAGGCAACAGCGGGCTCTTCTTCCACTCGAAGATCACGGGCGAAAACCCGAAATGGGGTCCGGACATTGTGGGCCTGCAGGCGGAAATTGACCCGGCGCGGCACACGGGAGGCATCTACGAGAGTGGCGGGCGGGGCTGGGTGGCCTTGCCGACAGCGGCAGGCGAGAAGGCAATCAAGCCGGTGGGCCAGTGGAACAGCATGGAAGTGCGCGTGGAGGGCAACCACATCGTGACGCATCTGAACGGCGTGGAGATTGTCAACTACACGTACGAGCCGGCAAAGTACACGGACGGGCATATTGCGTTGCAGATTCACACGGGTCAGCACGATTTTAAAGTCCGGTTCAAGGACATCGAAATCCGGACGCTTCCTTAGTTGGAAGGCCGGACCGGTTAGAGGCCCTCACGGGCATCAAAAGGATTGCGACACCGCTCACAGGAGCGGTGACTTCAAGGGCAAAGGACGGGTGATGAAGAACAATCGGAGGGATTTTCTGAAGCTATCCACAGCGGCGGCGCTGACGGCAGCCGGGCTGGGAGGCGCGGACCGGGCCCTGGCCGTTACAAGCGGCCTGCCCATGGCGGGAGTTTCTGCGGCGCCGGCGCCGATGCCTGCGCCACAGCGCGGATACGAGCCGATGGCGTTGGGGATCATTACCGGCATCGGGAACGATCCGGATGCGGCGATGGCCAAAGTGCACAGCCTGGACATGCACACCTGTCAGTTAGAGGTGGGGTACCTGGATGATGATTTGATCAAGCGGCTTCGGGAGGCGCTCGATAAATACAAAATTGTGGTGACGGCCATGGGGACGAGCGGGCCGGGACCTGATGTTTACAACTTTTACGACGGGCCGCTGACGCTGGGGCTGGTTCCGCCCACCTACCGGGCGCAGAGGGTCGAGAAGGTAAAGAAGTTTTCGGATTTTGCCAAGCAGTTGGACATTCCTGCCATTCGCCTCCACGCTGGCTTTGTTCCCGAGGACCCGAGCGAACATCTTTACTGGGAGTTCGTGACGACGATCAAGGATGTGGCCGGCTACTGCAAGAAGAACGGGCAGGACTTTCTCTATGAAACGGGAACGGAGACGCCCATCACGCTGCTGCGGGCGATGAAGGACATTGGCCTTGACAACCAGGGAGTGAACCTGGATACGGCGAACCTGATTCTCTATGGCAAGGCGAACCCGCTGGATGCGCTGGACATTCTGGGCCCCTATGTGAAGAACACTCATGCCAAGGACGGTTTGTATCCGACCAATCCCCACGATCTCGGGAAGGAAGTGGCGATTCCGCACGGGAAGGTGGATTTCCCGAAGATCATCGCGCGGCTGAAGGAATTGAACTATCAAGGGCCGATCACGATCGAGCGGGAGATCTCAGGTCCCCAGCAGATGGAGGATGTGAAGCGTGAGAGAGATTATCTGAGGAAACTGATCGAGTCCTAACGCGGTCGGCGCGGCTGGCGAGAGACGGATCTATCAAAGGAGGGAAAGACAGTGAGCGAGGATTCCGGCAAGAAAGTAGGACGAAGGGAATTTATGGGCACGGCTGCGGCCGCGACGGGCTTTATGATCATGGCGCCACAACTGGTGCGAGGGACGGCGGCGAATTCAGCGCTGCGGGTCGGGCTGCTGGGCTGCGGAGGCAGAGGAACGGCGGACGCAACCTACATGGTTGAGACCGGCAAGGCGCGCTTGGTGGCCCTGGGCGACCTTTTTCAGGACCAGTTGGACAAGGCGAAGGCGCACTTTGACAAGTTTCAGCAGGGAAAAGGCATTCCGGCGATTGAGCGCTCCCTGATGTTCCGGGGGCCGAAGGCGTACCAGGAAATTGCGAACTCGAAGGACGTGGACGTGATTGTGGTCACCACGCCGCCGTACTTCCATCCGCAGCATCTGGCGGAGGTGGTGACGGCGGGCAAGCACGTTTATTGCGAGAAGCCGGTGGCGGTGGACCCGGCGGGATGTGTTTCGGTTCTGGACTCCGGACGGCGGGCCGAAGGGCGACTGAGCCTGGAAGTGGGCTTCCAGCTTCGCAACGCTCCACCCTACGTGGAGCAGGTCAAGCGCATTCACGCTGGAGCGCTGGGTGACATCGTGTCCGGGTCCGGGCACTACTTTTCATCGTACATTAAGCGGCCGACGTGGCCGGGCGCCTCGGAGGACGAGCGGAGAATCCGCAACTGGGTTCACTACCGGATTCTGTCGGGAGACATCATCGTGGAGCAGAACATCCACGTGATCGACACGTGCAACTGGATTCTGCAGGAGCATCCGATCAAAGCCTCGGCCTCGGGCAGCAATGCGCACCGCCCGGATCACGGCGACGCGTACACCAACTACAGCGTGGTTTTCCATTACCCCAGCGGCATCAGCATGACGTTCGGTTCGACGCAATTTAATCAAGGCTGGTGGGACGTGGGATGGAAGTTTTTCGGTACCAAGGGCGTTTCAGAGACGCATTACTCGGGGCCCGTGGCGATTTACGGCGAAAACGCCTGGAAATGGGCGGGCGCCGCATCCCAGGCGGGAGGCGGCAAGTTCTCCGCCGCGGGTGTTTTCCATGACAACCTGGCGCAGGCGGACCCGGAGAAGAAGATGTCGTTTGTGAACAGCATCCTGAACCATCAGTTCCACAACCAGGCGGCGCAGGGAGTGGAATCGGCGCTGAGCTGCATGATGGCGCGCCACGCAGCCTATACGGGCGAAGAGATCGGCTATGAGGCCATGGCCTCCTCGGGCGAGCGCTGGGAAAGCGATATTGACCTCAGCCAATTTGCCTGAAATAGGATGAGAAAGGGATAAGCGATGAGCAGCGAAACATCACGGCGGGACTTTCTGAAGCTGACAGTGGCGGGGACGGCGGCGCTCGGCGTGTTGCCGGCCTCGATGGGAGCGGCGGCGGGACAAGGCGGCGGCAAGCTGTCGCTCGACAAAGGGTTGGTTTACACCATGCTACCGGAGAAGATGAGCGTGGCCGACCGCTTCAAGCTGGCGCGGGACACGGGGTTCAAGGTGGTGCAGGCCCCGACCACGCCGGACCAGGGTGAAGCGGAAGAATTGAAGAAAGCGGCGGACGCGGCGGGAATCAAGATCGACTCCGTGATGAACATGGCGCACTGGAAGTATCCGCTCTCCTCGCCGGACCCCGCGGATGTGGCGAAAAGTATGGAAGGGATGCGGACATCGCTGCACAACGCGAAGCTGTGGGGATCGGATGCGGTGCTGCTGGTGCCCGCGGTCGTCAAACCGAACGTCAGCTACCGGGAGGCGTGGACGCGCTCGCAGAAGCAGATTCGCAAACTGCTGCCGCTGGCGGAGGAAGTGAAGGTGGTGATCGCTATTGAAGAGGTCTGGAACAAGTTTTTGCTCAGCCCTCTGGAGATGGCGCGCTACATCGACGAGTTCCGCAGCCCCTGGGTGAAGTCCTGGTTCGATGTGGGCAACGTGGTGTTCTATGGCTACCCGCAGGACTGGATCCACACGCTGGGGAAACGCATTTGCAAGCTGCACCTGAAAGACTTCAAAGTCACGCACAGTTGTTACGAGTGGGTGGACCTGGGCGAAGGCGAGGTGATGTGGCCGGCGGTTCGGCAGGCGCTGATCGACACCGGCTATTCGGGCTCGGCCATCTGCGAGTTGAAGACCGGTGGCGAGGCTTACCTGCGAGACGTCAGCCAGCGCATCGATCGGCTCCTGATCCAGGCTTGAACTTCCCTCTTCACCGCCAACCATCCGGTGAATCCCACCCCGAACTGTGCTTCCCCGGGCCACGCTCGATGCCCGGGCTTGCGCGCTTTGACCCAAGCATGGGGGGCAGCAGCCGGGATATGAAGCCGCTGCCCCGGGTTGCGCCGCCATCCTTGCGTCTATCCGGGGAAGCGCTTTGGCCTTGAACCTCGGTTGGACCTCTATCCTGCGCTTTTTCCGTCAGGAGGTTGCTGGGTGCAAAATATCCGTGTAGCTGCGGTGCAATTCGAACACGTTGCCGGCGATAAGCGGGCCAACCTGGAGAAGGTCCGTGAGTTTGTTGAGCGGGCCGCGCGTGAACGGGTTGAGCTGATCCTGTTTCCGGAATGCTGCATCACCGGTTACTGGTTTCTTCGCCATCTTTCCCGCGAGGATATTGCCGGGCTCGCCGAGCCGGTTTTTGAGGGGCCGTCGTCGCAGGAGTTGATGGCCCTGTCGCAGCGGCACGGGATGACCGTGGGCGCAGGCCTGGTCGAAGCGGCGACGGATGGCGCGTTCTATAACACCTACGTCGTTGCGATGCCCAATGGCACGGCGCGCCGCCATCGCAAGCTCCACGCCTTTGTCAGCGAACATATTTCCTGTGGCTCGGAGTACACCGTCTTTGACACGCCGCACGGATGCCGCGCGGGCCTTCTGACCTGTTACGACAACAACCTGGTTGAAAACGTCCGGATCACGGCGCTTCAGGGAGCGGAGATCCTTCTGGCGCCGCACCAGACCGGAGGCTGCCGGACCCGCAATCCCTATTTGATGGGGAACATCGAACGGAAACTTTGGGACGACCGGGCGCAACATCCGGAAGCGATTGAGCGGGAATTGCGCGGCCCGAAAGGCCGGGGCTGGCTGATGCGATGGCTTCCCAGCCGCGCCCACGACAACGGCATGTTCCTGATTTTCAGCAACGGCGTGGGCGTTGACGATGACGAGATCCGCACCGGCAACGCCATGATCATCGATCCCAACGGGCGGACCCTGGCGGAGACCTGCAGGGCGGGCGATGACATGGTGATCGCCGATCTGGACGGCTCGCTGCTGGCGCCGAGCGTGGGGCAGGCTTTTCTCAAGGCCCGGCGGCCGGACCTCTACCGCTCGCTGGCGGAAAAGACCGGGCGCGAAGAAGACACGCGCAGCCTGAAATTCAAGGAATAGCGCGGGCAGCGTGGCCCTCCGATTCTGAGGTCCGGGGTTCTTCTCTTAAACAAAAGCCGCAGACCGCAAACACGGCGGTCTTCGCTACACGCTCAGAGAAATTCGCAGGCCGCAAACACGGTGGCCGGCGCTCCGCGATCCTCAGTGCTCGTGCCGGTGAAGATGGGAATGGGTGTGGACTTCGCCCGTCTTGTGCCGGTGGAGATGCGAGTGGGTCAGGTTGGTGCTCTTCAGCAGAGGCAGGTTGCCCAGGATTTCCGCGGGCGGCGCTCCCGCCACGATCTTTCCCTCATGGAACACGAAGCAGTCATCGGCGATATCTTCGGCGATATCGAGGTCGTGGGTGGTGGTGACAATGGTTTTGGCGCCGCCTTTGGACCGCACCAGGAAATCGATCATGTGGCTCTCGCTTCGGGGATCGAGAGCCGCCGTCGGTTCGTCCAGCAGCAGGATTTCCGGATCGAGAATCAGAACGGAAGCCAGCGCCACGCGCTTTTTTTCGCCCATGGACAGGTGATGCGGCGACCGATCTTTCAGGTGAGTGATTTCCATGGCCTCGAGCGTTTCCGTGATTCTCCGCCGGACCTGATCGACGGGCCAGCGCAGTTGAAGCGGACCGAAGGCCACCTCGTCAAAAACGGTGGGACAAAAGAGCTGAACGTCGGGATTCTGAAAGACCAGGCCAACACGGCGGCGGAATTCCAGACCGAACCCGTCGCGCTGAAGGTTCTCTTCGGTCAGCGGCTGGCCGCAGAATCGGACCGTTCCATGGTCCGGGAAGCAGAGGCCGTTCAAAACGCGAAGCAGGGTTGATTTGCCGGAACCGTTCGCGCCCAGCAGCGCGATGCGGCGGCCGGGATTGACCGTCAGATTCAGATGGTCCAGCGCCGTCACTTCGCGGTAGCGATAGGTGACATCGCAAACGTCAAAAACCGGGACCGGCACTGAGCCGTTTGAAGAGGTTGGGCTCATCGTCCCCACCATAAAGCGGCGGCGGAAATCAGGGCGAACCCGGCCAGCATGCTCCAGTCCAGACTTCGGACCCGGAATTCATCCAGAACAGAAACGTCGCCGCGATAGCCGCGTGACTGCATGGCCAGGTAAACCTCAGAGCTGAGGTCGAATGTTTTCGACATCAGGACTGCGGCGCTTGAGGCCGCCACCCTGCGCCTTTCGCGGCCCGTCAGTTCCCCCACCATCCTGCTTCGGCGTGACTCGAACATGTCATGCGCGTTTTGGAGCACCAGAAACAGGTAGCGATAAGTCATGCCAAGAACCGTGACCAGCACGGCCGGCACTCGAAGCACGCGTAGCGCTTTGAGGACGTGGTTCCACGGAGTGGTGAGGACCAGCAGGACGCAGAAGGTCGCAGCCGTTTCCGCTCGCAGCACCAGATAGCCGGCGCTCGTGAGTCCCTGCGAGGTCACCGTCCACCCGAGCCCGGGTAGATGATAGACCACCTGGCCCGGAGTCACAAAAGGAGCCGGAAGGGCGATCACGCCCGTAAATAACAGGACGGCGATCCACACCCTCTTCAGCAGAACGCCGAACGAGACGTGCGACAGCGCCGCCAGCACGATGGCGACGGCCAGAAGGCCGCCAATCACCGCGAACCTGCGGGCCGCGGCGGCGGGCAGGATCAACGCCAGAATGCCCACCAGCTTGACGCGTGGGTCGAGACGCTGCAACAGGCCGTCCGCTCGCGCCGTCTCTTCGGCATAGAAGGCGTGCTCGATGGCGTCCACAAAGCTTGCCGTGGTGCGCTCCAGGAAACCGCTTTTCCCGCCGCGTTTGCCAGACGCCATGGCTTAAGTTTCCTCCGTGCGGGCGCGCGTTCCACTCGGTCCGCGGCGAAATCGGGCGGCGAGCCAGCCCATCAAGACGGATAGAAGAACGATGATTCCGGTTCCAAACATGCCCGAAAGAATGTAACCGAACGCAGGCTTGTGAACAAACGACGGGGAATAATCGGGGAAGGGCGCGGTCCAGAAAGTGGACCATCGTTTCAATCCACTCGGAGCCACCGGCGGAGGCGTAACGTTTTGTGAAGCCTTTGCAATCTGCCGGCGCGCGGCCGGGCTCGAGAAGTCGTGAACGCTCCATTCGCCCCACGCTTTGCCCGCCGCCAGCAATCCCAGCGGCGCCAGCACCAGAAGCAGGCCGACGGCCGTCCAAAGCGGCCTTGCGGTACTCCATCCGGTTTCCGCTGGGACCTGCTGCGATTCCTCCTGCGGCAGCGAAATTCCGGGAGCCGTGAAGCGGAGCAGCGAAGGATTTGCCCGCTGCAGGTAAGCCACCACGCCGCCGGAAACCACCAGTTCCGCGAGGCCGGCAAAGGTGAGGTGGCCGATCATGATGGCCGGGATCGCGATGTGGAGCGGGTAGGGCGCATAAAGAGGCGCTCCCGCGGCGGTCTTGAAGAAGTGAGGCTGAAGTCCCAGTTCGACCGCGGCGCACAAAGCCGCTCCGTTGATGGCCAGATAACCTCCCAGCGCCGCCGCCACAACACGCCTGGAGGAAGTGATCGCAGAGCGGCCCGCAACCATTCGATAGACGAGATAAGCGATCAGGGAGCCCACAATGGCCATGTTGAAGCAGTTGGCGCCCAGAGTCGTGATGCCTCCGTCGCCAAAGAAGACCGCCTGAATGAACAGCGCCGTCGAAAGCGCCAGAATCGAGGCCCAGGGGCCCAGTACAATGCTGGCGATTCCCACGCCCAGGGGATGCGCGGTGGTGCCGCCCGGAATGGGAATGTTGAACATCATGATGACAAAAGAAAATGCCGCAAAGACGGAGATCAGCGGCACCAGGCGCGTGAGCAGGAGCTTGCGCGTCCGACGCAGGGCCACGTACCAGAAGGGCGCAGCGCCCCCGTAGAGGGCCGCACAGGTGGCAGGGCTGAGGTATCCGTCCGGGATATGCATAAGGTGCGTTACCGCGCCGGGCTGGATCAGTGCTGTGCAAGCACAAAACTTAATTATAGATCGAATTCCCGCGATGTCGGCCCCGAAGCCGCGATGCGCACGCTGATTTCAAGGCGAGGTTCCTCGCGGAGTTTATCCTGAGCCCCCTTCGCTCCACTCAGGGCCGTTCGCAAGCGGAGGGCGAACGGGCTCAGAATGACACAGCGAAGGGTCGGAATGGCCGCTCGCACAGTTTTTTCAGCCGCGCGCTAAATAACAACTAATCCTTGGAACATATCGTTTGCAGTTGGGCGGAGGTGCGATACACTTTTTGCGCAGGGTAGAGAAGAGCATCCGGAAGGCGGGACCATGACAAAACCAGGTGTTTGCTACGTCGGGGTGGATTTGGGCGGCACAAGCCTGAGGGCTCTGGCGGTGGATGACGAAAACAAGATTCTTGGAATCAAGAAGGTTCGCACGCTTCGGACGGGTGGCCCCGGCCGGCTGATCCATCGGATTGCGACGCTGGTGGAAAGCACTCTTCGGGATGCGGGCGTGAGCCGTTCGCAGGTGCGGGCGGTCAGCGTGGGCGCGCCAGGCCCGATTGACCGGGCCCGCGGCATTGTGGAAGAAGCACCGAACCTGGGATGGAAGAGAGTGCCGCTGCGGTCGGAACTTCGCCAGTTGCTGCGCGTACCAGTTTTTGTGGAGAACGACGTCAACGTGGGACTGGTGGGCGAACACGCGCTGGGCGCTGGGCGCGGCGCGAAGAACCTGGTGGGCATCTTTGTGGGCACGGGAATCGGGGGCGCGCTGATCCTGGACGGCAAGCTCTACGAAGGCAGCCGCGGAGGCGCCGGGGAGATCGGTCATACCGTATTGATGGTTGACGGGCCGTTGTGCGGATGCGGCCGGCGAGGCTGTGCGGAAGCTTTGGCCAGCCGCACCGCCATGGAACGCGACGTGCGCGCGGCGATCAAAACGGGACGCAAGAGCATTGTGCTGAAGATCATGAAGAAGAAAAGGAAAGAGCGCATGACCAGCAGCATTATTGCCGCGGCACTGAAGAAGAACGACCCGGTGATGCGCGAGGTGATGTCCCGCGCGGAATTTCATCTGGGCATTCTGGCCTCAAATGCCGTGAACCTTCTGGACCCGGAATGCGTGGTCTTCGGCGGCGGCATCGCCGAAAGATTGAAGGACAGCTTCGTCGATCCCATTCGCGAAACCGCCTTTGAATATTTTCTGCGGCCTTCGGACCGTGACCGGGTCCGGATTGTGCCGGGCAGATTGGGCGACAACGCGGGAGCGCTCGGCGCCATCGTTCTGGCGAAGCAGCGGCTGATGTGAGCAGCGGCGGCCGTGGAACGTTCGGCCCTGCTGGAATTGCCGGGGTCCTTCGCCTCTGTAGCGGCGGTGTCCTCACCGCCGGCCTTTGGTGAATGGTCCTGAGCGAAGCGAAGAGGCTCAGGATAAACGGGAATCGCGCTTTGGAATGAGAGGTTTTTTCAGTCGCGTCTTAAAGTGAATCCATAAAGATAAAATAGGATGAGCGCTGCCGGCTGGCGGGAATGGATTCGAGCGGCTGGTGCGTCAGGATGACTTGGAAGGCCTCGGGGCGCGATGAATCCGCGAGGATCCGATCGAGCGGAAGGCCGTCCGCAACGCCGGGTTCGATGAGGGCCAGTTTTTCGAGGACGGGATAGAGGATTTCGTTTGCAGGCGACATCGGTGTTTCAAAACCGCTTGTGATGAATCGAATTGCCGCTCCCATTTCATCAAAGTGCCAGGCGAGGCTGGCGCAGAGCGTGACCGCCTTCTCAAACCTTTCAAGCGTCTGCGGCCGGGTGTCGGGAACGCGGGGATCGAACACCAGTTCCAGTTGGCGCTCATCTTCCCGGGTGAATTCCCGCACCTTCAGTTGCTGCACTTTGGCCGACGCCTTCCAATCCACGTGGCGCGCGGAGTCGCTTTCCTGGTAGTCGCGGATGGCGTAGAGGTCGTGGCTGCGCCCCTTCAGGTAACTGTCCATGGCGCTGCCGACCAGCGGCAGGAGATCAACGAACTTTCCCGTGGGCCGGACGCTGGGCAGCACCAGTATTTCCCGGCCGCAGCCGATGCTCCGCGTCTTGCGAAGAAATCCAAAAGGAAACCGGGTGCTGATCCGAAGGCTCTGTTGTGAATAGCGGCCGCGCTTGGGAAACGTGAGCTTCACGTCCTGGCTGACGGAAGAGTGGTGGGGAATGTAAGGGATATAAACCTCCCGGGTCAGGATCGCGGGGAGAGATGGAAGAGCATGCTTGCCGGGCCTGCGGCGAGAGGCTGCGCGGCCGGAAAGGGTTACAGAAAAGGTGGGCAAAACCTGCTTGAGGTTTGCCAGGCGAAGCCGCGCAAGGATGGATTGTTCGGCGAAAACGTGGTCCGGAAGGGCAAGCTCGATCTCCAGTGAGTGGAGGACGATTCTGGAAAGCAGTCCCGAAGCCAGGATGGCGGCGAGCAGGCACGAGAGAATGATAAACAACAGGTTGTTTCCGGTATTGAGGGCCGCAACCGCAATCACCGCGATCATAGCCAGGTAAACAGCGCCTTCGCGAGTGAATTCATACTCGACTTTCATTATCCAGTGCTGGAGCGCGGTGCGGCGCGCCAGATAGGGAACAACCCGAATCGCAACCAGGGCGGCCAGCAACAGCGAAAAGGCCGCGACCGCCGCCGCCAGCTTGTATTGGCCGGATTCCCGGAGGGCGGTGGCGTACAAGGCAAGGAAGAGAGCAAGCATGAGCGCGAGAAGAGCCAGGAAGAACCGGCGCCAGGCGGTGCGATCAACCCTCGCAAGCCACTCACGTGCTGCGGGGCGGGATCCGCGATTGCCGGACTGGGCGCCAACAGCCATCAAACCACCTGTGATTTATTCTACGGCACAATGCAGCGGCAAGTTGAGCCGGCCGGCCCTGTTGCGCGCCCGTGAAACATCAAAGATCTCCCGGTATCGCGCCGGCTGCAACGCCACACCGATTTCTGCATCTAAATAAATGTGCGCCGGAAAAAGGAAGCGATTATTCCGGCGCCACAGAAAGCGAGGTGGCAAATGATGACAAAGGAGAAAAGATTAAATCAACGGTTATTAGGGAAATCTTTTACCAGTTGTCTCGCATTGCTTTCGTTTTTGTTTTTTCTTGCCCCATCCGCCGGCCGGGCGGACACGCCTTCCAACACTGGAATGACGGCTGGAATTCAAAGTCAGCTTTACCACGCTGGAATATACAAGCACGGACAGGTTGACGTTCAGGTCCAGAACGGCGTTGCAACCCTGACGGGAACCGTGGAGAGTTACGGGGCAAAACTTCGCGCGGTGCGCGCCGCGCGCCACCAGAAAGGCATCCGCAGCGTGGTGGACAACCTTCAAGTGAATGCCGCGGGCGTTGATCCGCAACAGATCCTGCAGAAGGCGCGACACAACGTACTGACCTATCCGTTCTACTCGATTTTCGACCATATCACCCTGTCTGCGCAGGGGAACCAATTGACGGTAGGCGGCGAGGTCACCCAGCCTTACAAGAAGTCCGATCTGGGCAATATCCTTGCGGGCATCCGGGGCGTCACTTACTTGCAGAATGACCTCAAGGTATTGCCAGCGTCCTTCTTTGACGACCATATCCGCGAAGAGGTCGCGGAGAGGATTTATGGCGATCCTCTGTTCGCCAATTACGGCAACCAGGCAAACCCACCCATTCACATTGTTGTGGAGAACGGGAACGTGACGCTTTACGGCGCTGTGAACAGCAAGGTGGAACGCCAACAGGCCGAGATCGATGCGCGATTTGCGTCGACCTACTTCGGGCTCAAGAACCATTTGCGGATTGAATCGTAAATTCCTGCTTCAGCACTTTCAAGCCCGCGGCGGGCCGGTTGCAGCCGCGGGCTTTTTGTTTGCCCGGAAAACCTTTCCGGCGAGGCAGACTGGAGGGCGAGCGATCGCACTGTTTGACAGATTGTCTGAGGACATATTAAGGTGGAAAGCATGAAGAAACTGAAGAATGAAAACGAAAGTTTAGCCCGGCTTGTGAGATTGGACCAGGTGGACTCGCTCCAGTTGCTTTCGGCCAAGACCGGCGTTCCCGCGGAAAAACTGGCGCAGCGGTGGGAGTCAAGTTCACGCGGTGACGCTCATCGTGCTTCCGGCAAAAAGTTGAAGGCGCTCGCTCATCCCAAAGGGACCGTTCCGCACCCCGCAGGTTCCTGAAGCTCTCCTCTTCATCAGGGTTGTGGGTCGTGCTGTTCGCCTTCCTGCCTCCGAGCAGCCGTGTGTATAATAGGGGCCGGAGGCGGTCCCATGCTTAAGATTGTTGCCGCTGCCCTGGCCATTTATTCTTACATTCTGATTCAAACCAGCCTGCCCAATTTGCCGCCACGCATTCCGACTCATTTTAATTTTGCGGGCCAGCCTGATGGGTGGGGCAGCCCCCATACGCTGTGGGTGATGCTTGCCTTTCAAGGGCTGACCGCTTGCGCCATGCTATCGATCTCATTCTGGGCTCGGCGATTTCCTAAAACCGTGCATCTTGGCACCCGAAGGCTCAGTGACTGCACGCCGGAACAGCGTGAACTAATTTTGCCTCTGCTGGATAAGCTGGCGGGATTCATGAGCGTGATCACCAGCCTCTTCTTCATTGTCCTTATTCGAGAGGCGATCCGGGCTGCCGGCGCCACTCGTCCCCAATTTCATCAGGGCTGGGCTGCCGTCCTGTTCGTGGGCGGCATGGTGGGCGTTTCACTTTATTTTGTGTGGCGCATGAACCAGGTGGTCAAGGCGACGCAGGGGTGAAGTTCTCAGGCGGCCGTTGCAGGAAGGCGGAACGATGGGGCAACGCCCACAATGGGACCTGCGGCAAAGCCTACAGCGGTACGGGGACGCTCTCGGCAATTTCCTGAACGATGGTTTCCGCCTGATCAGACCTTTTCAGCGTGGACGCGTAGCCCGGACTGACCATGCATCGGTGGGCGAACACGGGCAGAACAAGCCGCTTGATATCATCCGGGATGCAATAATTCCGTCCTTCAACCAGCGCCATGGCCTGCGCGGCGCGATAGAGCATCATCGAGCCTCGCGGGCTGACGCCCAGGGTCAGATCGGGATGATGGCGGGTCTTTTCAACGATGGCCAGGAGGTAATGGATGAGTTCGTCTTCGACGGTGACATGGCGGACCGCCTGCTGAACTTCCAGCACCTCCCCGGCCGTCATGCTGGGCAGGATCCTGGACAGCGGGTCCGACAAAGCAAAGTTCTTCAGGATTTCCTTTTCACTCTCCGCCGAAGGATACCCAATCCGCAGCCGCATGAGAAAGCGGTCAAGCTGCGATTCCGGAAGCGGGTAGGTTCCGTGATGCTCGACGGGATTTTGCGTGGCCACAACCATGAAGGGCTGGGGCAGGGCGTAGGTGTGATTATCCACGGTCACCTGGAACTCGTTCATGGCTTCGAGCAGGGCGCTCTGGGTTTTGGGAGTGGTGCGGTTGATTTCGTCGGCCAGCACGATGTTGGCAAAAACCGGGCCGGGCCGGAATTCAAAATTCTCGGTTTGCTGATTGAAGATGCTGATGCCAATGACGTCCGAGGGCAGCATGTCCGAGGTGAACTGGATGCGCTGAAAGGTGCAATCAAACGACCGGGCGAGAGAATGGGCCAGGGTGGTTTTGCCCACGCCGGGAACATCTTCAAACAGAAGATGGCCGCGGGCAAAAAGACCCACCAGGGCGAGATGGACAACCTCATCCTTGCCGCGAATAACGCTTTGCACGGACTCGCGCACGCGCGCCAGCAATTCTGCTGAAACCGCCGCTGTTGGGTTGGCCGGGAATTTTTCCATGCTACCTGGAGGCTGCTGGTGGGTGGCAGGGGCCTTTCCCCAAATGTCTGGCGCGTGCGTTATCACTCAGGAATGGGACCTGCCTGGCGAATCGCCTGCTGGACCGTTTTACCATCCACATAGGTGGCCGTTGCTTTTGCCTCTCCCTTATTTAAGACTTCGACCGTCGTCGCCTGGTGCTTGAGGAAATCCGGAAAACGCGGCGCATAAGCCGACACTTTGCTGAGCAACTGCGAGTCAAAGATAAAAACACGGTATCTCCCCGGTGGCACACGCCGGAACTCGGTCTCCGGCCCGGTCAGCGTGTCCAAAAAGGACGATTCGCGCAGCGCATAAAGGAAGTGTACACCCGCCGCAATCCCCATGCCCAAGGCGGCGCTAGACCGCGACAGCGAAATCTGCTATTTTGAAAGCCACGGGCGATTAACTCAGCGGTAGAGTGCTACCTTCACACGGTAGAAGTCACAGGTTCGAGTCCTGTATCGCCCACCATGC
>Ga0307373_10009674_pt1 | contig 14334 bp, 13 predicted proteins | sample OX2MG_FD_202534 | JGI IMG/M metagenome (GOLD analysis project Ga0307373, IMG submission 202534) | Soil microbial communities from Risofladan, Vaasa, Finland - OX-2 | ecosystem: Environmental > Terrestrial > Soil > Coastal area > Acid sulfate soil | place: Finland: Risofladan, Vaasa | collected... | reverse complement strand
CTGCTGGCCGACGAGACCGAACTGGCCGGCCAATTCGAGAAGCTCCCCAAGAAGCCTGTCGACGAGGCCAACGCCGAAGCCCTCGAGGCGATGAAGGACCTGGAGGAGTTCGAGCAGAAATGGAACAAGTGGGCCAAGGGGAGCGTCGATGAGCTGACCAAGCTTCCGGCCGGCTTCGTCGACGATTTCGGCCTGCGCGACGACGTGAACCGGATCTTCGAGGAAATCGAGAAGGCCACCCAGCGGGCCAAATCGGACAAGCTTGAAGTCTCGCTCGAAGACCTGGGGGCAGGCATGGCCACCAAGATGCTCGAAGACCTCGAAGTCTGGATGATGGACAGCCCCGACGCGCTGAAATGGGTGCTCGAGGAGCCTTTGAGCAAAGGTCCGCTGCAGGTGCCCGAGATGCCGTTGCCCGACGCTTTGGAGGACATGGTCGGCGACCTCTTGCAGGAAGCCGAGGAATTCGACGAGGAGGCCGACGACGTGACCAGCGCCTGGGGCGACAACCTGAACCAGGCCGGTTGGGGCGTTTCCGATGGGCCGATCAGCAGCTTCTCGGCCAAGGGAAAGACCGGCAACGACCTGCCCAACGACATGGAAGTCAGCGGTCGATCGGGCGACGGGCGGCGCGGCAAGTCGTCGGGGCAGATGGTGGGCGACACGTCGCGCGGCCTGCAGGGCCGCAAGACGCCGGCCCGCGTCGGCGCCGAGCGCTACGAACCGGGCCAGTTGAAGCAGGAGAACCAGCAGGATCCCAACGGCGCCACGGGGGGCGGCAAGAAGTCGGGCTCAGGCCGTCGCGGGCTGCAAGGCGGCACGCCGCCCGATTTCGTCAAGGACATGCAGCGCCTGAGTGAGAAGCAAGCCGGGGTTCGCGAGAAAGCGGAACAAGTGGCCCAGCGTCTGGAGACGGCCGGCGTGAACAGCACGCGGTTGAACCAGAGCATTCAACTCATGAAATCGGCCGAAGACGACCTTCGCGATTTGCGTTATGACGATGCCACCGACAAGCGTCGCGTCGCGCTCTCGCAGCTCAAGCACGCATTGGACGGGCCCGACAGGGCCACCGCGGCGCAGCTCAGCCGTGCCCGTGAGTTGCCCGCCGAGCTACGCGAAGAACTGCTGCAATCGGCCGACGAGGGATACCCCGAGGGGTACGAATCGCTTTTGAAAAGCTACTTCAAGGCGCTTTCGGAGGCGGAGAAATAGGTGCACCTACTCCACGTTCCTCGTTCCCACGCTCCGCGTGGGAACGTCTCCGCGGCCGCTCCGCGTCCACGTGGATCACACGGCCTCGTGGAGCGTCCCTCGTTCCCACGCTCCGCGTGGGAACGCATCCTCGGCCGCTCCGCGGCCACGTGGATCGCACGGCCTCGTGGAGCGTGGTGGCATGCAACGGGGACGCGGAGCGTCCGGGAGAATTAAGCCGGTGAAAAAATGGCAATGGCCAAGCAAGAAGAACCCTACATGGCGGCGGAGATCCCAGGTGGACGCGACCTCACAAGAATCCCGCCGAGCAAGCTGACACTGGTTGACCTAAAGCGCATGTCACCGCGGGACGGGCGATTGCGCTGGATGATCCCGCCAGGGATGGATACTGAAGAGTACGTCAGGGGACTTCGAGCCGGCGCTTACGACAACCTTGGGGCAGGAACGCCTATGGAAGTAGTCAGGGAACCAATCCAGTCCCTTGAAGAGTTCCTCAGCGTCTTCGCCGACTCGTTCCGACCCCCGCCTCCCCGCCAGACGTCAAAGCGAATCGTGTCCAAGGTGTGGACCAATTACCTGAAGCGTCATTGGCTGGACCTCCATTTCCTCTCGCAATTCGAGTATCCAGTTCCTGGTGGACAACGGCGACTTGACGCTGCGTTGTGGTGGCGCAACGACAGGTCGGCGCCCATCGGCAAGATGGACTTTGCCTTAGAATGGGAATGGGACGACAATAAGGTCCTCCGCGATTTTCCTTTCGGCGACTTCAAGAAGATCATACGCGATGTTGATGCCTCATGTGGCGTGGCGATTATTCAGACGCGAGTGGACGGCCAGCGCGGGTTGAATGGGAATGCTGATGAAACGCTGAAGCGCCTGCGCGACGAGCTGCACAGTGTGAGGCAAGATGGTGCGGATGGTCGGCCCGTGGGCGTCGTCGAGATTCGTAGAGTACGCGACGACAATGATCGGGTGGAGTTTGTATGCAACTTCCACGATCTCGGGGGTGGTGCGAAAACACCGCAACCGTTTCGACTCACATTCGTCCCTGAGTCGGGTCAGATCGCGCTCAAGATTTCCGAGAAATGACGCGCCGACGCGCGCGAGGATAGGCGCGCTGGTTCCGCTTGACTTGATCCTGCTATCGTTGACACCATGTGCACCGAAATCACCTCCACCGCTGTGATGGACGACTTGAAGGAAGTCTGTGCCGCTCTGGCGGCCCGCCGTCCCGTTGATTCGGTCGTTGTACGACGGGTGCAGGAACGAGCCGAAACCGTCAAACAGGAGATTCGGCGGAAGGGGGTCACGAATGTCGCGGTCGATCTGATCCGTGAAGCGCGCGAATAGGAAAGCGGTAAGATTCACAACTCACCAGGTATCATTCCTCTATCTCATCATCATCCCCACATCCCCCTTGGAATATCCGCCGTTTCGTCTGGAGCCCCGTACTGACTCCGTGCTCATTCTCCCTCCAAAGTGCGAAGAGGTTTGATTGCTGTGGACATTGTTTTGTGCTCATGTTTGATGGTGGGCGCTGCTCTCAGCGCCGACTCCGCATCCTGGCACCTCGACGGTTGGAACTGTCGGGCCGCCGTGACGATTCCCGAACCGCTGGCCGATCGCATGGTCGATACGGCCGCCGTGCGCGTGCTCTGCCAGGGCCAGGCGCAAGCCTCAGGCAACGATTATCGAGTGACGGACGCGGCCGGTCGGCCCGTGTTGTTTCAGCTCATGTTTCATGACGCGGCGCGCTACTCGCTGATCTCGTTTCGCGTGACTGACGTTTCGCAGACCTTTTACGTTTACTTCGGCAACCCGGCGGCCGAGAGGGCGGCGGAACAGGTCGTAGCCGATCCCAAGCCCGGCGCGGGTCCGCCGTCGGGCGCATGGGTGCCTCGCTACGGACTGGTCTATACGACGCTGCGTCGGCCGGAGGGCGACAACCCCAAGACCGTGGCCGACCTCGCCGCCATGCTGGCAGCCAGCCCCGCCCAGGACGGCGCCCGTTACCAGCGGCAAATCGCCGACGGCTTCAACCCCTTCGGTTCGTCCGACAATTACATGAGCGTGTATCGTGGTTGGATCGAGATCCCGGCCACGGGGCGATACCGCTTTTGCACGGCGTCGAACGAGGCCTCGTTCTCGTTTCTCGACGGCAAGGAGCTGATCCACTGGCCGGGGCGGCACACCGAGGAGCGCGGTATCCACGGCGAGAAGAACGCCGCGGCCGAGCTGAGCGCCGGACGGCACTATATCGAGTATTACCATGAAGAAGTCGCCTTGCAGCAGATGGCGTTCTTGGGTTGGAGCCCGCCCGGTACGGAGATGAAACAATTTTCCGGCATTCCCGAAAGCGTGTTCGTCGCGCCGCACCAGGCCGTCGTGGAGCGCTACGAAACGCCCGACGCGGCGGCGCTGAGGTTCGACCCGGCGATCGTCGACACGATCTGGCCCGAGTTGCGATACGAGGGACAATACACTCGCTGTCGGTTTCAACTCGACCCGGCCGGACGCCTGGGCGAAGCCGCGACTTATCGTTGGGATTTTGGCGACGGGCAATCGGCCACGGGTACTGATGTCGAACACGTTTACCTTGCCGTGGGCGCCTACACGGTCAAACTGGCAGTCGAGAATGCGTCCGGGGGTGCCACGGCCCAGTGGCCGCTTGTCGTCTATGAGGTTCAGCACGTCACGGAGCAGATTCGAGAGGGGAAACCGGCGGTATACCTGAAGATGGTTTCTGGATACGACCGTTCGCGGCTTGACGCGGCGGCGCTCAAGGAACTGGCTCACTTGCTTGCGGAAAGCGGCGATCCGAAAGCGGCCATTGAAGTCGCCGGCGAATTCCTTGCGCGGTATTCGAGCGACAAACCCGACTGGCTTCCCGGCGTGCGACGACTGATGGCCGATTGCGCGTTGCAACCTGGCGGGGCGCAAGCCGAGGGTGGGCGACTGGACGGCGCGAAACTCGACGAGGCGGTCGCCAACTATCTGGCATCGCTCACCGACGCGACGCCGCCGGCCGAGCGGTTCGACGTTTTGGCGCGGCTCGTGAAACTTTTGGGGATCGACCGCGACGCGCCCGACAAGGCGCTGGAGATCTACGCCCAGGCCGAGGAGGCAGCCAAGGGAACGAAATTCGACGAAGCGGGGTTGGTCGCCTACCGCAAGACGATCATCGCGGCGGGCGACGTGCGGCTCTGGCACGCCGAGCCCGATCGGGCGCGCGCGCTCTATCGCAAGGCCGAGGCGCTGGCCGCCCGGCCGATCGCCGCGCAGGTGCGCTCGGCGCAATTGGGCGCGTACCCCAACCTGATCCGCGAGTTCACCGAGACGGGAGATTACGGCGCGGCGCTCGACGTGGTCGACCGTTGGGAGAACGCCTTCCCTACCGAGAAGCTCGCCGGGCAGACCTTCTTCTGGCGCGGCAAGCTTTTGGCGCTGCGGGGCCAGCAGCAGTACGCCGCGCGCCACCTGGCCCGCGCCGTCGGCCTCGCCGTGGGGGCCGGCTTCGAAAGCGAAGCCCGCTGGCTGTTGGCCCAATCGCTGGGAGAATTAGGCCGCGCCGACGACGCCCGCCGCGAGCTCGCCAAGCTCGTCGCCGCGGGGTTCGGCGACGAGTTCGCGGAAATGGCGAAGAAGGAGCTGAATTCAAAGTAGCAGGCACACTCCGTGTGCCGTAGCCGTGTAGCGCGTTGCGCAGAGATTTGTTCGTTTACCAATTCGCTGACGCCTTCTATGGCAGAGCCGGATGGGCCGACATCACCCGTAAGTTCCCGTCAGCAACTCTCCCAAAGAAAGTTCATCTTGGTCGCCGCTCTCTGGGAATACAACATGCAGCGAGAGCTGACCGCCCATGGCGGCGATCAATTCTTGAAGCTTTCGCAGGCCGATATTCTCCCCGCGGGCTTCGAGCCGGGATACCGACGACTGGTTGGTGCCGAGGCGTTTGGCGATTTCCTGTTGCGTCAGCCTGCGCTTCAAACGGATATTGCGCAACTGGGCCGCGAGTGGTGGAGACGTCCGACTTTTGTGTTCCAACAGCCACAAGACCCTTCGGGTGGCGGCACCGAGCTCGGGGTAAACCTCGTCGGCCCCCTCGCCGTAGACCGCGTCGTCTCGGGCAGTCAGTCCAAAACCCCGTTTCGGCTGCCACTCGACGTTCAACCCGTGGCCGGCCATGCCAACGTCGAGAAACCACGAACCCGCGTCGTTCTCCGCCGGATCGAGGTTACACTTGGCGGTTGGGAACCTCTTCTTTACGACTTTCGCAAGTTTCTGTACGGGATTCATAGTTGGGATACTCCTTGCCCATCTCGTCCAAGTTTTTGAAATTCGACTTGGCCGGTTTGGACCGTCCGAATCTCAATCGAGCCATTGTCTCCGAAAAACGTGAGGTGAAATCGATGACGATGTCGCCGCACGCGCGGCTGGCCCTTCACGTCCCGCAGATTTTCGCGAAGCGGAGGGTAGAGCCTGCCGTCGGTATCGGACGTTTCCTGGTTGTACGGGATGTCGGTGAGCTCATTCTCGACGTTGTTCAGCGTCGAACAGACCAGCTCAAAAGCCTCGTCCAACGTACTGCACGGCGGCGCTGCGCCTAGCCGCTTGTAGAACTCGGCAATCCGAGCCGCCTTCGATGGCCTTGGCTTCTCGCTCACATTGAACTCCACGAGCTAGTATAGCAGAGTCTCGATATGCAGTCAAATGCATGAACGTGGCGCCCTGCCATCAAAACGGCGTAAACGGAGGACGCCTTCTTTCGCGACCTTTGGGCTGTCTAGCCCGACGGAAAAGCGATTTTGGCCTGATGCAGTCGCTGCACGGCCACGGCGAAGGCGCCTCGCCAGTGCTGTACGCCGACACGCTGATCATCAACTGGGACCACGAGGGAGGGTCGTTCGTCGCGGCACTCGACAAACGAACCGGAAGGCAGCTATGGAGGACCGGCAAAGACCAACCTGGGCCGTTTCGGCTCGACGGCATCAGCGAGGTCTATTCCTCGCCCGTCGGCGCCGCCGACCGTGTGTACGTAACCGACCGCGACGGTACGACGTTGGTGATCAGTCACGCTGACAAGCCGAGGATCCTGGCGACGAACCGTCTCGACGAGAGTTTCAGCTCCTCGGCGGCGCTCGCCGGCGTGGATCTGTTTCTCCGCGGCCAGCGGTTTCTCTACCGCCTCGCGGAAGACGATTGACGATCGGCCGGAGAGACCTGTCGCGCATAGCTGCCAGCTGCCACCGCCTAACTCATTATGCAGGTGTGCTTTACGGAATTCCGCTTGGTCGAACAAGGATGGGTGTCTTTGATTGCTGAAGTTAAGGGCATTCTTTAGCGGAGCGAAAGGCTACATTACGAGCAGCCGACCCACAACCCGATAACTGCCTAGGGCCTTGGCGAGGCAAACACCGGGGGGCTTACGCCCCCCGCTCGCCTAATGCCTAACGCCTAGCGCCTCCCAACGCCCTTTTTCCCGCCATGACCACCAAAGCGCATCATTACCGCGCGCTTTGTCCGGCCGTGATGCGCTTTTTTTTCGAGATTATACCTGCCCATGGTTATACCTTACGCGGCCGGGAATCCGCCATCGCCGAACCGCTGACATAACGACCGCCCAGGCGGCCAAGCTGCTCGGTCGTCCATGGTTATACTTTACGTCCAGGCCGCGACCAGGCGAGGCGCCCTACTCCCTTCCCGTTGGTTCCTGACGCCTGGCACCCCCACTGCCTCCGGCAGTGGGTAGGCCAACCACGCCATGAAAAGTCCGGCCAAAGCGTTCGATCCTCGCGGTTTGCGCGGCGGTGGCGGCGCCAACCGAAACGGTCTGTTTCTGCTACAATGCGCCCATGATCCTCCTGATCGACAACTACGACTCGTTCACCTACAACCTCGTGCAGCGTCTGGGCGAGATCGACCCGGCGGTCGAGCTGGAAGTCCACCGCAACGACCGGATCACGCTCGACGAAATCGCCTTCAAGCGGCCCACGCACTTGATCATTTCGCCCGGCCCCTGCACGCCCCGTGAGGCCGGAATTTCCTGCGAGTGCATTACCCGGTTCGCAACCCAAATCCCGATCCTCGGCGTTTGCCTTGGGCACCAGTCGATCGGGCACGCGTTTGGGGCCGAAATCGTGCGGGCCAAGCGCCTGATGCACGGCAAGACCGACCAGATCTACCACGACGGCAGGGGGTTGTTCGCGGGCTTGGACAATCCGTTCCAGGCGACGCGCTATCATAGTCTCGTCATCCAGCCGGGCACGCTCGGTGACGAGCTCGAAGTTTGCGCCTGGTGTCATGCTCCCGACGGCGGACGGGAGATCATGGGAGTGCGGCACAAGCGGTTGCCGCTGCACGGCGTGCAGTTCCATCCCGAGAGCTTTCTGACACACTGCGGCATCGAGATCCTCAAGGCGTTCCTCAAGCTGTCCGACGGCGACTTTCGCTCATCGAGCTCGTTCGCCGCGGCGTCCGAAGACTGAGACAACGAACATGATTTCCGTCGCTGAAGCCCTCACCCTGGTCGCGCGGCACTCGCAACCTCGGCCCGCCGTGGAAATGCCCGTCGCCGACGCGCTGGGGTTGGTCCTGGCCGAAGACGTGGCCAGCGACGTCGATTCGCCCCCGCACGACAAGTCGATCGTCGATGGCTACGCCGTCGTGGCCGCCGACATGGCCGGCGGCGAGGCGCGTTTGGCGATCGTCGAGGAGGTCGTGGCGGGCAACGTCCCCAGCCGGCGCGTTACCAACGGCACGGCGACGCGGATCATGACCGGCGCGCCACTGCCCGAGGGCGCCGACGCGGTCGTGATGATCGAGCGGAGCGAAGTCAAGGCCTCGCCACGCTCGCACTTGGGCGACGCGCTGCTTCGCGCCGACGGTCTGAAGCCGGGACAGAACATTCTGCGCCGCGGCGCGTCGTTCCGTCGCGGAGAGGTCGTGGTTCGTGCGGGAGCCACCTTGCGCGCCATCGAGATCGGCTTGCTCTGCGAAGTCGGTCGCGTCGCCGTGCGAGTGGTTCCTCGGCCGACGGTGGCCATTTTGTCGACCGGTAACGAGTTGGTGCCGCCGTGCGAGGTGCCGGGCCCGGGCAAGATCCGCAATTCGAACGGTCCCATGCTGGCCGCCGCGGTGGCGCGGGCAGGCGGGCGGCCGGTCGACCTTGGCGTCGGCCGCGACGACCGCGACGAGCTGCGCCGTTCGATCGCGACCGGGCTGGCAGCCGACGTGCTCGTCCTTTCCGGCGGCGTGTCGGCCGGCGTGCTCGACCTGGTGCCGGGCGTGCTTGCCGGGTTGGAAGTCGAGCAGGTTTTCCACAAGGTGCGGCTCAAGCCAGGCAAGCCGCTCTGGTTCGGCGTCTTGGTGAGCGGAGGGGCGTCGAAGCTGGTCTTTGGGCTGCCCGGCAACCCGGTCAGCAGTTTCGTCTCTTTCGAGCTCTTCGTGCGGCCCGCGCTGGCCCAACTTGCGGGGCGCGGGTTCAACGGCCTGGCCACTTGCCACGCCGGGCTGACGCAGCCATTCATCCATCGCGGCGAACGTCCGACGTACCATCCCGCCGTACTGCGGCAATCGGCCGCCGGCGCGACGGTCGAGCCCCTTGCATGGCAAGGCTCCGCCGACCTGCGTGGCCTGGCCGCCGCCAATGCGCTGGTCCAGTTCCCCGCCGGCGACCGCGCGTTCGTGGCCGGCGAAGCGGTGGAAGTCCTGGTGATGGATGATTAGGGTGGAAAAGACCCGGGGCACCCGCACAGCGGGTCTCACGGCCCACCATGGGTCGGCACTGGATCTGCACAAGAATGACACCCACCCAACCACGGATGGCTCTGATAACGTGGATAACACGGATGAAGCACGCAACAATGGTGGGCCGGCGCCCGCTCCGCGGTCTCGTCTCACCCTGGCCTGCGCAAAATGCCCCTGTCCGGCGTTTGGAGCGTTATCCCGGTTTTGTTTCGCCACAGCGTGCAGCATGCCATGCCTCCGGCTTGCCCGGTGGTCCGTGACGTTGACAGCTACTCAAAGGCGGTCTCCGTCCCTGTCGTCGTACCCCGATTCTCCATCGCCCGCGTGGGGACCACGCAGTCGGCCGTGCATTCGGCGCCGGGTGGCCAGTTGGTGGGCAACACGATGAGGTCGGCCCCATCAAGCGCCATCACCCGCGCTGCTTCGGGAAATGCGCGATCGTAGCAAATGTTCATTCCCACCCGCAGCTCGCCCGGTAGTGCTTGGCGAAGGCGCTGGTATCGGAAAAGCGGTCGGCCATCCTGGTGGCCTCCACGGGGTCAGCGTTCCTCACGCTCGGCATGGATCATCTGGGCTATGGTGCCTTAGCGAGTGCCCGGCGCACGGTTTCGAGACTTGCCGTTGGGTCGGCGTCGGCGAGCCAGCGGCTCGATTCGTCAGCATCTTCGACGGTCACGGTCAGGTGCTGGTGCTCTTGAAACTTGCCGGAAAGAACCCCCAGGGGACGCAGTACCCCGTTCTCGTACACAACTTCCATCCGTTCGCGCATCGCGCGTACCTGTCGAGCAACTCAAGGCCACTGCGGTGGCGGGAATGGCCTCCGCCCGGCGGCGGATGCGCGCGGTGACGGGCTCCTCATCCCGCCGCGTGCGGTCAAAGGGAGGTGCCGCATGAAGCCCGCGGCTAATGCCCTTATCCAACTGTCCCCCAAAATCCATGCCCACCACCTCGAGCGTTTGCCCATCGTCTACGTCCGCCAGTCGCATCCGCAACAGGCCGAGCGGCATCCGGAATCCGCAGAGGTCCAGGCCAACCTCAAACAGCAGGCGATTACGTGGGGATGGCCGGCTGACCGCGTTTTGGTGCTTGACGGGGATCAAGGCAAGTCGGCGACGACCACTGTGGGACGTGACGATTTTGCCTGGCTGCTCTCCGAAATCACGCTCCAGCGCGTGGGCTTGCTGTTGGGATTTCAGATCAACCGCCTCGTCCGCGAAGATGAAGCCTGCGCGCGGTTGATCAAGGTCTGTGCTTTGTTCGACACGTTGCTGGCGGACACGGATGGCGTGTATCATCCACAAGACTTCAACGACCGGCTGGTGCTTTCCGTGAAGGGACTCATGGGAAAAACCACCGCGCAGCGGTTTAGTTCAACACAAAAACGGGGGACGCGCATCGTGTTCCGCAGACTCTCCGCCGCTCGCGCGCTGAGGCGGATCGCGAGGGGGCGAGAACTCAACACGAGTTTTCGGACCCCGCCGAGGAGGCCAAAGGCCCGCGGCAATTGGAAGCTCGCTCCGCGCCGGACGTCGACGACTGCCCGCCTATTGGTCAAGCGAGTAACCGAACCGTCGAACAGGCTGGAGCGGACGTACTTTCGCTCCAACGAAAGGCGACGATGCGCGAATGGGGACAATAGCTCGCTTGGACCGGGATCTTTGGCAATTTGGTCAAACATTTTGACGGTGGAACGGGCCGAACGGTCCGCCGTCGGCGCATGGGCCGCGCCGACGGCGGTCGGTCGGGGCAGCCAATGTCGTACCGCGCGGTTCGGCAGGTCAAAGACGGAGCAGAACGGAATTCATTCGGTTGTCAGACCGGTCAGGTCGTAGACGAGCGGCGACGAGCGAAAACGGAATGAATTCCGTTCTACGAGGGTTCCACGATTCTGCCGTACATCTGAGGTCTGCGGTCGGCGAAGCGGTCGATTTCGTGTTTGCCGGGCACCCGGATCACGCGCTTTTGCCTGGCCCTTTCGAGGTCGATCTCGGCGTAGAGGATCGTCTCTTCCTCGTGCTGCGCCTCGTCCAACACTCGACCGCTGGGGTCGCAGATCTTGCTCTTGCCAATGAAGCGGAAGCCCCGCTCCGTGCCGACGCGGTTGACGGCCAGGTAGTAGACGTTGTTCTCCATCGCCCGCGTGGGGACCACGCAGTCGGCCGTGCATTGGGCGCCGGGCGGCCAGTTGGTGGGCAATACGATCAGGTCGGCCCCGTCCAGCGCCAGCACGCGCGCGGCTTCGGGAAACGCCCCGTCATAGCAAATGTTCATTCCCACCCGCAGCTCGCCCGCCGGGTGGACGGCAAAAGGGCGGTCGCCGGGCGTCGTGAAACGGTCGACGCCCAGGTACGGCAGGTGGATTTTGCGGTAACCGGCCACGAACCCCTCCGGCCCGACCAGGGCCGCGGCGTTGAATACGCGTTGGCCGTCACGCTCCAGCAGGCCGAACACCGCGTAGATCTTCAGCTCGCGACAGCGACGCGACAAGCGCTCGGTGCTCGGCCCCGGTAGCGGCTCGGCGTGCGGCCGGGCTTCATCGAGGTTTTCGAAGCAATAGCCCGGCACGGCGCACTCGGGAAACACGGTCAGGCACGCGCCACGGCGCGCCGTTTCGCCCAGCGCCTCCTCGATGCGCGCCAGGTTCCGCTCGCGATCGCCGAAGACGACGTTCATCTGGACGCCGGCGATGGTTGGCATGGGTGATGAGATGATAGACTTATCTCCTCATCCCCTTATCTCATTACCGCATCATCACCGTGTCCCCGCTTACGCCACCTTCTTCGCCGCCGCGGTCGCGATCGCCAGGCACTCACGGATGTCGGCGAGCGGGTCTTCGGGGTGTTCCTCATATTCCAGCGAAAGACAGCCGTCGGCGGGGAACTTGACTTTCTTGAGCGCCTTGAACACCTCCTCAACGTCGAGCTGGCCTTTGCCAAGGATCACGCCGGGCGCGTCGCCGCGCGGCTCGGCGAAGTCCTTGAGGTGGATGCCGAACAAGCGGCCCTCGAGCAGCGTGATGGCCTTGACCGGATCCTCGCCGGAACGGATGTAATGTCCCAGGTCGGCGCAGGCGCCGATGTTCTTGTGACGGCCTTTGACGGCGCCCAGAACGTCGGCGATCTTGTCGTAGCGGGCGCCCGGTCCGTGATTGTGGATCGCGATGCGGATGTCGTACTCGGCCACCAGCTTGTCGAGACTGTCGAAGGCGTCCTCGCTGGGGTCGGCCGAGAGGTTGCGAATGCCGGCCCGCCTGGCGAACTCGAAGAACTTGCGGTTGGCGTCGTGGTCCTTGCCGAAGCCGTTGACGCCGTGGCCGAGGATCTTGATATCCAGCTCGGCGCACCGCCGTTTCATGGCGTCGATTTGTTCAGGCGAGCTTTCGTGACTGAAATGTCCGCCGAAGAACTCGACGCCGTGCAGGCCGAATTCGTGGACGTGCTGGAGGGCTTTCGCGACGTCGTAATGGCGGAGCGAGTAGCTTTGGATGCCCAGAAGAAAGCCACCGGGCTTGTCTTCGGCCGACGCCGACCGCGTGCGGCCGACCAACGCGCAACCGGCGGTTCCGGCGGCGGTTCGCAAAAACGACCTGCGCGACAACGACGGCATTTTGGTCTCCTCAAAAAGCGAACGGTTCTCAGAATGCGAAATTCGCGCTCCCGCAATTATGACCGCCAAATTCGCGCTGTCCAGGGTCATCGAGATCGACTAATTCCACCACCAGCGATCGGCGCGCCCGTCGCCGGCCTTGGAACGGACGAGGGACAAGGCGGCGTCTTGCTCTTTCTTGTCGGCCGCGCCCCACGAATTGACCAGCACACCGCCCGAGGCGCTAAATACGACGTTGCGGCGGTTCTCGATGTAGTTGGCCAGAGTGGGGAGCTTGCGGGGGATCTGCAATTGGTGCCGCAACGGAACCCGCGACGGGTCGAGGAGCAGCGACAAATCGCAGCCCGCTTTGGCGGCCAGGTTTTCCTTGACGATCAAGGCACCGATCACGGCCAAGTCCAAGCAGTTGCGCAAATCGGTGAAAATCGGTTCCTTGGCCGATAGCTCGTCGTATTTATCCGTCATCGTCTTGGCCCACTTCTGGGCCTTTGGGTTTGCCTTGCCGGTCGCCGCGCGCCGGCCATCGGCGGCGACCAACTCGTCCTCGGTCATGGCTTTCACGCCTTGGCCGCGCAGTTCCCAGGCCAGTCCCTCCTCGTCGGTCAATAGCGGTTCGTAGTCGGTGGCCAGCCACCAGCGCTGTTGCACGTTCAGCAGCGCGCCGTCGACCCCTTTGAGCATCTGAAGATAACTGGTCAGCCCTTGGACGGGCGAACGCTCGAAGGCCATCGCAATTCGTTTCATGCGATAATCGGCGGCAAGCAGCACCGCCGCGAAATGGCTGTCCTTCGGCACGCCGCGGATCGTCACCGTTTGCGTGCCAAGCTCTTTTTCCATGCCGCGAGCGAATGAGTCCGGATCGGCTTTGGTCGGCGAAGGGGTCGTCATGAAAGCCTGGATGCGCTCAAGGCCCTCTCGCGTCGGATCGATCGAGCAGGAAATGCCGCCCCGCGCCGCCGATTCGGCGGTCCGCAATGCGACCAACAGATCGTCGAGCTTCAAAACGGCCCGGCCCGTCGTTTTGCCCACCATGTTGCCGCGATCGTCGACTTGCCAGCCTTCACCATAACCAGCGAGCACGATGTCGTTCTGTTCAGGGAAAACGAAGACGTACTGAATGCGCTGAATGCCGGCCAGGTAACGGATTTCGTCGGGGATGTCCTTGCCGGCGGCGCTCGTCTCGGCGATCGCGGCCTGGAACTGGCGGAGCGAAACCTTGCGCAGCTCGGTCGACTGCGCCACCTCGCGGTCGACCTTTTGCATTTGCCGCAACATCATCTCGCGCAGCTTGTTGAACCCGTCGCGTTCGACGTTCTTCACCACCCCGCGAGCGTCGACGTACACGCCCCCGACGGCCTGCCGGAAACCCACGCCGATTTGGGCCTCGACCACCGAACACCATCCGCACGCAAGTAGCAGCGCGACGGCGATTAGCCTTTCTCGGTGGGCCACGCGCGTCGGCAACAGGCGCGCCGACAGAATGCCTTCAAGTCGCATCGTACCGCTCCTGTCCCAAAAACTGGGTGCCGGCGGAGCCACCTCGGCTAGTTCCACCACCAGCGATCAGCCCGCCCTTCGCCGGCCTTGGAACGAGCGGGAGACAAGGCGGCGTTTTGCTCTTTCTTTTCGGCCGCGCCCCACGAATTGACCAGCACACCGCCCGAGGCGCTGAATACGAATTTGCGGTGGGTCTCGATGTAGTTGGCCAGGGTCGGAAGCTGGCGCGGAATTTGCAACTGGTACCGCGATGGCACTCGCGATGGGTCGAGG
>Ga0307373_10009673_pt1 | contig 14335 bp, 12 predicted proteins | sample OX2MG_FD_202534 | JGI IMG/M metagenome (GOLD analysis project Ga0307373, IMG submission 202534) | Soil microbial communities from Risofladan, Vaasa, Finland - OX-2 | ecosystem: Environmental > Terrestrial > Soil > Coastal area > Acid sulfate soil | place: Finland: Risofladan, Vaasa | collected... | reverse complement strand
AATTCCACCAGGCTGGCGAATGCCTATGATTTTTCCAGCCTGGCCCAGGTGCCCAGACTGGCTATAACGGTGGGGATCAGCACCATCCTGAAAGCCAAGAAGATCCGACTGCTGGCCTGGGGGCAGAATAAGGCCCTGGTGGTCTGGCAGGCCGTGGAGAAGCATAGCACGGACCAGGTACCGGCTTCCCTGCTGCAGCAGCATCCGGATTGCCGGTTCATGCTGGATGAAGCAGCCGGTGCGGAGCTGACCCGGTTCAAGTCACCCTGGCTGACCGGGGAATGTGAATGGACCCCCCGAATGATCCGCAAGGCCGTTTGCACCCTGGCCCTGGAAGTAAACAAACCCATCCTGATGCTGACGGACAATGATTATAATGATCAGGGCCTGAGTGATCTGCTGGTGCAGTTCGGCTCAGCCTATGATATCAACCTGACCGTATTCAACGGCATGAAGGATGCCATTACGGGGTGGCCAGGGGGAAAGCCCGAGGTCCAGATCCCCAATCACCCGGAAAGATCACACCCGGCTAAAAAACGGGTGATTATATTCTCCCCCCATCCCGACGATGATATTATATCTATGGGAGGGACTTTTATCCGGCTTCATGACCAGGGACATGATGTGCATATCGCTTATCAGACCTCCGGGAACATTGCCGTCAGTGATGAATTTGTCCTCCGCTTCATTGATTTTGCCGTAGGATTCGATGAAATATTCGGGATTGATAAGAGCCGGGCCGGAAGGATACTGGATGATGCCAAGGGTTTTATCAAAACCAAAAAACCCAGTGATCTGGACACTCCGGATATCCGGGCGATCAAGGGACTGATCCGCAGGTGCGAAGCCAAGGCCACCTGCCGGTATGTGGGTATTAAAGATGAAAACATCCATTTTTTGAACCTGCCTTTTTACGAAACCGGCGCAGTGGAAAAAAATCCTCCCGGGGAAGAAGACATCCGGATTACCATGGACTTGATCAGGCAGATCAGGCCACATCAGATTTATGCTGCAGGAGACCTGGCCGATCCGCATGGCACCCATCAGGTCTGCCTGGATATTGTGTTCGAATCCATTCGCCGGATGAAGGAGGAATCTTTCCTGAAAGACTGCTGGGTATGGCTTTACCGGGGCGCCTGGCAGGAATGGGATGTCTTTGATATCGAAATGGCCATACCCATGAGTCCTGACCAGGTGGTCCAAAAACGAAACGGCATCTTTATTCATCAGTCCCAGAAGGACGGGGTGGTGTTCCAGGGTAGCGACAGCCGCGAATTCTGGCAAAGGGCGGAAGAACGTAATGCAGCTACCGCAGAATTATACGACCGGCTGGGACTTCCCAAGTATGCCGCACTGGAAGCCTTTGTCCGCCATCACTTTCCGGGGATAAACTGACTGGAGTAAAGTTTCCTGACCTCCCCGATCCCGGACTTGCTGATTATGGTCATTTCAGGCCTGGGAACTGGAAATTACAGAAAATCATAGCCTGCAAAAGGGCTCCCGCATATCCATTTGATTTTGGGAAAAGGCTGATTTTCGTTACCTTGGATTATTGATCATCCATCCTTTTTTCCATGAAAATGCATTCTTCCTTTTCAGCGGGTTTGTGGATTATTTCCACAGCCCTGGTTATCTCAGGCTGCCACAGTAATTCCTCCTCGTCTCATTCCGGTTCCGGTAAAAAACCTGGGTTGGCTTTTGCTCCGGACAATGACGGGCTGGTGTTACCTGCGGGATTTCATGCCATAGTAGTTGCGCGGAACCTGGGCGCTGCCAGACAAATCGCCGTCGCCCCGAACGGGGATATTTATATCGGACTGAACAGGATGAGCCACGGGGGTGGGATTGTAGCCCTGCGGGATACAGACGGGGATGGGCAGGCCGATGTGATCCGGTATTTCGGGAATGGCCATGGTAACGGGATTGGCATCCATGATGGTTGGCTCTACTGGGCTACGGACACCGCGGTCCTGCGATTTAAAATGTTACCAGGATCACTGGTCCCCGATTTAGATGCCCAGATGGTTGCCCGATTACCTGCCCAGGATGAGCACCGGGCCCGGACTATTGCCTTTGACGACAGTGGCCACTTATATGTAAATATTGGTGCCCCCTCCAATGCCTGCCAGGTGGAAGACCGGACTAAGGGTTCTCCAGGCATCATGCCATGCCCCCTGCTTGCCCTCCATGGCGGCATCTGGCAGTTCAATGCAGGACGGGAGAATCAAACCCAGCAACAAGGGGGCCGCAGATATGCCACCGGGCTGCGCAATTGTGTGGCAATCACCTGGAATATTCAGGCTAATCATCTCTTTGCCATGATGCAGGGCCGGGATCAGCTCTTTCAATTATTTCCCCAATACTATACCGATACGATGAGTGCTGAGCTGCCGGCCGAGGAATTCCTGGAGATCAAGGATCAGGGAAATTACGGATGGCCCTATGCCTATTATGATGAACTCCGAAAAAGCCTGATGGTTATGCCGGAATATGGAGGCAATGGCAAAAAAGAAGTACCCAAAGGAAAATACCAGGATCCGATCATGGCCTTCCCGGGTCATTGGGCCCCAGATGGGCTGATGTTTTACACCGGAACCGCGTTTCCGGCTTCCTACCGGAACGGAGCCTTCATTGCCTTTCATGGTTCCTGGAACAGGGCTCCGCTTCCCCAGGCCGGCTATGATATCGTTTTTGTCCCTTTTAAAGGAATTAAACCGGCAGGGAGTTTTTCGTTTTTCGCCAGGGGATTTGCCGAAACCCCGGTGATTAAAAGTCCTGCCGATGCCAAGCACCGGCCGGTGGGCCTGGCCCAGGGACCTGATGGGTCCCTGTATATCACTGATGATGCAGGGGGTTCGGTTTGGAGAATTGTATATACGGGACCCTGAATCCGGATCATGCCTGTGGCCATTTTCAAAAAAGCAGGGTCTGCGCATTGGTTTTCGGGCCTGTCAACATGAGCATCTCCTGCTCAATGAGGATAAGATCCTCCGTTGTTCAATTCAGTGGACCTGCTCAGTACACTAATTCCTTTGATCGAACCAGTAGATTGATTCATTCCACATAGGACAGTCAAAAGATGGAATGATATTTTGACTGGTTTATCCTTACCGGGGATATCCATTCGGATAACGCCCCATGCATTTTTCATCTATACTTAAACGGCAGTAAATATTTAACCTTATTTTTACCTCAGGTTTAATATTAGCTATGGCTAAGGTAAAATTGGGATTAATACAAATGTCCTGTTCGCAGGATCCGGAGCAAAATCTGCTCAAAGCAACCGGGAAGATCCGGGAAGCAGCAGCCGGGGGTGCTCAGATCATTTGTACCCAGGAACTTTTCACTTCTCCGTATTTCTGCGATACGGAAGATTATGAAAAATTCTACCTCGCGGAAGCGATCCCGGGACCCCTGTCCCTGGTCCTTTCCGGACTGGCAGCAGAACTGCACATTGTGATCGTCGCTTCCCTGTTTGAAAAAAGAGCCCAGGGAATCTATCATAATACGGCTATCGTAGTGGATGCAGATGGTCAATTACTGGGTAAATACCGTAAAATGCATATTCCGGATGATCCGGGTTATTACGAAAAATTTTATTTCACCCCGGGGGATCAGGGATATAGCGTATTTAAAACCAGGTATGGACGGATCGGTGTGCTGATATGCTGGGATCAATGGTTCCCCGAGGCAGCAAGAATCACGGCCCTGCTTGGCGCAGAGATCATTTTCTATCCCACCGCAATCGGTTGGTCCAAACTCCAGGATGACCGGACCAATGCGGAGCAATACAATGCCTGGGAGACCATCCAGCGGGGTCATGCAGTAGCCAATGGGGTTCATGTGGTGGCAGTGAACCGCACAGGGACTGAATCTGCCATGAAATTCTGGGGCGGATCCTTTATAGCCAATCCATTTGGTACGATATTGAACCGGGCATCTCCGGACAGGGAAGAATTACTTATCGAGGAAATTGATTTGGATCAAACCGGATATTACCGGACGCATTGGCCTTTTCTGCGTGACCGGCGTATTGATTCCTACTCCCCCTTGCTCCAGCGCTATATTGACGATAAACAACCGAAAGCAGAATGAATCCCTACCCTTCGCGGGAAGGATATTATTTTCCAGCAGAATGGTATCCGCATGAAGCGACCTGGCTGAGCTGGCCCCACAAGGAAGCTTCCTGGCCCGGTAGCATCAGTGCAGTCTATCCCGCCTACAGCCAGTTCATCCGCCTGCTTGCCGAAGGGGAAAGGGTATGTATCAATGTCTGTAATCCCGGGATGCGCCAGTTCGCTGAGGACTGCCTTAGGCAGGCTGGGACGGATCTTTCCAGGGTGGAATTTCATTTAAACCCCACCAATGACGCCTGGTGCCGTGATCATGGACCTGCTTTCCTGATCAACCCCCTGGCCAAGGATAAAAAAGTAATTGTGGACTGGGATTATAATGCTTGGGGAAACAAATATCCTCCATTCAATCTGGATGATGATATCCCCTCCAGGATCGGGGCTTTCTATCATATCCCCGTCTACCACCCGGGCATCATCATGGAAGGCGGCGCAGTGGATTTTAACGGAGACGGAACAGTGTTGACCACGACATCCTGCCTGCTGAACCCAAACCGGAACCCCCATTTAATTGCATCAAAGATCGAAGACTATCTGAAAAATTATTATGGAGTCAGCCAGGTGCTTTGGCTGGAAGAAGGGATCGATGGGGATGATACGGACGGACATATTGACGACCTGGTCCGGTTTATAAACCGGGATACGGTGGTAACCGTAATGGAAAATAACCCTGCTGATATCAATTATGAAGTATTGCGAATTAACCGGTTATCCCTCGGTAAAATGCGCTTACCGGATGGCCGTTCCCTGAATATAGTGGAGATTCCCATGCCTTCCCCTATTTTCCGGGAAGGGATGCGCCTTCCGGCATCCTATGCCAATTTTTACATCGCAAACCGGGCGGTCATCGTGCCCACCTTTAAAGATAAAAACGACCAACTGGCCATTGGGCTCCTGCAGAACTGTTTTCCGGACAGGGAGGTAATCGGTATTGATTCCACCGATATCATCTGGGGCCTGGGGAGTTTTCACTGCCTGAGCCAGCAGGAACCGATCAGTCCAGGTCCTGTAGGTTAATCCATGCTGAAATTCGCCCCCATTCTTAACCGGGGAAAAACAGGATAGATGGCTGACCTATTCACGCTGGTATCGGGACTGGGGAACCTGTCAAATGCACACATCTTTAATATAACTATGCAGAAAATCAGGATTTAGTCTCAATAAGAAAATAGTACCTTAATATATTTATGCCCGGACGGTAAAATCATTTCCATGGACAGGGTGCATCTCATTCAACTGTTGATTAAACAGAAAAAGCTTACCCATTATATGGAGATCGGGGTTTCTAACGGTCATGCTTTTTTCCGCATTAAGGCTAAGGTCAAAATAGCAGTAGACCCGTATTTTAAGTTCAATACCGGCAGGAAACTGATAAAGACATTCCTGAATCCCCATAACCTATACAATACCTGGTTTGAAAAGACAAGCGATGATTTTTTTAAATATGACGCACCTAGGATTTTTGAAAAAAATAAAATTGATATCGTGCTGATTGACGGGATGCATGAATACGATTTTGCAACCAGAGATGTGGACAACGCCCTGCATTATCTCCGGGACGATGGAATAATTATCATGCATGACTGCAATCCGCCCACCCGGGAAGCCGCTTGTTCCTTTCAGGAATGGAAATCCGGTAATTATACTTCGGATTGGAACGGGGATGTATGGAAGACCATTGTATTTATGCGAAGTCAGCGAAAAGATATTGACGCTTTTGTCCTGAATTGTGACCAGGGATTGGGAATTATCACTAAACGCAAGCCCCGCCAGACCCTTACATTGAGTGTTCCGGATATAGCCCGGTCCGATTTTGCTGATCTGGACGCAAACAGGCAGGAATGGCTGGATCTGAGGCCTGTCCATTACCTCTATGAATATTTTAATTTGCCTCCTCCATGATCCCTGAATGACCGCGCCCTGCGCCTAAACCTGATTTAATCTCCAAAGTTTCCTGCCGTCTTCTGGCGAATCATATGGGCTGCCCAGTTCCCCTGCCTTGGGGGGAATGGCGAAAAGAGGTTTTCCATATTTAACACCGGAAGGTATTTTTTCCATTGATTCCAGTAAAAGTCAATTCACCCCTGCTTTTCCCTTCAGACCGTTTACCGTGCAGTTTGGCATGGATCATGGTCAAGAGGGTATCTTTCCCTTTTTGCTCAAAAAGTAAAATCAGGGAAGATTCCCATCATCCTTTTCCCAATCTGAACCAATCCAGCCCTTCGCAATACTTTTATCCATAACCATTTCCAGGTTCTTATCCGAAATATACCCATGGGTAGAAAACTCCGCACCATACTTAGGGGGGTATTTAAACGGTATGAAGTGATGAATTTAGGTGCATGGCATACTCTTTCACCGAGAGTATGTTTTTAACACTTTTTGAACAATGGCCTTTGGCATAATGATTTTGTTTTTAGAAAAAATTGTTTTTTTCCAGGAAGAGATTTTTAAATTTCAGGATTAATATGACTGGGCACTGTTAAAGGAACTATGGATGAAAAATAAATCCTGCGGTCATTAAAAAATGGAATGAATGAATGAATGAATGAATGAGAATAGCCGGATCCTTTGCCATAAATACTGCTCCCAGGTTCAAGGAACAGATCATTTCATTGCAGGCTGCCGGTATATTCCGTTCATTTCCATCCGACAGCGTCTGTATTCAAAGCAACTTCGAAAATTGACCGGGTGGGGTCAAGAGGGTCTTACCGGATCAATGGGAATTCTGAAATCCTCAGCACGCTGCAACCATATGGGATCAGTGTTATTTCCCTGATCGGTTCTTTGCCAAGTCCGGTGGGATCACAGGGAAGTGGTCCTGCCATATCATTATATAATTTCCAGTAAGGGATAATCTTGGCACGGGCCCGGATTACCAAAGGGGCATTATCCCCGCTCCAGGGATGAAGTCCAGCTTTTTTGCGATACACAACCCGGAAATCCTCCTGCCACCGGCTTTTCGGGACCTCCATCAGGCCATAGTTCCAGGGGGTGGTTGGGAATACTTCATCATAATTTCCATAATGGTCGCTGTTTCGGACCTGCTTCCAATGTTCACCCACCTTCAAGGCATAAACCAGGGGACCCCGTTCCACGGCCACTGCATCTTCATACCACCGGCTTAGGGTGATATGCATGGGCAGATCCAGTACTAGGGTGTCCGAATCGGACCAGGATCTGTTCACCTTTACCACCTGTGCTCCGGCAAACCGGCCCCATATTTTATGGTCCACCAGGATTATACCGGTATCACACCAGGCCGGAATCCGGAGCCCAAGGGGAAACCAGGTCCGGGAAGGGCCGTGATAAACGAACCGGATCCTGCTGCTGAACGGATAATCGGAAACCTCTGAAAAAGATACCCTGGCGCCATCTCCCACCCGGGCATGAACGACTGAACTTCCATATACCAGGGCAGCCAGCCCGCGATCCGCCGTGGCAAACCAAAGGTGCTGTACATATTTAGGCCATCCCTGGCTCATATTCACCGTGCAGCAGGGATAACCGGTAAGCAGTCCGTAACAGAGTGCCGTACCATCATAATGGGTATTAAAATTCCGGGGATGACGGCTGATCATCACCTGATTGGCCTGCTGAAAATATTGCCGTCCTGAAAAATTTTGTTCCGCCTGGGTGGGCAAGGCATTGAAGGTGATCCGTTCCAGCAGGTCCATGCAGTGTACATCTCCGGTGATCCGGATAATATTTTCCAGGGAAAACATCATTTCCACCGCTGAACAGAATTCAGAGCCCTGGGTGGGATTATTACCATGGGTCATCTCATCTGCGCCATACATGCCTTCAGGCTGGCCCAGGTAACGGCGGATATCCCTGATGGCCCTGAAGACGGCATCCGGATATTTATTTTCCGGATGTCGCTGGTAATATATCACCGGTTCTTTCAATCCCTGAGCCAGGTTAACCCCATGGAAAGCAAACCGGTCCGATATCCCCTGGGTATGCAAAAAGGCATCTGTCCAACTGAAGGTCTGTGCATACAGGAGATCTCCCAGCCGAAGCAAGCTCGTATCACCGGTAATGTCATACAACCAATATACCTCCAAAAGATTATCTCCCCCCCGCTGGGTTGCCCACCAGCTCCATTGCCCCAGCGGGGTTTTGGGTAATTGCCTGAGCTGGTAATGAAAATAACGGGTCATCAGGGTAATTACCCGTTTATCCCCGGTCGCTTCATAATATTGCTGCAGGACTTTGAGCATCACCATTTTCGGCCACCAGTCCTGGGCATTGTTCCTTTGCAGGCCCGGCTCGTGGGGTAGTTTCCCGGCTGCAGGCACCGGCCCGAAATATCCATCCGGTCGCTGATGGTCCAGGGACCAACGGATCCAGGGTTGCACCTTCGCGATCAATCTTTGATCATGCAGGATATAGGCCAGTGGAACCAGTCCATCCAGCCAGTACGGCCCACGCTCCCAGACATCCCCATTCCCACCCAGCCAACCGTTCCGCTTTCCCAGCACTTGTCCATATAAGCTATCCAGATGGCCTGTCATTCCTCTGGCCATGGCTTCCAGTTCCGCCTTCAGCCATCCCCTGGGCTGAATGGCGCCAATCGGAAGTTCCAGGTAGGGATTCGGCCGCAGGGGCTCCCTGTTCTGCAGGTACCAGGAAGAATCGCTGATCCGCTTCGCAGGCTGTACCCGAAAACTGACAGTACCCGTCATGGATACCAACACCATTGCAGCAACACCTATAGAAAGTCCATTACGGCAGATCGGCCATCTCCCGAATTCAACCCTGGTCAAATTCATGTGCTTCGGTTTACTCCCTTTCAGTATCCATTTTTTCCCGGGCGATCAGGGTTATGGCGCTCCAGTCCCATTCTCCGCGCTCCTTGTCCATACTTTCCTGCATCCGCCTTTTGATCAGGTGGCCCTGATCCATGGAAACATGATGAAGGGCTGCAGCATCCAGGACCAGGTTTATATCCTTCAGCCCCAGCTTCAGGGTAAAGCTTGGCTTTTGAAACGTTGCATCCAGCATCAATTTCCCATAGTTTTTAAAGACAATGCAGTTGAAGAGGGTACTGGTTAATAACTCATAAGCATCGTGCGGGTTAATGCCACTTCTTTCAGCGAGGGCATAAGTCTCCGCCAGGGCTTCCAGGGAAGAGGCGATCAGAAAATTCACACATAATTTCATGGTGTTGGCCAAAGCCGGTTCTTCCCCGAATACCCGGACCGCAGAAGCTCCCATGGCCTGCCATAACGGATCCACTTCCCGAATCGATTCCCCAGGGCCAGCTACCAGGATGGTCAGCTGCCGGGACCTGGCAGCTTCCGGCCGGCCCATGATGGGAGCTGCCAGGTATATTTTGCCGGCATCCTTATGCTGCCTGGTCAAGGTCTTCACCAACTCAGGGGAGACCGTACTCATGGAAATATGGATGGACCCGGGCTGCATATTGGCCAGCAGTCCTTCCGGTCCGGTAGTGATTTCCTGCAGGGCCTGGTCATCACTGACCAGGGTGATTACCACCCCGGATATAGCGGCAAGCTCCTTCAATGTATCGACACCTGTTGCCCCCAGTTGAATCAGGGGGTTGACCTTATTCCGGGTCCGGTTGAATATCCGTATGGGATATCCGCTTTCGATCAGGTTCCGCGCTATGGGTGTTCCCAGGTTACCCAATCCGATAAATCCTATTTTTGTCTTGTCCATGGTATTTTTTAAGCAGGTTCAAAGTACCGAAAATATGCCAGACTTCCCCTGCATCCGGTGATTGCTTCCAGATTCCGATGTATTCCCGTAGTTTTGAATAATTTTTTCCCAATGACCCTTGTACAGCTTCGCCAAATCCAGCCAGTGGAGATTTTTCCCGGCTTCAGGGCCAGGATGGTCCACACCAAACAGATGTCCATCATTTACCTGGATATCCGTTCCGGCAGTGTGTTCCCCGAACATCATCATCCTCATGAACAGGTAAGCAGTCTGGTGTCCGGGAGTTTCGAGCTGACGGTGAACGGTAAAACCATCGTCATGCAACCAGGTACTGTAATTGTCATAGCTCCCGATGAACCCCATAGCGGCAGGGCCCTCGCCGATTGCCGGATCATTGATACCTTCCATCCGGTCAGGGAAGATTACCGGGCTTTGATGAAATAAGCTTATCCGGATAGCCGCACCGCCGGAAGTGCCGCATGTAGATTGAACTTATGACCCCAGCAAATCAGCCTTTGGAAAATCAGCCCCTGAATTTGATCATCGTGGGAGGAGGCCCGATCGGGCTGGCCTGCGGGCTGGAGGCCCGCAGGGCCCACCTGAGCTATCTGATCCTGGAAAAAGGCGCCCTGGTCAATTCGCTGTATCACTATCCGGCCAATATGACCTTTTTTTCCACTTCCGAGCTCCTGGAAATCGGAGGCATACCCTTTATATCAGATCGGCCTAAACCCATGCGACCCGAAGCCCTGGAATATTACCGCAGGGTAGCCACGTCCCGGCAACTGTCTGTGCATTTATTTGAAAAAGTAAATCAGATCATTCCGGGAGAGCCTTTCCATACCGTGATTACTCCCCTGCAGACCTACCGGGCAGAACAAGTAATCATAGCGACCGGCTTTTATGATATCCCGATCATGCTGGGCATTCCCGGTGAGGAGCTTCCGAAAGTAAGCCATTATTACCGGGACCCTCATTTTTTTGCAATGCAAAAAGTCATCGTGGTAGGTGCCAATAATTCAGCGGTGGATGCTGCCCTGGAAACATTCCGCAAAGGTGCTTCAGTAACCATGGTCATCCGCGGCAACGGAATTGGCTCCCGGGTGAAATACTGGAAAAAACCGGATGTGGAAAACCGGATAAAGGAAGGCGGTATCCGGGCATTATTCCATTCCAGGCTTACGGAAATCCGGGAAAAGGAAGCCGATATCCGGACTCCTGAAGGAATGATCACCGTGGCCAATGATTTTGTGATTGCCCTGACAGGCTACCGGCCCGATTTCGAATTACTGAAAAATACAGGTATTGAGGTATCCGCAGATGAAAAAATGTGCCCCGTTTACCAATCCGGTACCATGGAAACCAATATCAGCCGTATTTACCTGGCCGGCGTGGTTTGTGGTGGCATGAATACCCATGAATGGTTTATAGAGAATTCCCGGGAACATGCCGTCAAAATTATCCAGCATATTGTTTCTTCTGAAAAGGCCTCTAACCCATGAAAAAAATTATCTTTAGGGGATTATGCGATTATCCCACTAGCATTGGTCATCCTTCAATTCTTGTATCATGTATAATAAACCGCGGTTAATCCACCGGTTGAAAGGGGTTGGAATGATCATTCTGACCGGTTTGATGCTGATACTGGTGCCCAAATCAGGACATGGACAAAATCCGATTGACGGCAGCTGGAAAGGGGAGGCCACAGGTCCTACGAACCAGCATTTTCCCCTCATATTCACCTTTCATACGCAGGATACCCTGCTGACGGGTTCCATGATATCTCCCATGGGAAACGACACCATTATCCTGAGAAACGGGACTATCCGGGGGAACGAACTATATTTTGATATTGCTTTTGGTAAATTATTCATTCACCACAGCGGAGAATTGAGGGGTGATAGTATTTATATAAAGACTGCAGATCGAAGCGGGGGTGGAATGTCCTTCACGTTGGGAAGGATTACCGGAACCCAATAACTGATGATGTAGTTCAGGAATATGCCTGTTTTGCCCTGTTGTACTGGGATGAACTGCGGCTTCCGCCGACGGCTAAATTAACCCGGAGCACCCTTCCTTTATATTTCCGGCCATTGAGTGAAATGGCCATCTTGGTGGCGGCGCTGCGGTCAATTTCCACATGGCTGAACGTTTCGTTGATCGATACCCTGCCTAATACAGCCTGTGACAGGTCGCTGGTATCCAGGATATACTGCATAAAGTTGGATTTCTGAAATCCATCCTTGGATCCTATGTTCATGAAAAGGGTGACCTTGCTCCCATCCTGAGCAGGCATACGACCGGAGGTTGCTGGTCTCTCCCGCTGCTCATAGGTATTATGGACGTTCAGATCAGCTGCATTCTTGTAATATTCCAAAAAATGATTCAGTTCAAGGGCAGCCATCCTGCTCAGGATCTCTTCCTTTCCCATATCTGCAAACATGTCAGTGATGACCGGCAGATAATGTTCATAATCCCCCGGAGCTACCTGTGTACCATGTAGTTTTTCAAAAAAATGAATGAACTGCCTTTCACAGACCTCGCGGCCTGCAGGAATTTCCTTTCGGCTGATTTTTACCCGGGCAATCCGCTCTATTTCCTTAAGCCTCCCCATTTCCCGGGCATGCAATAAAGAAATACAGATGCCTGACTTACCAGCCCTGGCAGTCCTACCGCTTCGGTGCGTATAAACTTCCGGTTCATCCGGCAGGGCAAAATTGATCACATGGGTGATCCCTTCCACATCAATTCCTCTGGCAGCCACATCTGTGGCGATCAGCAGCTGAAGGGATTTTTCCCTGAAGCGGGCCATCACCTTATCCCGCTGCACCTGGGAAAGGTCCCCGTGCAGGGCATCAATGTCATAGCCTTCCCGGATCAGCCTTTCCGCAATATCCTGCGCATCTGCCTTGGTCCGGGTAAATATGATGCCATACATCTGGGGATTTACATCGATCAGCCGTTTGAGGGCTTCATACCGGTGGTGTGAATGCGTGATGTAATATTCATGGGTAATATTGGCAGCAGCCATATTCTTATTGCCCACAGTGATTTCCTGGGGATCATGCATAAACCGGTTGGCAATGCTGCGCACTTCATTAGGCATAGTAGCTGAAAACAACCAGGTGGACAATCGGTCCGGGGTCTTTTCTAAGATAAACTCAATATCATCGCGGAATCCCATGTTCAGCATCTCATCAGCTTCATCCAGCACAACAAAGCGGACCGTACTCAGGTCAATGGCCCGGCGGTGGATCAGGTCGATCAGGCGGCCTGGCGTCGCCACTACGATATGCACCCCTTCTTTTATTTGCCGGATCTGGGCGCTGATGCTGGTCCCTCCATACACTGCTGCTATTTTAACCTGCGGCAGGTATTTGGCAAAATCACCCAGATCGGCGGCTATCTGCATACCCAGTTCCCGGGTGGGACTGAGGATGAGGGTCTGAACCTGTCTTAGTGAGGTATCCGTATGCTGGATCAGGGGGAGGCCAAAAGCTGCTGTTTTGCCGGTGCCGGTCTGGGCAAGTCCTACAAAATCAGTGGTTTTTTCCAGTAATATGGGGATAGCCTGTTGTTGTATCGGGGTAGGCTGGGTAAAACCCAGGTCGGCTATTGCCTTTAATAGTTCGGTCCGGATTTCCAGGCCGTTGAAAATGTCCATCAGATAAATATTTAACGTTGATAACTGACTGATGTTTGCCTGTATCGGTCAAAATCAACTTAATATTGAGCAGGATTACCTGAAGACCAACTGGGGCAGCCAATTAATTAAGCCGCAAAGGTAGACTATATTGGTGAAAGTGAAAAGTCTGGCACAAACGGTAGTGTCTCAGCTTGAGATGTTAAAGGTTTTTAACCGAAAAATCTTTTATTTCAGTTGGCCACAAAATACTCCCCTAAATTCAGCGTCATTTTTCTTATCCAGGGAACGACCAGCAGCAGAATTATAACTTTCTGAAAAATATTTTCAAAAAAATTTGCGTAAGTAAACACTTACATATATATTTGCGTAAGTAAACACTTACGAATTATGTCAATAGAAGCAAGAAGAGATGTGTTCCAAGCAATCGCTGACCCTACAAGACGGCAGATTATCAATCTGATTGCGCATAAATCCATGAACCTAAACTCAATTACCGAAAACTTTGAAATCAGCAGGCCGGCAATATCGCAACACATTAAAATTTTAACAGAGTGCGGTATAGTTATTATCAGGCAAAAGGGACGAGAGAGATTTTGTGAGGCAAAACTCGACACTTTGAGCGAAGTAACTGATTGGATAGAACAATATCGCCAGTTTTGGAACGAAAAATTTAATACCCTTGACAAGTATTTAAATAAAGTTCAATCAAATAATAAATTAAAAAAAAAGTAAAATGAAAAATCAAACAGACAAAAAAGATGGACTAAAAATAGTTCGTGATTTCAAAGCACCTAGAACATTGGTATTTCAGGCATTTTCAACAGCAGAAGCATTTGCTGATTGGTGGGGGCCAGTTGGTATGCCAATTACA
>Ga0307373_10009672_pt1 | contig 14336 bp, 11 predicted proteins | sample OX2MG_FD_202534 | JGI IMG/M metagenome (GOLD analysis project Ga0307373, IMG submission 202534) | Soil microbial communities from Risofladan, Vaasa, Finland - OX-2 | ecosystem: Environmental > Terrestrial > Soil > Coastal area > Acid sulfate soil | place: Finland: Risofladan, Vaasa | collected... | reverse complement strand
AGGCCGAGCTGGCCGCGGGGGAGCAGGCCCCCGTGGCTCAGCTGGTGGCCACTCTGCGCGCGAAGCTCGCGACCCGCGTGAGCGAGGGCGCGGTGACCGCCGCCGCCGCCAGCGTGCTGGACGGCGAACTGACAGTGCTCGAACACAGTGCCGCGAACTGACAGTGCCGCGAACTGACAGTGCCGCGAACTGACAGTGCCGCGAACTGACTCGTTAGTTATTGGCGCAGGTCGTCCCGTTGACCAACAAGACGGTGGGCACCGGGTCCTGGCCGGTATCGGTCCCGTTGAAGCCGATGCTCACCGAGCCGCCGTTCGCGGGGATGCTGGCGTTCCAGTTCGCGGCGCTCACTGTCACCTGCTGCCCGGACTGCGACCAGCTTCCGTCCCAGCCGCCCTGCACGCTCTCGCCGGAGGCGGGGAAGCTGAAGGTGAGCTGCCAGGGGCTGATCGCGGTGCTGCCCTTGTTGGTCATCGTGATGCTGGCGTTGAAGCCGCCGGACCAGCTGCTGTTCACCGCGTAGTGCACGGCGCAGCTGCTGTTCGCCGGCGGCGGCACCGTGAAGGTCACCGGCGGCGACGGCAGCGATGGGTTACCCTGGCTGTCCACGGCGACCACGTTGTAGGTGTAGCTGGCGCCGATGGTGAGCCCGGTCAGGCTCAGCGAGGTGCTGGAAGTCGTGCCCGCCAGGGTGCTGCTTCCGCCGCTGCCTTCCTGGTAGACCTGGTAATCGGCGATCGGGTCGGTGCCCGCGGTGGAGGCCGGCCAGGAGAGGGTGGCCGTGCCGGAGGTGTTGCCGGAGGTGCTGGACGAGAGTCCGGACACCGTCGGCTGGCCGGGTGCTCCCGGCGCGGTGACGCCGGTCCCGCCGCTGCCCGGGATCTGCACGACGGTGATCGAGTACGGCTGGACCGTCACCGACGACGCGGAGCTCTGCGTGGTCGAGGTGATGGACGCGGCGTTGTTGGCGTAGGTGTAGACCGTCGGCGTGCCCGACGCGGTGAAGCCGCTGGTGGCCAGGCTGACGGTGTAGGCATTGGCGGGGTCCTCGTTGTCGATGAGCACGTCCAGGCTGCCTCCCGCGCGGCGCACCGCGTGCACCCGGACCAGCGCGTTGCTCGAGGTGGAGGTGACCATCTCGTCGCCGGGGGAGCCGAGCTTGGACAGCATCGCGATCCCGTAGTACGGGGCGAAGGGCGTATCCGCGGCCGGCTCGGTGCTTCCGCTGCTGCTGGAGGCGTTGGAGAAGATGCCGTAGTCGCCGTAGTCGGTGGCGCCGTCCACCGTGGTGATGGTGCCCGCGCCGTTGTGCTCGTCCCACCAGTCCACGTTGGTGACGCCGTTCTCCAGCCAGGTCATGTACATGTCCGGGGCGAACAGCGCGCTCGGCTGAGTGTCACTGTCGAGGGAGGAGTTGGTCTCGGTCACCACGATGTGCACGCTGGCGGGGTTCACGCCCGCGTAGGTGCTGATCTCCGAGTGCAGCGAGGACACGATGCTGGCGATGCCCTGGGGGTCGGTCAGCATGTTGGCCGCTGAGGAACCACCCGGGTAGTAGTGCACGATCACGCAGTCGGTGCTCGACCCGAGGATGGACAGCACCGTCTGGTTCCACGGATTCGGGTACTCCGAGTTGGTGACGCCGTCGGGCCAGCTGCCCGGCGTCGTGAGCACGGCGCAGACGTGGATGGCCGGGTCCGCAGCCTTCATCGCGGACATGTACGCCAGCACGTCGTTGGCGTACTGGGTGGGCCCGCAGTTGTAGGTCTGCGCGGGCTCGCTGCCCACCGTGACCGGGCTGCCGTTCAGCGAGGTGTTACAGCGCGAGTCGGTCTCCCAGTTGGCGCCGTAGGTGCCGTTGCCGTAGACCTCGTTGCCGACCTCCCAGTACTGGATGCCGTAGTGGTTCGTGACGTCCGCGTCCTGAACCCACGAGGCGGCCAGCGCCGGGGTGCCGGTGCCATAGTTGACCGTGATGATCGGCTGCGCGCCCGCCGCCTGCGCCGTGGTCATGAAGTTGCTGAAGCTGGTGTTCGGCGCGTCGTAGCCGCCCTGGGCGACGTTGGTCTGCCAGTTGTAGATGTCGGAGTAGGACCCGCCCGGATAACGCAGCGCGTTGACGCCGGCGGCCTTGAGCAGGCCCGGGATCGGCGTGTCGTTCATGTCCCCGTCGTAGACGGCCGTGTTGAGGCCGATCGCGTTGGACGGGATAGTGCCCAGCCCGGAGTTCGCGTTCACCGTCACGCTGTCCGCCAGCGAGCTGGCGGCCTGGGTCTGCGCGGTCTGGGTCTGCGCGGCCTGGGTTTGCGCGGCCTGGGTCTGCGCGGCGGCCGGCTGGCTAGCCAACCCCGCCAGGCCCGCCGCCGCCAGCGCCAGCCCGGCCAGCGCCGTGGCCCCCCGTCGCAACAGCCCGCTGCGTGGTTCGCCGCCCCGTGGTTCGCTGCCCCGTGGTTCGCCGCTGCGCAACCCGCCGTTTTGCATCTAGGGCCTCCTTAGGAGCCGATCCGCTGCGACGCCGGACGCGGCAGCCGTCAAGCTCTTCGTACGGGGACGCCCGGCACGCGTCCAGGCACTGCGGCGCCCCGCCGCCGCGGCTGATCTCCACGGCGCAGACAAGCCCAGTTCAGGGCGGCAGTCGCGGGCGATGCGGCGGCCGGCGCCGGGCCGCATGAAATGTAACCAAGCCCGCCGGGCCGCCGGCGGAGCCGGAGCCGGAGCCGGAGGCAGAGCCGTCAGGCCGGAGGCAGAGCCGTCAGGCCGGAGGCAGAGCCGTCAGGCCGAATCGCGGATGACTAGTTCGGTGTCGAGAACGACCTGCGCGGGCTCCTGGCCGCCGCGGGCGATCAGGGCGAGCAGTTCGTGGGCCATACGGGCGCCCATGGCCTCGATCGGCTGGCGCACGGTGGTCAGCTTGGGGTCGGTGTGCTGCGCCAGTGGAGAGTCCTCGAAGCCGATGACGGCCACATCGTCGGGAACGCGGCGACCGCTGCGGCGCAGCGCGCCCAGTACCCCCGCGGCCATGAGGTCGGAGGCGGCGAAGACGGCGTCGATCGCGGGACGGCGGTCCAGCAGCCGGTACAGGCCGTGCGCGGCCGACACGCGGCCGAAGTCGCCGAATACGACGAGGCTGGGATCAGTCAGCCCAGCGTCGGCGATGGCGCTGCGGTAGCCGGCCAGGCGGTCAGCCCCGGCCGCCATGTCCGGCGGCCCGGCGATCGTGGCGATCTTGTCACGGCCGGCCTTGAGCAGGTACTGGACGGCCATCCTGGCGCCGCCGGCGTTGTCAGCGTCGACGTAGGAGATCCCCTCGTCGTTCCCGAAGGAACGGCCCGCCAGCACGACCGGCACGCCGAGGCTGCGCAGGTCGAGGGGGCGCTTGCCGTGCATGCTGACGAGCAGGGCGCCGTCCACATGACCGCTGCGCAGGTATCGCGAGGCGATCTGGTAGTCGCGGGGCGAGTGGGCGGTGAGCAGGACGAGCTGGATCCCGCGGGCCGATAGCTCCCGGCTGACGCTGCGCAGCATCAGCGGGAAGAACGGCTCGGAGAAGACCCGGGCGTTGTCCTCGCACACCATGAAGGCGATCGACCCGGTCCCGCGCGACGCCGACGCTCGCGGGGCCCGGTTACGCACGTAGCCGAGATCGGCGATCGCCGCCTCGACCTGCTGGCGCGTCTCCGGGCGCACCCGGGCGGAGCCGGTCAGCACCCGCGAGGCAGTGGCCGGTGAGACCCCTGCCTGCTGAGCGACGTCAGCTAGTCTGGGCCGTAAACTCGTGTCCGCGCCCGGCACGCCAGCCTCCTCGCCAGCCATTCTCCGGTGGCGGCGGAAATAGGCGTCCGCTGGCCATCACGAGGTGGCATGGTGCCTATGTCGCGCACCGAGGTTATGTATCGAGAGCGTTACGGATATGCAAACTCTCTGCTGAATATTCCGGCTAAATTCGCTGCCCTGTCAAGGGACCCGGCCCGGCAACCGCAGGGCCGGGCTCGCATTCGCCGGGCGGGCGGGGGGTTCCATGAAACTTTCAAGGCGCACAGCCTGGGGACATGTCCGCCGGCCGCCCCCAGGGCCGCGGTCAGACCGCCGCGAGAATATCGACGACGAAAACGAGCGTGTCGTGGCTGCCGACGTCCGGCGCGTTGCCGGCCCGGCCGTAACCGAGACTAGGCGGGACGATGAGCAGCACCCGGCTGCCCACCGGCAGCCCGCCGAGGCCGTTCTCCCAGCCGGGGATCACCTGGCCCGCGCCGAGCTGGAATGACTCGGGGAACCCGCGGGCCCAGCTCGAGTCGAATACCTTGCCGCTTCGCCACACCACGCCGGTGTCCTGAACGACGACGGTCTGGCCGGCCCGGATCGGCTGCCCGCGGCCGCGGATCAGCAGGCGGCGCACCAGGGTCGCGGGCGGCCTGGCCGCGTGCGGCGTGCTGATCGCGATGGTGGCGGGGCCGCCGGAGCCGCCCGTCAGCGTCGGCAGGCCAGGACCCGGCTGGTACGGCAGGACGGTTCCAGCGGCGTGCGCGGTCTCGGGCATGGTCGCCAGCAGGTCGAAGACGAAGACGATGGTGTCGGTGCCGGTGACGTTCGCCTGCGGGTCGCCGGCCCGGCCGAAGCCGTCCCGCGGCGGGACCACCATGACGACCCGGCTGCCGACCCGCTGCCCGGCCAGGCGCCGCCAGGCGCGCAGGCCCGATCGCAGCGGCAGGCCCTGCGGCTGCCGGTCGGTATAGCTGTCGACGATCTCCCGGCCGCCGGCCCAGACCTTGCCCTGGACGTTGAACAGCACGTAGTCGCCGGGCCGGACGACCGGCCCGTGCCCGGCGATGACGGTGTGCAGGATTAACTGGGGGGACGGATTCCCGCCGGGGATGGTGACGACGGGGTCGGTGCCGAATCTCCCGCTGACTCCCGGCAGGGGCCCGGGATCGCGGCCCGGAACCGCGCCGCAGCCGGCCGCGGTGGCCGTCACGAGAAGGAGCACGATCAGCGTGAGGCAGCGTCGCAGCGCAGTCATCATTTCCCGTCCTCTGGCCAGATGGCCGCTGGGTGAGGGGCGCGCACCCGGCTAGCTGCTGGTGCGCGCCCCTGCCGTTAGTTATTCGGTTGTTCGGATAGTGGCGGGCTGGCTAGAAGCCGGACGGCGGCGCCACGGTCGGGAAGAGCTGGGCGAACGACTCGAAGGCCGTGGCGACGTCCACCTCCGCCCAGAACCGGTGGTAGTTGAAGGACGGGGCGGACCCGCCATTCAGGTAGGCCTGGACCTTTGACCACTGCGGGTCGCCGATGTACCAGGGCCGGATGGACAGGAAGGTGTTGGTGGAAGAGCTGAGCGGGATGCCGCCGGGGTATTTCCCGGTCCAGCCGGAGGGAATGTAGACGCCCTCAGCGGTGGTGTTGTTGTAGGCGCTGGTGAAATTGCTGTAGTCGGTCCTGGTCTCCGGCGCGGAGAACCCGAGCGAGTCGGCGTAGAACTTGTGCACGGTGTCGATGATGTTCTGCGCGGCGGTCTGAGCGGCGGCATTGCCGGACTTGGCCGCGTAGTACTCGTACACCTTGGCGAGCGAGGTCGACACTCCGATGTCACTGGAGCAGCCGGACACCGAGACGCTCAGGCTGGTGTTGGCCGGCGGCGCCGTCGAGCCGGAGGTGTAGTTCTCGCCTGGCTGCCCCGCCCAGGTCAGGGTGCCGGGCAGGCAGATCGCGCCGGTGCTCGTGTTGAACGAGGTGACCGACTCCGCCCACGACACCCACTTGGCGAGGACGGTGCCCGCCTGCGCGTTACCGGTGTCGTAGTAGTACTCGGCCAGGCGCTCCATCGGCCAGGTCTGGTACCCGAACCACTGGTTACTCGGCGGGTTCATGTACTCCGGATCGGGCGTGTAGTACATGCCGTCGAAGGTGGTGTCCCCGGCGGGCGGCTTGGACACGTCGCCGTAGTTGCCGCCCCAGTTGTTGGTGACGCCGCCGGCGATCGCGCCCTGGGATGACTGCAGCCACTGGAAGAAGTTCAGCTGCGTGGTGAGGCTCGTGGCCCAGTCCGACTTCGCTGTCGGCGAGAGCGGGATCAGGCTGGGGTCGGTGGACAGTGCGTACGCGGTCACCGGGTCCTGATAGCCCTCGTGGATCGACTCGCCGCTGATCCGCCAGGACCAGGCGCCGGTGCTGGCGCCGCCCCAGGCGTAGTACCAGGACAGCAGGTAGGTGTCCTCGTTCGCCTTGCTGGTGCCGGCCGGGCAGCCCACGGAGCCGTCCTGGCTGCACGCCGAGGTGATCTGCTTGAAGTACTTGTCGAACATGGAGTAGCGCAGGTAGTCACCGAGCTTGGCGGCGTCCGCCAGGGTGCCGGCGATCTGCGACTGCCGGCCCTGGGCCTTGGCGAAGGTGTCGGCGAGGTAGGCGGCCTGGATCATGCGCGCGTCGGCGTCCGGCGCGTCGGTGTACTTGTACTGCGAGGCGAAGCTGCCGCCGCCGTTGTTGAACAGGTCCAGGAAGCCGTTGGGGCCGCCGAACTTGAGCAGGTCGCAGTCGGGCTGCGGGATCGTGTCCCAGACCGACTCCATCGGCCCGCGCTGGTAGCTGTTGACGAAGCTCGGCGTGGAGGTGGTGTCCTCGCACTGGCCGAACCCGTACCGGTTGTCGGTGTCCATGATCCACATGGGCGCGTAGATGTTGGAGGTGCCGTAGGTGGAGGTGAGTTCGGCCGCGAGCGGGTCGGGGCCCACCGGCACCGAGGAGTTGAGCGCGACCGGGTAGTTGCTGGGCAGGGGCTCATCCGGGCCGTACTGCGCCGGCGACGCGGCGTTGTAGGTGCTCTGGCCCGGCTGCTGGGACGCACTCGGGATCATGTACGTCTGCATGTTGGCCCAGGCGTTGTTGAACGGAGTCCAGTTGCCGGTGACCCGGCCGTAGTCCGCCACCAGCCAGAGGTAGTAGCTGTAGGTCTCGGACGTGGTCTGGTGGCCGTAGTCCGGCGCCTCGACGATGAGCGTCTCGACCGAGTGGTACGGGATGCCCTTCGGGCTGAAGTACCCGTTGTTCGGGTTCATGATCGTGTCGTAGAGGTTGAGGAACCAGGCGTCGTACTTGGACTGCGAGCCCGCCGGGAGTGCCTCGGTGACGGTCGTCGAGCCGGAGTTGTACCCCGTCGCCGAGGCGGTGAGGGTGCCCTGCCCGCCGCCGTCCGCGGCGGTGGTCCCCGACGCGATGGTGACGTTCTGCGGCACGCTCCAGTTCGAGGGCGTGAAGGTCAGCGAGCCGCCGGAGGACACCGAGAGGTCGGAGTCACCGCCGCTGTTCTCCGCCACGGCGACCGTGACGCTCGCCGAGGGCTGCGCGGACAGCGCCACGCCGAAGGTTCCCGTGCTGCCCTGCTGGACGGCGATCGAGTTCGGGTTCACCACGACGGTGGGCGACTCGACGGTCAGCGCGACCGGGTACGAGGTCAGGCTCTCGGTGCCGTTGCTGGCCACGGCGGTCAGCGAGTAGTTGCCGGCCGGCACGTTCGCCCACTGGACGGCCCAGGGACTGGCGGTGGCGGTGCCGATCAGGGTGTCGTTGGCCGCGGTGGTGCTCTGGTAGAAGCTGACCGAGGTGACGGTGCCGGAGCCGGTCACCGGGCTGGCCTGGAGGGTGATGGCCGAGCCGGGGCTGAAGATCTCCCCGGCGGTCGGGCTGGTGATCGACACCATCGGCGCGGCGCCGGGCGTCGGCGGGGGAGACGAGCTTCCTGACGGGCTGGGTGATGGGGAGGGTGTGGTGGTGGTGGGGGTGGGGGTGGGGGTCGTGGTGGTGCCGGCGCCGTTGCAGGTGGTGCCGTTGAGGGTGAAGGTGGCGGGGGCGGTGTTGGTGCCGGTGTAGGTGAAGTTGGCGCCGATCTGGGTGGTGGCGTTAGTGGCGAGGTTGCCGTTCCAGCTGGCGCTGGTGACGGTGATGTTCTTGCCGGACTGGGTCCAGTTGCCGGACCAGCCGGAGCTGAGGGCCTGGTTGCCGGCGTAGGTGTAGGCGAGGGTCCAGCTGGTGATGGCGGGGCCGGTGTTCTGGATGGTGACCCCGAGGGTGAACCCGGTGCCCCAGTCGCTCTGCACCGCGTAGGTGACCTGGCACGTCCCCGCGGCCTGCGCGGCCTGCGCGGCGGGCGCGGCGTCCGGGGCGGCCGCCACCGCCGCACCCGCCACCAGGCCCCCGACGGCCGCCACGCAGGCCAGGTACCGGGCGCGTCTGGCCAGGCCGATTGTCTGGGGTCTCACGACATCCACCTTCCCGAGGGTCCGCCGCCACCGGTGAATCTCGAAAACCCACTGGCTGCGTTTAGTTATGGTGAGCCGACACCCGGAGAAATAGTCTCCAGGAGGCTTGCATTTGATTATGAGCGCTGCCCGCCAGCTGCGGCTCATAGGACGACAGCGCGACCATAGCGCCAGGTCATTAAATTGGTCAAGCGTACAGACGCCATGAAAATAAGGGCCTTAATTTCATGGCGGAACGGCGCTAAATTAATGGCGCCGCCGGACCGTTCGAGAACGTCTCAGGCAGCCTGCGGCGGCGTTCTCGCTACGCTACGGGGCCCGTGGCGGCGCAGGGATCGCGCGCCGGTGAATCCTGAAATTTTCATCACGCGATCACCGGCTATCCCTGCCTTGACGGGGCGCGGCCCGGAGGCAACTGTCTTCCTTGATCTAGGAGGCGCCCATGCGCGTAGGCAGACCACGCCTGAGAAGACTTCGCGGCCGGGCCGGCGGCCCGAGACTGACTGCCGTCGCCGCGATAGCCGGGTGCGTCGCGACAGCCGCGGGTTGCGTCGCGATAGCCGGGTGCACGGCCGGGACCAGCCAGCCCGTATTCAAGCGGGTCGGGCCGTTGGTCACGCTGCGGATCGGCGTGTACGGCGACCCCGGCTACCAGCAGTCCGGGCTCTACGCGCAGTACGAGCGGCTGCACCCGAACATAAAGATCATCCAGGTGGCCGCGGCGCAGCAGGACGCGTACTGGCGGGCGCTGCCGGCCAGCCTGAAGTCCGGCCGCGCCGATGACATCCAGGCGATCCCGGTCGCGGACATCTCCGCGGTGACCGGCCCGCTGGCTGGCGACTTCGTGCCGCTGAACACCCTCGGCTCGGGCGGCGCCAGCGGCAGCGCGTTCGCCGATGCCTGGCTGCCCTGGGTGACGCAGCAGGCCACCAGCCCGGCCGGCAACACCTACGCGCTTGGCGCGCAGACCGGCCCCATCGCGATCTGCTACCGGACCAGCCTGCTGGCCGAGGCGGGCCTGCCGACCAGCCCGAAGGTCCTGGCCCGCGACTGGTCGACCTGGGCGGGCTACCTGAAGCTGGGCGAGCTGTTCAGGGCGCGCGTCCCGCGCGGTCCCGCCTTCACCGACTCGGCCGCCAGCCTCTACAACGCGATGGCCGCGCAGGCGAAGGAGCAGTACTACAGCCCGGCCGGCCGCCTGGTGCTGACGAGCAACCCGGCGATCAAGGGCGCCTGGGACACCGCGGTGCGAGCCGCTCGCGATGGGCTGAGCGCGAGACTGACCCCGCAGTCGAAAGCGTGGGACCGGGGGCTGGCCCGCGCCTCGTTCGCCACCGCGGTGTGCCCCGCCTGGATGCTGCGCCAGATCAGCACCCTCGCCGGGCCGCTGGGCTCGGGCGGGTGGAACGTGACCGCGGCGCCCGGCGGCACCGGAAACGTCGGCGGCTTCTACCTGGCGCTGCCGCGGACCGGGCGGCATCAGCAGGCGGCCTTCCAGCTCGCTGACTTCCTGGCGGGTGAGCAGGCGGGCATCGACCTGTTCCGCACCCGGGGCGACTTCCCCGCGAACTTCGCGGCCGTCACTGCCGTCGACACCGTCACCAGCACGTACTTCAGCGGTGCCGAGGTCGGCAAGATCTTCGGCGAAACGGCGGACCGGACGCCCGCCACGATCCTCGGCCCGGCCAGCGGAGCCATCGGCGCGGACCTCGACGGCGACCTGTCGCAGGTCGAGGCCGGCCGCCTGGGATCGGCCAGCGCCTGGCGAACCGCGGTCCGCCAGGCGCAGGCGGCCGGGGCAGCGGCGGCCGGGGCAGCCAGCCGCCCGGAAGGCTGACGGGCGCCCCCGGCGAGCGCGCGCGGGCATCGTGGACTCGGCCATGTACTCGGTCATCGCCTCCGAATGGCCCGCCTGCGAGGCCCGTCTCCGGGAGCGACTTCGCCGGCGTCAGGCGGCCATCAGGGTGGCCAGCGGGCAGAGACCGACGCGAACGCCGCTGTCAGCGCTGACGCTTGCCGGGAGCTGCCGTCCCACAGCAGGTCTAGGTCGCCGGTCAGTTCCCGGGAGCCATGCAGGATGCCCGCGACCTGGCCGATCACCACGACCCGCGCGCCCCAGTCGCAGAACGCCCGCAGCAGGGGCAGCGGGTCGAACCCGATCGCGTCATCGGTGGCCACGGTGCCCGCCACCTCATCAGCCTCCTCGTGCGACCGGCCGGTCAGCGCCCGCCCGCGAGCCTGCTCCCCGAGCCGTATCACGGCAGCCCGGAGCCGGCGGACTGCCGTGTCGTCTCCTGCCACGCCCTCATACTGCCAGCGATACGTTTCCTAGCGAAACTGCCAGTGTCCGGGCAATGCGCGATGATGCCGTTGTGGTGAAGGCGGGCGGGCAGTGGTAGTGGGCCGGTTCGCGGAAGTTGTCGTGCCGTCCCGTCTGGGCCGCAGTTTCCGCTGGCTGCTGGCTTCATCATGGGTGACGAATCTCGGCGACGGGATCACTCTGGCGGCCGGCCCGCTGCTGGTGGCGTCGCAGACGCGCAGTCCGCTGGCGGTGGCGATGGCCGCGTTCTTGCAGCGGCTGCCGTGGCTGTTGTTCGGCCTGTATGCCGGCGTGGTCGCCGACCGGCTCAACCGGCGCGCGATCGTCATTGCCACCGGCCTGGTGCGGGTGGCGATCCTGCTGATTCTGGCGGCGTCGATCCTGACGCACCGCGTCGACATCGCGGTGGTTCTGGCCGCCCTGTTCCTGTTCGGGGTGAACGAGACCTTCGGCGACACCACGACCACCACCCTGCTGCCGATGCTCGTCGACAAGCCCGACCTGGGGATCGCGAACTCACGTGCCCTGACGGGCGTGATCGTGTGGAACCAGCTGGCCGGCCCGCCGGTCGGCGCCGCGCTGTTCGCGGCGGGGATGGCGCTGCCGTTCGTCAGCGAGAGCGTGTGCGTGCTGGCCGGCGTGCTGCTGATCTCGCAGGTCAGGCTACCGGCGCACGGCTCGCTAGGGGAGCACGCCCGGGTGCGCGACGACATCCGCGAGGGATGGCGCTGGCTGTGGGCGCACGCAGCGGTGCGGACGCTGGCGATTACGATTTTCACCTTCAACGTCACCTTCGGCGCCGCCTGGTCGGTGCTGGTTCTCTATGCGCGCGAGCGGCTGGGCATGGGCGCGCTCGGTTTCGGGCTGATCACCACGGCGATGGCGGTGGGCGGCCTGCTGGGCGCCGCGTCGTACGGGTGGCTGGAGCGGCACGTGCGGCTGGGCGTCATCATGCGCGGCGGGCTGATCATCGAGACGCTGACGCACCTGGCGCTCGCGCTGACCCGCTCGGCCTGGCTCGCGCTGATCGTCTTCGTGATCTTCGGTGCGCACGCGTTTATCTGGGGAACGACATCGACGAGCGTGCGGCAGCGCGCTGTGCCCGCCCAGTTCCAGGGCCGCGTCGGCAGTGTGTACCTCACCGGCGTGCTCGGCGGCATCGTGATCGGGTCGGCGCTCGGCGGGCTGGTCGCCTCGGCGTGGGGCGTCACCGCGCCATTCTGGTTCGCCTTCGTCGGATCGGCCCTGATCCTTGTGGTGATCTGGCGTTCGCTGCTGCAGATCGCCCACGCCGACGAGCACGCCCGGTCCAGCGTCCCCACGTCCCAGCCGAAGTGGACGACTTCAGGCGATCACTCCAGCGGAGTTCCCGAGATTCTCCCGGGACAGCAGAAGACCCCACCCTAGGATCTAGAGCGGGGCCTATCCGACGACCTTCCGACCTGGAAACCACCAAGATCTCGCGGGTGGACCTTCTCCTCTCCTACTCCAAACGTCCCGGTATCAGTGAGGATCTGAGCGAGATCATCCGCCGACTCGGGCGCGTGCAAACTGACAGTCAGACACCCAAGCCGGTCAGTGTGTCCAGTGAGCACGAACCTCGCGTGTGGCGGATATCAGACCCGATTCCGCGAGCGGATCGGCGCGCCGGATGCGGCGCTGACCCCGAACGGCGGGCTGGCCGCGATCACTGAGTTGTGTGACCGGCTGGGCGTGATCGAGGCGCTGGACACGGCGGTCGGTCCTATCAAGCAGCGGGACCGCGGATACGGGGCCGGGCAGCTGCCAGCCGGGATCGCGGCGGCGCAGCTGGCCGGGAAAGATTTCCTGACCGGGCTGGACCGCCAGCGCGCTGACGTGGCAGGACACTCGGAACGCCTGACGGTTAGATCCCGCAAAGCGAAAAGAGAACTTTAGAATACGACCCTGTTGCTTGCCACAAGATAAGGGAGGCCAATAACTGTGACTATGGCCGCGATCTTGTCAAGGATAGACCAGGATGTTGCCCAGTACTTAGTTGGGGCGACCTCAATAGAAGATGATGCACAGATACACCTATCCTCTAAGGCGATGGAGCGACTTTGCAATCTACGGGATATGAGATAAAATTCGGAAATTGCTAAGCTGACTCTTTACCAAATTCCCCATTCCTGAGTCGACGGATGAAGCCTCGCCACTCGTCCGTCGTGAAGATCAGCACCGGCCCATCTCGGTCCTTCGAGTCCCGTACTCCCACCACCGTCTCGGTGATGGCTACCTCAACACAGTTGCCGCTGTTGCCGGAGTAGCTGCTCTTCCGCCACTGGGCGCGGGACAGGTCGTTGTGCTTCATCGCCGTTCCTCCTCACGCCATCATCTCGCCTGCGATGCGCTGGATGAGCGCGACTGACTGCTCGGGCGGCAGGGCCAGGGCACGCAAGTGCTCGAAGATACCCGCGAAGCGACTCCGGTCGGTCTCGCTCTCCAGGAACAGGTCGCCCGCCTGGCTCTCAATGTAGACGACATCGTTCGCTGACGGCTCCTCGAAACGGAGGATGGCGAACGATCCGGCCATGCCGGGATGACCGCCGACAGCACTCCCGATGAGAGATGCATGGATCATGCGCATGACGCGCGGCTGATATCCGGATACCGGGAGCGGCACGGGTCAGTCCTCACGGAGGTATTCGCGGGGATGAACCCGGAGGAAGTTGACCAGGCAACGCGGCAGGGCGACGGGATACCGCCGACCGTCATCGCGCTCAGCGTGGCCATCAGCGCGAGACTGCGGGAACTGGCCGCTGACGGCCCGGTCGTGATCGAACTCGACGGCCCGGTACTGGTCGAGCATCCGCTCATGCCACAGAGCGACGATGAAGCTACCCCGTAACGTCCCGTCAGGTAGCCAACGCCATCGCCGCCCGCACCGAGACCGGCGAGATCTCCCGCAGGCTGCCGCTGAACGGGAACCCGCCCGGGAGTTCGGGGTTGCCTACCAGACGCTGCGGAACTCTATGGACGTGCTGCGCAGCCGTGGCGGAGCTCCGCACTCGCGCAGCGCCGCCGCGCCGAAGACCAGCCCGCTAGGCCACGGAGCTGGCGCGGCTGAAAGGTTCACTCACCTACGGTCACCGGGGGGCGCGGGGCCGCGGCAGAGCGCGGCGGGGCGACCCCGCGCCCGGGGTTCGCCACACCTGTCCGGCGCGGCGACCGGGCTCCGCCGGTCATCCGCTTCCCGCTGGTCACGGCGCCCGAGAGCTGGCCAGCGGCGACCGGGCGGATCGCCAGCCGCCGGCTCGCCGCGGGGCGGCCCGCTTGGTCACTGAACGTCAGCGGAGCAGAGCGCCGCAGGCGCTCCCTTCCCGGCGCAGATGGCCAAATTTAGACTCCGGCCCCATACGAAGGCTGCGGGCATCCGCCATCGCAGCCCGCCGTAAGGAGGATGCGGATGCGAATGTTAGCGCGAAGATCCCGACTCCGCGTGCTGGCCGGCTACCTGGCTGGCGGCGCGCTGCTGGGCGGGTTACTGGCCGGCGGGGTCAGCGCCTCCGCGGCGGTCGCCCAGACCACGGCCGCCGGCCAGACTGCGGCGTCCGGCCACCTAGCGGCCGCGCGGCAACGAGCGGCGGTCGGCCACCCGGCCCAGACCGCCGCGCCTTCCTGCCAGGTCACCTACGCGGTGCAGAGCGACTGGGGCACCGGGTTCACCCTCGGGGTCACCATCCAGAACACCGGCCCCGCCATCACCAGCTGGACCCTCGCCTACACCTACGCCGGCAACCAGGCCC
>Ga0307373_10009670_pt1 | contig 14338 bp, 13 predicted proteins | sample OX2MG_FD_202534 | JGI IMG/M metagenome (GOLD analysis project Ga0307373, IMG submission 202534) | Soil microbial communities from Risofladan, Vaasa, Finland - OX-2 | ecosystem: Environmental > Terrestrial > Soil > Coastal area > Acid sulfate soil | place: Finland: Risofladan, Vaasa | collected... | reverse complement strand
CACTCAGCTCACGCCCAAAATCGCCTTGCGCATCCCCCTGGTCTCTTCCCCGATGGATACCGTCACCGAATCGCGCACCGCGATCACCCTTGCCCAGCACGGCGGTATCGGTTTTATCCATCGCAATCTCTCCGTCGAGCAGCAGGCCGCCGAAGTCGAGGCGGTCAAAAAATATGAAAGCGGCATGATCGCCGACCCGGTAACCGTGCATCCCGAGCAGCGTATCGGAGAGGCGCTCGCGATCATGGAGCGCCATCACATCTCCGGGCTGCCCGTCGTCAAGGAAGGCCGCCTGGTCGGAATTTTGACCAATCGCGACCTGCGCTTCGAGAAGCGCCTCGACAAGCCGGTGCGCGACGTGATGACGACCAAGCTGGTCACGGCGCGGCCCGGAATCTCGCTCGAGCAGGCCAAGGAAATATTGCAGGCGCATCGGATCGAAAAACTCCTCGTCACCGACGAGCATGATCGCCTGCGCGGGCTCATCACGGTGAAGGACATGGACAAGGCGACGCGGCATCCGTATTCGAGCAAGGATCGCCTGGGCCGCCTGCGCGCCGGCGCCGCGATCGGCGTCGGTCCCGAACGCGCGGCGCGCGCCGAGGCCCTGCGCCGCGCCGGAGTTGACGTGCTGTGCATCGACACCGCGCACGGGCATACCCACAACGTGCTCGAAGCGATCCGCGCAACGCGCCGCGAGTGCCCTGACGTGGATATTATCGCGGGCAATATCGCCACCGCCGAAGGCGCCAAGTCCCTGATTGACGCGGGCGTGGACGGGCTGCGCGTCGGGATGGGACCCGGATCGATTTGCACGACGCGCGTCGTCGCCGGCGTCGGCGTGCCGCAGATCACCGCGATCATGGATACGGCGGCGGTTGCCGAGCCGCGCGGAATTCCAATCGTCGCCGACGGCGGAATTCGCTTCTCCGGAGATATCACCAAGGCGATCGCGGCGGGCGCGACCTCGGTGATGATCGGATCGCTGTTCGCGGGGACCGAGGAAAGTCCCGGCGAGACGATTCTCTACCAGGGCCGCACCTACAAGCTGTATCGCGGGATGGGCTCGATCGGCGCGATGACCGAGCGCACGCGCGACCGCTACGGATTGCAGGAAGCCGAGGCCGGCAAGCACGTACCCGAGGGAATCGAGGGGCGCGTACCGCATCGCGGATCGCTCGCGTCGAATATCGAGCAGTTGATCGGCGGCTTGCAGTCCGGGATGGGTTACGTCGGCGCGCAGAATCTCTCGGAGCTGCGCCGGCGCGCGCGCTTTATCCGCGTGACCGACGCGGGCCAGCGCGAAAGCCACGTCCACGACGTCTTCATCACCAAGGAAGCGCCGAACTATCGCCAGTAGCCGCGTCACTTCACGATCACTCTTTCGGCTTCGATGCCCGATGATCGAAGGACCACTGCGAAGCACTGCTCGAAGATCCCCGCGCGCCGTGTCACAATTCGTGTGCGGAAAACGCCGCGCCAGGTGATCGTGAAAAGCAGCAAAATTCGGGTTGGAGTTCTGTTCGGCGGGCGCTCGGGCGAGCATGAGATCTCGCTGCGGTCCGCGCTCAGCGTGATGTCCGCGATGGATCCTGATCGCTACGAAATCGTACCGATCGGAATCGATCGCGACGGCAAATGGTACCTCGAAAGCGACGCACTCAAGATGCTCGCCGCCGCAACCCCGCATCTGGCCGCGCTCTCGGCCGGCGATACTCCCGTCACTCTGCTGCCGCATCCTGATAGCCGCGCCCTGGTCCGCGCTCCCGCGCCTGGCGATCTCGCACGCACGGGAGGCGCAGTCGCGGGTGAGCTCGACGTGATATTCCCCGTGCTCCACGGCACCTTCGGCGAGGATGGCACCGTGCAGGGTCTGCTGGATCTCACCGGAATTCCGTACGTCGGCGCCGGCGTGCTCGGCTCCGCAATCGGGATGGACAAGGACGTGCAGAAGCGGCTCTTGCGCGACGCCGGGGTATCGGTGGTCCGCCATCTCGCGATCGTGCACACCGACTGGATTGCAAATCGCGCGGCGGCGCGGCGGTTTGCGCGCGAGCTTGGCTTTCCGGTGTTCGTAAAGCCCAACGCGGCCGGCTCGTCGATCGGAGTCAGCAAGGTCAAGCGCGCATCCGAACTGGACGCCGCGCTCGAGGACGCATTCCAGTACGATCGCAAGGCTCTCATCGAGGCGTCATGCTCCGGGCGCGAGTTCGAAGTCGCGGTGCTCGGCAACGACGACCCGCAGGCCTCCGTCGCCGGCGAAGTGATCGTCGCCGGCACGCACGAGTTCTACAGCTACGAATCCAAGTATGTCGATCCGTCGGGCGCCGCCACGGAAATTCCCGCCCGAATTCCGCGCGCGACGATGAAACGACTGGGCCAGATCGCTATCCGAGCATTCAAAGCACTTTCGCTACGTGGAATGGCGCGAGTGGATTTTCTCGCAACCCGCGACCTGCGCAAAATCTATGTCAACGAAGTCAACACGATTCCCGGCTTCACCTCGATCAGCATGTACCCAAAGCTGTGGGAGGCGAGCGGAATCCCGATCGCGAAACTGATCGATCGGCTCGTCGATCTAGCACTCGAGGAACATCGCGAGCGCGAGAATCTCAAGTTCACCTATCATCCCATGGCATAACGCACGCGCAGTATCGCGATGAAAGAAATCCTCGTAGCAACCACCAATCCCGCCAAGCTCGCCGAGTATCGCCTGTTGCTGAGCGCATACGCGCTCGAGCCGATCTCGCTGGCCGACGCGGGAATTCGCGAGCATCCTGAGGAAACGGCCGCGACCTTTGCCGGCAACGCGCTGATCAAGGCGCGCTTCTATTTTGCGCGCGCCGGTATCGCGACGATCGCCGACGACGGCGGGCTCGAAATCGACGCGCTGGGTGGCGAGCCGGGTGTGCGCTCGCACAGGTGGCTCGGCGGCGCAAACGAGGATTCCGACGCCGCGCTCGTCGCCGAGGTGATGCGCAGGATGGAAGGCGTCGAGGACGCGCGCCGCGGCGCAAGACTGCGCGCGGCCGCGGCTCTCGCCTGGCGCGACGGGCTCGAGATGTGCGAGCGCGTGGTCGAGGGAACGATCGAGGGGGTTATCGCGCGCCAGCCGTGGAGCGAGATCAAGCCGGGCTTTCCCTACCGCGCGGTTCTCTATCTGCCCGAGCGCGGATGCTATCTCGGCGAACTCGGCGAGAATCGCGCCGCGCAGCTAAGCCAGCGCCGCAAGACCGTCGAGCTGCTCGCCGACGAGCTAAGAAGAATCGCCGGCCTGCAGTAGCAGGAGCCCCGCGCCGCGGACGCGTGAGTGAGGGTGCTGCTCTGCTGGCGCCGCGGCCCGCTATCCATAGGGCGCTGTGCACAGTAAAATCGCGGATAATCCTGGTGGACCGCAACAGCAAGGGCCGAATCGTCGTTCTTCATCTCGCCGCGCGATACCCGTTCGCGGGCGTCGTCTGGCAGCTACTGCATCATCTGATCGGCTTTCGCGAGCTCGGCTTCGACGTCTATTACATCGAGGATCATCGCGCGTACTGCTACGACCCGGTCGAGTTTACGATCACGCGCGATCCTTCGCGCAACCTGCGCATGCTGGGCGGCGTGCTCGAGCGCTACGGCTTTGCCGGGCGCTGGGCGTTTCTGGATTCCGCGCGCGAGGAGTACGTCGGGATGCCGCGCGAGCGATGCCTCGAACTTATCCGCGGCGCCGACGCGGTGATCAATCTGTGCGGCGCAACCGAACCGCGCGAGGAGCATCGCGAGTCGCGATGCCTGGTCTATCTGGAGACCGACCCGGGCGCCTTTCAGGTCGAGTACGCGCGCAAGATCGCGCCTGCGCGCGAGTTCGCGTCGGCACACAAGCTGTTTTTCACATACGCCGCCAATATCGGCGCGGCGGATTGCAAACTTCCGGCGGCGGGAATCGACTGGCACACGACCCGCCCTCCGGTCCTGCTCGAGGATTGGCGCCCCGGTGTTGGACCCGCGCAGCCGCGCGCGTTTACCACGGTGGGGACGTGGCGCAACACCGGCAGCGATCTGGTGATCGGCGGCGATACCTACTATTGGTCCAAGCACGTCAACTTTCAGAAAATGCTCGAGGTCGCGCGCCGCGCCGCGCAGCCGATCGAAATCGCGACCGATCTCAAATCCGGTCCCGACTACGACGCCGCCCTTGCGGGCGGATTCTCGATCGTGCCGGTGACGCCGATGTCGCTCGATATCGATACGTATCGGAATTATATCAGCGCCTCACGCGGTGAATTCACCGTCGCCAAGGACATCTACGCGCGTACGCGCTCCGGATGGTTCAGCGACCGCACCGTATGCTATCTGGCGGCGGGGCGTCCGGTGGTTACCCAGCGGACCGGGTTCGAGAAGTTCGTGCCCGAGGGTTTGGGGCTTCTCGGCTTCGACACCGCCGATGAGGCTGTGGATGCGATCGGGCGAATCAATGCCGGCTACGCGCGGCATGCGCGAGCGGCGCGTGAGCTTGCCGCGGAGTATTTCGGCGCCGCGAAATTGCTCGGCGAAATCGCCGGAGTGATCGGGGTATAAGCGATGCGCTCAACGCCGTTGCAAACGATTCTCGGCTTCTGGGCAATCCATTCGGACCTGCGCGATTCCGCCGAATCGATCGTGATTCTGGCCGCGCTGGTGGCGGCGTTCGCCCTTCGGCGGCGGCGCTCATCGATCAGCTCGAACACCTTCGTGCTGATCGCGGCCGGGCTGATGCTCGATGTCGGCTCGACGATGATCAGCACGGCGCAAATCGCCGAAAAGGTCGCCGCCGCCGCACTGGTGCTGTTCCTGTTCGGCGTCATCCGGCTTCTCCTCGAAGCTTTTGACGGACTTACCCGGCGCGGCCGCGCGCACTTTTCCACCATCTTCAAAGACCTGGTGATGTTCGTCCTGTGGGCCGTCGTTGCGGGCACTGTCCTGTACACGGACTTCGGCTTTCAGCCGCTTTCGATTCTGACCACCACCACCGTGGTCGCGGCGGTCGTTGGCCTTGCGCTGCAGGAATCGCTCAGCAACGTGTTCAGCGGCCTGATGCTCCAGCTCGGCAAGCCGTTCGAGCCGGGCGACTGGGTTCGCGCCGGCAACTACGTCGGGCGGGTGCGCGGAATCGGATGGCGCTCGACCACCGTCGTCACGCGCGCCAACGAGCGGCTCGAGGTTCCAAACTCGCTGGTCAGCAAGGACGTGCTGGTGAACTTCGGCGGCGCGATCGGCGACGAAATCTCGGTCGGAATCGCCTACGACGTGCCGCCCAATCGCGTGCGCGAAGTGCTGGTCAAGATCCTGCACGATATTCCGCACGTGCTGCGCGAGCCGCCGGTCGAAGTGCTGCCGTGGGAGTATGGCGAGAGCGCGATCCGTTACCGGATCAAATTCTGGATCGACGACTACGCCCTCCAGGAGCGGGTTCATTCCGAAGTCGTGTCGAATCTGTGGTATGCGATGCGCCGGCACCAGCTCAACATTCCCTATCCGATCCGAACCCTTGAGCTGCGCCGCGAACGCCGCGGGCGTTCCGGCACGGGCGAGGCCGAATACGAAGCCGAGATCATGGCCGAACTGCGCAAGGTTCCGTTTCTGGCCGAACTCGCCGACGCCGACCTGCGCTTTCTCGTGCCCACCGTGCAGGTGCATCAATTCGGCGCCGGCGAAGTGCTCGTGCGCCACGGCGAACCCGGCGAAACGATGTTCATCGTGCGCCGCGGCACGGTCGAAATAGTCGGCATCGCCCAGGACGGATCGCCGCGCCATCTCGCGTACGGCGGCCCGTCGCAGATTTTCGGCGAGGCGGCGCTGCTGGCCGGCGACCCGCGCAACGCTACAATCAAGGCGGTCACCGACATCGAGGTGCTCGAGATGAATCGCGAGGGCTTCGCGCGGATGTTCCGCGAGCATCCCAAGGCCGCCGAGGCGATCAGTGAAATCGTCGCGCAACGCCAGCTCGATCGCGAAAAGACGCTGCACGTCGATCATCCAGCCGACGGCAGGTCAACCCGCGCACACCGCGTCCTGGAGCGGATGCGCGAGTTGCTGGATTTCTAGTCTCTGGGAAAGAAGCCGCTACGCGATTGCGAGCAGACCGCGTTCGAGTTCCCTCAGATCGCGCACCGCGACATGCGCACGCACTTCACGCGCGTATTTCTCGATCGCGCTGTCGCCGGTTCCCCAGCGAGCCGGATCTTCCGGATTGAGCCACACGACGGCGCGGCAATTGCGCGCAATCTCGCGCAGCAGGTCGGCGCGCGCCGGACGCCGGTTGTTGCGCCCGTCGCCCAGAATAACGACGATCGTCTGGCGGCCGAGAACCTGCGCGCGCCGATCCCAGAGTTCGCCGAGCACGCGGCCGAAATCAGATCGCGCGTACAGGTCGAGCGCGGGCGCGGTCACCAGATGGCCGCCCTCGAAATCAGCCTCGGCCAGCCGGTCGATATAAACGAAGCTTCGCACGCGATGGAAATTTTCGCGCGCCCCCGCAACCAGCTCGAGCATCAACTCGGCCGCGTAGCGCACCGAACCGGAAACGTCGGCGAGAATCGTCAGGTCGATGCGCCGTGGACGCCGCGCGCGAAAGCGCAGGTCGGCGAGCGCTCCGCCACGCTGCGTCGCGGCGCGAATCGTGCGCCGAAAATCGATCCGCCCGGCCTTCGCGATCCTGAGCCGACGTCCGAGCCGGACCCGGAAGCGCCGCTTGAGGATCGCCAGCGTGTCGCGCGCCTGCACAAATTCGAGATCGGTGTACGCGGCAAAGGGCGTGCGCTCGATCGCACGGCTGCGCGCCACGCGTCCAGCCTCGATTCCATGTTCTTCTGGTCCGCGATTTTCCGCCTGCCGCATTTCTCCTGAATGTTCGTCCGACTGGGCGGCGGGCGCTCCGCGCTCGCCAGCCTTCGCGGGCGTGCGACGCGCCTGGCGATCGGCAGGCCGCTCCTCGCGCTCCTGCTGCGCGCTCTTTGCCGCGGCGCGGCTTTCCTGCCGACGCTCGCGCGGCTTCGCGACGCCGCTCGGTTCCTCACCGGGACGGCCGCGTCCGCTTGCCGCTGACTCGAGCCGCCCGCGATGGTCAGGATGCTGCCCGCGCGCGTTGCCGGACGCGGGTGCGGAAAAGAACTGCGCGAAGGTCTGGTCAAAGACCGCGCGATCCCCTTCATCTTTGACGAGCGCCGCCGCCAGCGCCTCGCACATCGATGCGCGCTCGAGTCCCGCCGCGCCGACGGCGCGCGCCGCATCGATCGACTCGGAAACCGAGATGCGGATTCCCGCGGCGCGAAGCGCGGCGACGAAATTGACAATTTGATCGCGAAGCGGCGTCACGGCCGGCGCGGCGCGAGCGCCGCCGCTTTCGACTCGACCTTGGCGCGGTCGTCCTCGTGCTTGAGCAGCACGCCCAGCGCGGTGCGAATCGCAACCGTGTCGAGCTCCCGGGTCCCGAGCCGCAGCAGCGCGCGGCACCAATCCAGCGTCTCGGCGATCGAGGGCGGTTTGCGCAACTCGAGCTTGCGCACCGCGCTGACGAAACGCGCGGCCTCGGCGGCAAGGCGCTCATCAAGGCCGGGAACCTTGAGCGCAATTATTTTTCGCTCCTGCTCGATTCCGGGCAAGTCGATGAACAAATGAAGGCATCGCCGGCGCAGCGCCTCGGAAAGCTCGCGCGCCCGATTCGAGGTCAGCACCACGACCGGCAGCTCGTGCGCACGCAGCGTCCCCAGCTCCGGCACGCTGACCTGGAAGTCCGACAGCAGTTCGAGCAGGAAGGCCTCGAACTCCTCGTCGGCCTTGTCGATCTCATCGATCAGCAGGACGACGCGGCGCGGCGCGGTGATTGCCTTGAGCAGCGGACGTTCGAGCAGGTACTCGCGCGAGAAAATGTGCTCGGAAAGATCCTCCCAGCGAACGCCCTGCGCCTGGTCGGCCTGCAAGCGCAGGAGCTGCTTCTGATAATTCCATTCGTACAGCGCGCGCGCTTCGTCCAGCCCCTCGTAGCATTGCAGGCGCACCAGCTCGGCCGCCAGCATCGCGGCGATCACCTTGGCGATTTCCGTCTTGCCCGCTCCGGCCGGACCCTCGATGAGCAGCGGCTTGTCGAGCGCGAGCGCAAGAAACACCGCCGTCTCGACGCGTTGGTTGGTGATGTAGTGCGCGCGGGCAAGTCCGTCCGCGACGAATTCCTGGGTGATCTCCATGCTCGAATAATCCGCTACCGGGTAAGCATCGCGGGCGCGGCGGGATCAGTCAAATCGCGCCGCCTGCGCAATTCGCGCCAGGCGGCGGAAGTCGCGCAGGTAGTCGCGTTCCGGGTATGCACCGCGATTCACGTACGCCGGATGATACATCGGATAGACGGCGGCGCCGCCGCAAGCGGACAAATTCACCCGCGCCGGTGAGAAGCTCGCGCCGGCTCCGGCAAGTTCGCGCCACGCAAGGCGTCCGAGGCATACGATAATTCGCGGGCGGACGATCGCGAGCTCGCGGAGCAGATGCTCGCGGCAGTTCGCGATCTCGGCCGCGTCGGGATCGCGATTTCGCCCGCGCCCGTCGCGCGGATTGCATCGGACCAAATTGGTGATGAAGACGCGGCCGAGTCCCGCGCGCGCGATCATTGCGCGCAATAAATCGCCCGAGCGGTCGCCGCTGAAGGGAATTCCGGTGCGGTCGCCGCCGCGCCGCCCCGGCGCGATTCCGACAAACGCGACGAGCGCCGGAGCGGCGCCGGCGCCGGGAACCACGCGCGAGCGGCATCGCACCAGCGCTTCGCATCGCGTGCAGCGCCGAATCTCGCGCTGCAATGCGAAGATTTGGCCCGACGGTGACGATGCCGCGCGTACCGCGCTCATTTCTTCGCGGGGCTGATTCTGGCGCGATTGATTTTCGGCGCGCGTCTGCGCTCGAGGAATATCCGCGCGCGATGCCTCAGCCCGTCGCGTTCGTCGCGCGGCGCCGCGCGGATCTCATCGACAATCGCCGACACTTCGGCGTACAGCCGCTCGATATCGATTCCACCGCGCGCGGGCTTCATGTCGTCGAGCGCGATCATCGCCTGCGACATCAGGTTGATCGACGCCTGCCGGCCCCCGCGCTCGAAGCGCAGATGCAGCGCGGCCGCGATTTGATTGAACGCGTTGGCGACGCTTTTCAGATCGTCGTCAACCGCGCCGAGCGACTGCTCGAAGATTTCGGCGGCATCGAAATACTCGCCGCGGTTGAACGCCGCAATCGCGCGCGCCAGCTCAGGATTGTCGCCGACCGATGCCATCGGGTCTATTCAAAGATCAACTTAGTGGCGCGCGCAACGGCACGCGCGGTGCGCGATCTTACACCTCGCCCTGAAAGGGCGAGGAACCAGACGGCGGGCGAGGTGACTCGCTTAGAGGATTTCTTTTTCTTCGACGGCTTTGAACTCGGCATCGCTGAGCGCTTCGGATTTGCGCTTGCCGTGCAGCTCGTACATCTCGAACAGAGCCGACTTGTGCGGACGCACTTTGCCGAGCGGACATTTGGCCCAATCCTCTTGCGACTCGTCGCAATAGCCCATCCGGTTCTCGCCGCATTTGGGCTGCAGGAACACCGCGATCTCGGGCAGCACGCGCTTGATCTCCGCGCGCATCATCGCGACCATCCGCCGAATCTCCCACTGCGCGCGCACGCACAGGCGCAAGTCGCAGATATGCAGCATCTCGGCGAAATTGACCATCACGTGAAAATTGGTCGGCGCCGCGTTGGGCAGCACGAAGCGCGCGTCCTCGGCTGGAATTCCCGCCTTCAGCGCCTTGGCGTAAAGCTCCGAGACTTTGCCGAGCAGCTCTTCGTACTCGCCGTCGAGCCCCACGCGCTGCCACGATTGCGGCAGGACATAGGCCATCTTGTCCTGCTTGAATTTCACGTAGCGCTGGCTCTGCTGCTCGAAACTGATCCCGATACGATGGCGCACGAACTGATGCGACAGCGAACGCGAGACGCCCGAGATGCCGAACCAGAACACGACCTGCTCGAGCGGCGAGGCGTGGCCGGTCTTGAGCCGTTCGACGATAAAGTTGCGGATCGTGTCGTGGCTGATCTTTTCGGTTCTGATTTTTTCCCAGACTTCGATCGGCGTGTCCGACGAATAGCAGGTGCGGAACGCGGCGTAGAGCTTCTCGAGCGGAAGCTGCGCGTAATCGACGAGCTTGACCTCCATCTTTGCCTGATTGCTCACTGCGTTATCGCGCGCCTCCGGGAAATTTTTCGGCTTGATCGGCTCATTCGCGATCATATTCCATGCGCGTGCGTTAATGCATCCGTCGCGATCCCGGTTATCCCCACGGCGGCGATTTGCGTGGCGGCGCTCGGACTGCAAGATTGCCGCTCAGACGCCCACGATGCTCTCGGAACTCTACAAACTGGCCAAGCCGCTGCTCTTCCAATGCGACGCCGAGACCGCGCATCGCATGACGCTTTCGATCCTCTCGACCTGGCCGCTGCTGGCCGCGCCCGCCGACCCGCCCGAGCTGCGCGTCAAGTTGTGGGATATCGAGTTTTCAAATCCCATCGGGCTTGCGGCCGGGATGGACAAAGACGCGGTCGCGATTGGCGCATGGCAGGGGCTCGGCTTCGGATTCGCCGAGATCGGCACGGTAACGCCGCGCGCGCAGCCCGGGAATCCGCGGCCGCGCGTGTTCCGGCTTCCCGCCGATCGCGCGCTGATTAACCGGCTCGGCTTCCCGAGCGACGGGATGGAGGTCGTCGCGCGCAGAATCGCGCGGATACGCGAGCGCGGAGCCGCGCTTCGGCTCGGAATCAATCTCGGGCCGAACAAGGAGACCGCCGTCGAGCGCGTGGCCGAGGATTACGCGGCGCTCGTGGCGCGCGTCGGCGCGCTGGCGGATTTTATCGTCGTCAACGTCAGCTCGCCGAACACTCCCGGCCTGCGCAACTGGCAATCGCCCGAGCGGATGCGCGAGATTTTCGCCGCGATCGCGGGGGCGATGAAGGATGCGCCGCGGCGCCCGCCGATTCTGCTCAAGGTCGCGCCCGATCTCGAACTCGATGACCTGCGCCGGATCTGCGACACCGCGCTTGAGCTCGCGCTCGACGGAATCGTCGCGACCAACACTACCCTCGCGCGCGAGGCGATCGGGATCGCGTCGCAGTATGCGGGCGGGCTTAGCGGAGCGCCGCTGCGCGGCCGCGCGCGCGAATTCATTCGCCAGATTTACCGGCATAGCGGCGGACGGCTCAAGATTATCGGCGTCGGCGGCGTCTTCAGCGCCGACGACGCGTGGGAGCATATCCGCGCGGGCGCGAGTCTCGTCGAGCTATACACCGGCCTCATCTACCAGGGCCCCGGCGTCGCGGATGAAATCAAGCGCGGCCTGCTGGCCTTGCTCCGGCGCGAGGGATTTCGCTCTATTAGCGAAGCTGTCGGCACCGCCGCATGAACGCGCGCGCCGCAGGACGGCGAGGGGACCACGCGATGGCAGGATCAGGAGCGCAAGCAAAACCGATCGTCGATGCGAAATGGGTGCGCGCGCATCGCGCCGACAAGAGCGTCGTGTTTATCGACACCCGCGCCGCCGACGACTACTGGGCCGGGCATCTGCGCGGAGCGCGCCATTTCGATCCGTTCCCGTTTCACTACTCCGACACGAGCCCGCGCGGCACCGCGGAATTTCACGCGCAACTCGAATGGGTTTTTTCCGCGCTCGGAATCACCGGCCAGGAAACCGTCGTATGCTACGAGAACGACTCCGGGATGCGCGCGGCGCGCGTGCTGTGGCTGCTCGAATGGATGGGGCATAAGCGGGCGCGGATGCTCGACGGCGGACTGCGCACGCTGGCGGGCGAAAAGCTCTCAACCGCGCCGACGGCGATCAAGCCGACGCGCTTCAAGGGCGCGCCGCGCGAGGAAGTCGCCGCCTCGAGCGCGTATATCGTCGAGCGGATCGGACGCGGCGACGTGCGGATCTTCGACGTGCGCAGCGACGCCGAATATTTCAGCGAACGCGTGCGCGCGCGCCACGGCGGCGCGATTCCCGGCTCGGTCCATCGCGATTGGACCGAGGCAAACACCGCCGCCGGCAAATTCAAATCGCCCGCCCTGCTGCGCGCCGAGTACGCGGCGCTCGGCCTGCGCGCCAACAGCGAAGTCATTCCCTATTGCCAAGGCGGTTACCGCGCCGCGCATGCGTGGCTCGCGCTGCGGATCGCGGGCTATCCGAACGTGCGCAACTACTGGGGCTCGTGGGCGGAATGGGGTAATCGCGACGACTTGCCGATCGAGCATCCGGTGCGCAAGGGCAATGGTTAGCAGGAGGTAGAGGCGCGCGATGGCGTCATCGCGGATTTTTCTCGTGACCGGATTCGCGCCGTTTCGCGGCGAGCGGATAAATCCCTCGTGGGAGATCGCGCTGAGACTCGACGGCGACGAGATTGGCGGCCTCAAAGTCAAATCGGTCAAGGTCCCCGTCGGATGCGCCGTCGCCGTGCGGCGAATCAACGCCGCCATCGTGCGCTATCGCCCGCGTGCGATTCTGGGACTCGGGCAGGCAGGAGGCAGGCCCGCGATCTCGATCGAAAAAGTCGCAATCAATCTGGCCGACGAAAAAGCCGGCGCTGACGGCAGTTTCGGCGCAAGCGCAAAGCCGGTTATCGCGGGCGCGCCCGAAGCCTGTTTCGCACGGCTGCCGATTCCCGCCCTGATGCGCGAACTTCGCCGGCGCGAAATTCCCGCGCACGTCTCGCTCAGCGCCGGCGCATACGCGTGCAACGCCCTGATGTACGCAAGCCTGCATCTGACTCGCAGGCGTCAGAACATGCCGGTCGGATTTATCCATCTGCCATACGACACGCGCCAGAGCGCGCGCCATCCCGCAGCGCCAAGCATGGCGTTCGACGTGATGGAAACCGCCATCCGCGCAATCTCCGCAATAATCGCCCGCGCCGTCTAAGAGTAACCGCAGATTTCACAGATTTACACAGATTTCCAGACAGAAATATTTTATCTGTGGAATCTGCGTAATCTGCGGTTGCTCTTCTATTTGATTGCGACTGCGTTCGGTGGCGTCGCAATTCCGCCTTCGAGGTTCATCGGCACCGACACGACCATGAACTCGTAGCGGTTATCGGCGGCGCAGTCGGCCGCAAGATCGTCGAGCACGAATTGCTCGCCGAGCGGCAGCCCCAGCATCGAGAGCGCCCGGTAATGCAGCGCGCCTTCATCCTTGAAATCCCACGGCCATTGCTCGACGGCGGGACAATCGGTGCCGATCGCGGCGACGCGATTATCCCATAGCCATCCGACGAGCCCGCTCGTCGCCTCGATTCCGCACGACTTGAGCGCCTCGAGCGGCGCCATCGCTTTCTTCTGCTCGGCCGACGCGGCAACATATGCGCCGAGCCATCCCGTTCGCACCAGCAGGATCGATCCGGGCTTGAGCGTGGCCTTCTGCGCGGCGAGTGCGTCCTGCAGATCTTTGAGCTTGTAGGTCGCCGATGACAGCGGATCGAGCGGACGGCCTTTGTCCTGCGTGAATTTGCGCACGTCGATAAGCGTGCCGCGCCCGACGACGCGATTTGCCCATTTGTGAATACCCAGTTTGCCGTCCGGGCCGTCTTTTACCTGATCGTCGGTGACGCCGTTGTAGAATTTGCGATGCCGCACATGGCCGACGTGCGCCAAGCCGTCCCACTGGCTGCCTTCCTGCGTATTGTAGTTGTCGAGCGAGTCGTCGTGGCCGAGCAGTCCGAATTGCTCGAAGCTCAGGATAGTGTGTTTCGCGGGCACGCGATTGAACAGAGGTGGCTTGGCGTAGTTGATCGGAGTATCGAGCCGGAACACGCGTCCCTTTTGCACCAGACGCGCGGCTTCGACAATTCCCGCGGGCGTCAGGAAATTGAGGCATCCGAATTCGTCGTCGTCGCCGAACACGCCCCACGAGGATTCGGCGGGAGCGCCTTTTTTGATCGGCAGATCCTTGAAGCGCGGAATTTTGTTGAAGTCGATTGTCGCCATCTGACTATTCTCCTTAATATATTTTGTCGAGCCGACTTTGTAACAGAGTAATCACGGTTTCCATTCGTATTGCACGTCGGGTGCGCGTTCCTCGTTGCGCAAGCCGTCAGTAAATTCAATCGCGCGAAAACCCCGCGCTTCATAGAAGCGCCGCGCGGGCGTGTTCTTCTGAAACGTCCACAGACGAAGAATCGCGGGCCGCTCGCGCATCGCGAGCGCCAGCAGCCCGTCGCCGACGCCGCGCCGCTGCCACGCGGGCGCGACGTATAGCTGCTCGAGCATGTCGCCGTCGAGCGCCATCATCGCGATTATTTTTCCCTGCGCTGCGTC
>Ga0307373_10009669_pt1 | contig 14340 bp, 10 predicted proteins | sample OX2MG_FD_202534 | JGI IMG/M metagenome (GOLD analysis project Ga0307373, IMG submission 202534) | Soil microbial communities from Risofladan, Vaasa, Finland - OX-2 | ecosystem: Environmental > Terrestrial > Soil > Coastal area > Acid sulfate soil | place: Finland: Risofladan, Vaasa | collected... | reverse complement strand
TCCAGGGCAGGTCGTAGTTGACCATCAGGTGAGCCCGCTGCAGGTTGATGCCCTCCCCCGCCGCGTCAGTAGCGACAAGGACGAGCACCTCTTTGTCCTGGATGAATGCCTGCTGGACCTTGCGTCGTTCCTCCCGCGGCATCCCGCCGTGGATGGCTACGACCGCATCCGCCCTGCCCAGCACGGTGCGGATCTTGCCCACCAGGTAATTCAGCGTGTCGCGATGCTCGCTGAAGATGATCAGCTTGCGGCGGTCACCACGGGCGTCGAACATCTCGGGCCGCCGTTGCAGCAAGCCCGCCAGCTCCTCCCACTTGCGGTCCTGACCGGAGCTGCGCAACTCCCGGGCCACGCTCTCAAGGTCGGCCAGCGTGGCGATCTCCCGCTCGAGTTCCGCGATCGTGCTGGCCGCCGACGCCTCGTCCACAAGCTGCTCTTCCAGATCCTCGAGCTCGCCGTCGGGCAGATCGTCAGCGTCAAACTCCTCATCCCCGCCGCGGAACTCGACGGGGATCGTCGGCGTGCCCAGCGCCGCCAGGATCTCCTCGCCCCGCCGCCTGATCCGCTCCTCAGCAATTCGGTTCTCCAGCCGTCGACGCCGGCGGACGAGGGACTGGTAGATGGCCTCCGGCGATGAAGCGAGACGGCGCTGCAAAGTTGTCAGCGCGAACCCCACGATCGCGCCACGCCGACCCTCACCTTCAGCCTTCAGCCGGTCGGCCCGGCTCATTTCTTCCCGAACGTACTCGGTCACCCTCTTGTACAGCAGGGTCTCGCTATCGGAGAGCGGATAGATCGCCGTGTAGGAGCGCCGTTCGGGAAACAGCGGCGTGCCGTCGAACTTCAGCAGCCTCTCCTTCACCAGCCGGCGCATCAGGTCCGACGTGTCGATCGGATGAGAGGAGTCGCGCGGCTTGCCCTCGAAACGATCGGTATCGAGCAGGGCAAGGAACAGCTGGAAATCCTCTTCGATGCCCGCATGCGGTGTAGCGGTCATCAGCAGGAGATGGCGGGCGACCGACCCGGCAATGCGGCCCAGCTTGTAGCGCTTGGTCTCCTTGATCTCACCGCCGGCGAAGTGAGCCGACATCTTGTGCGCCTCGTCGACGATCACCAGGTCCCAGTCCGTCGCCGCGAGCTTCGCCTGAAGGTCCTCGTTGCGCGCCAGATGATCAAGGCGGGCGATCAGGCGGGGACGTTCGGCGAAGAGGTTGCCGCTGCGGGCCGCCTCGATCGCGTCCCTGGTCAGGATCTCGAAGTCCAGGCCGAACTTCTGCCAGAGCTCGTCCTGCCACTGCTCGACGAGACTTCCCGGCGCTATCACCAGGCACCGCTCGGCATCGCCGCGGACGATCAGCTCCTTGCAGTAGAGCCCGGCCATGATGGTCTTGCCGGCGCCGGGATCATCAGCCAGCAGGAACCGCAGCGGCTGCCGGGGCAGCATCTCTCTATAGACAGCGTCGATCTGATGCGGGAGCGGATCCACGTTCGACGTCTGCACCGCGAGGAACGGGTCGAACAAGTACGCGAGCGAGATCCGCTTGGCCTCCGAAGCCAGCCGGAACAGACGGCCGTCACCGTCCATCGACCACGCCAGCCCCGCCTGCTCCACAGCCAGCCGCGGCTCGTCCTCGCGGTACAGCAGGTCCTGATCGGCCTTGCCGGTGGCGACGTCCGTGTAGGTCAGCGTGAGAGCGCTTGAACCGTGCCAGGCAACATCAACGACCTTCACGACCCGGTCGCCGAGCACGCCACGGACCAGCGCGCCCTTCTGTAGGGTCCGGATGATCACGAGCAATCACGTGCCGCTGATCTGCGGTGTTCTCTTTGGCGAGCAACGCGGTCTTGCTGCCGTTCCCGATGATCATGAGCAATCAGGCACTGTAGCCGTGGCGCGGGACCAGATTCCATGGGACAGGTACTTCGTGGACCCGCGCTGACAGTTACCGGGAGCGGCGGTTTCATTCCGGGTGGTCTTGGCCTTGGCGGGGGAGCCATTCCAGCCAGGTTCCGTGGCCGTCGGCCAGGGCCAGGGTGGTGTCGCCGTCGCGGGCGAGTATGAACGGGACGCCCTGGTAGGGGGGTATGGGCTGGTCCGGGACGACGCCGGGTGCCTCGTTGGATAGCCAGGTCGCGGACAGGGCGCGGACGGTGGCGGCGAAGCTGCGCCGGTCGCCGGGGGTGAGGTAGGCGAGCACGGCGGAGTGGTAGATGACCAGGGTGGCGCCGGGCGGGGCGAGGGCGGCTAGGTCGGGCAGGCCGGTGAGGATGTCGCCGCGGCGGACGTGCGGGGGGTCGCGGCGGGCGGTGGCGATCGCTGCGGCGAGTTGCTGCTCGCGGTCGCCCTCGCCGGGCCAGACCAGGCATTCCAGCCAGCGGACGTCGTCGTCGCTGGTGACGTCGAGGGGGTTGAGGTCGATCCCGGCCCGCCACGTGATCTCGGGGACCCGGGCGGGCAGGGGGACGGGACCGCGGGGCTGGCAGCGCAGGACCGGGGCGAGCGGGTCGCTGCCGGTGATCTGGTGCCCGGCGTAGTCGTAGGAGTAGCGGTCGAACAGCAGGGTGAGCCCGGCGCTGGCGCCGGCCTCGATCAGGGCCAGCGGCTGCGGCAGCTGGGCCAGGGCGGGCAGGAGCGTGGCGCACCGGGCTGGCTCGTTGGTCTGCGTTCGCCGGGCCATGATCAGCCGGGCTAGCGCGGTGCCGTCCTGGCTGGCTAGGTCCCGCAGCCCGTCCGGGTCAGGGGCGCCGCCGAGCAGGTAGCGGGCGGCGGCGAACAGCAGGTTCGGCTGGCGTTTGGCCGGTGGCAGCGACCCGAGGAAGCCCAGGACGACAGGGTCGCCGGCGACCGCGGCTGCCAGCCGCTCATAGGCCGGGCTGCGGCCCCGCGCTTCCTCGCCGAAAGCCTGGTAGTTCTTCGCGATCCCCGCGAGTACCTCGTCCATGCCCCGCTCTCTTATCCGGCAGTGCCGCCGCGATCACGATAACCAGCCGGAACCGCCCGGCGTCACGCCAGCACGGTCTCCTCTGCCAGCTGGTTATCCGGCCGGTCTCGTTGCTCCTGGGCGATCCGGAGGATCTGGGACGCTTCCCGGATGAATTCGCGGCCTGCCGCCGTTGGGGCCAGCGGCCTGCTGGACCGGTCGATGATGGTGAATCCGGCGGCCGTTTCGATCTTGTGGAGCATCTGCACCAGGGCGCCTGCGCGGCCGCCGTAGATGGCGCGTGCGGCGGCGGCGATGCTGTCGTGGCCGGGGATCTGGGTGATCAGCGTCAGCCGGCTGAGTGCTCCTTCGCGCATGGTGACGGCGCGCATGGCGGGTGAGGGGGGTTCGGGCAGGTCGAGGTGGCCGATGCCGCTGTAGTGGCGGTGCCCGCGGATGGGCAGGCCCCAGTTCCTGGCCAGGTTCATGAGGTATTCGGCTGTGACGCCGCGCTCGCGGGCCAGCGCGTCGATGCTGCGCATGTTGGCGGCGTATTCGCGGCGCAGCCATTCCCTGGTGATTCCCGAGCCGGGCGGCGGGCGCCGGTAGTTAGGGCGCGGGGGCACGTGGTCGATCCGCAGGAGCACGCGGATGGTGGCCGTGGCGCAGCCCGCCATGGCGGCGATCTCGGTCATCGGCATGTTCTGGTGCTCGTAGAGTTCCCGGAGGAGCTCGGGGGCGAGGATGCTGGCGCGGGCGGGTGACAGGGGTATGCCGTTCGCGGTGGTGGCGGGCGGTCCGGTGCCGGTGATCTCGCAGCAGAGCCGGATGTGCTCGGGTGTCAGCCTCAGGGCGGCGGCGGTGTCGTGAACCGAGCCTCCCGCTCGCAGGACGGCGGCCAGGTCGTCTTCGCCGATGCTGGCGGGGTCGGCACCGGGCGATGCTGGCCAGGTGACCCAATGCGCGGGTGGTTCCCAAGTGACCGGCTCGGCGATGCCGTGCCGGGCGAGGCTGGCCTTTGCTTGCTCGTGCAGGAAGGCGCGCAGCGGGCCCGGGCCGCTGTAGCGGAAGTCGGTGCACTGGTGGCTGAACGGTTTCCTCGCGCCGGGGATGGCCGGGTGCTCGCCGGTGAGCAGGACGAGCAGGTACCAGCGCAGCACGGCCTCGCGCGGGGCGTAGCCGACGCTCCAGCCGTGCTGGAGCCGCAGCCTGGTGTAGGCGTCCTGGTCCAGGGTGACCGATCCGGGGCTGGTGAACAGGGCGCGCCGGCGGGCGTAGTCGATGAGGCTGCCGTTGGCGTCGAGGGCGAGCGCGAGCTGGGCGAGCACTGATGCCAGCGGGGTGAGGTCGCGGCCCTGGTAGATGATCTTCTCGACGGCGCCGCGGGTGGTCTCGGCGAAGCGGTTGCCCAGCAGCGGGCTGGCACGTTCGTAGTTCAGCCGCGGCGGCCCGCCCGGGAGCAGCATGAAGCTGGCGCAGCCGCGCCGGAAGGATGCGAACGATACGGTGCGCGGGACCTCCGGGACCGATCCGGGGCCGGCTGGCGGGGGCGGGAGCAGGCGCATGGTCCACGAAGGCCACAACATCGCGGGGATCATCGCCGCGCGGCGGGTGATGGCCCCGGCGGGCAGGTCCGGCCAGCGGGGCCTCGGTGTGGCGCTGCCGTAGCGGAGCCGGGAGTGCAGGCTCGCCTCGCCGTCCAGGCGGCTGAGGACCTTGCTGACCATGTCCGGGCTGCTCCAAGCCCACCGGCGGGCCAGCGCCCCGATACCGGGCACGATGCGCCAGTCCTGGAGCAGGGTGCGGTCGGCACGCAGTATCCAGTCGAACAGTACGTCGTGGTCAGGGTAGGTGTCGTCGAGCGCGACGCGGGCCAGCGCGGCACCGATGGCCGCACTGCGGGCGTCGTCTCCGGGGTCGGCGCTGGCCGGGCCGGGCAGTCCTGACCGGACCTCATCGAGTACGGAATATACGATCGGCGGGGCCTGCCCGGCGATGGCGCGGAGGCCGCGCAGCGCGCGCCAGGCCGTCGCGTAGGTCTCCCGCAGCGCGGTCAGGGCGGCGGGCCGGACATCGGGCGGGCTGGCCATGAGCGCGGCCAGGTGCTGGTGGGCCGCCAGCACGAGCCCGCCCGCGGGCAGCTCAACGGCCGCGACGCGGGTCAGGTCTGCTCCGCACCCGCCGCGGCGGGTGGACGCCGCCGGGTTATCACGGGTGCAGGCGCCGCCCGCACGCGGTCCCAGGCGCCGGGCGTTCCACATGTTCGGGGGGCGCTGGCAGGCCGGGCAGAGGTCTTCAAGCAGCACGGCGTGCGCCGGGCAGGCGAAAGACCAGGGCAGCCGCCACGTGACCGGCCCGCGGCCGTCGCTGGCCCGCAGGCAGGCCGGGCAGTAGCGGGCACGGGCGGCACCGAACCGGCCGGCCGGCGACTGGCTCAGCAGCGCGCGCCGGCCGGGGTGGATCGCGATGGCCAGGCCGTCGTAATACTCCAGCGTCATGCCGGCCAGTACCCGGCCGCTGACGCTGGTGGCCCGTTCCAGGATCGCGGCTTCCCGCTCGTGCAGCCGCAGCGCCATCTGGCTGACGCGGGAACCGCCAAGCCCCAGGTGCGCGATGAGGCCGTCGCTCGTGGTGTGCAGGCGGCGGGCGTAGGCGGCGATCCAGCTTTCCAGCGCCTCGCCGGGAAGCGGTGCCACGGCGATCGGCAGCCTGTCCGCCGTCCACATGCTCACCCGGCTGTCACCGTCCGGGCGCGGGTAGCGGGGCGGGAGGTCAGCAGGCCGGTCCCGATCGCGGAGAGCAGTTCCTGCCGGTCCGCCTCGGCTGCCGCGTCGTTCTTCACCAGGTCCATCAGGCTGGTGTCGAGCCGTTCGGTGCCGGTGCGGATCGCGCGCAGGCAGCCCCGGCTGATCAGTGCCATCAGGGAAGCGAAGTGGCCGCTGGAACGGGCGAACAGGTAGTCCGGCAGGTCATCGGCGAGCATGCCGGGATACCGTCCGGCCAGGACGAGTTGCCGCTCGACCGTCAGCAGCAGCTGGCGCCACTCTTCGCGTCCCGGCTCGTCCCGGATGCCGAACGGGCGCATGGTCAGCGCGGTGGTCCGCCGCCCGAACTGGGCTTGCAGCGCCTGCTGCGGAGCCCGCCCCTCGGTCAGCAGCCCCCGGCCGGCTACGCCGACGCCGATGTAGATGAGGGTGACCGGGAAGGTGTTGGCCAGGAACTTCAGGTGGTTGGCCATCTTCACCGCGTTGGTATCGGCGTGGCTGGGCGCCAGGAAGTGGATGTCGTCCACGATGAAGACGGCTGTCTTCAATGTCAGTACGGCGTCCTTGGCCCGCTCGGCGAGCGTGTCGGCGTCTCCGCGATCCGGGAGGCCGTAGAACCGGCAGATCGCGGCGTTCAGCCCGCGGATATGGGTGTTGCCGGTCAGGGCGATGTAGATGACCGGGACCCGGCGGTGCCCCTCGGGGGTGGTCTCGCCGCGCAGCGTGATCTGCTGCCGCCAGTAGTCGCGGCCGTACTCTCGCACTGCGGTGCTCTTGCCCAGTCCGGGATAGGCGTCTACCAGGGCGGCTGGCTTTGCCTTATCGCCGTCGTGCCGGTTGGACTCGACGATCTCGGCCAGGTCATCGTGCAGCTCAAGTAGCTGGGGTGTCTTGATCGGGCCGATGTTGGCGTGCCAGACCGCGCGCTGGTCGTTGTAGCGCACCCGCTCCCGGTCCGGCAGCGCGGCTATTTCCGCGCCGGACAGCCGCCGCGGCCGGGCGCGGTCCGGGCCGCTGACGAACTCCAGCCAGCCCCGCAGCCGGGTCGGCGAGTACTGCCGGTCATCCCCCTCGAAAACGTCCAGCGCCGTGGCCTGCCCGGCGACGGCCGTCACCGGGTTTCCCAGGCGCCGGCGTAGAACTCGTCCTCATCGGACTGGCCGGGTTCCTCCTCGCCCGGGAAGGCCGCGCCGCACTCACCGTCCTCGTCATCATCCCCGCCAACTGCCCGCGCGTCCCCGGCGGCGGCGTCCAGTTGCTGCCGGGCGGTGACCTGCCGGACGGCGGGCAGCGCCGCGGCCCGCGCGCCGGCGGTTTCCTGCCCGGCGGGTGCGTCGCCGGCTAGCCGCAGCCGGTCCTGGGACAGCCGGATCGCCATCCGCCGCTCGGTCCGGTTGGCGGTCAGCCCGGCGCCCCACCGGTCCAGCAGTTCCGTCAGCGCGCGCTTGGTGTCGGGGAAGCGGTGGGTGGCGAGTGCCAGCTTGCGGGCGTAGGCGGCGGCTTCCCGGCTGAACGGCCGGCCGAGCGCTGCGGCGTGCTCCCACGCCAGCTCATGCCAGGTGCCGTCCCGCGGATCCTGGAACCAGACCCGGCTGAGGTCCCCGCTGTCGATGGCGACAGGCCACTTCCCGGCATGCGGGCCGCGGAGCGTGCTGCGCTGGTTGCGGAAGGCGTTCAATCCCGGGCCGTTGTAGCGCAGCGTGCCGATCTCCACGCCGTAGTGCTGGATGGTGACGTGCTCCACCTCCAGGAACTCCAGCGCCATGTCGGGCCGGGCCGGGATCATCAGCGGCCCGGCGCGGGTGATCCCGTGCTCCAGCATCTCCAGCGGGCTCAGCTGCAGCCCGGGAAACTCCGGCACCGTCAGGCCGCGGTGCCGGCTGCGGTGATACAGCCCGCACCACTCCCGGATGATCTGCTCCAGCTCATCGAGGAAGAAGAACGCTTCGTCCTCGGGCCTGGCTCCCCGGCTGTGCACGTCCGGGCCCTTGTAGCCCGGCAGCGCGGCCAGCAGCCCCTCGCCCAGGGTCCTGAAAAACCGCTCGACCGGCTTGTCGGTAGGGGTGTAGGGCCGGGCGGGCTGCAGCGAGATGCCGAACCTCGCGCACACGCTCTTGATGTGGTTCGACAGGTACACCTTCCCGTGATCGAACACGATCGTCTCCGCCGCCACGGCCGGGAGCAGGGGACGGCCCCTGACATCAACCAGCTTGCCCGGATCCACCACGACCGCAGAGGGCACGCCGACGTAGGGCAGCGCGCTGCCGGGATCGCGCCGGCTGGGCGCGTGGACGGTCTCGAACAGCACCCCGGCCACGTCGACCGACTTGGTCGACACCGGGGTCAGCCGCAGCCCGGTGATGCACCGCGAGTACAGGTCCATGGCCACGGTCAGTTCCGCCTGCACCCACCGGCAGGTCACCGGCTCCATCGCGAATACATCCAGCCGGTTCGTTGTCCAGCACAACGTACTCGCCCGGGCGGGTCGCCCTCAGCCTGCCGTAGGCGCCCGGCGGGCGGTTCGCGATCGATCTCTTGCCCTTCGTGCTGCCGCTGAAAGCGTTCGTTCCCCTGTCCAGCTCCCGCAGCAGCTCATACCCCGCCGTCCGTGACGGCGCCGGCACCACGCCGGCCCCGTGCTGCTGCGCCAGACGCTCCTCTATCTCGGTCAGCAGCAGGCCGCGGACCGGGCGGCTCCTGGTCACGTGCCGCGCGATCACCTGCCGTGCCGCGTCCAGCCAGCGTGGATCAGCCCGGTCCAGCACCGCCCGCGCCGGCCGCTCGGCCACCAGTCCGGCCGGGCCGTCCTGGGCCAGCGCCACCCAGCGGCGCACCGTGCTCACCCCGACCCCGAGCTCGGCGGCCTTGGCCTCGTACCGGTCCATCACCGGCACACCCGGCGCGTACCGCAGCCGGGGCTCGCCGTCCAGGGCCAGCTCCGCGCAGCCGTGCTGGTAGCCGGTCCTGACCTCCTGCACGTGCCGGTACCTGGCCGTCAGCTCCTCATCCTCATCCTCGTCCAGGCCGCCGATCGCCGCGGCCACCGATGCCTGCGGCTCCGGCGCGCTGACCAGGATCCGGGTACCCGGATGCGACAGCAGCGCGACCAGGTCCACCTGCCGCCACGACGGCGCGCCCGCCGCACCGGAGCGGCGCAGCATGACCCGGCTGCCCTCGATCCCGGCGATGGTGAACTGCTCGCCGTCGAAGCTCACCGGCAGCCCCGGCCGCAGCGGCACCGACCAGCCCGTCATGCCGGCCTGCGCAGCACCGACTCGCCGGACAGCGGCCGGGCCAGGTCCGTGACCAGCCTCCCGGCCCACAGCAGCGCCAGCAGCGCGGGCCGGGCCTCATGCCGCGGCCCGCCCGCCGCGAGCCGCAGCTCGGCGTCCGCCAGCTGCTCGCCGTCCCGCACGCATTCCCAGGCCCGCTCTACCTGCTCGGCGGGCACGACGCCGGGGCGGCGGTACCCGGCCAGGAACCGGATGTTCTCCAGCACCGTCACATCCGCGCCTGACCACACCTCGTACTCCCAGCCGTGCCGCTCGGCCAGCGCACCCGGCCAGGCCAGGGCCTCGGCGACCTTCGGATCTTCCAGCCGCGCAGCCGGCTTGACATTCACCAGCCAGGCAGTCCCGGCCGCGGACACCAGTAAGAAATCCGGCACATGCCGCCGGACACGGCCACCGACGCGGGCCACCAGCAGGAACGGCTGCGCGTAGATCCCGCGCACCTTCGGATCGAAATCGGCTAGCAGCAGCCTGGCCAGCTCCAGACGGCTCTCATACACCACGAACCCGCCCATTGTGGCCGACGCATACGAACCGGAATAGTGAGTCTGGCCGTGAAGCGAGCGCACCTGCCGCCACGGAACCGAATCGCGGAAGTCCGCCAGCCGCAGCCGGTCCAGCGCGAACTCCCGCACCGATCCGTCGTCATACCGGACCGACGCAACAGGATCGGATGCCTTCACCAGGACACCAGATTGTGCCAGCATGGACAGACAGTAAAGATCAAGTCCGGAGCCATTGCTCACGAAACCCGGATTTTGCTCATCCGGTGCTCATGATCATCCGGAATTGCTCACCGATCCCGGGATCCTACACCTTCGTAAGCTCTTCAAGTCTCGCCATCATTTGCCTATCGCTCCGCCAGAAACTAAGGAAACGATAGCCACAGATTCCGACAATCAGTGTGTCGGAGAGTGGGTCATGCCGATTGGCCATGACCGGGCGGCGAGTAAACGCCTTTCAAATATGTTTGATCGAAAGCAATTTCGGATAACCTGCTGAGTGGAATATTTAGCATCCGGCCTCGGCTTCCCGGTCAGTACATAGTTCAGGCGGGCGCAGCGCGGACAGTTCGCTCGGCTCAGCTGAAGCGAACACGTAGTTGATGACCGGCGCCGTACTCCGGATCGGATCAACCATGCCGAACGCCGGTGCGGCGCGGCTGGCGTCGGTGCTCTCGGCGGCTCTGATGACCAGGCGTGTTCCCTCGGCGTCGAGCAGGGCAGCTTGCCGAAGCAGCGTCTCGTCAACAACCTCCAGCCCGCGAAGCACGGACTCAAGCGGCCCACGCACGACGAGGTCCGCCTCGGACTTGGCAGAGGTCTGCTCGCGGAGCGGCACTCGCCCGCTGCCCCGAGTTGCCTCGCGGGCAAGGGTGAGCATATGGCTCGGCGCGCCGATCGCCTCGGCGGTGATACCGACGTGCCGAGCTGTTCGGCTGGAAGCGATGGCGGCATCCCCGTAACCGTCTGTCAGCTGGCCGAGCCGATCCTGCGGTGCCGGGGAGAACGGGTGTGGCACTTCCATGGTTTCGGGGAGCGAGCGAGTCGGCACGAGGAACCTCGTGGCCCTGCTCGCCTGGCGGATCTGGTCGCGACTGGCGCGTGCCAGGCCGGCCAGGGCGTCGCACGTGTAGTGCACAGCGCTCACGACGGTTCGCATGTCGTCCATCGACTGGACGAGGCTGGACGCGGGCCGGACTGGGTGCCTGGGGCCGGCGGCGGGTGTCCAGTCGCTGTCGGTGAACGCGAGCCGGCCGGTCCACAGCGCCAGGTCGTTGATTTCGGCTGCCGATGGTGAGAGGTATCCGCGCGTGTCGGTGGTGACGTCGTCGAGCGACCGGGCGACGCCTAACCAGCTTTCCCGGGAGCAGACAGCCGCTGCGGCGGCTCCGAGAAGTTGCTGCCGGAACCTGCCGGCGAGGGGACTGTCGGCCAGGGAGGTGAGTACAAGCTCGCAGTTGTGGCTCGTGATGGTGGCCGCGCCGGCGACGCGGCCGAGCGAGGTGATATTCATCGCCGGGGACCAGACCGCTTCCGTGACGAAGTCCCTGGCCAGGCGGCGGCCACGTTCCGCTGTGTCGATCACGCCTCCGCAGAGTTCGGCGACGGATTCTCCTCCGACCGGAACCCACCGCTGCGGCATAACGTTGAGCGGCAGTTCGCGCAAGAGGGTGCGGGCCAAGCCAGAGACCGGTGCCTCACGTTGCGCAGTTCTGACGGCGCGGACGTAGACGCAGAGCCATTGGCAGGCGGTGTTGAGGTTACGGCGAGCTTCCCGGGTGCCTCGCTCGGAGGGAGCCGTCGCCGTCCCGGCGGCCTGCGCTGCAGCCCGATGCGCGAGCGCAGAAAGTTCGATCAGCATGCCCGCGGTGACGGCGTCCGAAGTAATCGCCGGTGCCCAGTGGGACCGGTTCTCGCGCAGGCCGCCGGGCTTGACGACGTAGTGCGTCTGGAGCAGGTCCCGGCCGGCCTGGAGCGACGAGGCTGCGGCAGACAGGCGCCTGGCAACGGGCAGCGTGGGCCCGTCCGCCGTGACTGGCTCGGTGTCGGCCCCCTTGCTCGGGAAGCGGCGCTGACGGAGGAATCGAGCCGCGTTGTCGAGGGCGTCGCGGGTCTCGGCTCGCGCTCGGGTCCACGGGTCGGGCTTGGCCGTGGCCTCGCGCCAGGCGCGATCGCCAGCGGCGGAGATCGTGGTCGCCATGCAGCGGGACATGGCCGTGACCAGGCGCAGCAGGTTGCGGGAGGTGTCTTCGACGTCGGCGGCGCGGGTCAGGCCGCCTGGCCGCCGTTCGGTCGCGTCGAGCTGCCCGGCGGCTGCCTGCACGAAGTCGCCGAACACCGGGCGGTCAGTCATCGCCGGCCCCGCCGAGCAGCGCGCGGATGTCCAGCGCGCACTGAGCCGCCTGCACGCAGGCGTCCCGGTCAGCCCCGAGCGCGGCGCGCTGGCCAGCCGCTGCCAGTTTCTCGGCGAGCAGTCCGGCGAGCTGGGCGAGACCCGCTGCAAGATCGCGGATGCCAGGCTCGGGCTCCCCCGCCCGGCGGACGAGAGTCGCCCGTCCGGGGCTGGTTATCGGCAGCGACGGGGCGCGGATGATCGTGTCACGGCCCTCAGCGGCCGACGCGGCCGACATGACAAGTGCCGCGAACATGCCGGTGGCCGGATCTTCCCGTCCCCTGATGGCCAGCAGGATTGCCTCGAAAGCCGAGTACGCAGCTCCAAGCAGCGCCGGCAGGTCACCCGCATCGCGAAGACGGCCGGCCAGGTGCTTCAGCTCGTTCATGTGCGTTCTCCTATCACGGTCGGCTCGGTTCGGCTGCGTGCCCGACCTGCGGGCGCCGCCGTTCTCCTATCCCGCCCTCGGACTGCGCCAGGCCGACATTGCGGAGCTGGAATCTGTGGACAAACGAAGGCTGGGTACACAGGGCCGGAGGCAGAGTTGCGGCACCGACAATGAGCTGCCTCTCGCCGACGTCATGGCTCGGCCTCCAGTTCGGCACCGGACGCCGGCCGTTCGTCGAGGTCCGGCCAGAAGGTGCGGGGCCAGGCGTCGGAGGCTCCCGGCCCGGACGGTCCGGGAGTGAGACGACACCAGGTGACCCGGCCTTGGCCGCGCGGCTCGGTACCCCACTCGGCGGCAAGCACCGTAACGATGGCGAGCCCTCGGCCGTGCTCGCTCTCCCGATCTTCACGAGCGATAACGGGACCATCGGCGGCGCCCTCGTCACGGACACTGATGCAGACGGCGGGCGGCTGCAACGACGTCCCGACCGACACGGTCAGGCTGCCGCCAGGTTCGCCTGACCTGGTGTGGACGACCGCGTTCGCGACGAACTCGGAGGCGATCAGGGCAGTGTTGCTGACAGCCGGGTGGTGTTCGCCGAGGACGTGGCGGACGAGCTGGCGAGCCTCCCATGCGGCTCGCAGGCGTCCGGCTAGCGCGGCGTGGGCGTCCATTTTCATGCGATCTCCTTAGCGTCTGGCCGGCCGCTGACCGGCACGAAGTCGGCAGCTATGCCGGTCCCGGTGGCTGGGCGGTAGATCGAGTACGGCCGGTAGCTGGGGTCGTCGAGGTACTCCTCGTCCAGGCCGAGTGGCGGGCACCAGTTACTGGCCTGGGCGCGGTGGCGGGCACTGGTGGCGACTCGGCATTCGGTCGGGGTGCGCTCGGGCGGACGCTTGTCCCACCACGCGTCCCACAGCTGGCAGGCCAGGTCGCGCAGCTGCGGGCTCACGACCCCGATGTCGCCGCGGATCAGGTCGCGGATCAGGCGGGGGCGGGCGCGCAGTGCGCGGGCGATGCGGCTGGTGTCGTGGCCCATGGCGAGGAGGGAGCGGAGCCGCCACATCGTTCCGCCCGCGTCGACGGGTCCGGAGCAGGCGGGCCGACTCATCGTGACGCCCCAGGCCCGGTCAGGCGGCCGCTGCGAATCTCCCGCCGGGCCGACGCGATGGTGCGGCTGATCTCCCGCTCAGACAGGCCGGTGCGAAGCGCAGCCGCCCGCAGTTCGTCGAGCAGGCCCTCCTGGCCTGCTTCGACGGCTCGGCAGGCGGCCCAGAACAGGCCAGCGTTCCGATTCCCCTCCTCCAGCCGTTCCACCCAGGCGGCGAGCTGCCCGAGGCGTCCGGCCAGCCTGCCGTCAGGCTGGAGGCGCCGGTCGGGTACCGGTTCGAGGAGATCGGCGACCGCTGCCCAGTCCAGGCCGCGCCCCTCGGGCTGGACGCGGACTAGCCGATACGGCTTGCCGCCGACGGTGGACGGCGGGGCGAGGACGTAGCCGCCGGTGGCCTTGAAGTCCAGGTGGTGGCGCGGCAGGCGGCCAGATGGCTGGTCACTGCCGGCGAAATAGGCGTGGAAGCCGCCGCTAGGCGTCGCCACGATCAGGTGCGCACCATCCACCAGGCCCGCTTGCTTGAGCTGGCTGAAGGCCGCGAAGCCGCTCCCAGCCGGGCCGTGCTGGTCGACGTCCAGGACATCGGGCCCTGGACGGCCAGTGGCGATCGCCAGGTTCGCCGCCGGGACGCGGTGCCACCACCAGCGGATCCGCTCGGGGTCGGTGGTGGCGTCCTGGAAGCCGTGTCGGGTGGCCGGCTCCTTCGTGCCCGGCCTGCACGGAAAGACCGGCCATCCGCGGCGCGTGTACTCCAGCGCCTGGCGCACTGTTCTCCTAGGTCCGGGAGTCGCCGGGGCGCCGTGCGTTGCGTCTGAATGCTTGTCGCGGTTCCGCGCGCTCATGGCCGTGGTCCGGTTCGGGCGGCGTGCAGCGGGCGGGAGGCGGCGTGGCGGCAGCGGGAGGTCTCGCGGTGCATCTGCTCGGCGGCGGCGGTGAGCAGCCGGGTCTGCCATTCGGCCTGCCCGGCGAG
>Ga0307373_10009665_pt1 | contig 14346 bp, 11 predicted proteins | sample OX2MG_FD_202534 | JGI IMG/M metagenome (GOLD analysis project Ga0307373, IMG submission 202534) | Soil microbial communities from Risofladan, Vaasa, Finland - OX-2 | ecosystem: Environmental > Terrestrial > Soil > Coastal area > Acid sulfate soil | place: Finland: Risofladan, Vaasa | collected... | reverse complement strand
GCCGCGTCGGCGATCCAGGCGGCGCCGAGCACGCCCCAACCGATTCGCTCGGCTATATGTGAACCTCGACCAGGGCGCCACCACGCGCGATCGAGTGCGTGGCCGCCTCCATCACGGCGACCGTGCGGCGCGCCTCCTCGGGCGTCACCGCGAGCGGTTCGTCCCACGCGAGGTGGTCGGCGAGGTTGCGATAGAAGCCCTGGTCGTCACGCGGGGCAAGCACCAGCAACTCCTCGTGAGACCCGACGCCGGCCGGCCGCAGCACCTTGACGCGCGCAGGATGGTCCGCAGGCACGCTCTCGGGCTGCCACTCGCCGACCACCGCGCCCTCTGTGCCGAGCACATACCACTTGGGTTTCAGCGCAGCCGCGATGTCGGACTGCAGGAAGCTTGCCTGGGCGCCCGCAGCGAACGTGAGGTCGACCCTCACCTGGTCCGCGTTGGTGACGTCGTGCCACACGCGCTTGTGGGCGACCGCGGAGACGTAGCGGACCGTGTCGGGAAACATCTGCAGGATCCAGTCGAAGTAGTGCGAGCCCCAGTCGTAGATGGTCCCGCCCGAGATGGGCTCGTGACTGTGCCAGAAGTCGCACGGATGAGAATATCCGCCGATGAACGATTCCATGTAGAAGACGTCGCCGATTCGGCCGGAGCGCACCGCCTCTCGCATCGCAAGGTAATCGGGGTCCCAACGGCGGCTCTGGTAAACGGTAAGGACGAGGTCGCGGGCCGACGCTGATCCGATCATGCGGTCGACCTCTTCCACCCTGAGCGCAAACGGCTTTTCACAGACGACGTGCCTGCCGGCCGCGAGCGCCGTGAGGACCGACTCGGCATGAGCGCTGGGCGGGGTGCCGACCACCACCAGGCCGACCTCGGGGTCCTCGAGCATCTCCTCGCTGCGCGCATGCGTGTGGACTGACCATTCGCGGTGCGCCTGCTCCCTGCGTTCGGCGGACAGGTCGCAAACGCCGGCCAGCCGCAAGCCCGGAATGGCGGCGATCGCCGCCGCGTGGTCGCGCGCGATCGCGCCATAGCCGATGAGCCCGACACCAACTTCAGCCGCGGGTGAAACGCCGCACGCCATGAGCAGAGCGCGATGCACGAGCATCTGGAATCTCTCGTCCTCATAGGTTGAAAGGTCGTGGCCGAGCCCGAGGTAGACGAAACGCCCGTCGCCGTGGCGTCGCTCGTAAGCGACGACCTGGTCGGTGAAACGCCACCTTGCGCGGAGCAGAACGTTCGTGTCGCCGCTAGGAGGGCCTTCCGACAGGTAGAGCTCGTCACGCAACTTCCATTCGGAGCCGAGCCTGTGGGTCAGCGGATGGGATTCGTCCGGCCTGACCAGAAGCTCGGTCAGCCGTCCCGCGCCGCCGGGGGCCCAGCGAGCGAGGTCGGCGAGCTCGCCGCTCGACGACCAGGCTGCGAGGGTGCCATGAAGCAGGATCAGGCCCCCGCCGCGATGCACGAACTCGGAGATCTCCTCGGCCTGCCCGGGATGAAGTGGCTGGTCGCTCGCGGCGAGCAGGACCCTGTGTCCGGCCGGCCGGAGATCGTCCTGCTTCGTGACGGTGTCCACATGGAAGTGGCGCGTCGTCTCCAGTGAGCGGAGCAGCGGGCGGGCCATGCGCACGTAGTCGTGCTCGCCGCCCTCGAGAATCGCGAGCACCGGTATCCGCTCGCCAAAATGCCGTCCCACCTAAGCGACTTTACGCTCAGCCTTGGCGCCGATCCGTCGCAGTACCGCCAGCGTGCGCTCGGCGGCCTGGTTCCAGGTGTAGGTCGCGGCGAGGCGCTTGCCTTCGTCCCCGAGCTTCCTGCGAAGCGATTCGTCGGCGAGCAAGCGCTCCAGCGCGCCGGCGATGGCCCCGACGTCGTCCGGTTTGACGACGATCGCGGCGCCCAGCGCGAGCTCGGGAAGCGCGCCGGCCGCCCCGACGACCGCCGGCACCCCGTGCGCCATCGCTTCCAGCAGGGGGAGGCCAAAACCTTCATACAGGCTCGGGAACGCGAGCACCGACGCCGATTCGTACAGGGCGCTCAGCGTGGGTTCGTCGACATGGCCTAGATATCGAACCCCTGGCTCGGCCGCGATGCGCTGGAGCGTGTCGCCGTAGGCCCAACCGGGCCGCCCCGCGATGACGAGCTGCGGCACCCCCGGCCGCCCGTCGATGATGAAAGGCAGCGAGCCGTGGCGCCCGCGCAGCTGCCGGAATGCGGCGAGCAGGCGAGGGTAGTTCTTGCGAGGCTCGACAGTCCCGACCGCCAGGATGAACCCCGGCTGGACGCCTTCTGGCAGCGGACCCGCAGGCACGGCGGGAGGCAAGCCCTCGGGAATGACCTCGACCTTGGAGTCGACCCCCGGGATCCCGTACGCCTCGAGCAGGTCTCGACGCGTGGACTCGGATGGGACCAGGATGGCCGAGGCATTTCGGAGCGCCGGTGGAAGCACCATCCGGAAATAAGCGCGCTGCTGCCAGGGAACTTCGGCGGGAGTCATACGAAAAGCGAGGTCGTGCACGAACACCGCCGCAGGCGGGGCGTCATGACGGCGCATGGGCGGACTCGGCCAGTAGGGGTAGAGGATGGCGTCGCATTCGAGCTGAGTCTCGATGGCGGGCAGCCACCTGGATTTCAGCACCAGCTCGTGGCGGTAAGGCGACAGCACGGCTTCGCAATCGAGACCCAACAGGGCGGCGGGACGCTCACGGCTGCAGAGCAAGGTGATCTCGTCCTTTCCGCGCTGGGCGACCAGAGCCCTGGACAGCTCGATTGCGACCGTCAACATGCCCACCCGCCGGGGGCGCCAGCAGGCGGTGACGTCGATGGCGAAACGCACTAATGGACTGTATCCAAACGCGGTGTTAAGCCGCCCAGCGTAACGTCGGGGCAGGTCAGGGGCGCCGGGCCCCATCCGTGGCTTCGCGGGCTCCATCCGTGGCTTCGCGGGCTCCCCCGGAGGCAGTGGAATTTGAACGGCCATAGCATCTCAAACCGAGTCCTGGGTAAGTTCCATCTACAAAGGAGAAGGTCCTCCGCCGGGGGGCGAAGGACCTTCAGAAAGGAGGGAGGGGTTAAGGAATTGACTAATGTTAAGCCTGGAGGCATAACAACGGGCGCAACAATAGGTACGGGTCTTTTAACTCTCCACGGAGCGGATGGCGAAGACACAATCGAACGTCCCCGTCACACACCCGCACTCGACCTCTTCGACGTACCAGTCGTTGGCCAGGCCGGCCCAGCGCAGGATCGTTTCGACGGTCGAAGTCCATATGTGGCACGACTTGACCGTCTTGATCCGGCCGAGCGCGAACATGTTCGAGAAGTTGACCAGCCAGAACTGGTGCTCGTCGACCTGGAGCCACGCATGCGTGTGCTCACCGCGGACGTTGTCCATGGCCTCCGAGAAGTTCTTCACCACCCCAGCCAGCTTGCGCTGCCGACCAGGCACCAGCCGCCTCGGCCCGCCCATCCCGTGCCTGCCCTCTGCGAGCCAGCGCTCGGTGGCGCGCCGGCCCCACGCCCGGATCATGTCCTCGGCTTCAGGCCCGTAGATCGTCTCGAAGGCCTCGTTCAATCGACTCAGTGACTCGACCGGTGAGGAGAGCTGGTCGTCGTATGGCGGATCCTGCTCGACGTACTGCACCAAGCCCGCCGCATATGCGACCTCGGGCCACCGGTCGCCGGTGATGTCGCGGGCGACGTGGACGATGTTGCTGACGTGAGAGTTGAGGATGAACCGGCCCCTGGCGCGCGCCGGCTTGACGCCCATGAGCTCCAGGGTCCTGATCGCCGAACCTGCGGTCGTCGTCGGTGTGGGCGGAGGCGAACCGTGCAGGATCGCCGGCGCCGACACGGCACGCATCGAGGTGGTGTCCGGGCCCTGGGGCCCGGTCGACGGCTTCGGCAGGACAGCGGCTCCGCTGGCGGCGGCTGCGGTCCCTGCGGGCACGGAGGCGGCCGCCGCCACCGGTGCGATCCGCCGCTGCGGAAGCTTGGCCATCTGAGCCAGCAGGTCGCGCACAGTTTGCGGCCGCTGCGCCGGGTCCTTGGCCAGCACCTTGGCCAGGAGCTGATCGAGCTCGTCGGGTAAGGCGGCGTTCAGCTTCACGGCCGAGGGGATCGGTGAGTTGACGGTCGCGTACGCGACCTCCATGCGGTTGGCGCCGATGTACGGCAGGCGCCCCGTCAGCATCTCGAAGGTCAGCACGCCCATTGCGTAGATGTCGGCACGCTTGTCGACGTCGTGGCCCATCACCTGTTCGGGAGCCATGTAACCGGGCGTCCCGATGGCGAGGCCGATCGTGGTCAGGTGGGTCGGCTGCCCAGCGCCGCGCGCCAGGCCGAAGTCCGCGAGCATTGCTCGACCGTCCGCGTGGATGAGCACGTTGGTCGGTTTGAGGTCGCGGTGAACGATGCCGGCGTCATGCGCGTGCTGCAGGCCGTCGCCGATCTCGCGCAGATATCGCCAGGCCGTCAACGGGTCGAGCGGCCCCCGATTCAGGATGTCGCGCAGCGTCCCCCCACGGATCAGCGGCATGGTGAGGAACGCGACGCCCTCGGTGACCTCGAAGTCGTAGATCGGAAGGATGTTGGGATGGTCCAGCTTGGCGAGTGTCTTGGCCTCGGTCTCGAACCGCTTGACAAAACCCTCGTCCTGGAACAGCTCCGACGACAGCGCTTTCAACGCAACCTCGCGGCCAAGCGGCTGCTGTACGGCGCGGTAGACGACGGCCATGCCGCCGCCGCCGAGTCGCTCGACGATCTCGTATTGACCCAGCCTGGTCCCGGTGAGGTCTTTCACTTCGGCTGCGCGGCGAGCTTGGCCACGATGGCGATGAGGTCGGCCAGCCGGAACGGCTTGCTCAGCACGTCATCGGCACCGGCCGCGAGAAACCGCTCGCGGTCGCTCGCCATCGAGTGAGCGCTGGCGATGACGATCGGGAGGGCGGGCATCTCGAGCTTGATCCGGCGCATCGCCTCAAGGCCGTCGATGCCCGGCATGGCCACGTCCATCAGGATCATCGCCGGGCGCTGCTTGAGCGCGATGTCCACCGCCTGCAGGCCGTCGATCGCAATCAGCACGCCATAACCCGCCTTCTCGAGCACGCGCTTGCACAGCCGCTGCGCAACGTCGTTGTCGTCGGCCACCAGGACCGTGAAGAGCGTCGACCCGCCTGCGCCACCTGGACCGCCCGCCCCACCCTGGCCGGCATCAGCCATGGAGGAGCTGCATGGGGCTCGTGTTGTCCACGGCCATGGGGACGGTGAAGTGGAAGGCCGAGCCATGCCCGACCGCCGATTCCACCCAGATCTTGCCCCCGTGCATCTCCACGATCTGCTTAACGATCGTGAGGCCCAGGCCAGTCCCGGGACTTGATTGAGCGGCTCCGCTGCGCACCCGCCGGAAGCGCTCGAATACGTGCCCGATCTCGTCGGGGGGGATGCCGAGACCGGTGTCCGAAATGCTGACCAGGGCAAAACCGCCCTCCACTCGGCTCGACAGCGTCACCGTGCCGCCGTCTGGCGAGTACTTGATTGCGTTGTTGACCAGGTTGCTGACCACCTGGATCAGACGGTCGCGGTCGCCGGACACGATAGGAAGTCTGGGGTCCAGGTCGGCCTTGAACTCGACCGTGGAGGCCGCCGTGCCCGCCCGCGCCATCGCTTCGCTCAAGACCTCGTTGACGTCGACCGCGCCGCTGCGAATGCTCATCCGGCCGGACTCCATCCGGTCGAGGTCGAGCATGTCGCCGATGAGCCGGTTGACCCGGTCGGCGTCATTGAATATGTAGCCGCCATAGGCCCGCAGCTCGTCGGGCTCGAGGCCTCCGTCGCGGATGAGCTCGCTGAAGCCCTGGATGCCGGTCAGCGCGGTGCGGAACTCGTGGCTCACGATGCTCAGGAACTCGGTCTTGGTCCGGTCCAGCTTCTCGAGGTTGGCGTTGGCGCTTCGCTGCGACTCGAGCGCCTCGGCCAGCTTGTCCGAAGTCTCGCGCACCGTGGTGACATCTTCGACCATGACCAGGACGTGCTCGGGCCTCCCGCTGGCGTCAGGGATGGAGGTCGCGGTCAGTTGCAGCCACAGCCACTTTCCGCTCGCGGTCACCGCCCTGACCTGGACGCTTCCGCCGTCGGTGATCCCCGCGAGCAGTGGGGCGGCGCGATGGCGCGAGGCGGCCTGGTCGTAAGCCCGAAGCAGGTCCGGCCACGCGCTCGCCCGCATCGTCTCGAAGTCATGCTCGACCATGCCCAGCAGCGCCGGGTTGGCCTCGAGCAGCTCTCCCTCGGCGCTGATGCGGGCGATCCCGATGGGCGATCGCTCGTAGATCGCGCGGTGGTCGGCTTCGCTCCGGCGCAGGGCCTGGGCCGTCTCGCTGCGACGGATAAACTGGCCGACCTCCAGACCGACGGTCGCCATCGCGGTCACCTCGTCGTCGCGCACGCTCCTCGAGCGCCGGCCCAGCAGCTCGATCACCCCGATGACCGCTCCGCCGTCGACGACCGGCAGCGCAAGGGCGGCGCGCAGATCGGCCCGGCGGGCCGCTTCGAGGCGCTCGTAGTCCTGCGCCTGCTCGAGGCTCGTTTCGGCGCCGACCACCCCCGAACGCCACACCCTGCTGACCAGGCCCGCGCCGCCGGTGAGAGACAGGGCCTTGCTCCCTTCGAGGAACCCGTCCAGCGCCGCGCCGTCGGAGCGCCTGACGTGCCTCACCCGCAACGCCTTGCGCTCGGAATCGACCATCCAGTGAAGCGCCACGTCCCAGTCGAGATAAGAGCAGAGGCTGCCGAGAACGACCGGGAGGGCCTGATCCCAGCTCGTCGAGTCCTGGATCGCATGCCTGATGGCGACCAGGCAGTCGCGGATGAGCTCCACGCGCCGGCGCTCTGTGATGTCCGTCTCCTGCACTACGAGCAGGTCGGCGTCGGGAGACGGCTTGGCGATCGCGACCGCGACCGGAACCAGGGTCCCGTCCGGCCGGACGTGGGTGAGCTCCCCCTCCCAGTGCACGATGTCGCCCGAGCGAAGAAGCGCGAGCGCCTCGTCGATCACCTGGCGGTCGCTTTCCGCGGCAAGCGCTCCCAGAGGTGTCTGGAGAAGGTCATCACGGTTGCGACCGAGGATGCGGCTCAGCTGCTCGTTGACCTGGGTCCATCTTCCATCGAGGTCGGTGAGGGCAAGGCCGACCATCGCCGCCTCGAGCATCGTGCGGACCCGCTGCTCCGCCGCTGCGGTGCGGGCGGCCCTTCGCTGGGCCTCGACGGCCGTCTCGCGCGCTTGCCGGGCGGCCTCGCCGACCGCCACCGTGACGACCAGGAGCACGGCCGCGAGGAGCAGCGCGGGGGCGAGATCCGAGGCCTGGGCGCCGGTCACGAGCGGGCGGATCAGGATTGCGATCGCCGCGAGAGTCGCGGCGGCGACCGACTCGGTGCGGCCGACCTGGAGTGCGGCGAGCAAGACGACGGCCAGGTAGAGCGGAAACGCCAGCACAGGGCTGGCGTCCGCCGTGGCCTGGACGGCGAAGATGGCGGCGATGGCTGCAAAGGGTGTGACTCGACGTACCAGGCCCCGGCTCCATGGCGCGACAGGCGCGTCGGGTTCTGGCAACACCTCTGAAACCTCGCCCCCCCTGGCGGGATGGAAGGTGCGCAGGATGCAAAGTCTAGCCGCCGCCCTTCCGGCCAGACCCCACTTAAGCCGTTGGTTTCGCGCGTCCGCCGGGCAACTGGCTTAAGCTGCTGGCCCGGCAGTTGAACCACCTCGACACGCCCCTCCGCGCCGAAGGACTCAGCCGGCGGGTCTACCCGTTCATCGGGCTCGCCATCGTGGGTCTGGTCAGCCTCCACGGCTTTGCGGCAGTCACGAGCTCTTTGGCCCTGGCCGGCGCGGCGGTGGTCGGGGTGGCGCTCGTCCTGATCCCGCTGGCCCAGATCGACACGCCTGCCCGCAGCGGCGTGGTGACGGCGATCCCGGTCATCGGCGGCTTCATCCTCGCCCTGCACCCGCTGTGGTCGGGTGGCACGACATTCGGCTTCGTGGCGTCGGTGGTGATCACCGCCCTGGGGGGCGCGCTCGTCCTGCTGCCCTGGGAGCGCATCCCGAGATACCTGCATGCCATCTCGCCGGTGGGCGGGCTGGCAGTCGCGTTTGCGCTGGAGGTCCAGTTCGGGCTCAGCGTCGTGCGCGCATTCCCCTTCGTGCTGCTGCCGCTCATCTTCCTGGCGCTGTACTACACCACGGTCGAGTTTGCGGTCGGCGCAGGGCTGGCGGTGGCGGACCTGATCCTGGTCACCTTTGTCAACCCGGCTGCGGGCGACCCCGCGGCGGCGATGCTCGAGGCGCTGCTCCTCGTGGCGTTCGGCGTCCTCGTGCGGCGCGTCGTCCTGCAGCTCGAGAAGAACCGCGCGGCCGCGACCGCCGCCGAGGGGGCCAAGTCGGAGCTCCTGGCGGATCTCGCAATGCGCAACGAGGAATTGCAGGAGCTCACGCGCCTCAAGTCGGAGTTCCTGGCCACCATGAGCCACGAGATCCGCACCCCGATGAACGGCGTGATCGGCATGACTGGTCTGCTGCTCGACACCGAGCTGACGCAGGAGCAGCGCGAGTACGTCGAGACGGTGCGCACCTCGGGCGATGCGCTGCTGGGCATCATCAACGACATCCTCGACTTCTCGCGAATCGAGGCCGGCCGCGTGCGCCTCGAGACCATCGATTTCAACCCCAGGCACGTTGCGGAGGAGGCGGTCGAGCTTTTCGCCGAGGCGGCTGCGAACAAAGGCATCGAGCTCGTGCTCGACGTCGATGCCGGCGTGCCTGAGGCAGTGATCGGCGACCCAGGCCGCCTGCGCCAGGTCCTCATCAACCTGGTCGCCAACGCGATCAAGTTCACGGAGTCTGGAGAGGTCGTGTTGCGCGCGCGCGTGCACACCTCGAAAGGACCGGGCATCGCGATCCATTTCGAGGTCGCCGACACCGGCATCGGCCTCACCCTGGAGGAGCAGGCGCGCGTCTTCTCCACCTACTCTCAGGTCGACAGCTCGACCACGCGCCGGCATGGCGGCACCGGGCTGGGCCTCGCCATCGCCCGGATGCTGACCCAGCTGATGGGTGGCGAGATCGGTGTGGAGAGCGAGAAGGGGACGGGCAGCCAGTTCTGGTTCACGGCGCTGTTCCGCGAGTCTGGCGCGCGCGAGCGGGCCAAGCGACGCCCATCGGACCTGGCAGGCACGGCAGTCGCCATCGTGGACGACAACCGGACCAACCGCACGATAGTCGAGCGCTACGTGAGGTCCTGGGGGATGCGCGCGCAAGGCTTCGAGGGGGCCCGCCAGGCGCTGCACGAGATGCGTCAGGCGGCCCGATCCGACGCGCCCTTCGAGGTTGCGATCGTGGACATGATGATGCCCGACATGGATGGCGCTGCCCTCGTCGCGGAGATCCGCAACGACACGTCGTTGAACGACGTGGTCGTGATCCTGCTCACGTCAGCGGGCGAATCGGAGGTCGCGATACCGGGCGTCGACGCAGAGATGGTCAAGCCCGTACGTCCCTCGCAACTCTTCGACACGCTCCATGACAGGATGGTGGAACGCTCGAGCCCCAAATCGAGCGACCATCAGGTCGAGCCGCAACCTTCGGACGCCGCAAGCAATTCGGCTCGGATCCTGGTGGTCGAGGACAACGCCGCGAACCTCAAGGTCGCCGTGCGGATGGTGGAGCGCCTCGGCTATCGCGCCGACGTGGCGGCTACCGGGGCCGAGGCTGTGGCCATGCTCGGCCATGCGGACTACGACGCCGTGCTCATGGACTGTCAGATGCCCGAGATGGACGGCTACGAGGCGACGCGTCGGGTCCGAGCCGGCGAACGTGACGGCCGGCGCGTGCCGATCGTCGCGATGACCGCCGCAGCGTTGGCAGGCGACCGTGAGCGCTGCCTTGCGGCCGGCATGGACGACTACATCTCCAAGCCGGTCAAGCTGCACGTGGTCGCCACAGTCCTCGAGCGCTGGCTCGCCACTTCTAGAGTTTCCTGAGCGCCACGACCGTGACGTCGTCGAAGAGCTCCCGGGTGGGCGCTCCGTCGGCAAGGATGTCGACCATCTGCTGGGCGGTAGCCGCCCGGCGCGCCTCGTATGGCAGCAGCACGTCGCGGGTCGCGAGGTCGGGACGGAGATCGAGCAGGCCGTCGGAGAAGACGACCAGCGTGTCGCCGGGCTGAAGGATCACCGTGCCGACGAGATACTGGCTGTCGGGGAAGATGCCCATCGGCGCGCTGCGCTCCCGCAGCAGCTCCTGGCCCGTCACGCCTCGCAGGATTCGCGCGTGCCCGTGGCCGGCGTCGACATAGCGGAGCTCGCCTGATTTCGGGTCGAACGAGCACTGGAAGACGGTGACGTATGCGTGGTCGACCTCGAGGGCGGCGGCCATCACCTCGGCCGCCTTTTTCATGCCGGCTTCCATCGGCGCGAGGTCCGCGGCTCCACGAAGTGCGGCGCGTGCCGTCGCCATCATCAGCGCCGCGGGGAGCCCCTTCCCCATCACGTCGCCGAGCGTGATCGTCAGCCGGTCGTCCACCGCGCGGTGCCAATCGTAGAAATCGCCGCTGATCTCCTTGGCCGCGCTGAAGTGGGCCGCCAGCTCGAAGCCTTCTCCTTTATATGGAGAGGGAGGTAGCATCCCGGTCTGCAGCCTGGCCGCATGCCGCACCTGCTCCGAGCGCTCTTCAACCATCGATTCGAGCCGCCGCATCGTCGCGCGGCCGTCGATCTCGAGGCTCCTGCGGCGCAGGTTGTTCTCGACGAGAAGATAGAGCTGGGTCGCGCCGACCGGCTTGACGTGGTACGCGTATGCCCCGTGCTCCATGGCGGCCCGGCCCAGCTCTGGGTCGTCGACTCCCGAGACCATCACCACGGCGGTGTCGGGGCGCCTGGACCTCAGCTCCTCGAGCAGCCCGTAACCCGATTCGTCAGGTAGGCGCACATCAAGCAGGGCGAGGGCATAGTCGTGGCTCTCGAACAGCTGCCTGGCCTGGGCCCCGTCCAGGGCGACATCGCACTCGAATCCCCGACTCCGTAGCGTGCGCGCCATCACCTTGGCCAGGGATTCCTCGTCGTCCACGATCAGAATGCGCTGCGAGCTTTCGGTTTCCAACACGCTTCAGCAGTGTAGACAGGCTAAATTCCCGACCGTCTGCCATAGACTCTGTGAGTCCCCATGGGAGCCCCAAGCTGAGCCTGGACGTTCAGACCCGATCGGCTGACAACGGAATCACGGTGGTCGCCCCCACCGGACGCCTTGACGTCGTGGGCGCCCCGGCCTTGAAAGACGCGATCAGCGAGCTGGTCAAGCACGGACTGCCGCGCGTCGTGATCGACATGGAAGGAGTCAGCTTCGTCGACAGCACCGGCCTCGGTTCGGTGATCTCCGCGCTCAAGCAGATCAAGGGCAGCCAGGGGGAGCTCCGGCTCGCCGCCCCCAACCAGCAGGTCCGGGTGGTCCTCGAGCTGACCACCCTCGACCGCGTGTTCCCCTACTACGCCACTGTCGAGGAAGCCCTTACTGGCTTCTGAGCTTTGCGACCTACACAGGAGCCCTTTGAGTTCCGCGCCACGCTCACCGCGCTCGACCAGGGACTGGACGTGCTGCACCACTCGGTGGAGCTGCTGCGTCAGGCCACGGGCCGGCCGGCCGGCGACCGGCCTCTCATGCTCTTCGAGACGGCACTCGGGGAGATCGGCGCCAACGTCCTCACCCACGGGCACCCGGAAGGGGCCGCGACTCCGGTCGAATACCGGCTTCACTTCGACCGGGGCACCCTGCTCGCATCGTTCGTGGATCCCGGGCCACCGGTGCGGGATCACCTGGCTCGCGCCATGCCCGAGCCTACGAGCGAGGATGGGCGCGGCCTTGCCCTCGCGCGGACGCTGCTGGACGAGCTCGGGTATGAACGGGACGGCGAGGTCAACAGGTGGCGGCTGGTGAAGAGACTGTGACGAAGGACGAGGCGCCCGTGACGGAAAGCTCGAAACCACCAGAGGACGAGACACGGGTCTTGATCCACGACTTTCGCAACCTGCTCGCCGTGATCGTCAACTACAGCGAGCTGATCGCAGAAGAGACCGGCGATCCCGAAGCGGTTCGCGCCGACATCGCCGAGGTCCGCATGGCTGCCGAACGCGCCATCGCCATGACCGAGAAGCTTCGCGGCCTGAAGCGCGTTAACGATCAAGCGCCGCCGGCAGGCACGACGTGACCGTGGCGAGGAGGGTCGCAGCGGAGAAGGACGGTCCGCGCCCCGCGCTTGGTCACCGCGAGATCGTCCTGGTCGTCGATGACGACGAGCAGGTCCTGCGGCTGGTCAAGCGCGTGCTCGACCGGGCGGGCTTCGAGAGCGTGACGGTCGGCGACGGGCATGCGGCCCACAGCGCGGCGGCCGAATGGCGGCCCGACATAATCCTGCTCGACCTCATGCTCGGTGACATCACCGGGGATCAGATCCTCGCCGAGCTGCGCGCCGACTTCCGCACCAGGCTGATACCGGTGGTCTTCCTCACCGTGCGCGGATCGTTGAAGGACAAGGTCGAGCACCTGCTGGCGGGGGCCGACGATTACGTGACCAAGCCGTTCATCCCCGAGGAGCTGGTGGCCCGTTTGCGCTCGGTCATGAGCCGCTCCACCTCCGCGCGCGAGCTCAGCCCGCTCACCGGCATGAGCGGCAACAGCGACATCCTGCGAGAGATCAGCCGCCGGCTCGCGCGCCACGACAGGTTCGCGGTGCTGTACCCCGACATAGACTCGTTCAAGAGCTACAACGACCACTACGGCTTCCTGCGTGGCGATGACGTCATCAAGACGCTTGCGACCATCATCTTCGAGGTCCTCGAGGAGAACTATTCGATCAGCCACTTCGCGGGCCACGTCGGCGGTGATGACTTCGTCATCCTGACCGAGCCGAGCATGGCGGAGTCGATCGCAACCGAGATCACCCAGCGCTTCGACGCCGCCGTGCCCGCGCTTTACGAGCCGACGGACCGCGAACGAGGGTGGATCGAGATGCAGGAGCGCAACGGCAACACGCTGCGGATCCCGATGGTCTCGGTCTCGATCGGCATCGTGATCGCCGAACCAGGCACGTACGCAAGCGCGGCCGCGGTGGCCGCGCGCGCGGCGGAGGTCAAAGGAGTGGCCAAACGCATGCCTGGATCGAAATGGGTGCTCGACCGGCGCCGTCCCCCGGAGCGTTTCGGGGGTTGATGGTGCGCTTCACGAGGCAGAGGCCAGGTAGCCCGGTGCTAGCATCGCTCGGGGCTGGAATTCGATGAGCGAGGTCAGGATCGAGACGCCGGAAAGTAATCCTCAGGAGCTTCCCGCTCCGGTCGCGCAGGTGACGGCGCCCAACGGAGGCCTTGTGCCCCGACCGCCGCGCTTCAAGGTGACGGTCCACCGACTCGACGGCGGCCTCGAGGACGGCGACTCTGACTCCAGTTCGCTGCACGGCGACGGCTATCCCCTCTATTCACCCCCTGACTCCGAGCGGCCGCGCCTGGTCCCGATCCGAGAGATCAAGTACGTCGTGTTCGGGTCGGTCGAGGACCCAGGCCTGGAAGGCGACCCCGGCGACAAGGGCACCGCCCGCAAAGCCATCCTCAGGTTCCGCGACGGCGAGTGGATCGCGGCTTACATCGAGCAGGGCCAGCAACCCGACGGCGAGGGCGTCGCGATCAAGATCCGCCTGACGGAGCGCCAGCGAGTCATCCCCGCCGTCGCCGCCTCACCGGCGCTGCTCGAGATGCAGTTCGTCGACATGTGGACCCCCGTGGTCGCAGCCCCGCAGCCGCAGCGCCGTCGCTCGGACATCATGGAGGCGGCGGCCCGTCAGGGCCGCGACCTCAACAAGCTCGCCGGCGAGTTCCGAGACCGCCTCGCTCTGATCCGCGACGTCGGCCTCACGACCGGCGACACCCTCGCCTTCTCGCGGGCGGTCCGCACCCACCTCGACCGGTTCCTGTCCGAAGACGGGATCGAGCTCAGCTCCCAGGAAAAGTCGGCCCTCGCCGACATCATCCTGCGGGCGGCGGTCGGCTACGGCCCGCTCGACAGCCTCCTCCACGACCGCTCCGTGAGCGAGATCATGGTCAACGGACCGGACCAGGTCTTCATCGAGCGTCGCGGCGTCCTGACCAAGGCCGACGTCCGATTCGAAGACGAGAACCAGTTGCTCGAGACGATCCGGCGCATGGTGGCGACCACCGGCCGCCACATCGACGGCTTGAACCCCATGGTGGACGCGCGCCTCCCGGACGGCAGCCGCGTGAACGCGATCATCAGGCCCGCAGCCATCCACG
>Ga0307373_10009661_pt1 | contig 14352 bp, 10 predicted proteins | sample OX2MG_FD_202534 | JGI IMG/M metagenome (GOLD analysis project Ga0307373, IMG submission 202534) | Soil microbial communities from Risofladan, Vaasa, Finland - OX-2 | ecosystem: Environmental > Terrestrial > Soil > Coastal area > Acid sulfate soil | place: Finland: Risofladan, Vaasa | collected... | reverse complement strand
GCGCTCTCAACCGGCCGGCTGAAGCCCAGTTCGGCCAGCGCGCCGGCCGCCTGATCGCGATCGTGGGCGGCGCGCCATGCCGCGATGGCGCCGGCCGAGGCCTTGGCCTCGCTGCGCTCGCCGCCGCCCGCCAGCATCTCGCGAAACTGCATCGCGACGAATTCGCGATGGACGTGCAACTGCTCGCGCAGGCGCGCCGCCGCCGCCGCGCCCTTGCCGAGGCCCAGCCGCGCGGCGAGCATCGCGAACGCGCCGGGGGTGGCCGGCAGCGTATGGGTCTGCAGGCCCGCGACGACTTGCAGCTTGTGCTCGGCATCGCGCAGGAACAGATAGGCGTCGTGCAGCCGGCGCATTCGCACCGGCGCCAGGTAGCCGTGCTCGGAGAGCCGGCCCAGCGCACCCAGCGTCTCGGCCGTGCGCAGGCGCGGGTCGCGTCCGCCGTAAATCAGGGTGAGCGACTGCACGATGAACTCGAGCTCGCGGATGCCGCCGCGGCCGAGCTTCAGATTGCGCGCGACCAGGTCGGGTGACCGCAGCTCCTGCTCAATCTGCCGCTTCATCGCGCGCAGTTGGCGCAGCGTGTCGAAATCGAGGTAGCGGCGGTAGATAAAGCGCGTCAGATCGTCGAGCAGGCCGGCGCCGGCCGCGACCGCTCCGGCCACCGGACGCGCCCGCAGCAGCGCCGCGCGCTCCCAGGTGTCGCCCATGCTTTGGTAGTAGTTGAGTGCGCTCTCGACCGGCATCACCAGCGGTGATTCGCGCCCACCGGGCCGCAGCCGCATATCCACGCGAAAGCATTGCGCCGAGATGATCTCGGTCAGCGCTTCGCCGATATGGATGGCGGCCTCCTGGCGCGCCGGGGTCGCGGCGCCGCCGAACAGATAAACCAGATCGATATCCGAACTGAGATTGAGTTCGCCCGCGCCCAGCTTGCCCATCGCGATAACGCAGAAATCATCCGCGACGGCGGCCGCCGGTCCGGCCAGCCGGCCGGCCGCGTCGAGCGCGCCGCGGAGACATTCGCAGGCCAGGCGCGATAGCGCGCGTGTGGTTTCGACGACGGTCAGGCGGCGCGTCAAATCGCCAATCGCAATTTGCAGAAAGCATCGGCGCTTGAATTCGCCGAGCGCGGCGCCGGCGGCGGCCAGATCGGTTGGCGGGCGTCCCGCGTAGGCAATCGAATCGATCATCGCCGCCGCGCCGGTGGTGCGCGCGTCGTCAAAGATCGCGAGCCAGTTCGCGCCCGCGCCTGCGAGTCCGGTGCCGACCAGTTCGGAGGCCCCCAGGCAGAAGGCGAGATCCGCGATGCGTTGCGGATCGGCTATCGCCGCGTCCATCGCCGCCGGAGTCTGTTCGGCGAGCTTCAACAAAAAGGCGATCGCGAGGCGCTCGTCGGGGGCGCGATCACGCACCTGCGTCAGGGTGCGTGCGGCCGCGTCGCCGTTACCCAGGCGATCGGCCAGGTGCGCCGCCAGCGCACGCAATTCCGGTGCGAAGCCCGTCAAATCCATCCCGCAAAACAATAGCAGAGGACGCCGGCTAGCGCTGCGACGGCCGCTGGCGGCGCGGGCTTATTGACCTAATGTGGTGGCGGAGGGGAACCGTCGCGGCACAAGCGATCGCAAGATCGATCGCTTGTGCCGCGCTTGAGACGGCCGTGGCACCGGTGCTTATGAATCGGAGTCGGCGCCCTGCTCGTCGGCGATCACGCGCGTGTGACGCCCCGCATGTCGCCTGCCAACCGACGCTGAAGAGGTGGTGTGATGACGCGTGTGATGCGCCGCATGCACGGCGACCGAACGAATCGCATGGTGACGGTAGTGATGCGCCCGGTGGGGCGGCGCGAAATCGGTTCTGACGACCGGCGGCGGTGGAGCATGGTCGTTTTCGATATCGGGGAAATACTGGTTCTCGTGCTGATGAATTTCGAGCGCGGCCAGGAACTCGGCATAATAGTTCCGGGCGGCGAAGCCGAAATGCGGTCCGTTGTAGTTCTGCACGATACGATCGTAATTGCCGCCAAATTCCGACGATGCCTCGGCGGTTCCGCCCGTGCCGTAGTTATACGCGGTGATCGCCAACGGCCAACTGCCTAGCGCGTCATAGTTCGATCGCAGCAACTCGGCGGCCGCTTCGGTCTCGGTCGTCGGATTGAGCCGATCATCGTGGTAGCGCGTGATGCGCATGTATTCCTTGCCGGTGCCGCGCGTAAACTGCCAGATACCGACGGCGCCGGCGCTCGATTTGGCCCGGCTGTAGAAGCCCGACTCGACCGTCGCCAGCGTAACCAGTTCGGGTGGCAGGCCGGCGGCGCGGAAGATCCGCTCCATCGAGACGCGGTAATATCGGCTGCGTACCAGACCTTCGCGGAAACGTTCCTGCAGGCCCTGCTGCACGCGCAGATTTTGCGCCGCGACGGCGCAGGCGGAGCGCGGTTCGCCGGCGAACATATTGGCGACGCGTTGTTCCTCCGGATTGGCGGGCGGCTGGCCGGCCGCCAGGCGGTTGAGAATATCGGCGTACTTGTTCTTCAGATAATCGTTGGCCGATTCGACCTCGTCGCGGCTCGGATCACCGTCGCCCGGCAGATGCATCACCTGGTAGACGCGGTCAATCTGGTCGCGATCATGAATGATGAAGTCACGATCCGAATAGGTCGCAAATATCGCCACCCAGAACTTCACGTTGGGCGCAATCGCCGCCGGATGTGGAAACGGATATTCCGAACCGGCCAAGGCGCGCGTGCGCGTCGCGCCGATAATCAGCAGACCAGCCAGCGCGGCCGTCAGCGTTCGCCGCAGCCATCTTCCATTACTGAATTTTCCGCTCGGCAAGTTCCCCTCCCCATCGATCTCAGTCGAATTCACCACATCCCGGAGACTACGGCCCCGGACCTTCCTCCGCCAAACGGCATGTATATCGAATAAAGACTTGGTGACGCACAGTCAATGCTCGCTGCTGACGATTATTGACAGTAGATGCCCAATTTTCGCCTGGATATTCATTGCTGGCTCTAAGCGGCTTGTGGTGACGGGTTGCGGCTGACGAGGTTGCTCCTGGGGCGCGGCAGCAGCGGGGGCGCTTGAGACCGGTTGGCGCGGGCGGCTAAGCTCGGAGCGACGTGCCGCCCGATGAAATCGAAATAGTTCCGCTCGAGCGGCCGATCGCCGCGACCATCGACGTTCCCGGATCGAAGAGCATCACCAACCGCGCGCTGCTGCTGGCCGCGATGGCCGACGGGCGCTCGGTAATCGACGGCGCACTGCTCAGCGACGACACGCGGCGGATGGCGGCGGCGCTGGTCGCGCTGGGCTTCGTGGTGGACATAGCCGAGGCGGCGCGCCGCATCACGGTCGACGGACGCGGCGGTGCGATTGCCGCGGCGCGCGCCGATCTCGACGTCGGCGGCGCGGGCACCGCGATGCGGTTTCTGGCCGGCTTCGTGACGCTCGGGCGCGGCCGTTACCGGCTCGACGGCAACGCGCGGATGCGCGAGCGGCCGGCCGGCGCGCTGATCGATGCGCTCGCCGCCATCGGCGTCAAAATCTCGAGCGAGCGTGGCGACGGCTGTCCGCCGATTGTGATTGATACGCGCGCGGGCCCCTGCCTTGGCGGCGCGGCGACGATTGACGCGAGCCTCTCGTCGCAATTTGTCTCGGCGATGCTGATGCCGGCGCCGCTGTGGCGTGACGGCCTCAGGCTGATCGCGCCGGGCGACACCGCGCGGCCGTTCATCGCGATGACGCTCGCATTGATGGAGCGGTGGGGCGCCGTGAGCAGCGTCGCGGGCGACGCAATCACGGTGCCGGGCGGCCAGCGCTATCGCGCGATGAACTTCACGGTCGAGCCCGACGCCTCGAGCGCGAGCTATTTCGCCGCGGCGGCGGCGCTGGCCGGAGGCACCGTCGTGATTCGCGGCCTGGGGCGCGACTCGATCCAGGGCGACGCGCGCTTTATCGATCTGCTCAAGCGGATGGGTGCGCGGGTGACGTGGCGGATCGACGCGGTCGAGGTGATCGGCACCGGGCGGCTGGCCGGCGTCGACGCGGCGCTCAACGCGATGCCCGACATGGTGCCGACGCTCGCCGCGATCGCGCCGTTTGCCTCATCGCCGACGCGAATTCGCCAGGTCGGCTTCATTCGCTATCACGAGAGCGACCGGATTCGCGTGCTCGCGACCGAGCTGCGCCGGTTGGGCGCAAGCGTGCGTGAGTTCGACGACGGGCTCGAGATCGAGCCGTCGCATCTGCGGCCCGCGGCGATCGAGACCTACGACGACCATCGGATCGCGATGGCGTTTGCGGTGGCCGGGCTTAAGCTCGGCGGCGTGAGAATCAAGGATCCCGGCTGCGTGGCCAAGACCTATCCGGATTTCTTCACCGACCTCGCGCACCTGCGCCACGGCTGACCGCGTCCTGCTGCCGCGCGCGGATTTCACCTCTGATGGTACAGCGGATGGCCGCGGAAATTCGTATGCACGCGGCTGAAGTGCTCACCCTCCAGGTTGGCGAAATAGAGATCCTGCAAGCCCGGACCGCCGAAAGCGCAATTGGTCGGATGGTCGAGCCGTTCGCTGGCCGGGTCGTCGATCATCATGATCCATTTGCCCGACTTGTCGATCTGCAGGATTTGATTGGCGGGTAACAGGATCTTGTCGTGCGGCGGCTCGCCCTCTTTTTTGGCTTTGCCGGGCAGCGTCACGAAGAGGTTGCCGTCGAGGTCGAACGCCATGCCGTCGGGAATCGCCGGAAAATCCTTCGAGTAGATTTCCGGCTTGCCGAACGTTCCGTCCTTCTTAATCTGGATGCGCAGACAGTCGTAGCGCGTCGATTCGAGCACGTAGACCGCCTCTTCCTTGGGATCGATCGCGGTGCCGTTGGCGAGGTAGATGCCGGTCGCGACGATTTCGCTTTTGCCGTTGCGCCGGATGACCACCAGTGCGCCCTTGGGCGAAGGTTTCAGCAACTCGGGCAGGATGTGACTGATGTTGCTGGTGCTGGAGTTCGAGACGTAGAGATTGCCCTCGGCGTCATAGGTCGCGAAGTTGGGCAGGCTCAGATGGAGGCCGCCGACCTGGTCGGCGACGATCGAGGTCTTGCCGTCGCGCGTCAGGCGGACGACCGCCTCTTTGCCGAGGTCGCAGTAGACCAGGTCGCCGTTGCGATCCATCGCGACGCCGTTGGGAATCGAGCCGGCGGGCAGCGTCGCCAGTTCGCTGACCCGGCCGTCGGGCGAGACTTTGTACATTACGCCGTTGCGGCCGCCGCCGTAGACGTTGTTGTCCTTGTCGACGACCACGCCCTCGGACTTCAGGACGCCGCGTCCGAACACCTCAACCGCGCTTACCGGGAATGTCGCCATGCTTCGGTCCTCTCTTCGCGCCTCGTCGATGGGCTTCGCTGGTTAACCGGAAACCCGCGTGCACCGGCGAAATCCGGCTGGCCCGCAGTCCAGTCCCTCGGCCTAGCAACTCCGGCCGCGATGCGCAATCGGGACGGCGGCGCGGTCGGTTCGATTGCTGATCCAGTTGACGTTCGAGGGGGGCGGAGCGGATGCGCCCGCGCCGCCCCCCTTCCCGCGCTCGAGGGTCTAATCAACCCTGCGACAGCTTCTTCAGATCCTCGGCCCAGTTCTCGTACGGGCGCAATGGTGTGATCTCGATATTCTTGGCGATGTGCGCGAAGCCGAGCTTCCAGATCGGCAGTTCGTACATCGCGTGATCGAGGTCGTCGGCGCTCGGCACGTCGAGCACCGCGATGACGATCGGCTGGCCGGCGGCCTTCCAGATACCCTTGATCGCGCCCGCCTTGACGGCACCGAGCGCCGCTTCGGACTCCTTGAGCCACACACCGTAAAACTCCTGGTTAGTCTTGTCGGCCGGCTTGTCGATATAAACCTTGAGCATGAACAGCATCGTCGTCACTCCCTGGAGAAAATACTCGGTTGAAATCCGGTGGTAAAAACGTTTTCGGCGGCTACTTGATCGCGGCCGGATTGACCGGCGATCCGGCGCCGCGCACCACTTTAAGCGGTGCACCGACAAACAGAAAGGTGTACTGGCCGTCGGCCTCGCAATCGGCCGCGAGGTCCTCGAGCCAATCGATCTCGTTGAAGATGACGCCCTGATCGTGAAGCAGCGCCGCGTGCAGCGCGATCACCGTGCCGCTCTCCTCGTGCATGGTCTGCTCGCTCGCGATCGTGTCGGTGCCGATCGAGGGAATCTCCATGCGATGGAACCAGTTGACCATCTCGGAACTATAGGCGAGGCCGGGCTCCTTGAACTCGCCGTTGGGGAAGATGCCCTGAAAGCCGCTGTCGTAGAAGCGCTTGAGCCATCCGGTGCGGATCAGCAGGATGTCGTGCTTTTCGATGGTGCATTGCTGGCGCGCGGCGGCCGCCTCGAGATCGGCGACGGTGATTGGCTCGTTGGCGTCGAGCGAGGGCTTGCCCTTGAGCCGCGCGATATCGAGCAGGATGCCGCGGCCGACCACGCCGTGATTGGCGATCGGCTCGATCGAGCATTTCTGCAGGCCGCCGATAGTGGTTTTGGCATCATACCCGTTGTAGAGTTTATCGCCATACCAGACATGGCCGAGCGCGTCGTACTGGGTGGTGCCCTGGAGGTACATCACGATTACGTCGTCGGCATATTCGATCCCGCCGGGCATCGGCTGCGCGAGCCCGCTCAGGTAAAACCCCTTGTCCATCGCCATGGTGCGGATCGGCTGCGAGCGCGACGGGTAGAGTGGGTCGCCCTTGGGATGGGCCAGCGGCACGCCGAGCATGAAGACCTTGCCGCTCTTGATCGATCGCGCGCCGCGCAGCACTTCGGCGCTGGTCAGGAAGTTGAGCGCGCCGATTTCGTCGTCGGCGCCCCAGCGGCCCCAGTTCTTCGGTGCGTCCTTGAGCAGTTCGGTAAAGTCCACCGGCTTCTTGGCCATCAGCAATTACCTCCGACAATAAATGATCATCTCGCCGGCCGCCGGGCGCGCGTCGCGCGGTCGTGACTGGCGAGCGGCGCCAGCAGGCTACTACGATCGATGGCGGCGCGGGAACTCCCATCGACGCCGCATCGATGGCCGCGCGCGAACTCCGGCCCGCGCGGGGACGGTGCAGCATGCGCGCGCCGGCGGCGGCGGCAAATCGTTGGCTTGCGCTGGCGGACGCAACGACCTAATGATCGCGAACGGCCGGTGCGTGCGGCCGATATAAAGACGTTCAAAATTCGGGGAGACCGCTATGAATCTCGACCCACAGATGAAAGCGATACTGGACCAGCTTGCGGGCGCCGGCGCCAAGTCGTTCAACTCCATGACGCCGGCCGAGGCGCGCGAGGGAATTCGCCTGCTGGTGCAGGTGTTTGCCGGCACGCCCGACGAGGTCGCCAAAGTCGAAGACCGCCGGATTCCCGGTCCGGCCGGCGAAATTCCGGTGCGCATCTACACCCCGGCGGGCGCCGCGCCCAAGGGTGCGCTGGTCTATTTTCACGGCGGCGGCTGGGTCATCGGGGATATCGCCACGCATGACGACTTGTGCCGGTCGCTGGCCAAGGGCGGCGGATGCGTGGTGGTCTCGGTCGATTACCGCCTCGCACCCGAGCATAAGTTCCCGGCCGCGCCCGACGATTGTTACGCGGCGACCAAATGGGTCGCGGCCAACGCGGCGGCGCTCGGCGTCGACGCCAAACGGATCGCCGTCGGCGGCGACAGCGCGGGCGGCAATCTGGCGGCCGTGGTCGCGCAGATGGCGCGCGATAAGGGCGGACCGGCGATCGCGTTTCAGCTTCTCTATTATCCGGCGACCGATTGGTCGAAGGAATCGGCCTCGCAACGCGAGTTCACGCAAGACGGCTATATCCTGTCGCGCGGTGACATGGTCTGGTTCTACGACCATTACATGGTGAGCGACAAAGACCGCACCAATCCCTATTTCAGTCCGGCGTGCGCCAAGAGTCTGGCCGGGCTGCCGCCCGCGCTGGTGCTCACAGCGTCGATCGATCCGCTGCGCGACGAGGGTGAGGCCTACGCCGAGGCGCTCAAGGGTGCGGGCGTGGCGGTCAAGGCGGAGCGCTATGACGGCGTCTGCCACGGCTTTTTGATGATGGCGGGTAAGCTCGACGCGGCCCAGCGCGCGATCGCTCAGTCGTGCGCGGAATTGCGCCGGGTGATTGGCAGCTAGCGCCGTCAGGCCGCCGGCCCGCGCGCGGCGCGAATGACCCGGCGAGCCTGCGGCAATGAGTGACGACCAGCTCGATTTGCGCATCGTCGGCGTTGACCCCGGCGAGATCGTCGACGGCGCGCAGCGCCTGACGATGCGCACGACGCGCGGGCCGATCGCGATGATCATGCACGCGGCGGAGGCGCCGGCGTCACGCGCGGTGCTATGCGTCAGCGGCGCGCTCGGCGGCTTCGACGGACCGGCGCAGCTCTACGTGCGGCTGGGCCGCGAATTGCCCGGCCGCGGCATCAGTGTGGTGCGGCTCAACTATCGCGCGCCCAACGACTTCGCCGAATGCCTGATTGACGCGGTCGCCGGGCTGGCCTTCATCAAGGGTTTAGGCCACGCGCGCGCCGCGCTGGTCGGCCATTCGTTTGGCGGCGCAATCGCGATCAACGCCGGCACGCTCAGTGCGACTGCGGCGACCGTGATCGCGATCTCGAGCCAGCTCGCCGGCGCGCACGTGGCCGATCGGCTCGCGCCGAAGCCGGTACTGCTGATTCATGGTACGGCTGACGAAATTCTGCCCCATCGCAGCTCCGAATTGATCTTCAAGCGTGCGGGCGAGCCCAAACGACTGTGCCTGCTCGACGGCGCGGACCATCGCCTGAGCGGACGCGGCGACGAGATCTTTGCGCTGGCCGAAGATTGGATCGCGGCGCATCTCTGAAGCGCCCGTCGCGCGGCGTACCGGCGCAACCATCGGGACGTGCGGCGGAAGATCTGGACGCCTGCGACTGGCGCCTATAGGCTTTCGCCACGGGCCTCGCCCGATGAAGCACAGGACGGGCATGCGCCCGGGCAGTTGATACAGCGATGAAGATTCCAGTTGCAGTGGTCGGAGCCACCGGGATTGCGGGCCAGCAGGTGCTGGCGGCGCTCGACGGTCATCCGGATTTCGAAATTGCCGCGCTGGCGGCCTCCGAACGGTCAGCCGGGCGGACGTTTGACGAGGCGATCACCGACGCCGACAGCGGGATGCGCCGCTGGTACGTCGACGGCGGCGAGCCGCCGCGCGCCGCGCTGGGGCTCGCCGTGCAGGAGGCCCGGGCGCTCAAGCTCGACGGGATTGGCGTGGTCTTCGCGGCGATCGAATCCGAGGCCGCGCGCGAACTCGAACCGCTCTACGCCGCGCACGCGCCGACCATCAGCACCGCGCGGCCCTTTCGCATGGAGCCCGACGTGCCGCTGGTCATCCCGGGCGTCAACCTCGAGCATCTCGCGATCGTCGCCGAGCAGCGGCGGCGGCGCGGCTGGAAGGGCTTTCTGGCGACGCTGCCGAATTGCACGGCGACCGGTCTGGCGGTGACGCTCAAGGCGCTCGACGAGCGTTTCGGCGTCGACGCGACGATCGTCACCACGATGCAGGGGATTTCAGGCGCGGGGCGCGACTTGCCGGCGCTCGATATCGTCGAGAACATCATCCCGTACATCCCGCGCGAGGAAGAGCGCGTGACGATCGAGACGCGCAAAATCCTGGGGCGCGTCGGCGAAGGCGCGATCGCGGAGCATCCGGTACGCGTCGGCGCGACCTGCACGCGCGCATCGGTGCTCGCGGGCCATACTGAAGCGGTCACGGTGGGGCTCAAGCGTGCGGCGTCGGTCGAAGAGGTAATCGCCGCGATGGAGAGTTTCGGCGGCGCGTTCACCGCGCTCGGACTGCCCAACTCGCCCAAACACATGATCACCGTGCATCGCAATCCGATGCGGCCGCAGCCCCGGCTCGATCGCGACGCCGAACGCGGCATGACCACCTCGGTCGGGCGCGTGCGTGCCGACGAAGTGCTGCCCAACGGCGTCAAGTACCTGCTGGTCAGCCATAACGCCGCGATGGGCGCGGGCCGCGGCGCGGTGCTGCTCGCCGAGTATCTCAAGCACAGCGGCATGCTCGGCTAATTCGCTGGCGCGTGGCGCGCATTCGCGATCCGTGTGTCGAGCGCGCCCGCGCTCAACCCGCGGATGCTGTGCCGTCCGTGCGCGACGCGTCGGCGCCGGCCGCCAGCGCGAGAAAATCCGCCAGATGGATCACGCGGGTACGCGCGCCGCGCCGGCGTAATTCGGCTGCAATCTGCAATTCGCATCCGGGATTGCCGAGCACGACGTAGTCGGCGCCGGTCGCCGCGATATGGTCGGCCTTGCGCGCGACCAGCGCGCGCGCCATCGCCGGTTCGGTCAGGTTGTAGCTGCCGGCCGATCCGCAGCACAGATCGGATTCCGCCATCTCGATTAAATTGACCCCGGGGATCGCGCGCAGGATTGCGCGTGGCGCGTCGCGCACGCCGAGCCCATGCGCCAGATGGCACGAGTCGTGGTAGGTGACGGTCGCGCGGAACTCGCGCGTGAAGCGATGGCCGCGCGCCACCATCAGCGAACTCAAATCGCTCACGCATGCGGCGACGCGGGCGGCGGCCGCGCCCAGTTCGCTATCGTCCTTGAGCAAATCGCCGTAGCCGGCAAACACCGCGGCGCATCCCGAGGCCGCCGAGACGATCGCGCCGGCGCCGCTCTGCTCGAATTCGCGGACGTTGGCGCGGGCAAATTCGCGCGCGCGTTCCAGGTTGCCGTTATGCAGATCAAGCGCGCCGCAGCATTGCGTGCGGGCCAGATGCGCGACGCGATAGCCGGCCGCCGCGAGCGCGCGCTCGGTGTTCCAGTTCTCGGCGTCGGTGAGCACCTGCGCGACGCATCCGTGATGCACCACGGCGGTCGGCGCGTCGGCCGTGACGGTGGCGGCATCGCCCGACGAATGCGGCGCGGGTGCGCGCGGTGCGCGCGGCGGGATCAGATCGAGCCAGTCGCGCATCGCGGCCGGCGCCACCCGGCGCATGAGCGGCCGCAGTCCGGCCCGTTCGGCCAGCCGAACCGGCGCGAGCAGCACGCGCATCCGGGCGGGATAGGGAAAGATCGCGTTGATGACGCGGTTGCGCAGGCGCTCGGCCAGGCCGCGCCGGTAATTGCGCTCGACGTACACGCGCGATTGTTCGATCAACTTGCCGTAATGCACGCCCGATGGGCACGCGGTCTCGCATCCGCGGCATTCCAGGCAGAGGTCGAGATGGCGCACTGCATCGGCGTCGAGCGTGAGCGAACCGTCGGCGAGCGACTTCATCAGGTAGATGCGCCCGCGCGGCGAATCGACCTCGGCGCGCGTGATGACGTAGGTCGGGCAGGCTTCGAGGCAGAGACCGCAATGCACGCAATCGAAGAGCAGTTCGTAATCGACGACTTGGCGCAGCGCGCGTGCGGGAGTGGCCGCGGCAATCGCCGGCGCCACGCTGGCGGTGGTTTCCGGCTTCATCGTAGTCGCCATCGCGGTGCGCTCACAGTCCGCCGACGAAGCATTGCGGATTGAAGACTCCGTGCGGATCGAACGTGCGCTTGAGCGTCTTCATCAGGGCGAACGCAGCGCGCGGCGGCTGATCGAAAAACTCGAGCCCGGTGCGTATCTCGGATGCGGCGCGCAGCACGCGGAGATTGCCGCCGGCGGCGCCGACCGTCGTGCGAATTCGCGCGAGCGCCGCGCGTGCCTCCGCCGGATTCGCGCCGCTGCTCAACGAAATGCGCGCGACGCCGCATCCCGCATGCGCGACGAATTCGACCTCCGCCGGCTCGAGACAGCGTGCCAGTTCGGCCGGCGGCACGGCGATCAGCGCGACGATCGCGGCATCGGCGAAATCGCAATCGCGCAGCCGTTCGCGCGCCGCTATCGCCTCGGCTCCCGTCACGATCTTCGCGGCGGGCGCGAGCATCGAGAGTGCGCGCGCGCTCAACTCCGCGACTTCGGCGTTGCTGCCGCCCAGCCCTGCGATCACCGTAAAGCCGCCGCGCAAGCCGATCGCGCGGCTGGCGGCCGGGCTCGCGACTTCGAGATGCGCCAGTGCGGCGGCGTGATGAATTTGCGCGGCGGCGGCACATGCGGAAGCGACGTCGCCATACGCGGCGAACGCGAAAGCGTATTGCTCCGCAATCGGGCGCACCTTGAAAGTGGTCTCCGTGATCACACCAAGCGTGCCGAACGATCCCGTCATCACCTTCATCAAATCATAACCGGCGACGTTTTTGACCACGCGCCCGCCGCCATGCACCAGGCGCCCGCTGTGGCCCGCGAAGCGCACGCCGATCAGCAGGTCGCGCACGGTGCCCTCCGCATGGCGCATCGGTCCGGCGTGCGCGGCGCCAATCAGCGCGCCGAGCGTCGCCAGTTCGGGATGCGGCGGGTCGGCGGGCAGATGCTGTCCGTGTTGCGCGGTCTGCCGGTTGAGCGCGGCCAGCGTCAGACCGGGCTCGGCGATGATCGTCATGTCGTCGGGCTCGTAGGCGATGATCGCCGCCATGTGGGCGAGCGAAACTCCAACGGCCACCGGCACCGGACGCATCTCCGCGAGTGTGCGTCCCGCGCCGATCGGGGCGAGCGTGACCGCGTCGGCCTCGCACTTGCGGATGATCTCGGCGACTTCGCGCGCGTCGCGCGGTTCGGCGATGATCGACGCGGCCCGCGTCTCGCGGCCCCGCGGCGCGCGTATCCGCGACTCGCCGATCAGCGCGGTGAAGGTGCGGACGAGTTGCGGAGCGTCGTGATCGTTCATCGGCGAGTGCGCGTCAGAGCCGGACCGTTATAGCGGAACCATCGGGTTGGGACTATCGGATAATGACGATCGAATCGGAACTATCAAATCGGAACTTGGCGGCGCGGCGCGCTGACTTCGACGCACGAACCGGGCGTGGGAATCACCTTGTTCGGATTGGCGCGTCCGCCGGGATCAAACACGCGCCGCAGCTCGCTCATCACGATCAGGTCTTCGGGCGAAAAGATCAGCGGCATCTCGGCGATCTTCTCGGCGCCGATACCGTGCTCGCCGGTCAGGCTGCCGCCCATCGCGACGCACGCCTGCAGGATTTCGCGGCCCGCGGCGACCGCGCGGCGGGTCTGGTCGGCGTCGCGTTCGTCGTAGAGCACGATCGGATGGATATTGCCGTCGCCCGCGTGAAACACATTGCCGATCCGCAGGTTATTGCGCAGCGCGATCGCGCCGATCGCGCGCAGGATATCGGGCAGGCGCGTGCGCGGCACCACGCCGTCCTGCGTGGCGTAATTGGGCGCCAGCCGCCCGACCGCGCCGAACGCGCGCTTGCGCGCCTTCCACAGGATTGCCCGCTCGGCGTCGTCGCGCGCCAGCCGCACTTCGCGCGCGCCGGCCCCGCGCACCAATTCGCCGACCCGCTGCGCATGATCGTCAAGGCCGGCGGTGGCGCCGTCGAGCTCGATGATCAGCACGGCGCCCGCGTCCGTCGGCAGGCCCGCATGAAAGGCCGCTTCAACCGCGCGGATGATCAGTTGATCCATCAGCTCGATCGCGCACGGAATGATGCCGGCCGCGATAATCGCCGAGACCGCGCGGGTCGCGTCGTCGACGTCGTTGAAAACCGCGAGCATCGTGCGCCGCGCCTCGGGCTCGCGCGTGAGCTTGAGCGTCGCGCGCGTCACGATTCCCGCAGTGCCCTCGGCGCCGACCACCGCGCCCACCAGGTCGTAGCCGCAGCGCTCCTCGGCCGCACTGCCGAGCGCGGCAATCTCGCCGTCGGGCAGCACGATTTCGAGGCCGAGCACGTGATTGGTGGTGACGCCGTATTTGAGCGTATGCGGACCGCCGGAGTTCTCGGCGATATTGCCGCCGATCGTGCAGGCGGCTTGCGACGACGGATCGGGCGCGTAAAAGAAGCCGCGCGCCGCGACCGCGTTGCTGACGTGCAGATTGACCACGCCGCTTTCCACCTCGACGCGCCGGCTTAAGTAATCGACCGCGAGTATCCGGTTCATGCGCGAAGTGCAGATCATCACCGGCGCGCCCAGCGGCAGGCATCCGCCGGACAGTCCCGTGCCGGCGCCGCGCGGCACAAACGCCACGCCGTCGCGATGCAGTATTTTCAGCACGGCGCTGACTTCGGCGGTGGTCCGCGGCCGCAGCAGAATTTCGGGCGCGGCCTTTTCGATCGTCCACCCGTCGCATTCGTAGACTTTGAGCTCGGCCGCGCGCGAGACCACCGCGTCGTCGCCGATCGCCGCGCGCAGCTCCGCGATCAGGTGCGGATCGAGCCGTGAGGTGCCGTTGCTGGACATTGCGCCGACCTTAGCAC
>Ga0307373_10009659_pt1 | contig 14356 bp, 18 predicted proteins | sample OX2MG_FD_202534 | JGI IMG/M metagenome (GOLD analysis project Ga0307373, IMG submission 202534) | Soil microbial communities from Risofladan, Vaasa, Finland - OX-2 | ecosystem: Environmental > Terrestrial > Soil > Coastal area > Acid sulfate soil | place: Finland: Risofladan, Vaasa | collected... | reverse complement strand
ACCTGCGGCCGAATCCGCTCCGGTCGCACGCACAAAACCGTTCGTTTGGCGATCGAGGCGGCCATCCGAACTTGGTCGAAATCCGCCACCGCTCCCCGGCCTTGGTTCCACAGTGCCGTCCGCCCGGCGAACAACACCAATGGCACCCCGCCTAATTGCGCGTCAACCAGAGCGGTGAGTGCGTTGGTAAAGCCGGGCCCGGCAGTGACAGCCGCGAAGCCGGTCTGGCCGGTTGCCAGGGCCCAACCTTCGGCAGCCAGCGCGGCAGCCCCTTCGTGCCGGAAGTCGAGCACCCGGATACCAGCCTTCGCGCAGCCGTCGAGGAGGCCCAGCATGTGTCCGCCGGGCAAGGTAAAGACGGTCGAGACACCTGCCTGGGCGAGGGCCCGCGCCATCACGTGGCCTCCGAGGGTAGCCCCTGGATCGGGGTCCTCAGCTTCGCCAGGTGAGATGCCCGCCAGCGGAAGTTCGGTCGCTGGGGGAGACGTCAAGCGGTCACAGTCAGGGTGCCGGCCATGTACCCGGGATCGGACATCACTCCCCCCCAGCCTGAGGAGCCATTCCCGCATGGATCAAAACAATGCCAGCTGTACGAACCTGCCTTTGTCTCCAGAACGGTGAAGGTGGTCCGGGACGTTCCTTCCATGGGCACGTTGATTCCGAGGCCAGGGATCGTGAAGGTGTGAGAGACATCGGTTGCGGAGAGCTGATGGATGGTGCTCACCTTGCGGCCGCCCAGGATTGGCCGCGATGAGGTCAGCGGTTGCACCTTGGCGTCATTGGCGACGGTCCCGGTGACCCGGTCGTGGTTGGAACAGGCTGGGGCAAGCGGGGTGTCATTGTCTAAGCCAGTCACCGTGATGGTGACCGGCGTGCCGGCAGGGATCGGGAAGCTGCTGGGCACGAAGGCAGGTCCGAGGCCCTCGTTGGTCACGATACTCAGATAGATGTGTTCTGGGGCCGAACCCCCAGCTACCGCCGCCGCCGTTTCAGTGGTGCGGAACCCGGGCATCCCGGTCATGTAGGCCACCCCGATGAAGGTGGCGCCAGCAGCAGCAACCCGCCGGCTAGCACCAGCATCCATGTGCTGACAGCCCCATCGTCAGTGGCGTGCGATCCCGGCTCGGCCATGGCTATATCCTTAAGTGACCCGTAGAACGTTTACCATCCTACTAACCATTTGCTACGGATGCAACCATAGGCGCTCGCATAGTGGGAGGAGCCCCAGTTGGACCTGACCCTTTCCCGGCGCGGCGACTACACCGTCCGCGCTGCCATCGGCCTCGCCGGCTCCTGGAGTCCAAACGGGAGCAGCCGCAAGATGCGAGAGATCGCCGCTGAGATGGGGTTGCCGCCCACCTATGCTCCCCAGATCTTTGGCCGGCTGGTCCGTGCCGACCTGGTCACTGCCCGAGCTGGGCCCAGCGGCGGCTACCGACTGACCCGAGATCCAGCGGAGATAACTCTGCTGGAGGTGGTGGAGGCAGGGGAAGGCAACCTCGCACCCCGCCGTTGCACGCTCAGAGGCGGTCCCTGCCGGTGGGCCGACGTGTGCGCCGTGCACCCCTCCTGGAGCCGCGCCACCAGCGCGGTTCGCGAGGCTCTGGCGGGCACGACTCTAGCGCAGGTAGTTGAGACAGACCGTGCCATCGGCGCTGGTTCATTCCCGGTTCCCGAGGACAGCCACCGCGCCCTCACAGATGTGGCCGATTTAGTGGACCCGCCATCGGATAAGCGACGTCAGCCCCACGAGAGCGACGGACGCCGACCTGCGCATCGAGCGCGCCCCCACCCAGGGGCGAACCTGCTCGGGCGCTAAGAGTTCGGGGTCCGGGGTCGGACCTCTCCACTGTCCTCCGAGCCAGCCGTCTGGGACGCAAAAAGGGCTAGCGCAGCGCCCCCAGCGATCTTGCTTCGAGGCCGGAGCTGACGGTTTTTGCGAGGCGGCCAGGGTCACTTTGATCTCGTCGCATAGGGATCTATCCGTCGTTGCGATACCGTACCGCGACCCCTGCAGGTCCGAATGGGTTTCCTTCGGGACGGCCGCTTCAGCCCGCAGTCCCGATCTCACCCGCGCCAGGGTGAGTAGCATCCCCCTTGCGGACCGTCCGCAGCGCCCAGAGCCAGCACCTTAGGTAAAGTCCTCTTTCTCGGGTGCCGAGTTGAGATCGCGCTCACGGCCTTCCAAACTCAAAATGACGTGCGGATACCCGAACACTTCGGCAGCTGCGGATCGCCGAACCGAAACGGTTCAAACGCAGGGGTTGGCGACCACGTCGTACTGACGTGAGTCTGATCTGCAGGTGACCGGTGCCGTCTGGGCCAGGGGCCAACCCGTTACCGAAGATCTCCGCCGGGCCTCTGCCAGCAGTAGGCTGCCCGGCATGACTCGGAATGATGAGTTGAACCACGCGCGGCGGCTAGGTGCGAGGGGCGATATTGCCGCCGAGGAGCCACTATCGCAGCCGCCCGGCGATAGCGTCGAACAACGCGTCGCGGAGGCAGGCATCATTCGCGCCCTTGGGGATGAGATTGGCGCCCACCTTGAGCCCAGAAGGATCGTTCTGATCGACGGGACCCGCGTGGAGGTGGACGGAGTTAGCGATGAACCCGCCGTCCTGGTCGATGCCTGGGCGCATCAGGGACCGCCGAAGGGAGCCCAACGCAACAAAGTTCTAGCCGACGCCCTAAAGCTCGTGCTGGTGGGTGGAGTCTGGGCCAACCGACCCCGGCTCATCCTATGTTTCGCTGACGCGGCCGCTGCTCGACCGTTCACCAGCCCAGCTCGCACCTGGTACGCGCCGGCCCTCCGCGAGTGTCGGATCGAAGTTCATGTCGTCTCCGTCCCCAAGCATGTGCGGGCCGCGATTCGCCAAGCACAGATCCGACAGTGCCGCTGATCGTCGCCGATCAGCGTCGGAGCACTCTCGCCACGCCAGTAGACTCGCAGCCATTTCGGCGCGACGCAGCAGCGTGCTCGCACGCACTGGGTTGGTATCACCGTGGGTATCACGACGCTGGCCCCGCAGTGCTGGGTGGGCCGGAATAAGGGCGGTGCCATCTCAAAATGCCCCTGTGTCCAATTCTGGGGCGGCGACCAGAGCCTCCTCTTGCCTTCGAGTAGTAGGCTGCGCCATAGCGTAGAAGCCATTCGAGATTTAGAGCCGCTATGCAATGCCTTTGGAGAGGCTATTGGAAAAGCTGGATGGCCTTGGACTGTCCGCTTGGTCTGGTCAATCGCGAAAGCGGCTGTTCCTCGGCAACTCGACTGCGACACCCCCTTGCGGTTGCGGGGCAGCGCTTCTAGGATCACAGGATGATCAGGTTGGGTACGGAGCGTGTGACTTCGGGAACGCGCCCTCTCACACCGTTAGCTGACTCCAACCGAAGCGACGGGATCATTCCCATCGGACTCGGGACTCGCAGACGCTCTACCCCTGATAGCGGTCATCCACCCCACAGCGTATTCCTGGGTGGGGGTGATCTCCGCAGTCCTGCTGTTGGGTGGGTTCGTTTTTGAGGCTACTCCCTGTTAGCCGGGCCAAGACACTTCTCATGCCGCATGCCCGTCGCTTCGGCGTCCTACTTTTGGTTGCCCTTGCCCTAACCGGATGCGGCACATCGACTTCGCTTTCATGGTCATCGCCAAAGCAGATTGACAGCAGCCATGCCCTCTCCACTCTCGACTCGGTGTCTTGTGTGAGTTCCCGCTTTTGCATGGCAGTGGACCGAGGGGGTCATGCTCTTAGCTATAACGGGACGTCATGGTCAGCAGTAAAAGCTATCGATAGCGGCAACCAACTCGCCTCGGTGTCGTGTGCAAGTAACCACTTCTGCGTAGCAGTGGACGGGACCAACTACACCGGCCACGCTCTTATCTACAATGGTTCGTCGTGGTCAGCCGCGAAAGAGATCGATAAGAGCAAAGGGGGGTATCTTAAGGGCAATACGCTTTCCGCCGTATCATGTACGAGGAAGACATTTTGCGTGGCCGTGGACGAGAGCGGCAACGCTCTTCGCTACAACGGGATATCATGGTCAGCTGCGAAGTATGTTGAAAACGTCCATGGCGGCGGTCTTCTCTCGGTTTCGTGTGTGAGTATTAGCTTTTGCGTGGTGGTTGGCCAATCCGGTAACACCAATGTGTGGGACGGTTCATCGTGGTCAAAGCTAGCAACGAATCTCGATTCCGGCGACACCATGGACTCTGTGTCGTGTACCAGCACCAAGTTCTGCATAGCAGTGAATAGTGGAGGCAACGCACTTACCTACAATGGTTCGTCGTGGTCAACGCCAACGACTATTGATGGCAGTAATCCCCCATTTGGGGTGGGTCTGAACTCCGTGTCATGTGTGACCATCGAATTCTGCATGGCTGTGGATCAATCGGGTCACGGGGTCGTTGGCAAGTGAGGTGAAATGTGGGGTATGGTCCGCTCGGGCCTCAACTAGAAGTGGCTGACCACGGCGGACGGGGGTTCTGGAACGGTCGTCTCGACGGCAGTGGTTCTGGGTGCCGTGACTGGGCTACGATCTGTTCTCTCTGGACTGGAGGCTTGGGGGACTGACGTCCAGCTACTTCGTCCAGTCCCCTGGTCCACTCATGAGACCCTGACGGCAAGGTGCTGCCGCACGGTCTGCTCAGAAAGGAGTTTGAGGGATTGCCAGAATAGAACGTCCATCCTCGCTTATCCCAGATGAGGGGCCTCTAGCTCTAGTCGAAGAGAGCCTCCACCGCGATCGCCGCCCAGCCGGCCTGCCGCGCCTGGCCTGCTGGGGATTCAGTGAAGAGGCTCCCTACGGGCTTGAGTGGGAGTTGCCTCTTTACCGGAGAGTCTCCTGAGAATTTAGGCAAGGTCTGAATTACCCCCCCAGAATTGGACACAGGGGTCAAAATGGCGGAGGGAGAGGGATTCGAACCCCCGGAAGCGTTGCCGCCTCAGCGGTTTTCAAGACCGCCGCAATCAACCGCTCTGCCATCCCTCCACGGTTCAGTTTGAGATCGAATGTGACCTGTCACTTGGATGAGGTGTCGGGTACTGATCCAACCGTTGATCCAACCCGGAAGGAGACAGGCTGCCGCAGGACCCCTTCGAGAGCGTCCGCAGCTTCCTGGTGCATCGCCATGGCCACGTGAGAGTAGCGATCGAGGGTGATCGCGACCGTGGCATGTCCGAGGAGGTCAGCCACTACCTTCGGATGCACCCCCTGGCCCAACAGGAGGGTGGCCGCCGTGTGCCTCAGGTCATGGAACCGCACTGGTGGTAGATTGGCGCGCTGGCTAAGGCGCCTCCAGGCGGACCGGACGGTGTTCGCCTGCAACGGTGCGCCGCGTGTCCCGGTGAACACCCAGTCCCCCTCGCCCCATTGATCGCCCGCCCGTACTCGCGCGGCTGCTTGATTGACTTGCTGGCGGCGTAGCGCGTCGATGGCTGTCGGAGTGAGCCTAACCTGCCTCCGAGAGCGCGGGGTCTTCGGCTCGCCCCGGACCAGACCTCTGCCCGATACCGCCTGGAGGGTCCCGGTCACGGCGAGACTCCCTTGAGCCAAGTCAACGTCGCGCCACCTTAGTCCCAGCAATTCCCCCTGGCGCATCCCTGTGGTCACGGCAAGGATTGCCAGCGCTCCGCACTGCTCGTCGTCCACAGCGAACGCGCACAGGCGGCGGACCTCGGTGACATCAAGCACAGTCATCTCGGTCTGGGCCATCCGAGGCGGGGTAACCAGGCTGGCGACGTTTCGGGTCAGCCGGCCCTGCCGCACAGCTGCCCCAAGCGCCCGATGCAGCACCATGTGCACGTGGTGGACGGTAGTTGGGCTCGATCCCGCCGCCAGCCGCGCTGCGTACAACGCTTCCAAGTGGGTCGGCTGGAGGCGACCGAGGCTGAGCCGGCCCAGTGCCGGGATTAGATGGACCCGGCACAGCTCCCGGTAGCGAATCCAGGTGCGAGGGCGAAGGGTCGGTTGAACCGTGATCAACCACGCCTCCAGCCACACTCCCAAGGCAACTCGCCCGCCGCGTGACATACCCCCCTGGTCTCGGCCATGTAGGGCTTCGGTCAGACGAAGACCAACCTCGGTCCGGGAACGAGCGTAGAAGCGTTCGCGATGGCCATCCGCACGAGTGATCGGCGCGACCCACAGCCCGTCGGCACGCCGGTAAACCGACCCCTCGCCGTTGGCACGCTTTCGTCCACGCGGACGCACTGGAGGTTGGCTGGTCACTGCCCCGGAGCCTATGTCCCCGCCCATGGCTACCGCAAGGCTCCGCTACGAACGAGGGGAAGTGGGCATGGCGGAGACACCCCGTACTGGGTCACGCAGACCAAGGGGGGATCACCGGCTGCGGTAGACGCCGCGGCGATGGGCAATTCGCAAGGCTAGGACCAATAGTTCGGCGTCCCTGATCGTGTAGATCACCCGGTAATCGCCGACCCTGAGGCGCCACAAATCGGGATAGTCAACGAGCGGCCGAGCTGCGCTGGGTCGAGGGTTAGCTTTCAACCGGTCGACGGCCCCGACGATGCGGCGAGCCACAGGCTTGTCTAGCTTCGTCAATTCCTTGAGTGCTTTGGGGTCGTACCGCACGTCGTAGGCGCCCGAACCACTGGTCACAACCCGAGTGTCCGGGCCACCTCATCTGATCGGATTGCGGTTGTGCGCCCAGCGTCTAGGTCGGCCAGCCGCTCCTGCGCGACGCGGCCGTCCTCGAGGTCAATCAGTGCCTCATAGCGCTCCACGAATTCCGCTGGCACGATCGCGGCTGCACGCTGTTGCCCCCGGCCCCGAGTGACGTAGGTGATCTCTCCGCCAAAGGCGGCACGATTCACGGCGTCAGAGAACTTGTCCCGGGCCTTGGTGACGGATAGCTCGGTCACCTCGTTAGCCATCAACTTACTATACGCCAGATACGCCAACTTCGCCAGCGTCGTGCCTCACTCGGCGATCTGCACGGCCGTCTTGCGGGGGGCCGCTCGTGGCTGACCTATACCGCGTAAATGTCCTGCTCGTCGCGAAAGTGAGGCAGCGGCATGGAGTCTGAGCCGATGTCGCTCCAGGTTCGATCTCGATCGTCGCCTCGTCTCCAGATCCCATAGCTGGCAGAGCCCACCCCACTTGCAAGTGCCGCCAGCTCTTCCCGGCTCCAGCGCATTTTGAAACGGACTTGTTGACCGCAGAGAAGTGACGACGCAGGCGGTGAACCGCGGACCTCCAGCACTACCGCTTGGCGGCCGCGATGGATCCGACCCAGATCACACCTGGCCAACCCCCGCCGCCGCCACACCCCCCTCTCCCCCACCCAATCCGCGTCCATATATAGGAAGGTGCAGAGGAGAGGCCCAAGGACCGCCCCGACCCACACCCAGACCGCCACCAAGGCGCCAACGGCCTGGGGCATCGGGGGCCCTGCTCCATACGCGACTTCCAAGAGCACCCCGGCAGCTGCCCCCAAAGCGGCGCCGGCGGGAAGTCCGACGAGCCGGCGCCAGTTGAGCCGGATCGGTGGCCGGAAAGCAGCCCACGCTCCTTCCATCGGCCCGATCGGTGGTATCAGCCAGTCGCCATGGAGGCAGGGGGAGTTGCCGTCACTCTCGGTGAGGTCTGCCTCACGGAGGAGAGCATCCGGGTAGCCGGACTGCAGTTTTCGCCACAGAGCACGCTCTCGGCAGAGATCGACCGCCTCTGGAGTGAGGAGAGCTTCGATGCTGACCCGGAAAGGAGCAGAAGCAGGCACCAGAGTCCGCCCCAGCCGCCCGATTCCGGTGGCCGCCTGCACGATGGTGATCGCAGGTGGAACGCTGGTCATCGCCAGCCAGTGGTCGTCGGGATGGTGAATTGTCTGGCCCCCGAGGACCAAGACCCAGACCGCCATCATCCCCAGCCCACTGGAAAGAGGGCCGGTGATGACGACCAGCGGATAGACGCGGAACCCTGAGTGCTCAGCAGGTTCAGCGGGAAACCACGCCATCGAGAGAGATCTGGCCAGGACGAGGAGGACGCCCAGGCTCGGAAGGGCCGGACCTACCCCGCGGATGATCTCGTGAATTGCGGTGGCGCCGACAAGCGAGGCGCCCACTGAGCCAGTTCCCACAAATGGGTAGTGCCACAGCGGTGCCAACCGCCGCTTTCGGGCCTGTCCGGACTCCCCGGGACCGTCGTTCCGCCGTCTCCACAGCCAGGACAGAACGGCCCCAACCAGGACGACCCCGGCGAACACCCACCAAACAGCCAAAAGCACCACCAGGGCAACCGTGGCCACCATCAGCATCCAGGCGAGCTGAGCCGCGCCGTCGCCCTCCGACAACTCAGTCGCCTCCACCCGCAAGTCTTGGCCCAGGCGACCGGCGATCAGGAATCTCTAGGGAGTCACGCGCTGCGGGCGTGGCGAAGCCCACTGGCCTGGAGGCGGAGCGGAGCCCGAGTGGAGCGAGAGCCTGGCCGATCAATTCCCGGGTCACCGGAACCGGCCAGATGCCCTCGAAGCCGCGCCGGGTCGCCCGCAGCAGACAGGCCTCCAGCCGGCTCTCAACCCCGCGCAAACCCGCCTCATCTCGCTCTGCGTGGTCGGCAACGATGCAGCGGAGGGCATCGTCGTCAAGCGGGATGAGGCTCTCGATCAATCCGAAGGACTCCACCAGCCGCGGCCAAAGGTGGAACCGCGCCGCGTCGAGACGCTCCTGAAGTGCCAGGCCCGGGATCTCCACCACATCGCACCGGTCGAGAAGGGGAGACGGGATGGTCTCGAGGGAGTTGGCGGCGGCCAGGTACAGAACCTCGGAGAGGTCATAGGCAACGGCGAGATACCTATCCGTCCATTGGCCGCTCCCGTCCAGCAGTTCGAGCAGGCTCGCGGTCGCCGAGGGAGCATCGAACGCCGACCCATGCCCGGCTTTGTCGATCTCGTCCAGTACGATCACCAGGCGCCTCCCGAAGGCCCGCACCGCCTTCAGGATCGCTCCCGGCTCACCATTCGAGTAGGCACGGGAGCAGCCCGTCAGGTAGACACGGTCCTCCACGCACGTGGGGACGGACAGAAAAGCGCACGGTCCGTGTACAGCCTCGGCGACGGCCCGCGCCAGCGAGCTCTTCCCGGTGCCGGGCGGCCCCACCAGCAGCAGGGGTCGGAGCCGGTGCCCACTTCCAGAGCCAGTCAGAAGCCAGCTGCCGAAGATCCGGTCGAGCAGGGAGTCCTTCACATCGTCGTCGCCCCGATGCGCGGCGCTGAGAATTCCGGCCGCCTCCTCCATATTGAGCGGATCACAGCCAGATGCCTGATCCCACGGGAGAGCCGCCACCCACTCCAGCCACCGGTCCAGAGCGCTGCCGTCCTCGGGACTCGCGGAACGGGTCGCAACCGTGGTCTCAACCGCCTCCCGCACCTCGGTGGAGGCCTCCGCCACCGCCTCCCGGGCCCGCTGCGTCAGAGACTTGGGGAGAAAAGATCGCCACGGCGGCTGCGCCAGATCAACGCCCTCGTCTTCCACAAGCTCGTCGCTCTCGTCGTTCATGCGGCCACCTCCCCTTCCCCCGGTCGTGCCGCCTTCTCATCAGCCGGCTCGGCCCAGAGGGGATCGGCAGCCAGCCCGCGGACCAGGTCGGCCGCCAGCACCAGGCCGTAGCTATCGACCGTGGTCGAGGTCCGGGCGTGGCCGAGAGCGGCCGACACGACCGGAAGTGGGATCCCCGCCCGAAGCCACCTGGTCGCGGCGGAATGGCGGAACGCATGCGGTCCCCGGGGTTCAATCCCGGCCCGCCGGCAGGCCCGGTGAACTATCGCCAGGGCTCGGCGGGTAGAGAGCTGGCCCTGGCGACTCAGAAAGAGGGGGGAACCAGGATCCCGGTAGTGACGGTGGCGCAGGTACCAGCTGAGCGCCAAGCGGGCCCGGGGACCCAGCGGCACCGCCCGGGTGCCGGTCTTGCCGCTGAGGGTGAGGCACTCCCCGTCGAAGTCCCCCAGGGTGGCACCCACCACCTCGCCGATCCGGGCCCCGCTGGCGACCAGCACCGCGATCAGAGCCCGGTCCCGCCAGCTCTCCCCTACTCCCAGCAGCCTCCGGCACTCATCGACTGTCCAGGGGGGCGCCGGTCGCACCCGGCGGCGCCCGGTGGGACGGATCACCTCCAGGCACTCGGTCCCACACCAACCGGCTCGAGCAGCCCACCTGAGGAACGCTCGCAGCACGACCAGCCGGTGCCACCTGGTGGCCGCCGCCCGGCCGGCAAGGCTGGCCGGGTAGGCGGTCAGCAGAGCCGGGCTCACCTCACGAAGCGACGTCACGCGCACCTTAGCGCAGAAGATCGTGAAGCAGGCGAGCGCCGGGGCGTAGGAGCGCGCAGTGGCTGGACTGCCGTGGGAGGCGCAGAAAAGAGCTACCGCCTCCTCGATCCCCATGGCATCCGCGACCGGGGTCCCGACTTCCCGCCTCAGGCCACGTGGACCGGAATGGCCGCACATCGAGGGCGTACCGTCAACCCGTGTCCGCCGCGTTGCCAGCTTCCGCCGGGTCGTGCTCTGCTCTTCCATGCAACTCAGGATCGCATGGCATTTCCCTCGGATAAATGGGGAGTTTTAGGCGACTGGTAAGTACCTTTTGCGGCGGGTCGGGAGTTCCGGGAAGCAGCGGGCCGGGTGCCCGCCCACCATCGACCGTGCCGCAGGCCGACCGGCAAGAGGCCCGGCATCTTCCCTCGAAAGAGCACGAGCAGCGGCGTCTCAAACCGGGGTCCGCGACCGAATTCGGCCACGCCCTTGCGAACCGCTGGCTACTCGTTGCTGGATGTGGACCCAGCGAGCCGGCAGGGTGGGGAGGGGTTCCTGACACGGTCAGGTAAATCCAGGCTCGGTTACGGGATTAGAGCCTGTCAGGAAACCCACCGAGTCCGGGGGCGAGCCAGAGAGCAGACCCCCCTGCGGACGGATGGACGCGATCCCCGAAGTGAGGTTCCTCAGGGCCTTCGTGCATCTGAGCGCCAGCCGCCACCAGCGATCTCATCCAGCCGTGGAGCCTTAGCCAACCGGCTGCCGAGTCGCTCCATGACAAGATCGGCGGCACCCGCAGGGTCGTAGTTTGGGGGTGGGGCGACCACCAGCTCGCTCAAATCGCTGGCGAAATCCTGGTCGGACAACTTCGCTGACAGGTTGGCGGCGAGATCTGGATAAGTAAAAGCACCCTCTCGCATGTAGTGATGGAACGCCTGAACGATGCGCTCGTCGGTGACGCTAGTCGCGGTCAGGAAGTGCCAGAGATCAAAAAGATCTCGCCCCTTGCGTCGCTGATACAGGGCACGGAGCTTGGTCCCGAGCAACTCCTCAAGCTGGAAAGTGTTGACCCCGGCGCGGCCCGACCACCAGCTCGACAACACCTGATACGGACGCGACGTTCTCGGAAAACACGATTCTTTCTCTCGGATGTTCATCTCGATCTTGATTCAAAGGCGCCGCTGCCCATGCGTCGAGTCAGCGGTAAACGCCATGTGAACCATCTGACCGACCTGGGTGCGGCCGCCTTCGACTAGCCCGACCCCGGTCGCGATCGTGCGGAGAGCATCCATATAAGGACCAATGCCCGACCGCGTACGGCGCACATAGTCGAGATCCTCCGAGTAGCGCAAGGGCGCGGGCAGATAGAGCTTATGGAGGCAAGTTCCGCCGCGCATAGTCTGCTCGTTACCGAGCAACTCGTTGTTGGCGATCTCCACAACTAGCCGCGACAAGATCAAGTCCTGTTCGATGTCGGCGTCGGTCGGCCACGGCGCCATACCAGCCCACGCGGTTATGTGTGCGTCCGGTATCAAACGTCAGGCTCCACAGTCGCGTTGATCCGGAGACCCCACCCCCGGTCAAGCGCGCCGGACCTGGGGCCGGGGACCAAGCAGGGTGGCTCACCTTCTTCTGGCCGGGCCACGACTCGCAACCAGTGCACATCAATATCTGGACGGAGCCTCTCAATCAACCAGCCGAGGCGGCGCACCGTCGGCCGACCCCTGAGCGGCGATATCCGGGCAAGAATCTCGGGGTCGAGCTCACCAATCTCCTTGAGGACGGTCGCAACATTACTGATGCCACCACCGAAGCTCGGCCTCCAGGCGAGATCGACGATCGTCGTCTCGGCTGTCGCCACAGTCACATACCCCGTGTGGACGAGGTGGCGCTGGGTTGGCATGTCAGCCACATGTTCGCTGGCGGTGAAGCGCAGCCGGACGCGCTGGATGTCACGATCTCGCAGAGGCGGGTACGTCGTCAAAACACGGAACGTCTGAGGGGCCTGGTGGGCGGCTCCATGGAAGGCCGCAGCGTTCAAGAAGCCGACGTAGTATTCGCGGCCGAGATGCGTCATCATGCCATCAAGGAACCACTCGGCCGGCACCACCCTCCAGGACCGATACTCAGCTGGCACAACGACATAGAATCCCCGCGTGGGATGGAAGAGGCGTCCATCCTTGATCAAGCGCGAAACTGCTTTTCGCAAGCCAACGTCCGCCTGCCCCATAAGCTGCTGGAGTTCAGCGGTCGTTGCCCAATACCGTCCCTTGGCGATTAGGGCGTCGGCAGCTTCCGATGGGCGAGTCGTAGAGATCATTTCGCTCAAAGTATACCATAATAGCTACTTTCAGCAAAACGAGTACTACCGTCATGGTGGCTAGTTGGCGCAAAGTGACACCCATGGGTACTTTCAGCAGAGTAGGTGCTGCACGCGGCAGGACCCTCAGGGCCACCGTTCCCAGCAGGCTCGACAGGGGCCCGCTGATAGCCGATCGCGGAGACGGCGCGGAGCCCGACAAGCCAGGCTCGCGGCCGCGGGGACCACGCCGTCGACAGCGCCGGGGCCCGAACGCAGACAGGAGAATCAGGATCGGAAGGTCTGGATCGACGTCTCCGTATTCGGGTCAGGTTCGCTGGGCTTGCGCAAAGGCGTTGTCGATGAGCATCGCTGGCCAAACCAGCTCCGGAGACGCTCGCCCGGATCTGCCCGCCGTCTCCACTCCGACCCCTCCCGCCTTCGAGCGGTGCCCGGGCTCTCGGCTTCGCGCGGACCAGTTCCGGCCACCTGGCCAAAAACTCGGGAGTGGCGCTCCTAAGGCTCTCCTCGCCAACAGTTGGCTGGCGGCGAGTGAAGGTGACTTCAAGATCAACCTCTAAGGCTGCGAACAACGGGCCGAGTTCCAGGTCGATGTCAGCGCACTCCACCGTCGGCGCCACAGCCTCGCCCGGCCCTGCCTGGACTGGACCGCACGTCGGTCTCAACTCGCCGGGGCGCTCGGGGCGGCGATCACCACCTCGCTGCTCATCCGGCGGTGGGTCGAGTGCGAACCCCGGAGCGGGGCACTCCGGCTGACCTCGGTCCGCGAGGCCCAGCTACGGCAACTCCTCGGTCTCGACCTCCTGGACGCATTCGGTCCCCGCAGCGCAATCCGGGCCCGGCCGGGCAGGCCCGATGGACTATCGCCAGGGCCGGGCGCGTTGAGGGCCGTCCCCGGCGGCGCAGAAACAGACGCATAGCTGGGTCGTGCAGCCGACGGTGGCGGACGGTGCCGCAGGTACCAACTGAGCGCCGAGCAGACCCGTGGGCCGATCGGCACCGCCTGCGTCCCGGCCTTGCCGCTGAGGGCGAGGCACTCCCCGTCGAAGTCCGCCTGGGTAGCACGCACGATCTCGCCGATCCTGGCCCCACTGGCGACGAGCCCCGCGATCAGAGCCCGGTCCCACCAGGCTTGCCGGGTAGGCGGTCAGCAGCGCCGGGCTCACCTCACGAAGCGACGTCACGCGCACCTTAGCGCAGAAGTTCGTGAAGCAGGTGAGCGCCGCGGCGTAGGACCGAACGGTGGCTGCGCTGCCGTGGGAGGCGCAGAAGAGAGAGACCGCCTCCTCGATCCTCATGGCATCCGCGACCGAGGTCGGGCTTTGCCGCCTCGGCGTCTGTGGACCGGAATGGCCGCACATCGAGGGCGTACCGTGAACCCGCGTGCGTCGCGTTGCCAGCTTCCGCCGGGCAATGCTCTGCTCTTCCATGCAACTCAGGATCGCATGGCATTTCCCTCGGATAAATGGGGAGTTTTAGGCGACTGGTAATTACCTTCTACCAGTCGCTCGCAAGTTCAACTGACGATTTGGTGACGACTTTTGCGTCGTTCCGGCGTGTCGCGGACGTGTCATTAAAAGCCGTCTAGCCTTAGGGCATGGACGACGAAACGCCCCTCATCAACGACTCCCCACCGGACGACGCGCGGGTAACCGAGTCCGTCGCGGCGCCTCACTGCGGCCAGTCACGGTACACCAGTTCGATCCAGAGCCCGGCTGGGACTGACACTTATTTGTCAGAGTTCGGGGCGTAGGGTCAATGAGTGATGAGCAGCA